>WNGJ01000113.1_pt1 | contig 78978 bp, 73 predicted proteins | sample 5400611 | NCBI WGS metagenome assembly WNGJ01 (sample SAMN13153375, study PRJNA577476) | soil metagenome | isolation source: 40 cm soil or saprolite under Garry oak tree replicate 1 | place: USA:California | collected 2016-06-15 | reverse complement strand
TTCTATTCCGCGGCGCGCAAGCGCTGGATGAATGGAGGATCTCCGCCGTCGCGCAATGAACGATCATATTCGGCCGGATCGTTCGCATGGCGGATCAGGTCGGTGACCGGCGTATAGCTCAGCATCCGGCCGCCGTCGGGCAGCGCCGTGCAAGAAAAGCGCAGGACCTTGCCATCCGCGAGCTTGATGTTGATCGGCGTGGAATCGCCGGCGCGGACCATCTCCATGCGCCGGGCGATGTAGGCGTTCAATTCATCCTCGGGGAGTTCGTGAGCACCGGTATCGCGGCTGTGATACATCAGCGCGATGAAAGGCAGCTTGTCGTCGGCTTTCGCGTCGGGAACCGAAAAATAATTCCGGAAGGCGCGATTGATGAATTCCGCGCGGGTCTCGGCGTCGAGCAGGACGATTCCGATGTCGACCTGATCGAGCGCGGCCGACAGGCGCTCCGCGGTGGCGTGATGTACGCGCTCCAGCGCGAAGGCTTCCATCCATCTCTGCCGCAACAGCCCGGTGATGGCCGCGGTGCCGCCCACGGCGATCGCCAGCATCGACAGATGGATCAGTTCCGCGCTGTCAAAGCCTGGGGTCGTCCGATTGAAGAGAAACAGCGCCGAGCCTCCGATCGCGATCGCGGCACTGGTTGCCGCCGACGCCACGCCGCTGAGCGAACCTGCGAAAGCGACGATGCAGATGAACAGCGGCGCGAGATCCGGAACTCCCTTCAGGTCGCGGTCGGCAACAATCGCGAGCAGCGCCATCGTCGCCATGAACGCCGGACCGGACATCGCGCGCCAGTTGAACTGCATGCTTTCCTCGTTGTCGAACAACGGCTTAAGCGCTCAACTTAAGCGTTTGTCGTGTCGGCGACGAACTTTCCCGCGGTTTGTTTAAGAAGCGGTTGACCCAGGCGCCGGAGCTTTCTGATCTGTTGGATCAAATAATAGCGAGCATGCTTTCGCGACGTGCCGATCGCGCCGGGCGGATTCTCATTTTTCGCGCATGGTCATGCAGCCATTCGGCGCGTGATCGCGCCTTGCGCAACTAAAAGTTGAGTTGGATGCTCCGGCGCGGATCAGATCGGAAAGGGCATCGCCATGCCGACCTTGATCGAAAACGCCGTCAGCGTGACGACCAGGCACAGCGCGATCGCGCCGAGCGCGAGTGAAGCTGCGACCGCATCGAGCAGCCGGGAAGACGCAACAGGAGCGCTATGGCTGCTAAAGCCTGCAGCGCCGGGCGACCGTTTCATGGCCGGGAATCCTTGCAAGACGCGGGCGAATCACCCGCCTAGGCTGCAATCTCACCCGAATCGCTGGCGGGATTACGGCAGCGGCCCTGTCGAAAAATGGCGAAATGAACGCAAAGGTTAACGTTTTGCCCGTAATTGTTAACGATTGGGCGTTTTTGTTAACAATTAGGCGTCGGCGGCGATGCTTGCGGGGTCGTCCACTTCGACCGGCCGCCAATCCATCGCAACGAAGCCCGGGGCCTGCTCGATCCGCCTGAGCCAGGTCTGGATCGCGGGGAATGTCGCGAGGTCGAAGTCACACTGATCGGCGACGTGGGTGTAGCCGTAGAGCGCGATGTCGGCGACCGTGATCTGGTTCGCCGCGAAATAGTGATGGGTCTTCAGGTGATTTTCCATCACCTGCAACGCCGCGTAGCCGCGCTCCATCCAGTCTTCCAGCGCATGCGTCTGCAGGTCGCGTCCGCCCTTGACCAGCGCCAGCCAGAAATACGCGGCGCCGATATTCGGTTCCAGCGCATGCTGCTCGAAGAACATCCACTGCAGTGCCTCGGCGCGCTCGATTCGCGACTCCGGCGACAACGGCGTGCCGGCCGCGACATACCAGAGGATGGCGTTGGATTCGGCGAGGTAGCGACCGTCGGCGACTTCGAGCAGCGGCACCTGGCCGCTCGGATTCTTGCCGAGAAAGTCCGGCGTGCGGCTCTCGCCGCGCAGGATATCGATCTCGATCGCATGATAGGGCGCGTTCAACAGCGCCAGCGCAAGGCGAACCTTGTAGCTATTGCCGGAGCGTTGCATGGAATAGAGTTTGTACATTCGCCTGTCTTCGATCGTCGACGCGTCGCGGTGAATGGTCGCGTTGTCGTTCTGCAACGCGGCTAAACAATGATGCCGTTGTGCAAGCGCCGCAAGTCCTGCCGACTGGAAAAAGTCGAAAACCTCTACTGCACTGCAACCGCGCGGAACATCTTTCCAACACGACGGAACAAATCAGATCACGCTTGCGCTATTCCATGAACGGCTGTCGCAGGATTTTCACGGTCGAGCAGCACCCGGTGCAAGGTGAAGCCGTAGAGGGCGAGCAGCGCTAGCAGGCCAAGGGGTATGCCAGTCACGCCGGCGACGCCGCGCGACAGCAACGGCATGATCCATGCCGCGGCGAGCACGCTGATCTCGTAATCGTGGAAACCGTGTTTCAATCCGTGCCGCGCGAAGAAGGCAATCGCGACCGAGAGCGCGACGAGATCGTAGTCGAGCACATAGGGCGTTGCGAGCAGGCTGGCGGTAGCGAGCGCGGAGGCCCTCAGCTCGAATGCGGCATCGCTCTGCCACAGCCAGGCGATCGTGGCGGCGAGCGTCAGTGCCAATGCGATCTGGATTGCATAGGCGACATGGACGCCGGCGCCCCACATCCGCGCTGCCGAAAATAGCGATTGAATCTTTTCCCAACCGGTGCCGCCCTGTTCGAGCACGACCGTCTGGGTGAAGTTGGTGGAATCGGCGAAGGCATGCCACACGCCGCTGCCGAGCGTCGCCATGCTGACGGCGACGAGCACGGCGATCGTGGCCGCGGCCGCGCAGATGCAGCGCCATCGTCCGCTCGCGACGAGCGCGATCGGAATCAGGACGCCGAATTGCGGCTTGTAGGCGAGCAGGCCGATCAAGAGGCCGGCGATCCACGGCCGGCGATCGATGAGATGCAGCGCGCCACCGAGTAGCGCCGCGGTGAAAAATCCGTTCTGGCCGTGACCAATATTGACGAAGATGGCGGGGAAGGCGATGGCGATCAACAGTGTTTCCGGCCGCGGCAGGATCGCGCGCATCACGGCCAGGTACGCCGCCAGACTCGCGGCAAGCCAAACGGCAAGGCCCCAGGCATAGGGAAGGACAGCGACCAGGGCGGCGATCGCGAAGAAGAACGGCGGATAATGCCAACCGAAGAACGGCACCTCGCGGCCACCGAAGACGGCCTTCTCGGCGGCGTGCTGTAGCGCTGGCGCATAGGCATCCGCCGACCGGCCCTGCCAGGTCAGGGTGCCTGCCGCATAGACGTTGGAGAAATCGGTACCGATCGGCTTGCCGTTGCGATCGATCAGACCGTCCGACACAGCGATCCAACCCACCATCGCGATGGCGCAGACGGCAAGCAGGATCAGGCAATAGCCGCGGGCGCGCGCTGGCGTCAGCCAGTCGCCGGATCGCAGCCTTTGCCAGAAATGAGTCATTTTGCCAGGGAATTTTAGGAATGTTACGCGAACATAAGGGGGCGCCCTTTAACGTTCCCTAAAGTTTGCAGGTCACTGTCGAACCTTCTTGCGATGCAGCCGGGCCCGCTTTAGGGTGCGTCATTCCCACTAATAAAGAGTCGTGAAGCACCGAGCTCACGACGCCTGCAAGGAGATGATGATGCCGTTCCTGTCCGCCTCGCTCGACCGTGTGAAGCCGTCCGCGACCATCGCGGTCACGGATAAAGCACGCGCGCTGAAAGCGGCCGGGCGCAACGTCATCGGCCTTGGCGCGGGCGAACCGGATTTCGACACGCCGGCCAACGTCAAGCTGGCGGCGATCCGCGCCATCGAGGCCGGCAAGACCAAGTACACCGATGTCAGCGGCATTCCCGAGCTGAAGGAGGCGATCATCGCCAAGTTTCAGCGCGAGAACGGACTCGCCTACAAGCCGAACCAGGTCATCGTCGGTACCGGCGGCAAGCAGGTGCTCTACAACGCGCTGATGGCCACCATCAATCCCGGCGACGAGGTCATCATCCCCGCGCCCTATTGGGTGAGCTATCCGGAAATGGTGGCGCTGGCCGGCGGCGAGCCGGTCGCTGTGGTTTGCACGGCCGGGCATGGCTTCAAGTTGCAGCCGGCTGAGCTCGAGAAGGCAATCACGCCGAAGACCAAGTGGATCATTCTCAACTCGCCGTCGAACCCGACGGGCGCCGCCTACTCGCGCAGCGAACTGAAGGCGATCACCGACGTGCTGGTGAAGCATCCGCATGTCTGGGTGATGACCGACGACATGTACGAGCATCTCGTCTATGACGACTTCGTCTTCGCGACGCCGGCGCAGATCGAGCCGAAACTCTATGAGCGCACGCTAACGGTGAACGGCGTCTCGAAAGCCTATTGCATGACCGGATGGCGCATCGGTTATGCCGGTGGCCCGGCCGACCTGATCAAGGCGATGGCGACCATCCAGTCGCAGTCGACCTCGAACCCGTCGTCGATCGCGCAATGGGCCGCGGTCGAAGCGCTGAACGGGCCGCAGGACTTCATCCCCGTGAACAACAAGGTGTTCAAGGAGCGGCGCGATCTCGTGGTCTCGATGCTCAACCAGGCCAAGGGCATCGAATGCCCGCGGCCGGAAGGCGCCTTCTACGTCTATCCGTCCTGTGCCGGCACCATCGGCAAGACCTCGCCGTCCGGCAAGACAATCGCCAATGACGAGGATTTCGTCACCGAGCTGTTGGAGAACGAAGGCGTCGCGGTGGTGCAGGGCTCGGCGTTCGGGCTCGGGCCGGCGTTCCGCATCTCCTACGCGACCAAGACCTCAGATCTGGAGGACGCCTGCAAACGCATCCAGCGCTTTTGCGGTAATTTGAGGTAGAGGTATCTGGCGTAGGCCTGCCACACGGCGCAGCGACCTCCCGATGTTTTGACGACGATTTGAGCAAGCGCCTTGTTTTGGACATGGCGCTTGCCTCCTGTCGCGCCGCGTTTCTCATCCCGTCTCGCGGAGATTAAAGACCAATGCGTCTCTCGGCCCTCACCATAGTCAGCGCTGCGCTCGTTGGCTCGTTCACAACCGCTCATGCGCTGCCCGCGGTCCAAGTGGGTGTCCTGGAATGCCAGGGCGGCCAGAACGTCGGTTTTGTCGTTGGTTCGGTCGCAAGCCTGGATTGCGTGTTTCAGGGCGAAGGCCGTCGTCCCGAAGCCTATGTGGCGACCGTCCACCGTTTTGGCGTCGATCTCGGCGTCACCGCGCAGACCCATTTTACCTGGGCGGTGAATGCGCCGACCAGCCGCCTCGGACATGGCGAACTCGCTGGAAGCTACGGCGGCGTCGGCGCCAACGCGTCCGTGGGCGTCGGTGGTGGCGGTAACTTCCTGGTCGGCGGCCCGCAGAATGCCTACGCCCTGCAGCCGCTCAGCGTGCAGGGACAGACCGGGCTGAATGTCGCCGCCGGCGTCGCCGATATCGATCTCGAGCCTGTTCTAGCCCCGCATGGCGGCGGGCACATGCACCGTCGCCCGCATCACCACCATTATCGCTGAACACAAGCGCCGCGCGACGACCGGGAGGCCCTGCGAAAGCGGGCCTCTTTTCTTTGGCGCAATGTGCGATGTTGTGGCATAGAGCGGAACATGCGGAGGCGATCGTCCCCCGCCGGCATCACATTTTTTTGTTTGGAGCTTTTTCCCATGCGCCGCTCATTCTACCCTGCCGGGATTGCCGCGATCGCGCTGGCCGCGTCCTTTGCCGGCGCCAACGCACAGCAGCCTATCGCGCGCGTTCAGGTCGGCATCCTCGAATGCCGCGGCGGCGCGAGCATCGGTTTCGTCGTCGGCTCCGTGACCAATCTCGGCTGCGTGTTGCGCATCGAGGGCCTGGCCGAAGACCGCTATGTTGCCACCATCCGCAAGGTCGGCCTGGATCTCGGCATTACCCAGGAGACCGCGCTGGCATGGGGCGTCTACGCGCCGGTCGCGCGGCTTGGGCCGGGCGATCTCGCGGGCACCTACGCCGGCGCGCAGGGCAGCGCATCGGTCGGGGTCGGCCTGGGCGGTAATGTGCTGGTCGGCGGTTCGGACAATTCGATCGCGCTGCAGCCGCTGAGCGTTCAGGGCCAGGTCGGCCTGAACGTGGCCGCTGGGCTTGAAAGCCTGGAACTGCGGCCGGGCAGGTAATTCTTTTCCGCGCCAGAGCATGATCCGGAAAAGCATGCCCCAAAAGCACGCCTTGGGCTACCACCCGATGGGTGGATACCGGTTTTCCAAAAAGATCATGCTCAAATAATAACTTAGAGCGCGATGACGATTCATCCTGGAATCATCGCGCTCTTGGCTTCCACTTTCGTTCAATGATCAACCTCTTCCCATAAGGACAACCTCTTCCCACAAGGAAATGGGAGGAATTTTCGCTTTCTCGCACCGTTCCGCGACGATGCACCGCAGCGAAGTTTTCCCGCTTGCCAAATCTTGACGGCAGGTGGAGCATCCGCCGGCCGACCCAATCAAGGGCCGAGCTCCAGATAAGGAGGCGGCGAATGGGACAAGACGTCAGAAGTCCCCGCGGTCCACGGTGCATCGCGCTGGTGGGCCCATTCCAAAGCGGTAAAACCTCACTTCTTGAAGCGATATTGGCGCGCACGGGCGCGATCCGTCATGCCGGCAGCGTCGATGCCGGAACCTCCATCGGCGACGCCAGCGCGGAAGCCCGCCATCACAAGATGAGCGTCGGCCTGACCGCCGCCACCACGAGCTTCATGGGCGACAGCTACACCTTCATCGATTGTCCGGGTTCGGTGGAGTTCGCGCAAGACATGCGCGCGGCGCTTCCCGCGGTCGACGCGGTGGTCGTGGTCTGCGAGGCGGACGAGAAGAAGCTGCCGCAGCTCCAGATCATCCTGCGCGAGCTGGAACAGTTCAAGATCCCGCGTTTTTTGTTTCTCAACAAGATCGATCGTGCCAGCAAACGCGTGCGCGAGTCGCTCGCGATGCTGCAGCCGGCATCGCGCGTTCCGCTGGTGCTGCGGCAGATTCCGATCTGGAACGGCGATCTGATCGAAGGTTTTGTCGATCTCGCGCTGGAGCGCGCCTTCGTCTATCGCGAGCACAAGGCGTCCGAGGTCATCGCGCTCGAAGGCGGCAATCTCGACCGCGAGAAGGAAGCGCGCTTCTCGATGCTGGAAAAGCTCGCCGATCACGACGACGCGTTGATGGAGCAGTTGCTGGAGGATATTCAGCCGCCGCGCGACGCGGTGTTCGACGATCTCGCCCGCGAGCTGCGCGAAGGGCTGATCTGCCCGGTGCTGCTCGGTTCGGCGGCGCGCGGGAACGGCGTGTTGCGCCTGATGAAGGCGCTGCGGCACGAATCACCTGGTGTCGCCGAGACCGCCAAGCGCCTGGGCGTGGCCTCATCGAAGGAGGCGCTCGGCTATGTGTTCAAGACCATGCATTTGCAGCACGGTGGCAAATTGTCATTGACGCGCCTGCTCTCGGGTCATCTCGACGATGCTGCGGTGCTGCAATCCTCCTCCGGCGAGAGCGGCAAGGTGTCCGGGATCCTTTCGGTGAGCTGCGCCCACGATACCAAGCGCGCCGCTGCGGACGCCGGCGACACGGTAGCCCTCGGCAAGCTCGACACCGTCAAGACCGGCGACACGCTCTCGAGCGGAAAGACGTCGCCTGCCGCGCTGATCAAGGTCGAGCCGACGCCGCCGGTGCTTTCGATGTCGATCGCGTCGACCGATCGCAAGGACGACGTGAAACTCGGACAGGCGCTGCTGCGGCTCAATGAGGAAGACCAGTCGCTGACCATGGTGCAGAACGCGCGCACCCACGACACCGTGCTGTGGGGGCAAGGCGAGATGCATTTGCGTGTCGCGCTGGAGCGCTTGCGCGACCGCTTCGGCGTCAACGTCAAATCGCATCCGCCGGCGATCGGCTATCAGGAGACCATCCGCAAGCCGATCACCCAGCGCGGCCGGCACAAGAAGCAATCAGGCGGCCACGGTCAGTTCGGCGACGTCGTGCTGGAGATCAGGCCGCTGTCGCGCGGCGAGGGCTTCAACTTCCAGGAGAAGGTGGTCGGCGGCGCGGTGCCGCGCAACTATATCGGCGCGGTCGAAGAGGGCGTGGTCGACGCGCTTACGCGCGGGCCGCTCGGCTTCCCCGTGATCGATTTGCAGGTGACGCTGACCGACGGCTCCTATCACAGCGTGGATTCCTCCGACCTCGCGTTCCGGACCGCGGCGCGGATCGGCGTCAGCGAGGGGCTGCCGCAATGCCAGCCGGTGCTGCTGGAGCCGATTCACACCGTCGAGATCGTCTGTCCGACCGATGCCACCGCCAAGATCAACGCCATCCTGTCGGCGCGGCGTGGGCAAATTCTCGGCTTCGACACCCGCGAGGGCTGGCCTGGCTGGGATTGCGTCCGCGCCATGATGCCGGAGGCCGAGATCGGTGAACTGATCGTGGAATTGCGCTCGGCGACCGCCGGCGCCGGCAGTTTCACCCGGCAGTTCGATCACATGGCGGAGGTCACCGGCCGCGCCGCCGACCAGATCATCGCCGCACATCGCGACGCTGCGTGATCAGTGCCTTGTGATTTTTAGGGCGTTTTTAATTCGAGGCGTCGCCAACGGGTCCGCGCGTGCGTGGCCCGATGACGGGCTTCAAGGCGAATCCCGAAATTCAGGCTATCCCGATCTGCCTCATAATCTGGGGCTTGTGGGGCCCGCTTTGCCATTCTGGCGCGGGCTACTGCGCCTTGGTAGCTAAATCAAATCCGTTCCCCCGAACATTCGGCGATCCCAATTCGCTGTTTCTGCGCTTATCGCTCTCCAACAGCCGCGAGCTGCGAACCACAATTGCTGACCAGCCTATGGTACTCGTCTTATTTGAAGTGCGCCTTCCCATAATCCATCACGGAACTGCCCGATAGCTCCACCGTCGCGTTGGCGCCACGGACATAAAAGCGTTGCACGGCTCCGTCTTTCACAAATGCTGGTTTCGGGCCCTTTTCACAACGGATCACAAGTACACGCTGGTCGTCTTCATCTTCGAAATGGGGATGCACATAGGGCAGGAAGATGTCGCCTATGCGATCACGGATGAGATTGACCAAATGCAACCCCATCTTGTCCTCGTTGGGGAAACCGTCGGCCGCCAGTCCTAATACTTTCCCGTCGTCGTCAACCCCGATCATCAACATCCCGCCGTGCGCATTAAGGAACCCTGCAATGGTCTTCAATGCTGACAGTTGTATTTTATCGTCGGGTTGGCTGGTATGCAGATTAGTTCGAAGCGTAGACTTAAATTCCACAACGCTACTTTCACCAGCTGCCAGCAATTCGGCGATGGAAAATATGGTCGGTTGCGGCGCCGGAGCGCTTCCACAAAGTTTCTGGTAGGCCTCGCGCACCATGCTTGCCATCTTCACCCTACGTTCCTTCAAGAATTGCTCGTAGGGCAGTTCCCACCACACGGGCGGCAGGGCATGCCATCGCTGCATGTCTTCACGCTCAGAGGACGACATCTTTGCATCAAGGGATGGCGCGTAATCTTTCGGCGCTTGATCACGAATTTTGATATTGTCTGGCCACTCAACCACAGCAAAATTTGCGATCTGGTTGATGTCGCGAAGCTCGTTGATGCCGATGCTGGTCAGATAGCCGCGAGGAAAAAGGTGGTGCTGTTCAACGGCCGTCTTCGAACCCTTCACGGCCGGGTCTATCATATCGGCGATCTTTAACGGGCTATAAAGGGCCCGTGCCCCCAAGAGGATCAGCGAGGCCTGGTAAGCAAAGCGCGAGGGGCTGCGAGATGCAGAAGTAGCGAGCCGATTAGGAAGGGTAATCTCCCAATAGTCGCTGGTCAGCGTTGTAGCACAGATTTGGCGCAGCTTTTCAAGATAGGCGTCGCCGCTTTTAATTCCACGCAACTGTGCGAGATCGAATTCAAATGCCGTTTCGGGTGAGTTGGTATATCGGCCGGTAAGCGAGGCCATGAAAAAGTACTCTGCGATAGCTTGGCGCATTCTCGGCTTCTCAATGCCGTGATCGATTATGCCAATCAAATAGAGGACATAAGAGTAGATGACGGCTGTTTCAGAGGTGATCATGCCTTCGTGGCGGTAGCCGCCGAGAGTCAGGGCTCCTAGAAAATGATGCCAGTTGGAGTAATTGAGAGTATATGCTTGAGCCGATCTTAGTATCTGGAACTGGGCCTCGCGCTTTTTCGGATCGACCTCGCCAGTGTCAGCGTCACGTCCGCGCAAGACGCTGTACACATTTTCTAGACGCGCTCGCTTCAATCCCAGCCCAACACCTACCCGGAGCAATTGGTCTGGAGATGGCTTGACGAAGTGGTTATAGGGTGATGGGCCCGCGTTTCCAGGCGAGGTTGCCTCCCTCGCGAAGCGTTCTAGTTCGGCGCGCCCCTCATCCCAGAACACTGACATCAGCGTCATTATGAAGTCGGCCTGGTTGAGCTTCTTGCCCTGACCATTGATGCGTACAAACACCTCGGCGACAGTTTCTACGTCCACCAGCGAGTTCAATGTCAAAGCCGTGAAGCTGTACTGCAGGAGACCATGCAACTTACCTATCGACGATTGTGTTTTGCCGACTTCTTCTGCCGTCATCTCGCGAACAGTTTTGAGGTCTGCAACGAATCGGTTCGCGAATTCAAAAACGTTCGTTTCAGGCTTCCAAAGTTCGGAAATGTCTGGGATATAGGCCTTGTCTTTGACGATCGATGCGTCAGCAACATCGAAGCGTGATTGAAGCGGATTGAACGCTATCCGAATCCGGTCCTTAACGAAATTCGAGCGGATGACTTCCTTGCCTTTGACTACGGCATAGAGGGAAGTTAGGCGTTGCTGCCCATCGACAATCGCCAAAGTTGGGGCTTTCTGATCGTGGTGCTCGGCGATCCTTCGCATGTTAGGGTCTGCCCCAGTTTCCCAGAACAGCAGATATCCGACCGGATACCCTCGATAGAGACTATCAAAAAGATTTCGAACATTTACGTTAGGCCATACAAAGGGCCTTTGAATTTCGGGTAAGCCGATTTTCCCGAGGCTAATATCCTCAATAAGCGCGACTAGCGGATAAGCCGTAGTTGTAAAGAGAGCCACCGGTTCATCCCCTATGTCAGCTTCCAGAATAAATTACCTTGCGCGTCGAAGGACACAAAGCGCCTAGGCCACTCGTTGGTGCATCGCTTTAAGGAGCATCTTCGCGTCCCCGCGAATGCCGGCTGCACGTATCTCAAAAGGCTTACCGTTTGTCTTTTCATTGAGGAAACGCACGAAGTCTGCAAGCGCCGACCAGAAATCGTCCCAATCTTTCCATGTGGCGAGCGGATATGCACACAATGATCAGAAAATTCCTCCACTTCGTCGGGAGACACTTCACATCCGGCTTCTGAAGCGGAGCTTCGTCCGCGACATCTAAGGCTGTACGGACAATATCTCGCCAGAACTTCCAGTGCTCCTGAGCGTAAAACAAAGGATCGGAAAAACGACCACCATCGGCTCTTTCGGCCGCTGCGGCTGCCACCGCGTCAATCTGATTGTCGGTCCACACGTCGCAATGCTTCCTGGTGACACTACTAAGGATTGCACCAAAGATTTAGTAGTGTCTACTGGGCTAGCGATACGATGCGGCCCACCCGCGGTTTGTGTTAAGGTTGTCGTGCTAGGAACCGACTATGAGTACACGTTTTGCGTGACAAATTACGAGGACCGAAGCCGATCACGGCTTCGGTGGCGATTTGAGCCGGAGCGGCCACCCGACGTGATATGCTACGCCTGTAAATTGATGCTTGAAGCTGGTATTCACAACCGGGTAACTGTATTAGGCCGAGATCGAGAGAAACGAGGTCCATGATTACCGCCCATCAGCTCAGGGCCGCTCGCGCGCTCCTGAACATCGATCAGCGGCAAATGGCTGAGCTGGCAGGCCTTTCGGTGCCGACCATCCAGCGCATGGAAGCCAGCGACGGCGTCATCCGCGGCAATGTCGATTCGCTCGTGAAGCTCGTGTCCGCGCTCGATAACGCCGGGATCGAGCTGATCAATCCGGGCGTTCCAAGCACGACCGGGGGCCGCGGCGTGCGACTCCGCGAGCACGTCGCAAAGCCGAAGACGGTCCGGCCACCCAAGCCATCCTCCTCGCGGGCTCTGGAGCGGGCGCGCTGAAGCACCTAGAGCGCGATGAATTCAAAATGAATCGTCATCGCGCTCTAGCTTATTGTTTGAGCATGATCTTTTCGGAAAACCGGTGTCCACTTTTCCGGATCATGCTCCAGCCTCGCCAAGATCTTCAGGGCGTGACGGCATTCGCATCGACCTGCTCGAGCAGCGCAAGCAGACCCCTGAGCATCGCCGTCGGTGTCGGGGGACATCCCGGGATGTGGAGATCGACGGGGATCACCTCGGAGACGCCTCCCACCACCGCGTAGCTGCCGGCGAAACAGCCTCCATCCCGCGCGCAGTCGCCAATCGCGACCACCCATTTGGGATTGGGGGTCGCGTGATAGGTGCGCTCCAGCGCGTCGCGCATGTTCTTGGTGACGGGACCGGTGACCATCAGCACATCGGCATGACGCGGCGAGGCGACGAAGCGAAGGCCGAAGCGCTCGACGTCGTAATAGGCATTGTTGAGCGCGTGAATCTCGAGCTCGCATCCATTGCATGAGCCGGCGTCGACCTCGCGTATCGACAGGCTGCGGCCGAGCCGCTGCCGCGCCGTGCGGCCGACGGCTGCCGCGAGCTCGCTCAGCGCGGCATCGTCCGACGACGGCGCCGGCTCGGTGAAGGGCCGGCGGAACAGACTTTGAAAGAGCAGCTTGCGCATCTCTAGAGATCCTGACCGGAATAGGAGCAGTTGAACGACTTGTTGCAGAGTGGAAAGTCCGCGACGATATTGTTCTCGATGACCGCCTCGAGCAGCGGCCATTGCAACCATGATGGATCGCGCAGGTGACAGCGTTCGACCCGGCCATCCCGCAAGCGCAGCCAGACCAGGACGTCGCCGCGAAATCCCTCGACGATCGCCATGCCTTCGCGTGTCATGCCTTCCCGTGCCATGCCTTCCCGAACCATGCCTTCCCGTACCTCCCGCCGATGCCCCGCATGTGTGCCCAACGGGCCCTCGGGAAGCTGCCCGACGATCTGGTTGATCTGCGAAACACTTTGCTCGACCTCACGCACGCGGATCCAGACGCGTGCGTTGACATCACCTTCATTCAGAACCGGGACCTCGAAGCGCAGCCTGTCATAGGGCGGATAGGCGAGGGTCCGGCGCGCATCGAAGGATCGGCCGGACGCGCGGCCGATGTAACCTCCGGCGGCATACTGCCTGGCCAGCGCCGGCATGAGCACGCCGGTATCGACGGTGCGATCCTGCAATGATGCGGTGTTGTCGTATAATTCGATCAAGGCAGGGAAGCGCAGCCGGATATCAATCAGCGCCGTCCGGATGGCTGCTCTTCCCGCCTCGTTCAGGTCACGGGTGACGCCGCCCGGCACGATGATATCCCGCATCAGCCGATGACCAAATGCCGTGGCGGCTGCGCGCAGGACACCTTCTCGCAACACACTGCAATGGGCATGCATCAGCGTGAAGGAAGCGTCGTTGCAGATCGCGCCGATGTCGCCGAGATGGTTGGCAAGCCGCTCGAGTTCGGCGAGCAGCGCCCGGAGCCAAACCGCGCGACCTGGCACGACAAGGCCGAGCGCCGCCTCGGCGGCCCTCGAAAACGCGTAAGAATAGGCGACGGTGCTGTCGCCCGACACGCGTCCGGCCAATTGGACGGCCCGCTCGAGGCTCGCCCCTCGCATCAGTCCCTCGATGCCCTTGTGCGTATATCCAAGCCGCTGTTCCAGCCGGACCACGGTTTCCCCGCTCGCGGTGAACCGGAAATGTCCGGGCTCGATAATTCCAGCGTGCACGGGACCGACCGCGATCTGGTGCAGGCCTTCGCCGTCCGCCGGCAGAAACCGATACGGCGCAGCCGTTGGCAGCGCGTCGATGCGATGACCCAGGGGAAAGCGCACGCCCCAATGATTGTGATCAAGCCAGGGGCGGGTATCGGGCGAGCCTTCCGCGGACAATCCGAACAGATCGTGGACGGCGCGCTCCAATCGCAGCGCCGGAGGATGGTGCAAGCCCACTGAAGGATAGCTGTGATCGGGGCAATCCAGACTGACGACGGCGATGTCTGCCGTAGTCTCATCCATCACCGCCATGTGCACCGCTGAGGGTTCTCCCCACAGGCCGAGCAGGCTGCAACGTCCCCGAGCCAACTCGCTAGCGGCCAATGTCCAGGCGGACGCATCGACCACGGCGCGCGGCCATGGCTTGTGTTGCTGGATCTTGCGGCCCTCCAGCATCAGATCGGTCAGCGATGCCATGTCCTGTTCATCCCTCAACTATCCAAGAAGGCGAGCGACATGCTGGAACCAGGCGACCAGCGGTGTGGGAAGATAGATACCCGCGGCCAGAACCAGCGAGAGATGCGCAAACATCGGCACATAGGACGCCTCGGCCGCGGCCTTGCTGCCGCGGGGCTCGCCGAATGCAACGCTGGTCAGGCGCAGCGTCAAGGCGCCGAAGGCCAAGAGAAGCCCGAACACCAGTATGACCGCGAGCAGGGGCTGCCGCGCGAAGGTCGAGCTCACGATCAGAAATTCGCTCATGAAAATGCCAAGCGGCGGCAATCCGGCGATCGCGACGACGCCTGCCACGAGACCCCACCCAAGCGCCGGATGGGTCACCGTCAAGCCATGGATCTTCGAAATGCGCTGCGTGCCCTTGATCTGCGAAATATGGCCGACGGCATAGAAGATCGCCGATTTTGTCAGACTGTGCATCACCATGTGCAAGAGCCCGCCAAAATTGGCGAGCGGGCCGCCCATTCCGAACGCAAAAACGATGATGCCCATGTGTTCGATCGAGGAGTAGGCGAACAGGCGTTTGATGTCGCGGCGGCGGTAGAGCATGAACGCCGCGAACACGACCGAAACCAGACCCATCGTCACCATCAGCGGACCGGGCGCGATCGCCATCGGATTGGCGGCGAGCAATATCTTGAAGCGCAGCAGCGCGTAGAGCGCGACGTTCAAGAGCAGGCCCGACAAGACCGCCGATATCGGCGTCGGACCTTCGGCGTGCGCATCGGGCAGCCAGGCATGCAGCGGCGCGAGGCCGACCTTGGTGCCGTACCCGAGCAGCAGGAAGATGAAGGCGACGTTGAGAAGCGCCGCGTCGAAATTGTCCGCGTGTTCGATCAGAACCGTCCAGACCATGGCGTCCTGGCCTTCGCCGATCACCGGGCGCGCGGCCATGTAGACCAGGATCGTGCCGAACAGCGCCAACGCTATTCCGACACTGCCGAGAATGAAATATTTCCACGCCGCTTCCAGCGCGGCGTGGGTGCGATAGATGCCGACCATCAGGACCGTGGTCAGGGTCGCGATTTCGACCGCGACCCACATCAGGCCGATGTTGTTCGAGATGAAGGCGAGGTTCATGCCGAACATCATGGTCTGGTACATGGCGTGGTAGAAGCGGAGGTAGGCCGGCGTCAACCGTCCGGTTTCGAGCTCGTGCGCGATATAGCTCGCACTGAAGATGCTGGTGGTGAAACCGACGAATGTGTTGAGCACGATGAAGACGATGTTGAGGTCGTCGACCAGGACGTACGGTCCGGGCTCTGGACGTTCGACTGCGAACAGCGAGAGCGCCGCAAGAAAGGTCAAAAAGCTTGCGGCGACGTTCAGCCGCGCCGTCAGCCGATAGCCGGGCAGGACGGCGAGCAGCGCCGCCGAGCCGATCGGAATCAGCAGGACCGCCGTGACGGAATCGAAAGACGCTGCGCTCATCGCCGCTCGCCCCGGAAGTCGTCGAGTGCGGAGACATCGACGGAATCGAAGCGTTCCCGGATGCGAAACAGGAAGATGCCGATGACGATGAAGGCGATCAGGATCGAGAAGGCGACGCTGATCTCGACGACGAGCGGCATGCCCTTGGCGCCGGTCGCCGCCAGCACCAGCCCGTTCTCGAGCGACATGAAGCCCACGACTTGGCTGACGGCGTTGCGGCGCGTGACCATGACCAGAAGGCCGAGCAGCACGACCGACAAGGCGAAGGCGAGATCTTCGCGCGCCAGCGGGTCGGCCTCGGCGGTGACCCGCAGCATCAGGACCATCGAGAGCGCGACCAAGGCCATGCCGGCCAGCATGGTCGGGCCGATGCCCACGGCCGACTCGATGTCGCGATGAATTCCAAGCTGCTTGACGATACGGTGCAGCGCGACGGGAATGATGATCGCCTTGAAGACGAGGGCGATGGCGGCCGTGATGTAGAGATGCGGCGCGTGCTGGACATAGGCCTGCCAGGCGACGGAAAGCGCGAGCACCAGGGCATGGAGCGCAAACACGTTGAGCAGCGAATAAAGCCGATCCTGGTACAGCATCATGAAGCTGATCAGGACGAGGCCGCCGGCGAGCGTATGCGAGATGTCGAAGGAGAGGCTGTGCAACTGCATCAGAAGCTCCTCGATACGAAGAGAAGGAGCGTCCCGAGCAGGCCGAGCATCAGCGCCGCGCCAAGAAATTGCGGAACGCGAAACACCCGCATTTTCGCCGTGGCGGTCTCGAACAGCGCGAGGGCGAAGCCCGCGGCTGCAAGCTTGGCGAGATAGGCGCCGGCGCCGATGGCATAGGACAACGGTCCGGTTCCGAACACGGCGATCTTCCAGGGCAGGAATACGCAGGCAATCAGCGAGATATAGAGCAGCAGCTTGAGAAACGCGCCGAATTCGATCATCGCGAGATGACGTCCCGAATATTCCAGCACCATCGCCTCATGCACCATGGTGAGCTCGAGATGCGTGGCCGGGTTGTCGACTGGAATTCGCGCGTTCTCGGCGAGCGCTACCATGATCAGCGCAATGACCGCCATGCCCAGCGAGACCCGCAACCCGACATAGGAGGAAGCCATGAAATTTGCGACCGTCGAGAGTTGCGTCGAGCCGGCAACGAGCGCCATGCAAAACACGATCAGCAGCATCGCCGGTTCCGCAAGCGCTGCGATCATGACCTCGCGGCTGGAGCCGATGCCGCCGAAACTGGTGCCGACATCCATGCCTGCGAGCGCCAGAAAGAAGCGCGCGCTTCCGAGCAGGGCCACGATCGCGATGAGATCGGCCGTCCAGTTGAACATGAGGCCCGTGGCGAATGTCGGCACCAGGGCCGCGGCAACCCAGATCGCGGCAAACGTCACATAGGGCGTCACGCGAAACAGCCACGAGGCGTTGTCGGCGAGCACCACCTCCTTGCGGAGCAATCGCAGCAGATCGCGATAGGGCTGAAAAACCGAGGCGCCCTGGCGGCGCACCAGCCGCGCCTTGATCTTACGCACGAAGCCGGTCAGGAGCGGGGCGAGCACCAGCACGAGCAGCATCTGCACGCCCTGCACCAGAATGTCCGAGATCAGGACCATATCGCGAGCACCAGCAACAGCGTGACGAGGGTGGCGAAAACCAGGCTGAGATAGCGGCGGATGGTCAGGAACTGCAGACGGTTGAGCCGATCGGAAGAGAACCTCACCGCGTTCGCAATCGGCGCGTATAGTCCCTCCCAGATCAGGTCGTGCAATTCGATCCGAAGCCGCGCCGGCCTGACATCTCCAGGGGGCGGCATCTCGACATGATCGCGGGCGTGGAACACCAGCGTTCCGAAAACGCGGCGGATCGGCTGGGCGAAGCTTGCGCCGGTATACTGCGCCGCGGGCGTCGGATCGGAAAAGCCGCAACCCCAGGCCGGGCCGCGTCGCAGTGCGCGCGAGGCGAAGCGATGAATGAAAGACACGGCCGATGACGCGGATATCGCGATGAACAGCATCACCAGCAATCCGTTGTAGGAGCTGCGGCTCTCCGCGATCGGGACGATCGAAAGCCAGGGCTCGTGAGCCTGGATCGGCATGCGGCCACCGAGGATATCAAGCGTGATCGGCGAAAGCGCATCGATCACCGGTCCTGGCAGGATTCCGGCGGCCAGGCAAAGTGCCGCCAGGATGAACATGGCCGAGAGCGAGTAGCGGTCGATTTCACGCGCGGCGCTCGCCGCCGGGCTGCGCGGGCGCCCGAGAAAGCTGACGCCGAAGGCCTTGACGAAGCACGCCGCCGCCAACGCCGCGGCCAGCGCCAGCAGCGCGCCAACGGCGGGCACCATGATCTTGAGAGCCCATTGCGGCAATTCCGGACTTTGCAACACGGCTTGGAAGATCAGCCACTCCGAGACGAAGCCGTTGAAGGGCGGCAGGGCCGAGATCGCGACGCAGCCGACCAGGACGGCGAAGCTCGTGAACGGCATGCCGTGAATGAGCCCGCCCAGTTTGTCCATGTTCCGCTCGCCGGTCGACATCAGGACGGCGCCGGCCCCGAAGAACAGCAGGCTCTTGAACCAGGAATGGTTGAGCACGTGAAACAGCGCCGCGGTGAAGGCAAGCGCTGCCAATAGCTTCAGGCCGTTGGCCTGAAACGCAAGCGCAAGACCAAGGCCGACGAAGATGATGCCGATATTTTCGATCGTGCTGTAGGCGAGGAGGCGCTTTAAGTCCTTTTCCATCATGGCGCATAGAATCCCCATGGCGGCGGTGATGCCGCCGAGGAAAAGCACGACCGCGCTCTCCGGCCACGCCGGCGGTCCCAGAAGATCGAAGACGACGCGAATGAAACCGTAGATCGCGACCTTGGTCATGACGCCGCTCATCAGCGCCGAAACGTGGCTCGGCGCCGCCGGATGAGCGAGCGGCAGCCAGACGTGCAACGGCACGAGGCCGGCTTTCGATCCGGCTCCGAGCAACATCAGGATCAGCACCAGCGCCGCGGCGTTCGCCGTGTGCGGGGCGGCGCGAATGGCCGCAAATCCGTAGTCTCCCGCCGGTCCCGCCAGCAGACCGAACGCCAGCAACAACGCAAGGGTGCCGAAGCTTGCCATCACGAGATAGACATAGCCTGCCTTCGCGTTGCCGGTTTCGCGATGGTGCGCCATGACCAGCGCCCATGACGCAAGCGACATGAACTCCCAGCACAAGAGATAGGAAAACGCATCGTCCGCCAGCACCACGAGGTTCATGCCGGCCAGAAAAGCCGGGAAGAACGGCAGCACGCGCTCCGGCGAGGGATCGTGGTGGCCGTAACCGAGACCATAGAGGCTTGCTTCCGCTCCTCCGAGATTGATGACGACCAGAAAAAACGAAGCCAGCGCGTCCACGCGGAAATGGGCGCCGAGCCATGGCAATCCGATCGGCAAGGTCAGATCTGCCGCGCTTGCCGTATCGCCAAGCAGCCAGCGCAGGGCGCCGATCAACGCAATCGCGGACACCGCCAACGTCGCGCTGTAGATGATGGCGGTGGACACCTTCGAGCGGCCGAGAACGATCGCCAGACACGCCAATCCCAGCAGTCCGGCAACACATGCCATTTGCAAAACGACGGCAGACATCATGTGCGCACCCTTGTTCTGCTTGGCGCTTTGCTGTCCGATCGAGTGCCCGGAAGGGTTTTGGAACCTGAACTTACTCTCAGTCGTACCCCGCGCCCCAGCGAATTGCTAACGGCTCCTTCGCCGATCATCTCGATTCCCGCCGCTTCGAATGCGGCGATCAGCTTGACCAGCGAATCGACATTGCCGCGGACCATCGTTTCGCTCGCCTCCATGCGCTGAATGGTCGGCACGGAAAGCCTGGACAGTTTCGCGAGCCGGCGCTGATCGATGCCGAGCAGCGCCCTGGCAGCCCGCAGTTGAGCTGCAGTGATCATTGACCTGCCTTATTGTCGGGATGTCATCTCTGCATGATAATTAATCATGTTAAAGTGTCAATAAATGATATCCTAGATATCTAATCTAAGGGATGCATCCTGCGCCGCGCCGGCCCCGTTTCTGATGTGCCTTTGTGATGTGCCCCTGGCTTCCCAACTTCCCCGCCGTGCTCCACACTGCTGTCTGCAGTTGGCGCGCGTCATGGACAAGCTCGATCTGTCGCGGAAAATGAAACGGCTCACCGCATGGCTGGACACGCAGAACCAGCCGGATGGGCTTGCCGGCAGACGTTTCCACGGCGTGCCGTTCGCGGACGCCTATGTGACGATCGATCCCGAACGCCAATCGCCTTACGCGTCCGCCAATCTCAACCGCGTTCATCTCTGCGGGTTGGAAGCGGGAATGAGCGCCGATGGCCTCAAGCGCCTGATCGCCTTTTTTGGGGATCACGGCGTGCAGCGGTTCTTCGTCTGGCTCAGTCCCGGTCCCGACATGGACAAGGCGCGGGGCCTGCTCGATCAAGCCGGCTTCTCACGGATTCACTGGACCGGTTATCCGACGCTGTGCCGCGAGCGCCCTACGCCAGCTCATTTCCGAACTGATCTCGACATCCGGCAGGTTGGTCCCGATGACATCGCAGCGAGCCGCGAACCGTTGGGCGAGACGCTGTGGCCGGAATATGTGACGTCGGCGGGCAAGGACGGATTTTTCCACTACATGGCGTTCGACGGCGTTCGCCCGGTCGCGATCGCCGCGCTCTGTATCTTCGAAGACGTCGGATATCTGATGGCCGCGGCCACCACTGAGGGCGACCGCAGGCGCGGCGCGCAGCAGGCGCTGATCGCAAAGCGGGTGGAGCGCGCCGAGCAACTCGGCTGCGCGGTGCTCGTATCCGAAACGCTTTATATGCTCGAGCATTCCTATCGGAATTTGCAGCGCGCCGGCTTCGAGGAAGTTTACGAGAAGGAAGTCTACGAGTGGAATGCGTAAGTTAATCCAGCATGCTTGATTCCCGCCGCAACATTGTCCTCGCCTGCGCGCTGAGCGCTTTGGCCGGCTATGTCGACGGCATCGGCTTTCTGCATCTCGGCGGCCTGTTCGTCTCCTTCATGAGCGGCAACTCGACGCGGATGGGCGTCAGCCTCGCCGAAGGGCATTGGCTGCCGGCGGCCGAGGCGCTCGGGCTGATCGCGCTGTTCGTGATCGGCGCCGCCCTGGGCAGCCTGATCGTGCTCGGCCGCGGCGCCTACTGCCAGTGCTGGCTGCTCTTGGTCGAGGGGGGCATGCTCGTGGCCGCGGCGCTCTGCTACGCGTTCGGACTGGCCGATACCGCTGTCGCGGCCATTGTGCTGGCGATGGGGCTGGAGAACGCGGTGTTTCAGATCGACGGCGGCGCCGGCCTTGGCCTGACCTATGTGACCGGCGCGCTGGTGAAGGCCGGGCAACAGATCGCCGCCGCGTTGACCGGGGGGCCGCGCCTCGGCTGGCTGCCCAATCTCTTGTTATGGGCGGCCTTGGTCGCGGGGTCGTTGTGCGGTGCGCTCGCCTATCACTGGATCAATCTCGCCGCGATCTGGTTCGCGGCCGCCAGCGCGCTGGCGCTCAGCGCGTTCGTCGCCGCGACCATCCATCGGTAGCATTGACAGCGAAGCCGGCTTGGCTGATCTGACGGTGATGACAACCGAGACCAAACCCCGCGCCGCATGCTTGATCGGATGGCCGGCCGCGCATTCGCGCTCGCCGCTGATCCATCATTACTGGCTGCGCAAGCTTGGCATCGCGGGCGGCTACAGCATCGAGGCGGTGCCGCCCGAAGGCTTTGCGGATTTCGTGCGGCGCTTGCCGGCCCACGGTTTCATCGGCGCCAACGTCACCATTCCGCACAAGGAGCGCGCGCTGGCGCTGTCGGCGCCGGATGCGCGCGCCCGCGCCGTCGGCGCCGCCAATACGCTCTGGATCGAGGATGGCGAATTGCGGTCGACCAACACCGATGTCGAGGGCTTCATCAATAATCTCGACGCTTGCGCGGCCGGTTGGGATAAGCCAGAGGAGGTGCTGGTGCTGGGCGCGGGCGGCTCGGCGCGCGCGGTGCTGTTCGGCCTGATCGAGCGCCGTATCAAGCGCTTGCATCTCGCCAATCGCACCACCGAGCGCGCCCGGGCGCTGGCGGATCAGTTTGGCGCAAGCGTCCATCCCATCGCCTGGGAGAATATCGGCGACGTCCTGCCGCGCGCGGGGTTACTGGTCAACACCACCTCGCTCGGCATGCCTGGCCAGCCCGCGCTCGACATCGACGTCGGCCGGCTGCCGCCAGACGCCGTGGTTGCCGATCTCGTTTATGTGCCGCTTGAGACGCCGCTTCTTGCGGCGGCGAAGGCGCGTGGATTAAAAACTTCCGATGGACTTGGCATGCTCCTGCACCAGGCCGTGCGCGGCTTTGAACTGTGGTTCGGACAGCGCCCGCAGGTGACCTCGGAACTTCGTGCGCTGGTCGAAGCCGATCTCACGAAGCTTTGACGCGGGAATTTCATGCAAGTTTCGGGGTCTGTTGCTACATCGGGCGCGCCCACCGGAGACACCTTCATGATCACTCGCATGACCCCTCGTCGTTCTTCCTTCAAACGTCCGCTGATCGCCCTTGCGATGGTCGCGGCTTCGTCCATCTTAGCCATCGCGCAGCAGGCGCCCACGCCATCGCGGGTTCGCGGCACCATCGAAAGCGTCGACGGCGATGTCCTTTCGGTGAAATCGCGCAGTGGCGAGGACGTCAAGCTGCACATGACCAGCGATATGCTGGTGGTGGGAATCATCAAGATCTCGCTGGCCGAGATCAAGGTCGGCTCGTTCGTCGGCGCGACCACGGTGCCGGGGCCGGATGGCATCCCGAGCGCCGTCGAGGTCCACGTGTTTCCCGAGAATATGCGCGGCACCGGGGAGGGCTCGCGGCCCTACGATCTGCGGCCGAACTCGACCATGACCAATGCGACGGTCGCCGAGAGCGTCGCGGGCAATGATGGCCACACGCTGCTCGTTAAATACAAGGATGGTGAGAAGAAGGTCGTGGTTACGCCCGAAACGCCGGTCGTCACCTACGTCCCCGGCGACAAATCCGATTTGAAGGCGGGCGCCAAGGTGATTGCCTTCATGAAGAAGCTCCCCGACGGCTCCTATGAAACCAGCCGCGTCAGCGTCGGCCGTGACGGCCTGACCCCGCCGATGTGACGCGAAGCGTCATTCCGCGGCGCACGCTCGTCCGGGCAGGGAATACCGACCCGCCGGCGGTGTTGGCGTTTGCGCGGTCATTTGCAACCTCGTTTGCTATTTTGGGAGAACAATCATGTCGAGAGCTTCATCGCTGATGCCGCGTGTCTTGGCATCGCTTGCCGCCCTGTCTATTTTGACGTCGGTGGGGTGGGCTCAGCAGGCGCCGACGGTGCGGATTCGCGGCACCATCGAAGCCGTGGACGGCGCCGTCCTGACCATCAAGACCCGCGAGGGCGAAGATGTGAAGGTGCGCATGACCGACAATGTCGCCGTGTTCGGCGTCGCCAAGACACAGCTATCGGACATCAAGGAAGGGTCCTATATCGGCGTCTCGGCCATGCCGCAGCCCGACGGCACCCAGAAGGCGCTGGCCGTGCACATCTTCCCCGAGAACCAGCGCGGCGCGGCCGAAGGGTTTCGACCCTGGGATCTTCGTCCCAACTCCACGATGACCAACGCCACCGTCGCCGAGACGGTCAAGGGCACCGACGGCCAGAACATCGTGGTCAAGTACAAGGACGGCGAAAAGAAAGTGGTGGTGCCGCCGGATACGCCGATCGTGACCTTCGTGGCCGGCGACAAGTCCGAAGTGAAATCGGGCTCCAAGATCATCATCTTCGGCGCGGTGAAGAAAGAAGACGGCATGCTGGAAGCGAACCGCGTCAATGTCGGCCGCGACGGCATCACCCCGCCGATGTGATGTGAGGCGCACCTCTCTCAAGCTGTGAGGTGAAGCGCATCTCTCTCAACAGGTCGTCCTCGCGAACGCGGGGACCCATAACCACCGATGTGTGTTGTTACACCGAGTAGCGGCCCCAGCCTTTTCGAATACTCGCGCCGGTGGTTATGGGTCCCGGCTCAAGGCCGGGACGACGATAGAAATCAAATCGCCAGCACGTGATCGTCGATTTCGGCGATGGTGTTGACGCCGCACAGCCCCATGGTGGTGGAGAGCTCGTTACGGATGACGTCGATCGCTTTCGCGACGCCGGCCTCGCCGGCCGCACCAAGTCCATAGGCGTAGGCGCGGCCGATCATGCAGGATTTGGCGCCGAGCGCGAGCGCGCGCATCACGTCCTGCCCCGAGCGGATGCCGCCGTCGAACATGATCTCGATCTGCGAGCCGACGGTGTCGACGATCTCCGGCAGGGCCTCGATCGACGACGGCGCGCCGTCGAGTTGCCGCCCGCCATGGTTGGAGACGACCAGCGCCTGGGCGCCGCTTTTGACGGCGATCTCGGCGTCCTCGACGTCCAGAATGCCCTTCAGGATCAGTTTTCCCGGCCAGATGCTGCGGATCCAGTCGACATCCTTCCAGTTCAGCGAGGTGTCGAACTGCGAAGAGATCCAGGTCGAGAGCGCGGTGATGTCATCGGTGCCCTTGAGATGACCGACGAGATTGCCGAAGGTGCGGCGCTTGCCGCGCAGGACGCCCGCGACCCAGGCCGGCTTGGTGGCGAAATCGAACAATTTCGACAGCGACCATTCCGGCGGCACGGTCATGCCGTTCTTGATATCGGCGTGCCGCTGGCCGATCACCTGCAGGTCGACGGTCAAAACCAGCGCACTGCATTTTGCGGCAATCGCGCGCTCGATCAGCGATTTGATGAAGCCGCGGTCCTTCATCACATAGAGCTGGAACCAGAATGGCTTGTCGACGGCGCCCGCGATGTCCTCGATCGAGCAGATCGACATCGTGCTTTGGGTGAACGGAATGCCGGTGGCTTGGGCTGCGCGACAGGCATGAATCTCGCCGTCGCCATGCTGCATGCCGAGTAAGCCCACCGGCGCCAGGATCAAGGGCAATGTCGCGGGTTCGCCGATGATCGTGGTCGAGAGGTCGCGCTTGGAGACATCGACCAGGATGCGCTGGCGAAACTTGATGTCTTGCAGATCGTCGCGATTGGCGCGCAGCGTTTGCTCGGCATAGGAGCCGCGATCCGCATAATCGAAAAACGCCTTCGGCACGCGGCGCTTGTGCAGCTCGCGCAGATCCTCGATGCAGGTAATGTGCTTCATCAGCGTCCCCGTCCCCCTTGAGTTCACCGCATTGATGGTCATCTAGCATGCTTGGAGCCACCGCAAAATCGATCTGCGGAATGGGGTACGAGGCAGGAGAGCAGCCATGACGAGACCGCGTTCCTCCCCCAAGGACACCGTTGAAAGCGCCGAAAAGCGCCAGCTCGATGCGGCCCTGGAGGAGGGGCTAAAGGAGACTTTTCCGGGCTCGGACCCCGTGAATGTCACCCAGCCGCCGCCCTCGAAAGCGGATCATCACGTCCGCCGGACCGACTAGCGACCCGGTTCCGCCCGCCCACGTGATAAGAATCCCAGTATTAACAATATGTTAATGGTCTGCTGCGGCGGGATCCTCCGTAATGATTAATCATATATTTTGAAGTCGTTTTAGCGCTCAAGGCACTATAAACGTCAAAGCTTAGGGGGCGTTTTGAGTCTCTCGCCAGAAGGGCGGGAGAGGCCGGGGCAACGCTGGGGGTCATATGAGCCGCAATTATTTCGGTACGGACGGGATCCGGGGCCGCGCCAATGGTCTGATCACGCCCGAGCTGGCGCTCAAGGTCGGCCAGGCCGCGGGGCTGGTGTTTCAGCGCGGCGATCATCGCCACCGCGTCGTCATCGGCAAGGACACAAGGCTTTCCGGTTACATGATCGAATACGCCATGGTGGCGGGCTTCACCTCGGTCGGCATGGATGTGCTCCTGGTTGGCCCGATGCCGACACCTGCGGTTGCAATGCTGACCAAGTCGATGCGCGCCGATCTCGGCGTGATGATTTCCGCGTCCCATAATCTGTTCGAGGACAACGGCATCAAGCTGTTCGGTCCGCAGGGCTTCAAGTTGTCCGACGACGTCGAACGGCAGATCGAGCAGTTGATCGATGAGCCGCTCGGCAAACATCTCTCGCAGAGCGCGAGCCTCGGCCGCGCCCGCCGCATCGACGGCGTCCACGACCGCTATATCGAATTCGCCAAGCGCACGCTGCCGCGCGATCTCTCCCTCGATGGCCTGCGCGTGGTGGTCGATTGCGCCAACGGCGCGGCCTACAGGGTGGTGCCGGAAGCGCTGTGGGAGCTCGGCGCCGACGTGGTCTCCATCGGGGTCGATCCGGATGGCTTCAACATCAACAAGGAATGCGGCTCGACCTCGCCCGAGGCGCTGTGCCGCAAGGTGCGCGAGATGCGCGCCGACATCGGGATCGCGCTCGACGGCGACGCCGACCGCGTGATCCTGTCCGACGAACGCGGCCATCTCGTCGATGGCGACCAGTTGCTCGCGGTGATCGCGCAGAGCTGGAAGGAAGACGGAAGGCTGGCGCGGCCCGGCATTGTCGCGACCGTGATGTCGAACCTCGGGCTCGAGCGCTTCCTGCAGGGCCAGGGCCTTGAGATCGTGCGCACGCCGGTCGGCGACCGCTATGTGCTCGAACGGATGCTGAGCGGCGGCTACAATCTCGGCGGCGAGCCTTCCGGCCATATCATTCTGTCCGACTACGCGACGACCGGCGACGGCTTCGTCGCGGCGCTGCAGGTGCTGGCGGTGGTGCAAAAGCTTCGCCGTCCGGTGTCGGAGGTCTGTCATCGCTTCGATCCGCTGCCGCAGATCCTGAAGAACGTGCGCTATCGCAGCGGCAAGCCGCTCGACGACGCCGAGGTCAAATCCGCGATCATCGACGGCGAGAAGCGCCTCAACGGCCATGGCCGTTTGCTGGTGCGCTCGTCCGGCACCGAGCCCGTGATCCGCGTGATGGGCGAGGGCGATGACCGTTTCCTGGTCGAGGAAGTGGTCGACCACATCGTCTCGGCGCTCGGACAGGCCGCTGCCTGACACGCCGCGGGTCATCGGCATCTCGTTGCATCGCAGCCATCAATTTATGACGGTGGTCCGCACGGCTGTGCCATCGTAGGAAGATCGCATCGCGCGCGGATCCTCCAGGGTTTGAGTCATTGAACAAGCCTGTCGCCATCTCCGACGAAAAACTCGCCGTGCCGGTCGCTCTGCCGGATGCAGCGCCGCGCGCCGCGAAGGCGGCCGGGCCGGCTTACATCGTGCTGGCCGGCATCAGCTTCTCGCATTTTCTCAACGACACCATGCAGTCGCTGATCGCCTCGGTCTATCCGATCCTGAAGGAGAACTACGCGCTGGACTTCGCGCAGATCGGGCTGATCACGCTGGCGTTCCAGTTCACCGCCTCGCTATTGCAGCCGGCGGTGGGGCATTTCACCGACAAGAAGGCGCAGCCATTCTCGCTTGCGGTGGGCATGACGTCGACCTTCTTCGGCCTGTTGCTGCTCAGCGTGGCGCACCAGTACATCGTTATCCTGATCGCTGCGGCTTTCGTCGGGCTCGGGTCCGCGGTGTTCCATCCGGAGTCGGCGCGGATCGCCCGGCTCGCGTCCGGTGGGCGCTATGGTTTTGCGCAATCGGTGTTCCAGCTCGGCGGCAGCTTCGGCACCTCGATGGGGCCGGTGCTGGCGGCGTTGATCGTCGTGCCGTTCGGCCAGCCTTCGATCGCCTGGTTTTCCTCGATCGCGTTTCTCGCGATCGTCATCCTGTGGCGGATCGGACAGTGGTACAAGCCGCAGATCGCGGCAAGGAAGTTCACGCCGGTCGGTCGGCATCCGGATGCGCCAAGCTCGCGCCGGGTCGTGGTCGCGCTTGTCGTGCTGGTGGCGCTGCTGTTTTCCAAGCAGCTCTACGTGTCCAGCCTGTCGAGCTATTACATCTTCTATCTGATCGACCGGTTCGGCGTTTCGACCCAGGCGGCGCAACTCTATCTGTTCGTCTTCCTTGCCGCCAATGCCGTCGGCGCGTTCCTTGGCGGCCCCTTGGGCGACCGGTTCGGCCGCAAATACGTGATCTGGATTTCGGTTCTCGGCGCGCTGCCGTTCACATTGGCGCTGCCCTATGCCGGTCTCACGGCCAGTGCAGTGCTGAGCGTGTTCATCGGCCTGATCATCTCCTCGACAACATCCTCGATCATCGTGTTCGCGCAGGAACTGGTGCCGCATCGCTTCGGGATGATCTCCGGCGTCTTCTTCGGCGTCGCCTTCGGTATCGGCGGTCTCGGCGCCGCGGTGCTCGGCAAGCTCGCCGATCACACCTCGATCGCCTTCGTCTATCAGGTCTGCGCGTTCCTGCCGGCGATCGGACTGCTTGCGGTGTTTCTGCCGGCAATGCCGAGACACGCGCGCTGACGCGAGCCGCGGGCAGGGCCTTCTCGTCAATACATCGTTAGGGAATGTTGTTAGGGATTGCGGCGATGACGCAGTCGTCCACGTCATCGTTCGTGCATCGTCATAAAATATCAACCTTAAGAATTAGGGTTAAGCGGCACTTAAGCAATTGGTGCGATGGTTCGTCCGTCAATTTTCGATGTGAGGCTTCACCGTCGCCTCACGGGGCCAAGAGGACGAAGTCAATGCGTAGCGTGAAGTCTCTTATTGCCGCGGGGGCGGTTTCCATATTGTCGACCGCGGCGTTTGCCGCTGACATGCCGATCATGCCGCCGCCGGCCTATGGGCCGCCTCCGGTTCAGGAATTCGGCGGCTGGTATCTGCGCGGCGATATCGGCTTCAGCAATCAGAAGGTGAATGATCTTCATTACGGCCGTGAGTCGGCATATTCGCAGCTGACCTCGTTCAATCAGCAATCCTCTTTCGACACGGCTGGCATCTTCGGTGTTGGCGTCGGCTACCAGCTCAACAATTGGTTTCGCGCTGACGTGACCGGGCAATATCGCGGCAATTCGAATTTCAAGGCCACCGACCGGTTTACGGGAACTGCGGCTGGCGTGCCCTATAGTGGGATCGACAACTATGGCGCAAGCAAGTCTGAATGGTTGGTCTTGGCCAACGCGTATGTCGACCTTGGCACCTGGTGGTGCATGACGCCCTTCATAGGTGCTGGTGTTGGTGGCGCACGGGTTACGATCGCAAACTTCACCGACACCGGCGCGAACAGTATCCCGTTTAGCACCACAAGCTTCGCGAGCGCGCCAACTGGTTCGAGGTGGAATTTCGCATGGGCTGCCCATGCAGGCTTGGCCTATAACGTAAGTCCCAACCTGATCCTCGAACTTGCTTACAGCTATGTTGATCTGGGCGAAGGACAAACCGGCGTGCTGTCGACCTTCGACGGAACTACGACCAACAACGTTTTCAAGTTCAAGGACATCACCTCGCACGATCTGACGTTCGGCCTGCGCTGGAACTTCGATGGTGCGCAGCCGCCGGTCTATGAGCCGCCGGTGGTTCGCAAGGGCTGATCGACGCTCGATCTCTTAATGGTTCTTAACGGCGCGGGCTGGTCCCGCGCCTTTCTATTTGCGGGATGGGTGCACCAATTTTTCGTTTTTTGGACAAGAAGGTGTCGATCGAGGGCGCGCGAGAACGATTGATTAAGGTTAACGAGCGATGATCGGCGCGAAGCTTGGGGTTGATTGGAGCGTTGCGATGCGTGGGGTTGTGGTGGCGGCGGTGATGTTGGGGGTCGTGTCGGCCGCGCAAGCGGCCGACATGCCGGATCTTCCGATTTTGCGCGGCGGCTTCACCGATGGGTTGACCACCTCCAGGATCAACTGGGAAGGCTTCTATGTCGGCGGCCAGGCCGGCTATGGCTCGTCCGACAAGAACTTCAACGGCTCGACCTCGACCATGACCGCGGCGCTTCTCGCGGACACGCTGATCGAAAGCGCCATGCAGGTCTCGCAATGGAATCTCGGGCTTGGCAAGAACTCCTCGCGGTCGAGCGGGTACGGGGCTTTTCTCGGATATAACCTGCAGTGGGACGACGTCGTCCTCGGCATCGAGGCGAGCTATCTGCACGGCACGTTCGGCGGATCGACTTCGGCCACTGAAGCCCGCAACAGCGGCGTGGCATTGTCCGACGGCAATTTCCACAACGTCACGGCGACATCGACAGCGGCTATCTCGATCTCGGACATGGCGACGTTCCGTGGCCGGGCGGCTTACTCGTTTGGATGTTTCCTGCCCTATGCGTTCGGCGGCTTCGCCCTCGGCAATGCCGAGATTTCTCGCTCGATCTTCGTTCAGGATAGCGTAAGCACCGTCGCCGCGGGACCCTACACCGACCTTCAGCCCTTGTCCGCGACGGATGCCGTGCACAATCATCTGATCTACGGCTACACCGGCGGACTCGGCATCGACATCAATCTGATCGGCGGCCTCTTCATGCGCGCGGAATGGGAATATCTCCGCTTCACCACCAGCGTGGACACCAGCATCAACACGGTCCGCGCCGGCCTGGGCTACCAGTTCTGATCCTAGAGCGTGATGACTTTTATTCGAATCATCATCTCGCTCTACCTTTTTGTTTGAGCATGATCTTTTCGGAAAACCGGGACCCACCCCGCATCAAGTGCGGGGCAGGCTTTTTTCGGATCATGCTCTTACGCGCTTCGCTTGACAGGAAGAGTAGCGGCTGATCCGATGCCGCCGTCATTTCGAAAGCGGCGCGATGATGAAAATCCACGGCGATGGCAATTCAGGCAATTGCCTGAAGGTGAAATGGGTGTGCGACGCGCTCGCGTTGCCCTACACCTGGATCGACGTCGACACCATGACGGGCGGCAGCCGCACGGTGGAATTTCTCAAGCTCAATCCGTGGGGACAGGTGCCCACGATCGAGTTCGATGACGGCCGCACGCTGGCGCAATCCAACGCCATCATCCGCTATCTCGCGCGCGGCAGCGACCTTATTCCCAAGGATGCTTTCACCGCCGCGCAAATGGACGCCTGGCTGTTCTGGGAACAATACAGCCACGAGCCCTATGTGGCCGTGTGCCGTTTTCAGATGGTTTATCTCGGCAAGCCCGCAAGCGAGCTCGACGTGAACCTCGTGAAGCGCGGCTATGCGGCGCTCGACAACATGGAGCGTCATCTCGCGGACGCGCGCTTCCTGGTCGGGGATATTTTTTCGCTCGCGGATGTCGCGCTCTTGGCCTATACGCGCGTCGCGCATGAAGGCGGTTTCGATCTCGATCGCTACCCTTCGCTGCGCCGCTGGATCGGCGATGCCGAAAAGCGGCTTGGCCTTCCTGCAACACGCTGATCTCGATGGAAAACGCGATGACAACGACGACTTCGATCAGCATCCGCCGCGCGGCCCGCGATGATGTCGCCGCGATCGTCGCGATGCTCGCGGATGACAGGCTCGGCAGCGAACGTGAACGGCTCGAAAACCCGCTGCCGGCGTCTTACATCAAAGCGTTCGAGGTGCTTGATCGCGATCCGAACATCGAGCTCGTCGTTGCGGAGGAGGGCGGCCGTGTCGTCGGTTGCCTGCAGCTCTGCGTCCTGCCGGGCCTGAGCTCGCAAGGCGCCTCGCGCGGCCTGATCGAGGACGTCCGCGTCGCCTCCGATAGCCGCAGCCGCGGCATCGGCGAACAACTCGTGGGATGGGCGGTCGCGCAGTCGCGCGCCAAGGGCTGCAAGCTGGTCGAACTGCTCACCCATCACACCCGCGTCGACGCGCAGCGCTTCTATGAGCGGTTCGGATTTCAGCGAAGCCACGTCGGGATGACGATCCGGTTCTAGCCTCGCCGCGGAGCTTATCGTTTGAGCATGATCTCCGCGCAAACGCGTTGCGCGTTTGTCGCGAGGGAAAACCGGTTTCCACTTTTCGGGATCATGCTCCATTGCGAGCGAATGCAGGGAGAGCTGTCGAGGAGAACTGTCATGTCCGCCATCAATCCTCTGACGGCGTTGGCCGTCGTGCTTGCGACCGCCGCGACCGATGCTGTTTACGTGATGTTTACCTCGGCGGTGGTGGCGCGAAAGCGCGTCCCGGCGGCGAGCTGGAGCAGCATCTGGTATCTGCTCTCCTCCTTTGCGGTGATCAGCTACACCGAAAACTGGATCTATGTCGGCTTCGCCGCGATCGGCTCGTGGATCGGCGCCTATGCGTCGATGACGTTTCTGCACCGGCCGCCTGGCGGCCCGCCGGTCGGCGCCGCGCCGGAATAGAGTTTGCGTTTGGCGTTGTCCGCGACGCGCCTCTCAAAGCGCCGGTAGTCTTCTGGCCCATCAATCGGCCGTGATGCGTGCGAAGCGCCTTGACGAAACGGGACGATTCCCATATGTGCAGCGGCGGGACACCTCCCCCCAACGGGAGGCTTACTATCTGGAAGGATAGATCATGACGCTAGCGAAGCCCGCTCAGCGGCCAGCTGTGCCGCATTTTTCCTCCGGCCCCTGTGCCAAGCGCCCCGGCTGGAACGCCCAAAATCTCAAAGACGCAGCGCTCGGCCGTTCGCATCGCGCGAAGATCGGCAAGCTCAAGCTCAAGCAGGCGATCGAGCTCACACGCGAGGTGCTCGAAGTCCCCACCGACTACAAGATCGGCATCGTGCCGGCGTCCGATACCGGCGCGGTGGAAATGGCGCTGTGGTCGCTGCTTGGTGCGCGTCCCGTCACTACGATCGCCTGGGAATCGTTCGGCGAAGGCTGGGTCGGCGATATCGTCAAGGAATTGAAGCTCAACGACGTCACCAAGCTGCATGCCGGCTATGGCGAAATCCCTGATCTCGCCAAGGCCGATCCCGCAAGCGACATCGTCTTCACCTGGAACGGCACCACCTCCGGCGTGCGCGTTCCCAACGCCGACTGGATCAGCGCGAAGCGCGAGGGGCTCGCGATTTGCGACGCGACGTCGGCGGCATTCGCGCAGCCGCTCGATTGGCCCAAGCTCGACGTCGTGACGTTCTCCTGGCAGAAAGCGCTCGGCGGCGAAGCCGCGCACGGCATGCTAGTGCTCTCGCCGCGCGCGGTCGAGCGGCTCGAGACCTACAAGCCGGCCTGGCCGCTGCCAAAAATCTTCCGCATGACCAAGGGCGGCAAGCTCAATGGCGGCATCTTCGAGGGCGAGACCATCAACACGCCGTCGATGCTGTGCGTGGAGGATTATCTCGATGCGTTGAACTGGGGCAAGTCGATCGGCGGACTCAAGGCGCTGATGGCGCGCGCCGATGCCAACACCAAGGTGCTGGCCGACTGGAAGGCGAAGACGCCGTGGATCGATTTCCTGGCAAAGGATCCGGCGATCCGTTCCAACACCTCGGTCTGCCTGAAGGTGGTCGATCCCGCGATCACCTCACTGTCTCCCGACGCGCAGTCCGACTTCGCCAAGAAGCTGGTGGCGCTGGTCGAGAAGGAGAACGCCGGTTTCGACTTCGCGCATTACCGCGACGCGCCGGCGGGCCTGCGCATCTGGTGCGGCGCCACCGTGGACGCCAAGGACGTTGCGTTGCTGACCCAGTGGATCGACTGGGCGTTCGCCGAGATCAAGGCACAGCTTCCGAAGGCGGCCTAGCTCTCTTCATCCTCGTTGTCCCAAGCGAAGCGCGAGCGGGGACCCATAAGCACCATCGGGAGCATGGGTCCCGGCTCAAGGCCGGGACGACAGACTTAGTTCTTTTCAGGAAAAGCACCCATGTCCAAACCCAAAGTTCTCATTTCCGACGCGCTTTCGCCCGCCGCCGTGCAGATCTTCAGGGATCGCGGCGTTGAGGTCGACTTCCAGCCCAATCTCGGCAAGGACAAGGACAAGCTCGCCGAAATCATCGGCGACTACGACGGCCTTGCGATCCGCTCCGCCACCAAGGCGACCGCCAAGATCATCGACAAGGCGAAGAGGCTGAAGGTGATCGGCCGCGCCGGCATCGGCGTCGACAATGTCGAGATTCCTGCCGCCACGGCGAAAGGCATCATCGTGATGAACACGCCGTTCGGCAATTCGATCACGACCGCCGAGCACGCCATCACCTTGATGCTGGCGCTGGCGCGCGAAATTCCGCAGGCCGATGCCTCGACCCAGGCCGGCAAGTGGGAGAAGAACCGTTTCATGGGGGTGGAGATCACGGGCAAGATGCTGGGCGTGATCGGCTGCGGCAATATCGGCTCGATCGTCGCCGACCGCGCGCTCGGCCTGCGCATGAAAGTGATCGCATTCGATCCGTTCCTGTCGCCGGAACGCGCCAAGGACATTGGCGTCGAGAAGGTCGAGCTCGACGACCTCCTCAGGCGGGCCGATTTCATCACGCTGCATACGCCGCTGACGGAGAAGACCAGGAACATCATCGACGCCGCGGCGCTCGCCAAGATGAAGAAGGGCGTGCGCATCGTCAATTGCGCGCGCGGCGGCCTGGTCGACGAGCAGGCGCTGGTCGATGCGCTCAATTCCAAGCATGTCGCAGGCGCGGCCTTCGACGTGTTCGTCGAGGAGCCCGCCACCAAGAACGTGCTGTTCGGTCATCCCAACGTGATCTGCACGCCGCATCTCGGCGCCTCCACCACGGAAGCGCAGGAGAACGTCGCGCTGCAGGTCGCCGAGCAGATGTCGGACTACCTGTTGACCGGCGCGATCTCGAACGCCGTCAACTTCCCGTCGATCACGGCGGAAGAGGCGCCGAAGCTGAAGCCGTTCATCGAATTGGCCGAGAAGCTCGGCTCGTTCGCCGGCCAGCTCACCGAAACCGGTATTGTCAAGGTCGAGATCACCTACGAGGGCCATGTCGCCGAGATGAAGATCAAGGCGCTGACCTCGGCGGCGCTGTCGGGCCTGCTGCGTCCGATGCTGGGCGACATCAACGTCGTCTCCGCGCCCGTGGTCGCCAAGGAGCGCGGCATGGTGGTCGACGAGGTGACCCGCGCGGCGCAGAGCGACTATGAGAGCCTGATCACCGTGACGGTGACGACGGAGCGGCAGCAGCGTTCGGTTTCCGGCACCGTCTATCACGACGGCAAGCCGCGCCTTGTCGACATCAAGGGCATCCGGGTCGACGCCGAATTCGGCAAGTCGATGATCTACGTGACCAACGAGGACAAGCCGGGCTTCATCGGCAAGTTCGCAGGCCTTCTCGGCGACGCCAAGATCAACATCGCGACCTTCCATCTCGGCCGCGTCAAGCAGGGCGGCGACGCCATCGCGCTGGTCGAGGTCGACGGCACGGTGCCGCCGGACGTGCTCGCCAAGGTGCAGGCACTGCCGCAGGTGAAGCAGGCGAAAGCGCTGGTGTTTTAGCGCGGACCCTCTCCTGCAAGAGGAGAGGATCGAAGCTGCCGCTTCCTGACATCGCCCTATCGCCGGTCCATATCGGCGCAATGGGTTGGAATCTCGACTCTATCCTCCTTGCCGCTGTCCAGCGGGCATTTTGCCGCGCCCAGCTTCGCGGGCACGCTTTACGAATGCCTCATCGAACCAGTTCATTCGTCACTGCGTCTAAATCCGAATGGACGCGATTTGTCGCGCGTCCGGGCCGATCCGATCCTTTCGCGACCGGCTCGCCAAGAATCTTCGGAGTTTGCGGGAGAGATGTCATGCGAATGATTGCAAAGTGCCTTGTCACGACCAGCCTCGTCCTTGTCACGGCGTTCGCCATCATCCCGGCGCGGGCGGCGCAATTGGACGCCACATCGGCCGTCGATGCGGTGACGGTCTATCCCGATGGCGCGAGCGTCACGCGCGTTATCACGGTCGATCTCGCCGCCGGCGACAACACGCTGGTGGCGAGGGATTTTCCGCTCGGACTGGACAGCTCGTCGCTGCGGGTCGAGGGGGAGGCCGCGGCCAGGATCGTGATTGGTGCGATCGACGCCAAGCCGCCGCGCGCCGCGCCACCGGTCAACCTGCCGGAGATCGACAAACGCATCGAGGCGCTGAAGGACGAGCGCGTCAATCTCGAGGACGCGATGGCCGCGGCCTCGGCGCGCCGCAAATTCGCCGAGCGCTTTGCCGAAGCCTCTCCCGCCGGATTGGGCGAGAAGGGCGAGGCGCGTCCGATCGCGGAATGGCGCGCTGCCTTTGCAGCGGTCTCCGAAGAGGTGGCGGCCGCGGATTCCGCCATCCGCGAGGCCGAACGCAAGCAGCGCGACATCGACCGCGAGATTGCAAGGCTCGAGCAGGATCGCGCGGCCAAGCCGCCGAGCAAGCTCGAAGTCCGCATCGATCTCGCCGCGACCGCAGCCACCCGGGCGCTGCTGAAGGTGACTTATGCGGTGCGGCACGCCCGCTGGATGCCGCTGTACGATGCCCGTCTCGACACCGGAGCCAAAGACCGCAAACCGGCGCTCGAACTGATCCGTCGCGCCGAAATCACCCAGACCACGGGAGAGGACTGGTCGAACATCGCGCTCGCGGTCTCGACCGTCAGGATGGCGCGCGGCGGCAGCGTGCCGGATCTCAATTCCCTGATCGTGCAATATCCGCCATCTCCGCCAGCTCCGAAACCTTTGGGCGCCGTGTCGGACTTAAGGCAGGAGCGCGCGATCTCGACGCCCGCGCCCGTGTCCGAAGTCATGGCAAAGCGCGCCGACGAGCAGCAGGCCAGCGTGGAAGCCAGCGCGTTCCAGGTTATGTTCAGGATCCCGGGGCGCGTCAGTGTCGGGACCAATGAGGGCGCCAAGGCCTTGCGTATTGCGACGGCGACGATTGCGCCCGATCTCGCCATTCGCGCAGCCCCGGTGCTGGACCCGACGGCGTTCCTCGAGGCAAGCTTCATCGAGAGCGAGGACGCGCCGCTGTTGCCGGGCCGCGTTGCGATCTATCGCGACGGGATGTTCGTCGGTTCCGGCCGGATGGCCGCCGCCGGCAAGGACGAGACGGTGCGGCTCGGCTTCGGCGCCGACGACAAGATCAAGATCGAGCGGTCGGTGGTCAGGCGCAACGAGGGCTCGGCCGGCTTGATCGTGACCACGTCGAAGACCGACGAGCGCGCGTTCAAGACCAGCGTGCGCAACGGGCACGATTTCCCGATCAAGATCGCCATCACGGATCAGCTCCCGGTCAGCGAGAACGAGGACATCCAGGTCGAGATGCTGCCGTCGACGACGCCTCCGAGCGCGACCAATGTGCACGACAAGCGCGGCGTGCTCGAATGGGCGTTCGAAGCGAAGCCGGGCGAAGTCAAGGACATCGCCTTCGCATGGCGCGTGCGCTGGCCAAAGGACAAGGGCATCGTCATGCTGCCGTCGGGCTGATCCCGGTTGGAACGAGGGCCGGACCGGCGGGCCTTATCGCGTCCGTCTTCCTGGCACTGAATCGTCGTGAAGCATGGCATTGCTAGCTGTTAGGGCCGCGATCCATGCCGACGGGTTGCCAGCGCCGCAGCGAGGTGTTTTGCAGCACGGACGGATTGACGCAGCTGACCGGCCACAAGCCTTGCAGCACCAGCGACAATTCGTGGCCGACGCGTCGCTTGCGGGCCTCGTCGAAGCGCGCCGAGGCGGAAGCGACGTGCGCGGTCAGCGTGACGTTCTCCATGCGCAGCATCGGATTGTTGTGGGAGGGTGGCTCCTTCTCCAGCACGTCGAGGGCTGCATGCGCGATCCAGCCTTCCTGCAGCGCCTTGATCAGCGCCTCCTCGTTCACGGTGGCGCCGCGCCCGGTATTGATGAAGATCGCGCTTGTCTTCATCTGCCTGAAATGCGTCTCGCCGAGCATGTGATGCACTTCCGGCCGCGCCGGGGCATGCATCGACACGAAGTCCGATTGCGACAACACCTCCGACAGCGTCGCCGGCATCACGCCATGGTCGGAGATCAGCGTCTCCTGGATGAAGGGATCGTAGGCGATCATGCGCAGGCCAAAGGGGGCGGCGCGTTTGGCGACCGCGCGCGCGACCCGTCCGAAGGAAATGAAGCCGAGCGTCTGTCCCATCAGCCGCGGGATCTTCAGGAGCGCCGGACGGCCTTCGGACCAACGGCCCTCGCGGACCATCTTGTCCTGCTCGACCAGGCGGCGGAAGCCGGCCAGCAGCAGCATCATGGCGTGATCGGCGACCTCCTCGATGAAGGTGTCGGGAATGTTGGTGACGGGAATGCCGCGCGCGGTCGCCGCCTTGACGTCGACGCTGTCGACGCCGACACTGCCGAGTGTGATGACTTTGCAGTTGTCCAGCGCATCGATGATGGTCTTGGTGATCGGCATGCCCTTGGCGTAGATGGCATCGGCCGTCTTGGCGGCGGCCACGAATTCCGTTTCATTGGCCGGCGCCTCGATGATCTCGGCGCCGATCGGGTCGAGCGCCTCCCTCTCATATGCATAACCCCCGCCGGCCACCGTGAAACTTGCACCTTTCGGCGTCACCACCTTGAACTTGGACATCGATTGCTCCCGATTTCGACCCGCGTCGCCCCCGCGGTCTTGTTCTTGATCCGTGCATCAAAGCACGGCAGGCCACGCCTCCGCTAGGCGTTGCCGGCGCAGGACAGGCCGTCAAATCGTGGGAGGTCTGACTTAGGGAGTCTGTCTTGGACATTTGGCGGGCATCGGCCGGCCTCCCGGCCGCCGGTCCGGTCTGTACAGGCCGAGTCGTTCATCGGCCGTGCGGACCTTTCGCATCGTGCCGATCGCCACCGACAGTGGCACGGTGCGATGTAGAATCGAAACAAGCGTAGAGCAGCCCTGAAATGGACCAAACACCCGAACTTCTACGGAGTACCCCGTAATAGAACGCTAGGGTTTGCAATCTATGGTGAATTGAATCGGTTTGCTTATCGCCCCTGACACCAATCCCCCGGAGACTGACGTGAAGCTGAACAATCTGACGATTGCTCCGAAGCTCGGCATCGTGGTGGGACTGGCATTATTGGGCCTCTGCGCCGCCGGCGTTCTCGCCGGCCATCTGATGCAGCAGGAGATGCTGAACGCGCGCGTCGATCAGACCAAGGCGATCGTCGACATGGCGCGCAACATGGCGGCCGGACTTCGGAAAGAAGTCGAGGCCGGCAAGCTCACCAAGGAAGCCGCGGTGGCCGAGTTCGCCCGTCGCGCCAGCTCCATGACCTACGACAACGGCTCCGGTTACCTGTTCGGCACGAACTATGACGGCATCACCGTGTTGTCGCCCGATCCCAAGCAGATCGGGACGAACCGCATGGAGGTCGTGACCAACGGCAGAAAGCTGTCCAAAGAATTGATGGATGGCGTCCGCAGCAAGGGTGAAATCCTGCTGACCTACGAATACATGAAGCCCGGCGAGGAGACGCCGATCCGCAAGATCGGCTACGCCGTCGCCGTCCCCGGTTTTGACATGTATCTCGGCACCGGGGCCTACATCGACGACATAGACGCCAAGATGAAGCCGATCCTGTGGATGCTCGGTCTATCCATTCTTGGCATCGGCGTGATCGCAGGCGGCGTCGCCTGGATGATCGGCCGCAGCATCAGCGGTCCGCTCGGCCAGCTCGGCACGCGGATGCGGTCGCTGGCGGACGGCGCGCTGGACGGCGATATCCCCGGCGTGGGCCGCGGCGACGAGGTCGGCGGGATGGCCGCGACAGTGCAGATCTTCAAGGATAACGCGCTCCGCATGCGCGAGCTCGAAAGGGCCGAGGCCGAAACGCAAGCGCGGGCCGCCGCCGAGCGCCGTGCGGCGATGGAAAATCTCGCCAGTGATTTTGAGCGCAGCGTCAACGGCATCGTCCGTTCGGTGTCGACGGCGGCCACGGGCATGCAGACGACCGCGCAGTCGATGACCGCGACCGCGAGCGATGCCAGCGCGCGCGCCGCCACGGTCGGGGCGGCCTCGCAGAGCGCTTCAACCAATGTCGGTACGGTCGCCGCCGCCGCGGAACAGCTATCGAGCTCGGTCGCGGAAATCCTGCGTCATGTCACACGCTCCAGCGAGATCGCCAGCAAGGCCGTCGCTGACGCCGAGCGCACCAATGCCACCGTGCAGGTGCTCTCGACCGGCGCCGAGAAGATCGGCGAGGTGGTGAAGCTGATCCATTCGATCGCGGCGCAGACCAACCTCTTGGCGCTGAACGCCACGATCGAGGCGGCGCGTGCCGGCGAATCCGGCCGCGGCTTCGCGGTGGTCGCGTCCGAGGTGAAAGCGCTCGCCAACCAGACCGCCAAGGCCACCGAGGAGATCTCGGGCCAGGTCACGGCGATGCAGCAGTCGACCGGCGACGCGGTCGCGGCGATCAGCGGCATCACCCAGACGATCGCGCAGATGAGCGAGATCACCACCAACATCTCGAGCGCGATCGAGCAGCAGGGCGGCGCGACGCGCGAGATCGCCCGCAACATCCAACAGGTCGCGGCGGGCTCGAACGAGATCAGCGCCCATATCGGCGGCGTGACCACGGCGGCCACGGCCACCGGCACGGCGGCGTCCGAAGTGCTGACCAATGCTAGAGAACTCGACAACCAGTCGGGCATGCTGCGCAACGCCGTCGACGGCTTCCTCGCCAAGGTCCGCGCGGCTTAAAACCAAACGCCACTCGTTCCCCGGATACCGCGCAGCGCGCCGCGCTTTGCGGCGTGGTGCGCTGCAGATCCGGGGCGTCTTTGCGTCACAGCTCATGCCTTCGCCGACCCCTGCCGTGAGGCGATCACCACGCCTGCCAGCACCAGCGCATAGCCTATGAGATGAAACAGCCGCGGCTCCTCGCCGAGCAGCAGGATCGCCATCACTGAGCCGAACACCGGCACCAGGTGGATGAACGGCGCGGCACGGTTCGGTCCGATCAGCGCGATGCCGCGGTTGAAGAACAGATACGCCAGCGTCGACGGGAAAATCACGACATAGAGCAGCGTCGCAAGCGTCAGCAGGTCGTATCTGAGCGTGACGCCTGTCGAAATCTCCCAGACCGCGAACGGGAACAGCAGGGCCGCGCCGCAGCCTGTCGTGAACGAGATCAGCGACAATTGATGCGCCATCGGGCGACGCGGCATCAGCGCTGAATATAATCCGAACGCGAGCAGCGCGCCGGCGAGCATCACGTCGCCTTTGTTGAACTGGATGCTGGCGAGTGCTGCGACGTCGCCGCGCAGGATGATGGTCAAGACGCCCGCGAGCGAAATCATGATGCCGGCAAGCTGGGCCCAGGTCAGCCGCACGCCGAACAGCAGCAGGGACCACAGCGCGACGAACAGCGGCCCGGAGGATTGGATCAACAGCGCGTTCAGCGCCTGCGTGTACTGCAGCGCCCAGTAGGAGAGGGCATTGTTGATGGCGAAACCGGTCGCCGACAACAGCACCATCAGCGGCAGCCGCGCGCGCAGGGCTGGCCAGTCGCGCTTGAGATGCGGCCGCGCGAACGGCCTTAGAATCAGGTACACGCCGATCCATCGCAGGCAGGACAGCGTCATCGGCGGCACGTGACCCGCGACATAGCGCCCGAGTACGATATTGCCGGCCCAGAACAGCGAGGTCAGGCTTAGCAGCAGATAAGGCTGGTTGTTGAGCCAGCGCAGCGGAGAATGAGACGAGGATGCGGCGGGCAATGCATTTCCATTATGCCGGAAATGCCGGTCGCGACAAGGCTGCGCGGCGAATTGGTGCCATGCGCAACCGCCTGGAAGTCATCGCGCGCCTGCCGACGGGCTCAGCTGCTCGATTCGCCGCGTTCGACCCCAGGCCGCGCGTCCGGCGGGCCCCAGCTGCTCATGAATGGCATCTTGAGCATGCCGTCGAGTGATTGCTTGTCCGCTTCATCGAAGCCGTCAAGACCATAGCGCAGCTCTGCAAAGCGCGGCCCACGATTATACGTGCCGCCCAGACGATCCCAGATCGACAGTAGGTTCGAATAGTTGCTGTCGGTTTCGAGCTGATAGCGCGAATGATGCACCTTATGCATGTTCGGAGTGACGAAGAGAAGGCGCAGCCACCAATCAAGGCGCTCCGGCAGACGGATGTTAGCATGCTCGAATTGGGCGTTGAGCGCCGAGAGCGTGAGGTAGCTCACCAGCACCCATGGTGGCGTACCGAACGCGAACACGCCGGCGATGTGCCAGCCCACACGCCAAAGTGTTTCGCTAGGATGCTCGCGAAAGGCGGTCGTGACGTCCACGAGCCTGTCGGAATGGTGCATGCGATGAAAGCGCCACGTCCAACTGAACTTGTGCAGAGTAACGTGCGCGAAATAGGCAAACAGGTCGAGCCCTACGATTCCCGCCATGAGCTGACCCCGCGGTGACAGCCCGAGCCAGTACGACAGGCCGAACCGGGCGTCTACCGAGAATTGGGCCGCCAAGGGTGAAATCGGGTGCAGCAGCAGGTTCACCCCGAGAAAAATCGCGGTGATTGCGAGATTGCGACCGATATTTCGCGCCCGATCTCGCCGGTCATAGGTGAACAGCGGAAACACGACCTCGAACACAAACAGGATCACGAACGTAATCAACAGAAAGGCGAGGCGCGAGCCGATTGAAGGCAGCTCGACGTTCACGGCTTCGCTTGCGTCAGGCTGCAGGAAGGACGTCCCAAGGCTCATCATGGCCAATGTCTTCCCTTTACAAAACGAATGTTCGTTCTTTATAATGGCGGCACGGCAACCGTCAAGTCGCCTGCGGAGGCCGCCGCCGCGGGGCGGCGTGGGTCCCTGATGTGACGTGTCTTGGTCCTGGTGGAATGGAATTGTCTTGGAGCTGAAAGGATGCTTGATGCCGAAAGTGAAGCCTGAGACTTTGGCGGCAAGACGCGACGAAATCCTGCACGCCGCCGAGACATGCTTTGCGCGCCAGGGATTTCATCAAACAACGGTTCAGGACGTCATCAGGGAATCCGGCCTGAGCGCGGGCTGCATCTACACTCATTTTGCCGGCAAGGAGGACCTGATTCAGGCGATCGGGGAGAGACGCCATGCGCGCGACAGCGCGCTGTTGGCGATCGACTGTCGGAATCCGGACCCGCTGGAGAGCCTGCGAGCGATCGCGCGCGCGTTTCTCGGTGACTTGCAGAAGGAACAGGGGCTTCGCTCCCGGCGGGTCGCCCTGCAACTCTGGGCGGAGGCGCTACGCGACGATGTCATCCGCGAACAGGTGACGAGTGGTATCCGCAGACCCATTGCCCTCATCGTGGAGCTGTTGCGGCGCGGTCAACGCCTTGGCGCGATCGACAACACTGTCAATCCGCGCGGCGTCGCGCGCGCAATGGTCTCCATGTTCCAGGGAATCGTGCTGCAGCGCCTGTGGGGGGAGCCGTTCTCGACAACGGAGGCGATGAATGCGTTTGACGTGTTCCTTGCAGGTATTGCAGCGGAGCCATCCTCGGCTCGCACGTCGCATGCATCCGCCGACCGTTGAGTGCAGATTGCGATCCAATGACAAACGGCAGCATACTGGACATGGGTTTTCATGATCTCCTCGGCGGCATGGGGGCCGGTCTGGCGGGCGGATTCACCTCGGGCCTGCTCGGCGTCAGCCCCGGCGGAGGACTGGTGGTTTTTGCCGTCCTGTTGCTTGGCGCCGAGCAGCACGTTGCCCAGGGAATTTCGCTGGTCGCTCAGATTCCACCGACTAGTCTTTCAGGAATAAAGCGCTATTGGCAGAAGGGCAGCCGCAGCCCGATGCGCTGGCTTGTTCTGCTGACAATCGGCTTTCTCGCCGGCGGCGTTGCCGGCGCACTTGCAGCAACGTCCGTCTCCAGCTCGATCCTGCAATGGACTTATGTGGGCTATCTTGTCGCTCTCGATGCGATGCTCATCCAGCGCGGAAGGCAAACCAAAGCGGCGTGCGAACAAGCGGGCATGACACGCGACCTGCACTGGGCGGCATTGCTCACTGTCGGGCTGTTCGCTGGATTATCGTCGGGCTTCTTGGGCATCGGAGGCGGACTTGCGACGGTGGTTGGACTCAGCGCCGTGCTGGGGGTTCCGCAGCATCAGGCCCAAATGATCAGCCTCGTTCTTTCGCTGATCCCGACGACCATTCCGCCGGCGTGGATCTATTGGAGCAGCGGTTCGTTGGCCTCATGGCCGACGCTTGCCGGCGTGATTCTTGGACTCGTCGTCGGAACCGACCTCGGCGCCTGGGCAGCCAATAAGATCGATCGCGCGGCGCTCCAAGCTACGTTGATATTCTTCGTTTCCTTGATGGCGATCTACATGACATTGAGGGCGCTGTGACGAAGACCCGCGGCCCAATTTGTGGGGGCGAGGCGATCTGCGGAGCCGATAGCGAGATATCGCGCTCGGCGCGGAAGACATTGCTGTAGGGTTGGCGATCCACTGCCGTCCGCGCGAGGTGGCATTGAGGTAGCGGATCGTCGTTTGTGACACAGTCGTTGCCGCCCGGACGAACGCGGGAGAGCTGCCATGCGCCGAAACAGGCGGTGAGCCTTAAGTGGCCTGCCTGCGGGACGCGACGTAAACGCCCGTTAGCACCAGCGCGAAGCCGATGACATGGAAAGGCTGCGGGCGCTCGCCGAGGAAGACGATTGCCATCGCCGCGCCGAACACGGGCACGACATGAAAGAAAGGCGCCGCGCGGTTGGCGCCGATCAACTGCACGCCGCGATTGAAGCAGAGATAGGCCACCGTCGAGGGAAACACCGCGACGTAGAACAGGCTCAGGAGGTTCTTCGCATCGAGCGCCATGACCGGGCGGGAGATCAATTCCCAGATCAAGAGCGGAATGAGGCACGCCGCGCCGCAGCCGAAAGTGAAGGCGACAAACGACAGGCCGTGAACGGCGGGGCGCTTCAGCGTCAGCACCGAATAAAGCCCGAAAAAGACCAGCGCGACGATGAAGATGAGGTCGCCCTTGTTGAACTGGATGTTCGAAAGCGCGGTCAGGTCGCCGTGCAGCAGGATCACCAGCACGCCCGTCAGCGACACCAGGACGCCGATCGCCTGCGCCAGCGTCAGCCGCACGCCGAGCAGGATCAGCGACCACACCGCGACGATCAGGGGACCCGCGGACTGCAGCAACAGCGTATTGAGCGCCTGGGTATGTTCGAGCGCCCAGTACTGCAGGGTGTTGAAGATGCCGATGCCGGTGACGGAAAGGGTCATCATCAGGCCGAGCCGGGAGCGGATCGCGGGCCAGTCGCGCGCGAGGTGCTTCCAGGCAAAGGGAAGGATGAGCAGAAACGCAAGCGACCAGCGCAGGAACGACAGCGTCACGGGGGGAATATGGCCGGCGGCAAGACGGCCGACGATGGCGTTGCCGGCCCAGCACAGCGCGGTGATGCAGAGCAACAGATAAGGCTGGTTGGCCAGCCAGTGGCCGGGGGAAGTGGCCCGCGAAGTGTTGTTGCGCGAAGCCTTGTCGCGCGAAGCCTTGGAAGAAGCTTGGTCGGAAGCAGACATCAATCCTGGCCCGGTACATAGCGCCGCGGCCCCGGCCCGGCGTCGGCATCCGGGCCGGATCGATTCCCCGGCCCGTTCAGAGACACGGATTTCCGCTCGCCATCAATGGGGTAGATGCAACCCGTCCATGCGCCGGATGAGATCATGGGGCCTTTTGCAACGCTTCACCTTGCGCGCTCCGGCGCGCTAGGCAGCATCGCCGCCATTGTCGGCTTGGCGCTTGACGATCTGTTCGGCCAGATGGATCAGCAACCGTCTGGTGCGATGATCCTGCAACTGGCAGAAGGCCCGCAACAGTCGCAGCTCGAGCAGCGAAAGCACCGAGTGTGAAAGATCGGCGGATAGAAGTCCCGCTTCCGGCTGTTCGGATCCGACAGCCCGATTGCGAAAGAAATCGATGGGCATGTCGAGCGCCTGGCCGACCTCCGTCAAGCGATCGATGTCAACGCGGCCAGGGTCGCCGCCATGCTTCGATGGCGACTCGAGCACGGCGTCGAGCACTTCGGCGAGGTCACTTTGCGACAGTCCGATCTCGAGCCAACCAGCTTTTACAAGCCTGTCGATCCGCCCGTCAGTCGTGCTGCCCGTCATCGGCTGGTCCCGCCTGCTTTGCCGGGAAACATCCGAACGATCTTTCGGCGCAACACCTTCTTGAAACCGGCAAACAGCTTCACCAGCGGCTCCGAATGCACACTCATGCTCACGAACGACCGCATTCAATCCATCCCTGCCCAGAGTCCATTGTAGCCGCAGATGACGCCATTGCGCAATCAAGGGACGATCGGCCGAAGCGACCCAACCTGGATTTGCTCCGCCGGAGCATGACACGCGGACGGGCGGGAAAACACGAAAAGGCCGCTATTCAAGCCGTCGGCGAGACGTGTCGGCCAATCGGCGCGACGGGATCGGTTCAGAGGTCGATCAGGCCGAGCGCGATGCTCTTGGCCACACCATGCGTCTTGTTTGACGCGTCGAGCTTGCGCAAGGCCTGCTTGATGAAGCCTTCGACGGTTTCCGGCGAGATGCCCAGGATCTGGGCGGTATCCGCAACCGTCTTTCCGCGGGCGGCCCATGCCAGAACCTCCTTCTCTCGGGCGGTCAACTGAACGATCGCCGAACCGTTGGAGGGCCGCAGGATGGATGGCGCGTTGCGGTGATCCCGATTGACCACGTCCATCGCGCGTTGCACCCAATAGATCATGATCAGGTGCAGTTCGTGGCGATGGTGGGAGAACAGTTTTTGAAACCAGTGCGGCTCGTCTTCCCAGAAGAAGACCGTCGAGCTTGAATGAACCCCGCCGAGGCGGTCGCGATAGTGGAAGGGTACGACGAAGCCTTCCTTGAAGCCTTGCTCCCTTGCCGCGTCCATCATCTTGACCGCCGGCGGCCGCTTCCTTCCAATTTTTTCAGGCAGCTGCAGGTCGCCCCAATGAAAGGGGGTATTGGTCCGGCGCACCCGCGCGAGCGCCGGGTCGATGTGGACGAAATCATTTTGCAGATAGGCGCGCTCCCAGGCCGGCGGATGCGTGCCGGTGTAGTAGGGAACGTCGAGCTCGGGGCGTCCGGCATCGATGAATGTAAAACCTGAAAACCCGTAGTTCTGAGTAATGCGGTGCAGGCAAGAGCGAAGCTCGTCCATCGTACTCGCTGCTTCGATGGTGGAGATCGCCTCGTCCAAGCTCATTTGCAAAACCCCCCCGTTTCAGGGGGTATCATAATTGTCGGTTTCTGTTCCAGATGACGCGTCATTTGGAGACAGGCATGCCGCACCCTCTCGAACGGTATCATGCTCTCATCACCACGGAAGACATCGATCCCTCTCATGTGCAGGCGATGCTCCGCCTTCGCAAGCGCCTGTTCGTCGATCAGTGCGGCTGGATGCTCAACACGATCGGCGACCTGGAGCGCGACCAGTTCGACACGTGGTACACCGAACATTGCCTGTTATTTCGCAGCGCTGACCTGGTTGGCGGCTTTCGCGCCATCAGGACCGATTATCCCTACCTGACCCAATCGGTGTTTCCCCAGCTTGCGGCACGACGGTTCCCGAACCGCCGAACCGTTTGGGAAATAAGCAGATTTGGCGTGCTGCCGGCCGCCGCCGAGGCGCGGTCGGCGCGGCTCAACTACGCGCTGATGTTTCGGTTCGCGGAATTGCGCGGCGCGGAGGCGTTGGTCGCGGTGGCCGATCTCACCTACGAGCGTTTTCTGCAGCGAATGAACATTCGCACCCGCCGCTTTGGCCCCCCTCAGGTGATTGGGGTCGACAGAAGCGGCGTCGCTCTGACGGCTGTGGCCGGCGAAATCCCCATCGGCAAAGCCGACAATCCCGACCTGGGCGCCTTCCTCGATCTTGGACGAAAACTGGAGATAAGCGATGCGACATATGTTCACGGACGTTCGAGCATTCCGGCGTGATCCGCTCAACTTTCTGCTAGCCAAGGGAAATAACGCCGCCCTCGGCCTGGAGCCGCTCCACCTCGGTCCGAGTCCGGTTTTGCTGGTGACCGATCCGGACTTGATCCGTCCGATTCTGAAGGCGCCGGAGACCGAGATCGGCAAAGGCAGGCTGATCAAGAAGCTGACGCCGGTGTTCGGCCGAAGCTCGCTGATGCTGCACGGCGACGAGCACAAGCGGCGGCGCGCGGTGCTCCACAAGCACATGGCGAAGGGAAACGTCGAAAAGTTTCTGCCGCAGATGTGCGCCGAGATCCGCGCGGTCGGCGCCCGCCTGGCGCGTCTCGGATCGTTCGATCCTCACAGTTTCACGGCAGCGCTCGCGCTTCGCACGATCTGCATCGCGGTGTTCGGGACGCAGGTGATTTCGGCAGGCGATGAAGCGGCCCTCGTGCAGGCGGTCGGAATGATCGAGGACGATCTTGCCGACGACATGTTTCGCGTCGTGCCGGTCGGGCCGATCGGATGGCTGCGCCGGAAAAAGCGCCGGGCCTTCGCCAAGCTCGCGATGTCGACGATCGTCGAAAGGCTGCGCGACAAGGCGCGATCGTCGAGCGCGCTGAAAGACTTCGAGATCCTCGGGCTGTCGGACCAGGATCTGCACGACGAGATCCTGACGCTCTTGCTCGCAGGCCACCACACCACGGGAACAACCGCCGCGTGGGTGCTCTATCACATGGCCGCCGACCCCGCGCTGATGGATGCGATCGCGGCCGAGGCCGACGAGTGTCTCGACGAAGGCGGCGAGCTCCGTGCCGACGCGGTCAGGCGCGCCGAACTCAGCGCGACGCTCGTCCGGGAAGTCTGCAGGCTCTATCCCGGCGCCTGGTGGTTCTCCCGCGAGGTCCTGCAGCCGGTCAGGATCGCCGGGCGAGACCTCAAGCCCGGCACATCGCTATTGATCTGCCCGTGGCAATTGCAGCGCGATCCCCGGCACTGGGAATCCCCCGATCAGTTCCTGATGAACCGGCGGTATACCACCGACGCCTATGTTCCGTTCGGTGCGGGGCCGCGCGCTTGCGCGGGCATGGGGGTTGCGATGCTCGAACTGCAACTGCTCGCGCTCGAGATCGCCGCGGCCTATCGCTTCACAGCCGTCGCCCCGAACCCCGCGCCCTGGCCCAAGGCGTCGGTGACGCTGATTCCGCCGAGCATGAACATCCAAATCGAATTGCGGCAAGAGCGAAGGCGGACTGCCGGCAGCCGCGATGACCGCATTGGTGCATCGTTCGCTTCGCGGATGGGGATGGCTTCGGCTAGCCGGGTCGCCTTGCCGACGAAATGTGCCAGAGGCTGATAGGGGGGTGATGTCGTGGACCACAAGAGTACCTCGCCGGCTCGGAGGATCGATATGAATGGGATGAGCGCCAGAACTCTGCGCGACGTCGTCGCGGTGCTGACCGAACAGCAGAAAACCGTGGTCGCACAAGGGGCGTCCTTTGCCAGTCATTTGATCGATCTTGCGATCATGGAGCTGCGTCTCACCATCAATGACATCTCGGAAGAGGAGTTGTCCGCGCTTTGCAGCCATCTCGAGCATGATGCAGTCAGGAGCGATCCGTTCAACTGAGGAGGCGCGCAACGCACGGTCGCGGAACCGCACAGCTATGTCGGCGGGCCCGTTGTTCGCCGTTGCTGCCATGAACGCACCGCGAAGGGTTTTACAAGCTCGGCGCAGACGAGATAGACGACGACAGGGACCCCAATGCCGGCGAGCATCGAGGGCGGCACCGCCACGAAGCCGAACCAGTTGCCGAGCGGCGTGAGGGGCAACAGCAGCGCGACCGCGAGCGCGATCAGGGATGACGCAGTGAGCAGGGGATCGGCATGGTTGCTCCAGGGCCGTCCATTGGTGCGAATGATGAAGATCACGAGAATTTGCGTCGCCATCGATTCGAGGAACCACGCGGTGCGGAATTCGTCGGGGGAAGCCTTGAACATATAGATCAGCGCGCCGAAGGTCAGAAAGTCGAAGATCGACGACAGCGGTCCCATGATCGCGGCGAACCGGATCAGGCTTGGCATGCTCCACAATTGCGGCCGCGCCGTCGCCTGCGGTCCGACCCGGTCGAAGGGGATGCCGAGCTCCGAAAGATCGTAGAGCAGATTGTTGAGCAGGATCTGCGTCGGCAGCATCGGCAGGAACGCCAGCGCGATCGATGCGACCGCCATCGACAGCATGTTGCCGAAATTCGACCTGGCGCCCATGCGCACATATTTCAGGATGTTGGCGAAGGTGCGCCGTCCTTCCTCGACCCCGTCGGCGACCACTTCCAGATCGGAGGCCAGGAGAATCATGTCGGCGGCGGCCTGAGCGACGCCGGTCGCGCCCTCGACCGACAGCCCGATATCGGCGGCCTTCAAGGCCGGCGCGTCGTTGATGCCGTCGCCGAGGAAACCGACGACCTCGCCGCTTTCCTGCAGCGCCTTGACGATACGGGATTTCTGGTCGGGCGCCAGCCGTCCGAACGCATCGGCGGAGCGCACCTGAACTGCGAGCGCCTCATCGCTGAGCTCGGCGATGTCGCTGCCGGACAATATCCGCTCCGGGTTCAAGCCGACCAATCCCGCCAGCCGATTGACGACCACCGGATCGTCGCCCGACAGGATCTTGAGCCCAACGCCGGCGGACGCGAGTCGCGCAATTGCCGCCGCCGCGGTCGGCTTCGGCGGATCGGCGAAGGCGCATAGCCCCTCGAAGACAAGCTCGGTCTCGTCGGCGGTTTCGATGTCGCGGGTCGGCCCGCTCCACGGGCGGGACGCGATGGCAACGGTCCGCAGCCCATCGCCGGCGAGCGCGTGCACGCGATCGGCCGCGGCCTGCCGCGCACCGTCATCCATGGCTTGCACATCCGCGCCATGGTGCTGGTCTTGGCACCGGCCTTGGCACAGGCCTTGGCGCTCTCGCGTACAGAGCTCCAGCACCGCCTCGGGCGCGCCTTTGACGATCAGGAGCGGACCTTCGGGACCTGTGGCAAGCACCGAGCCGAGCCTGCGGGAAAAATCGAAAGCCTGCCGGCCCGCGAGCGTCCAGCCGTGGGCCGCATGCGCGGCGCACGCCACCAGCGCGGCATCGAGCGCGCCGCGGTCGCCGCCCAGCGTCGCGGCGATCGCGCCCAGTCGGGACGCGCGTGCGTCTTCGGCGCCTTCGGGATCGAGGCTGCGCGCCAGCGTGATCTGTGCCGAGGTCAGCGTGCCGGTCTTGTCGGTGCACAGCACCGACATGGCGCCGAGGTCGTGAATCGAGGCGAGGCGCTTGACGATCACCTTGCGCGCCGCCATCCGCAGCGCGCCGCGCGATAGTGTCACGGTCGTGATCATCGGCAACAGTTCCGGCGTCAGTCCGACCGCGACCGCCACCGCGAACAGAAGCGAATCCAGCACCGGCCGGCCGAACACCACGCGGACCGCCAGCACCACGAGGACAAGGGCCAGCGTCAGCCGCGCGATGACAAGGCCGAATTCGCGCAAGTCGCGTTCGAAGGGCGTGCGCGCCTGCGCTTGTGCCAGCGCGGAGGCGGCCGCGCCGAACACGCTCGCAGGGCCGGTCTTCACCGCGAGTGCGATCGCCTCGCCGGTCTGCGCGACCGAGCCGCGGAACAGCGCGTTCGAGGTGTCGTCCGCTTCCGCGGTGACACCGGGATGCTTGGGCACCGGGTAGGGTTCGCCGGTCAGCGCCGCTTCGCCCGCGGTAAAGGCGGTGGATTGCAGGATCAGCGCATCCGCTGGGATGATGTCGCCAGCGCGGACGCGCAAGACGTCGCCGGGAACGACTCCTTCGACCTCGATCTCCCGAAAAACACCGTCGCGCTTGACCTCGGCCTTGAGCGCCACCGAGCGGCGCAGGATTTCGGCGTTCTCACCGCATGTCCCTCCTGCACCGTATCGAGGCCGATCGAGATCGTCAGGATCAGGACGATGATTGTGCCGCCGATGGTATCGCCGGTCAGAATGGAAATGACGCCAGCGACAAGCAGAATGAGCGAAAGCGGCTCGAGCAAGCGCCGAAGCGCGGCGCGCAAGGGACCGATGGCCTTGGCCGGCGCATCGCTGTTGGGGCCATAGCGGTCAAGCCGCTCGCTCGCCTCGGTCGCGGTGAGCCCGTCCATCGTACAGCCGAGCTGCACGCAGGTCTGCTGCGGTGAGCACGTCCAAAAGCGATGCTCGGCATGCTTGGATTCTTTTGTCACGGCGCGCTCCAGAAAGCCTCAATTGGTCCGATTAAACCTCGCGTGCATGTCGTATCGTTGAATAGCATGACGAATCCGGCGGCTGCCGCGAAGGGCAGTTCGTTCTGGACATGCTTCGACGTTGCTCATTTGACCCAAATCAATCCATTGCGACGACAAGACTCCGCCGCTGCGTCTCCCGCGCGATTGACCTGGCGCAACATCCGTCGGTCCTGATGAACTAGGATTTCGTTAACCGGGCCGGTTCTGCCGGCATCAGGTCAATCGCGACAGCGGCACGAGTTTTCCTGCTGGTCACGCACAACCTCGAACTGGCGCGCCGTTGCGATCGCATCATCGAGGTGGTCGATGGCCGGATTCGGGTTTGGCCCGCCGGCCCAAAGTTCCCGCACTGGCTGCCCCAAGCCCAGCTCCGTAACCTCAAATCGCAAGCGGGCCTTCGCAAGGGTTTACGGAACTTTCGGGAGCCTCTTTCGCGGGCACCAAGCAGACATGAATTTTTAGGGGATATCAAAGGGTTGGAGCCACATCCGGAAGGTCCTGGGGTGGCCTTCTTGCTTGCCTAGATCACCCGCTTCCTTTATCCGGTTGGGAGCCTCGCATGCGAACGGCCCCAGGCCGAGATTTGGGCTGGGCACATGATCCCGGAAAAGCACGCTTTCGGACGCAATCCGAGGGGTGGGGATAGGTTTTCCGGAATGTCATGCTCGTATGACTTGATAGTTGCAGGGAATATCCGCGGATGGCCAATGTTGTCGTCGTCGGCGCCCAATGGGGCGACGAAGGGAAGGGCAAGATCGTCGACTGGTTGTCGGAGCAAGCCGACATCGTCGTGCGGTTCCAGGGTGGTCACAATGCCGGGCACACGCTCGTGATCAATGGTGAGACCTACAAGCTCGCGTTGCTGCCCTCTGGCGTGCTGCGGCCGTCCAAATTGGCCGTGATCGGCAATGGCGTGGTGTTCGATCCGCAGGCTTTCCTCGATGAGGTGGGAAGGCTCAAGGGCCAGGGTGTCGAAGTCAGCCCGAAAAACCTGCGTGTCGCCGAGAATGTCACGCTGATCCTGCCGCTGCATCGCGAACTCGATGCGCTCAGGGAATCATCCAACGCCGTCACCGCGATCGGCACCACGCGCCGGGGCATCGGACCGGCGTATGAGGACAAGGTGGGCCGCCGCGCGATCCGGCTGATGGATTTGGCCGATCTCGACACGCTGCCGCACAAGATCGATCGCCTCCTGGCGCATCACAACGCGTTGCGGCGCGGGCTCAATCTGGAAGAGATAGACGGCGGTGGAATCCTGCGCGAACTGACCGCGCTTGCGCCAAAACTCCTGCCATATGCGGAAACGGTGTGGAGGCTGCTGGATTTGAAACGCCGCGAAGGCAAGCGAATCCTGTTCGAAGGCGCGCAAGGCGCGCTGCTCGACGTCGATCACGGCACTTACCCTTATGTGACCTCGTCCAATACGGTCGCGGCGCAGGCGGCGACGGGAACGGGCATGGGACCGGGTGCGGTTGGCTATGTCTTGGGCATCTGCAAGGCCTATACGACCCGGGTCGGCCAGGGACCGTTTCCGACCGAGCTGCATGACGAGATCGGCGAGGAGATCGGCCGCCGCGGCAAGGAATTCGGCGTCAATACCGGCCGTAAGCGGCGCTGCGGCTGGTTCGACGCGATGCTGGTGCGCCAGTCCGTGCGGACCTGCGGCATCAATGGGCTGGCGCTGACCAAGCTCGATATTCTTGATGGCTTCGATACGATCCAGGTCTGCACCGGCTATCGGCTGGATGGTCAGGAAATCGATCACCTGCCGGCCGGCGAGGGCGCCCAGGCCCGGGTGGTTCCGATCTATGAGGCGATCGAGGGATGGAAACAGCCGACCGCCAACGCCCGCTCCTGGGCCGACTTGCCGGCCCAGGCGATCAAATACGTCCGCCGGGTCGAAGAATTGGTGGGCTGTCCGATTGCCCTGCTTTCCACCAGCCCGGAACGCGAGGATACTATCCTGGTCCAGAACCCATTCGAGGCTTAACAAGATATTACCGCGAAGCGCGCACAGTTGAGTTAAAATGGCCGATTACTACCCGCTGATCGCCCGTGCCATCGCCGGACTGGACCCCAGTGCTCCCGGCGAAAGCCGCCGTGCGCTCTATGAGCGGGCGCGCGCCGCGCTGATCGCGCAGTTGCGCAGCGTGCAGCCTCCCTTGAGCGAATCCGAGATCACCCGCGAACGGCTGTCGCTGGAGGAGGCGGTGCGCAAGGTCGAATCTGAGGCCGCCCAGCGCGCTCGTGATGCCTCGCGCGCAAGCAGCAGCGGTGCGCGGGCAGGCGACGCGTTACGCCGCGCCAACACGCGTGGCGCCGAGGCGGCGCCTGTACCCGCGTCCGCAACGCCGCAGACGGCGGCCTCAACGCCGCGCCCGCGCTCGCCTTTGCAACCGTCGCCATCGCCATCACGCAACGATCGGCCGCCGCTCGGACAGGAAGAGCAGCAGGACCGGCCGGACCAGCAGCGTCCGCCGCGTAACCTGCGCGCCGACGCAACCCCGCGTCCGCAGCCGCCGCCCTTGTCGCAGCCGCAGGTGGTGATGCAGGATCCGCAGTTGCCGCCGGTTCGCGAACGTCCCGCCGCGCCGCCGCGCCGCGGCGCCGACAGCAACGGCATTGCGCAGGTGCCGGGCGTGCGCGGCTTCCGCGACATCACCGCCGACGTCGACGATCTCGGCCGCGCCGCGGCGCAGGCCAATCGCGCCGCGCGAAAGACCTACGCCAATGTGCCGTCGCCATCGCCGGAGTTCGATCGGCTCGAGCCGAGCATGGAAAACCGGGGCGGCGAGCCGGAAGCGCCCTATTCCTATGACGAGCCGGTCGAGGAAGCCGAGGACTACGCGCCGCCGCCATTGCCGTCGCGCCCGCGCGTCGGAGCCGAGCGCGAGCCGAAGCGCTCTCGCGCCGCCGCGGTTTTTCCGTTCAAGAGCGCGATCGCCGTCGGCATCGTCCTGATCCTGGTCGGCGCCGGGATCCTGTGGGGCAAGTCCGCCGTCAACGCCGTGACCGGGATCTTCAAGTCTTCCACCGTGGTGGAGGCGCCGAAGGACAACTCGACGCCGCTGTCGAAGCCGAAGATCGCCGACCGCGTCGGTCAGCCGTCGTCCTCCGAGCAGGTCGCGCCGGTGGCGCAGCGCGTGGTGCTCTATGACGAGGATCCCGCCGATCCCAAGGGCAAGCAATATGTCGGCTCAGTGGTCTGGCGCACCGAACAGGTCAAGGCGTCCGGCAACCAGAAGGCCGATATCGCCGTGCGCGCCGACATCGACATTCCCGACCGCAAGTTCAAGATGACGATGTCGTTCCGCCGCAACACCGATTCATCGCTGCCGGCGAGCCATACCGCCGAGCTCACCTTCATCCTGCCGCAGGACTTCGTCGGCGGCGGCGTCAGCAACGTACCGGGCATCCTGATGAAGTCCAACGAACAGGCGCGCGGCACGCCGCTCGCAGGGCTTGCGGTGAAGGTTACCGACGGCTTCTTTCTGGTCGGACTGTCGAACGTCGATGCCGATCGCCAGCGCAATGTCCAGCTCCTGAAGGAGCGCTCCTGGTTCGACGTGCCGCTGGTCTACACCAACCAGCGCCGCGCCATTATCGCGATCGAGAAGGGCGCGCCGGGAGAGCGCGCCTTCAACGACGCGTTTGCGGTCTGGGGCGATTAGAGCGTGATGACTTTTCTTCGAATCGTCATCCTGCTCTATCTTTTTGTTTGAGCATGATCTCCGCGCAAACGCTTCGCATTTGTCGCGAGGGAAAACCGGTATCCACTTTTCCGGATCATGCTCTAGAAAACGGGCCGTGGTCACCCTGGAGGAGGCCGCAATCCAGCAAAATCATTCGCCAAAATACTTGTTCAAGCTTCATGCGCCGCTGTTATAAACAGCCGGCAGGCGCGAGGCGCGGAACATGAAACGCTACCTGATTTTCGCGGCGATCGGGCCGTTGCTCGGCGGGTTCTGGCTGTTGCTGACCAGCACGATTACGTCTGAGTACTGGAGCCGTCCGCCGAACGTGGCGGAAGTGACGAAGCTCGTCACGATCTTTGTCACGACGCTGCAATACAGCTATCTGTTCGGCGTGCTGCCGGCGCTGATGATTGGCGCGCTCGATGACATTTTCTTTCACCTCAAGCGAATAGGTCCGGTGCTGCGCATGCTGCTGGTGGGAGCGGTCGCTTTCGCCGCGACCGAATTGATGTACGGCTCGCGCGGGCCTGACAGCGGCCTGCTTCAGTTCGTCATGTATGGGCTGGTGGGCTTCATCCCCGGCGCCGTTTCATCGTGGCTGGTGCACAAATTCGTCGAGGACGTGCGACCCGTGCCGGCATCGTAGCCGACTGACTGAACAAGAAACGGCGGACCCGGTTGGACCCGCCGCGTGACAATTTTGCGTAACCAGAGCCTGATCCGGAAAAGTGGGTACCGGTTCGCGTAAAGAAAACGCGTCAAAACAAAAAGCTACTAGAGCGTTTTCCAGCGAAGTGGCTACCGGTTCGCGTAAAGAAAATGCGTCAAAACAAAAAGCTAGAGCCTCCGTTCCGATTCAATCGGAATGGAGGCTCTAGAAAACTTAGCGTCCGTTGCCGCGGCAGCCGCCGTAGGGGCCGATGTGATAGCCGCGCGGGCAGGCATGTGCCGCGGGATCCGCGTAGTTGCGCAAGCAGCCGCCATAGGGTCCGCGATGCCACCCGGGTCCGCAGCCGCCCGCGACCTGAATGACATTGCTCTGCTGTTGAGCGCCGATCGGCGCGGGCTGCATGGCTATGGCTTGCGTGCCGCTTGCGAGCGCGCCGAACAAGAATGCTGAGGCAATGAGTTTCTGCATGATGAATCTCCGTGAATGGGGCAGGGAGCGCTAGCCGCCAGCGGCGAATGCGATGCCGGCGCGCACTTCGGCAATCGCCTGATCGATCAATCCTAGCGCGCGTTCGCGGTGGCCGCCTTTGTTCGGCGTCGCGGCGGCGAGTTCGGCGCGCGCCGACTGCAGAAGCGTGACGGTTTCGGTCATGTGGGGCTGCGCGCCGATGGCGTAGCCGATGCCCATGCTGGCGGTGATCGCGGTGCCAAGCACGAGCTTGCGCACGGAGGACGTTTTCATCGTGTTTCTCTCCTTTTACGGGGTGTTTCCTGGAAGTTCCGGCAATTGCCGCGCCACGGCGGGAATCACGCAGCACGTCGCCGTTTCCGGCGTTTCGGTAAGGCGGCCGGCGCGGTTCGTCTTGGACTGGCCGGCGTTCCGTCGACGCGGACTTGGACTGTCCGGCGCTGTTTCATTTGCGACGAAGTGTTGATAGCCTGCTCAGGTTCTTCAGCGCGCATTCACGTTGCGCCTTTTAAGTTCAGTGCTTTCCGCCAAGTCCCATTCGTCAAGTCAGTTCGCCAAATCAGTTCGCTAAGTCCATTCGATGACCGTCATCAAAAAAATGCTGTCGACCGACATGCTGCCGCCCGGCCTCGATGAACGGCAGCGTTTTCTCCGCTTCGCGGAGTTGTTCGAGCATTTTTCCAACACTGGCGAACTTGATCCGGCCTCCGATGTGCCATTTCGCGCCGCGATGAATTCCATCCACATCGGCACCACCCTGATCGGCCGCTGTGACGGCACCTTCACCGCGGTGCGGCGCGAATATCGCCAGGTGCTTGAGACCAACGACGACCGCTATTGTCTCGCGCGCAATACCGGAAGCCGCGTGGCGCTGGTGGTTCATCGCGGCCGCGAATTCACCATGCGGCCCGGTGCGATGGTGCTGCTCAAGCTCGACGAGCCGTTCTTCAGCGCCGACGGCTCCAATCACAAGCGCTTCACCAATCTGCATCTCCCGATGGCGACGCTGCGGGCGATGGTGCCTCATGTCGAGAAGATGGTCGGTCGGGAGCTTGCGCCGGGCGGCGCACTGTCGCTTGCGATGGACTACGGCAACCTCGTGCTTGATCATCCAAGCGCTGCCGACGACGCCGGCATGGCGATCGCGGCGCATCTTCTGGATCTCGCGGCCCTTGGCCTCGGCGCATGCGGTGACCACGCGTTCGCCGCGCAACGCGGCGGCCTGCGCGCGGTGCGGCTAAAGGCTGTGCTGTCGATCCTGGAGCGGCGCTTTTCGGAGCCCGATTTCTCCGCCCAAAAGCTCGCCGCCGTTGCGGGTCTGTCGGAACGCTATGTCAACGAGTTGCTCTACGAGGCCGGCGCCAGCTTCACCACGCGGCTGAACGAATTGCGGCTGCGCAGGGCGGCCGAACTGTTGACGTTGACCGAGAGGCGCATCAGCGACATTGCGTTCGAGTGCGGCTTCAACGATCTGTCCTATTTCAATCGCAGCTTCCGCCGCCGCTTTGGCCTGACACCGACGGCGGCGCGCGGAAAGTGACGCAACTTGCACAGCGCTGGCGCGTTACTATGTGATGATCGTGGACGACAGCGACATTTCCCTACGCCGGAAACCTTATTCGGGGCGGACCTCCAGCGCCGGTTTCAGCGGCGGGCAGGCGCGTGGGCCGATTATCGACCAGGACGGGCGGGAAATTCCGCCGGAATCCTTGGGCGACGGATTTCGCGAATTCCGCCTCGATTTCGGCACAGCCAATCCGTTCGGCAATCTAAGCCGCGACCAGCGGCTGGCGCGGCTGGAAGCTGTGGCCAAGCTCCTGGATATCGCCTTCATCCTGCCCGGCACCAACATCCGCTACGGCATCGACGGTCTCATCGGACTGATCCCGGTGGTCGGCGACATCATTGCGACCGCGCTGTCGCTGTGGCTGGTGCGCGAGGCGCGTGCGCTCGGGGCGCCCTGGTACGTCACGGCGCGGATGCTGGGCAACGTCGCGATCCAGGGCGTGGTCGGTACGGTGCCGGTCGCTGGCGACGCGTTCGACGTGCTGTTTCGCGCCAACATGCGCAACGCGCGGCTGCTGCGGCGCTGGCTCGACCGGCAGCGCTGACGTCTCGACAAAACAAAAAACGCCCCCGGATCGGTCCGAGGGCGTTGGTGTGTAGGCAACAAACTGGCTACGCCGCGTCCTTGTCGCTGTTGGCGGGCGCCGCCTCGCGCGGCCGGCGCGGCAGCGGGAAGGCCTCGCTCTCATAGAGCGTGCGGATGCCGCTCTGGTCGAAGCGCGCTTCCTCGACCTGCAGATAGGCGCCGTTCAGCGAATCCGCGGGCAGCTCTTCCATCGCGAAACGAACCGCTTCCGCCGCAGTGCCAAAGCGCCGATAGGCGAAGCCGGCGCGCTTCTTCTTGCGAATCGCGGCGGGAAAGAGTTCGGCGGCGGTGTTGAAGTTGAACGGACGCATGGGACGCATGGTCAATGACCTCATATCTTCTTGGCTGACGCTAACGCGGGCGAATCGGGGATTTCGATCACGAGTGCGCCGCAACCGGCGGCGGCACCATACATGTCGCTTCGGCCGCTAATATAAGCCTATTTGACAAAAATGCGAATCCCGACGCGCCGGAGGATGAATCCGGAACCGGTCCTTTACGAAATAAATAAGGTAATTATTTCAAATGTTTATCTCGATCAAAGCTTACCCAGCAGCAACAATATGATCAGCACTACCAAAATGACGCCACCGAGTCCCATACCGGAATGGCCCATGCCATAACCATACCCGCGGAACCGCCCGCTCAAGCCCCCCATGAGGTAAATAATCACCAGAATGATCAGAATCGTCCCGAGCGACATGGCACCCCTCCCTCAACGCGCGGCCGGCGCGGCATCGCCATACCGCCGGTCAAGCAAAGCACATTCCAGCCCGAGGTTCCACGCAGGAACGACCGGTTGAGGGATGTTCGCGATGCGCCGACGCCTTCTCCCGGGACGGAAGAGGGGGCAATCGGCGGCCTCCGGCCGGCGCCCTTATCATCTTGGCTTTACCTCGGTTTCAGCTTCAATGCCGCCGAATTGATACAATAACGCAACCCGGTCGGGCCCGGGCCGTCCTCGAAGACGTGACCGAGATGGCCACTGCATTTCGAGCACAGCACCTCGGTTCGGATCATGCCGTGGCTGACGTCGCGCTCTTCGTCGACATGGCTCTCGGTCGCGGGCTTGGTGAAGCTCGGCCAGCCGCAGCCGGAATCGAACTTGGCATCCGATTCGAACAGCGTCTGTCCGCAGCCGGCGCACACATAGGTGCCCGGCCGGGGATCGTGCTCGTACTCGCCCGAGAACGGCCGCTCGGTCGCCTTTTCGCGCAGCACGGCGTACTGCATCGGCGTCAGTTCAGCCTGCCACTCGGCTTCGCTCTTCAAAACCTTGTCTGATGTTTTGGTGTCGGACATGGATACTCCCTTACGGCATGATCGAGAAAAGTGGGACCGGTTTTCCGAGGAAGATCATGCTCAAACAAGAAGCCACTTTCAGTTCGAAACGCTCCGCACCAGCGTCGGCTTCTCGATGTAGTTTTCCGCAAAAATCTTCTTCAGGTTCTCGACCTTCGGCAGGTCGTTATAGGCAATATAGGGTTGGTTCGGGTGCAGCGTCAGGTAGTCCTGATGATAGGCCTCCGCCGGAAAAAACCCATCCAGCGCCCCGACCTTGGTCACGATCGGCCTGGAATAGACCTTCGCCGCGTTGAGCTGGGCGATATAGGCGTCGGCCACCCTCTTCTGCTCGTCCGACGTCGTGAAGATCGCCGAGCGGTATTGCGTGCCTGAATCGGGGCCCTGGCGGTTCAACTGGGTCGGATCGTGCACGACGGAAAAGAAGATCTGCAGGATCTTGCCGTAGCTGATCTTCTTCGGATCGTACTTGATCTGCACCGACTCGGCGTGGCCCGTGCTGCCGGTCGAGACCTGCTCGTAGCTCGCCGTCATCTTGCTGCCGCCGGCATAGCCCGACACCGCGCTCGCGACGCCCGAGGTATGCTGGAACACGCCCTGGACGCCCCAGAAGCAGCCGCCGGCGACACGGCTGAGTTGGCTTCGGCGCATGGCTGGTCCTTTTTCGGTCTTGAGTTTCGGAATTGGCTGCAGTTTAAGGCGTCCGGCGCCGCCTTAACAATCGCGCGCAACGCCTTCGGACAACGCAAGATACGCGGCAGGTGCCCCCTTGTTACACGCCGGCGGACACGTCTGCGTGAATAAATACCTCGTCCGGGGGGCTTTGCCGGCCGAAGGTCGATCCTTGCCTTCCCCGCCCGACGAACTATTGGCGGATTCCCATGGTCTCGCCTTGATGAACCCGAGAGACTATCGAACGACCAACCTTCATTTGCCGGAGCGTCTTGCCGATGTTGCGCGCCGTTCTTGTCTCGACAATCGCAGTTCTCTCGATATCGTGGTTCATCCTCGGACAGGCGATCGCCGGCCCCCTGCTGGGCGACGATGTCGCGACCTGCCGCGAGCGGCAGGCCGATTTCAAGGTGCGGCTCGACGCCTGCGAGAGGATGATCGCGGCGGGGCAGGCGGCGGGCAAGGATCTGGCCATCGCGCTCGCCGTGCGGGGCGAAGGGTTTTCGCAAAAGCGCGATTACGACAAGGCGATCGCGGCCTTCAGCTCGGCAGTCCAGGCTGATCCCGAGAATATGAAAATTCTCGATGCGCGCGGCTGGGCCTATGAGCGCAAGGGCCAGGACGATCTGGCCATGGCCGACTACAACCTCGCGCTGCAGAAGCTGCCGAACCTCGCGCTCGCCTATAATAACCGCGGCACGCTTTTCCTGCGCAAGGGGGCGCTGCAGAGCGCGCTGGACGATTTCAACGCCGCGCTCAAATACGCGCCCACTCTGTATTTTGCCCATGCCAATCGCGGGCGCGTGCTGGCCATGAACAAGGAGTTCGACGCGGCGCTTGCGGATTTCGCCGAAGCCATCAGGATCGATGCCAACGCGCCGCTCGCCTTCACCCTGCGTTGCGTGGCCTACACCGACATGGGCCGGTTCGACGACGCCATTGCCGACTGCAACAGCGTGATCAGCAAGCTGCCGAACGCCCAGTTCGCGATGTGCAGCCGCGCCGAAGCCTATATGGGCAAGGGCAATCTCGATTCCGCGTTGAAGGACCTCAACGCCGTGCTCGCCCTCAATCCCAACAATGTGCACGCGCACATGGATCGCGGCAAATTGTTCGAGCGGCGGGGCGACCTCGCGCAGGCGCGCGCCGACTATCGCTCGGCAGCGTTCGCGTTGACCACATTCGACGAGCTGGACGTCGCGATGGCGCGAAGGACCGCGCAGGAGCGGCTCGCCGCGCTGACGGCGCAGGGGCCGGGCGTGGCCAACACCGGGCGCCGCATCGCCTTGATCATCGGCAACGGCGCCTACAGGAACGTCCATCCGCTCGATAATCCTCCGCGTGACGCCAAGCTGATAGCAGCCGCGCTGCACGACGTCGGCTTCCAGACCGTGACGCTGTCCAACGATCTCACCCGCGACAAATTCTTCCAGGTGCTGCGCGCGTTTGCGAGCGAAGCCGAAAAGGCGGACTGGGCAGTGGTGTATTACGCCGGCCATGGCTTCGAGATCGGCGGGGTCAATTATCTGGTGCCGGTCGACGCCAGGCTCGCCGTCGACAAGGATGCCGAAATCGAGGCGGTGGCGCTCGAGCAGGTGCTTGCCGCGGTCGGCGGGGCGCGCAGGCTGCGGCTCGTGATACTGGACGCATGCCGCAACAATCCGTTCGCGCCGACCATGCAGCGGACGATGGCGCTGAAACTGGTCGACAAGGGATTCTCCAATATCGAGCCGTCGTCCGGCTTCATGGTGGTCTACGCCGCCAAGCACGGCGAGACGGCGCTGGATGGCGAGGGCGACGACAGTCCGTTTGCGACCGCGCTGGCGCACGACCTCAAGGAGCCGCGGGTCGAGGTCCGAAAACTGTTCGACATCGTCCGCGACGACGTCTGGACCGCGACCAAGCACGCGCAGCAGCCCTTCACCTACGGCTCGCCGCCGGGTCGCGAGGATTTCTATTTCGCGGCGGGGAAATAGCGCTGGCGTGCGGGATGAGGGCCTCGCATTTGCCGTCGTCCTGGCGAAAGCCAGGACCCATAACCACCGGCTTTCGTTGTTGCGCGCGATCGCGAGCTTGCTCAAGAAATATCCGCCTGTGGTTATGGGTCGCGGATCGCCTTCGCGGAGCCTGTCATCGGGCGCGCTGCGCGCGACCCGTTGGATCGCAATGACGTGCTGAGACACACTTACGCGTTCTCGCGGCGAGATTTGCCCGAGTCATCCAAGCGATTCACCCTCGAAAAACAAAGAGGGCGCAGGGAATGCCGGATGCGCGTTGCACCCGAGGCCGCGTGTGCAACAAAAAAACACACGCGTTAGCAACCACAGGTACACCGCATCAACCGGCATTCCCTGCGCAATGGTTTTAACGGGGTTCTTCGTGCTCTTCCCGGTGACCGGGCTCTTTTGCCACCGTCATCAGTGGGTCGTACCACTGACTTAGCGCCAGCGTCGGGGCGCCAGAACCACACGACTTCGCCGTCCGCCTGCAACGTCAGTCGTCTCCTGACGTGCCGCGTCCATCGCATCCCGCTCCCAACGTCCGTGACGATCGCGAGCCGCCCCTCTTCTCGGGAACGGGATAGCGCGGATGTTGCTGTTGATTTGGGGTCGAGATCAACAATTCCGTCCGCGACAGATTGGCACGACGGGCAAGTCGCTTTCGCGGCGACACTTGCGCTTTACTTGCACGTTGTCTCCACGGAGAGTCATGGCGTTCGAACGTTGGCACAAACGCTCTTTCCCGAAGCTCAATGCCATCCGACTCGTTTTCCCGCGACGGGCGCTCAAAGTCCTTCTAGCTCGACCGTCTGGGCTTTCGCTCGCGCGGCAGACTGTCGACGAATCGTTTGATCGCTTCGAGCACTGGCTGCTGAGCACCCGCAAAGAACCAGTGATCGCCGCCGTCGAGCTCAACGAATTGAGCGCCAGGGATTTGGCTGGCCATGGCGCGGCCCGCCGCAATGCGCACGGCTTGGTCGTTCCGGCGGTGCAACACGAGGGCGGGCACGGAAACCCGTGGCAGCAGATGTCTCACGTCGGTGTCACGCAACGCCTCGAGCACGCCCCAGATGCCGCCGGGACTGGATGCCGCGCGCAACAGCCCCGCCCACCAAGCCCTCGCCTGAGGGTCTTGCGAAAGGCTCGGGCCGAACGTTTCGATTCCGGCAGGCCCGCCCCATTCGGCGACGAGTTGCCGGCGCCAGGCGTCATATTGGCTCGCCCGCAACGCGTACGGATAATTCGAGGTCCAGCAGCCCTTGGCCAGTGAGCCGAACAGGATGAGGCCGGTCACGAGACCGACGTTGTCGACGGCGAACCTGATGCATGCGGGCCCACACTCCGACGCCCCAAACAAAACGACGCGACGGGCGTTCGACGCCCGCAGCACGGTCCCGATATCCTCGGCAGTCACCTCGACGCTCGGGGCGGATCCAACCCGGTCCGATAGCCCGATTCCGCGACGGTCGAACAGGATCAGTCGCCCGAGCGCCATCAGGGACACGAGAAACGCCCGGCACAAGGGCTGTTCCCACACGCGCTCCACATGCGACACGAAGCCGGGCAGAACCAGAATATCGCGTTCACCGGCCCCGTATGTCTGATACGCCAGATGCACGCCGGCGCCTCTGACGTAGAGCGTCGGCGGCGCGAGCGCGACCGGCGCCGCCGCGGTGGAGTCCATCAGCGCGCGGGTCGCGGCTTCTGGCGCAACGCCGAGTTCGTCGCGCAGCCGCTGCGTCAGTGCCGCATAGTGCCGCTCCGCCGAACCGCGGTCGCCGGCAGCCAAAAGGCTGCGGATCAAATGCCGGCAGTACACCTCGCTCAGCGGATCGAGCCCGACGAGACGCCCCGCATGGGCTGCCGCGGCAAAATGCTCGCTCGCGGCATTTTTGTTCTGCACCAGACGTTCCAAGCCATGCATCAGCCGACCCCTCAGCGCCTCACGCCGGAAGAACGCCCAATCCTCGAACTCCGGACAATCGGCCAGCGAGAAGCCGGCGAGGAAGTCACCGCGATAGAGGGCGCAGGCTTCGTTGAAATCGCCTCGGTCGCAGGCGCTCTCGAACAGATGTGAATCGACCCTCAATTCGATCGCCGGAGACCACCGCACGCTGGTGCGGTCAGTTTCGAAAATGCGCTGACCCAACACAGACTCAATGCGATGAAGCAGGCGCCGCAACCGTGCGCGGGCCGTTTCGCCGGCGCTCTCGGGCCACAGCAGTGCGGCAATGACGTCCCGTGCAACGGGGCCTCGGGCTTCCGCAAGATAGATCAGCAGCGCAAGACCCTTGCGCAGGTTCAGCTTGCTCGGGCCGCTGTGGCACTGGATCTCCGGGAAGCCGAGCGTCTGAAGCACGAACTCAGCCATGACATCACCCTTGAAATCACTCTGCCGTATCCGGAGCCCAGGGGACGCGCGGGGGACGGGGCATTGATAGCAGTCAGGCCTGATTGAACCTCTCGCTATCGAGTAGCCCGGCCTCCTGCATTCAGCGCCACTGGTGCCGGCACAATAGGGAAGAACATTCATGTTCGCACGTCTGCTGATCATGTTCTACGCCATCGTGAGCTATGCCGTCTTCCTCGTCTCGTTTCTCTATTCAGTCGGCTTCGTCGGCAACTATCTCGTGCCGAAATCGATCGATGTCGGCGGCCCGACCAGCCTAAGCGAGGCCATCGTCATCGACCTGCACCTGCTTGGCCTATTTGCCATCCAGCACAGCGTCATGGCGCGGCCGGCTTTCAAGCGACGATGGGCCAAAATCTTTCCGGTCGCCAGCGAGCGCAGCACCTATGTGCTGCTCTCCAGTCTCATCCTGCTGCTGCTGTTCTGGCAGTGGCGGCCGATTCCGGCACCGGTCTGGCAGATCGGTGGGATCGCGAGCTGGCCGTTGACCGGACTGTATTGGCTCGGCTGGTTCATCGTGCTCTCATCGACCTTCATGATCGATCATTTCGATCTATCCGGCCTGCGGCAGGCAATTTTCGCGTTGCGCGCGGCCGAAGTGCCGGGTCAATCGTTCAAGACACCGCTGCTTTATAAAATCGTGCGGCATCCGATCATGCTGGGCTTCCTGCTCGCGTTCTGGGCCACGCCCGAGATGACCGCCGGCCATTTGCTGTTCGCCGTCATGACCACAGGGTACATTCTCGTTGGGCTGCAGTTCGAGGAGGGGGATTTGGTCGCCCAGTTCGGCACGACTTACCAGCGGTATCGACGCCGCGTACCCATGCTGCTGCCGCGGTTTTTCAGCCGCCGCGCGCAAGACCGGGAAGATCCTCTTCATGTGACGACGACCGCGGATCGCCAGCAGCCGGACGGATTCAGAAAGTATTCGCGCTAGAGCATGATCCGGAAAAGTGGGTACCGGTTTTCCGAAAAAATCATGCTCAAACAGAAAAGATGAGCGAGATGACGATTCGAAGAAAAGTCATCACGCGCTAGCTTGAATGCCGCCGCGTATGGCTTCGTGGCTGGGTCGATCTTCTGTCCAGCAGCCGAGTGTCGTGCAAACACGTCCTTGACGCGATGGGCTGCAACGCCCGCCATCGTACAAAAAAAATGGCCCCGATCGGGGCCATTCCAAACTAGTCGTCCCAGTGGTGGTGACGCCTGATGAACACCGTCCTGTCGCCATCATGGTTGTACCAGCCACGATGCCAGCCACGGTCATGTTCGTAGAACCCGGCGCGAGGGCCGCGATAGTCACGGTCGCCATAGTAGTCTCGGTCGCCGCCAATGCGGAAACTGAAACCCTCAGCGCTCGCGACTGTCGGCGCCGCAACCGCGATGGTCGCCAGCGCGGCGAGGATGCATGAAACCTTCTTCATATCGCTTCTCCTATCGTTGTGGCATTCGGAGAAAACCAGTGGGACGTCGCGACGTTCCGGGATCTATTTCGGAATTTCTTGAACGGATGTTCAGGTAGATTGCATATTGGAAACAATCCTTGCGCGGCATGGGCGCATGTCTCGGCACGATGCACCACGCGGATCAATCGGCTAAATCGCCCGCGTTGTGATGATCCGTGCAACGGCGGCTGCACCGCCGGTGACTGTTCTCGTCGTCGGCGCCGCGAGGGCGCTTTCGCCGGTGGGCGCGACGGTCATCACCAGAGGTGCTATTTCCTTCCGTCCCTTGCAACAGACCGTACCACCGCACCGTCCAATAGCGGCCGTGGAACCAACTTCGGGCGCTCTTGATTAAGTTGTAGTTCCTTTGCCTGGAGGTGCGTGTGCCATGAACGGTTCGTCACCAACCCTTGTGCCGTATGGCGCGGATCAAACCATCTACTTGGTGGTCGATCGTTTGGTCGCGAGCGGCTCTGTTGACCGCGAAATCGAAGTTGAGCGGAGCGACCTTGAAACCATCATCGACGATCTGATGTCGGGACAATTCAATGACCCGGTCCGTGTCATTGCCTTCAACACGCTCGAGCATTGGTCGGAAGACATGTCGGCGGACGTCGCAGCGGAGATTCAAATTCTCTGCGATATCGAGGGAGAGCCTGTACCCGAGCACGTCGAGGATTTTGTGCGGCGCCACGCTGGCTCAGTCCGGCAGTTCGCGCTTCGATTGGCCTGATCCGCGATCGCGGAAGCCGCGGTTTCTGTTGCCGCAGAAGCATGGCGTTAACGTTTCCTTAACCATTAAGATCGAGCCTCGGATCGTTCTGGTTCGGGGCAAGTGCCTGTATTTCAAGTGCCTGTATTTGAGGGCGGTCACAACCTCGTCCTGACGCGTACTTTATCGTTTATCCTTGGGCGACGGCGATGTCCGTGGGGGCTCATGGAGTAACGGCATGTCCAGGCATGAGGTCCAAATCGAAACAAATTTGCTTTCGGCATTCGCATTGATGATTGGTGGCGCGTTGGGGGCTGGCCTCCCGATAGCGTTGGTGATCATTTGGATTTGCTCTTGAGAAGCCGCCTCGGCGTCGCAACATCGGTCAGGCGCCAAGGCTTCAAGTCGGTAGACGTCATGTCGGTAGACGTTGGTGCGGCGTCGGCGGGCCGCTCCACGCCGCGCGCCCATTCGAGATGGACAAGCAGGCAAGTTGACTCGGCGCCTATGAACGGGCCGCCATCAGCCCCGCGTCACGTCATTCGTCTTGTGACGTGCCGCATCCATCGCATCCCGTACTCAACCTCCGCGACGATCGCGAAGCGCCCCTCTTCCGGGTGCGGGACGGGCGAGAGGAAACCACTGATTTTGGGGGTGAGATCAATGATGACGGACTGCGGCAGATGCGGCAGAAAGAAGGAGCCATGTCTCGACAAGGCTCAACTATGCTGTTCCTCGATCACCTTGACCGCCTCGAATGTTCTACCGCCCTGCGTCAGGGTGATGACTGGAGAACCCTCGGACGTGGGCGCAAGCCGAACCTTTATCTGGGGCATCTCGGCAGAGAGAACTCCATTCGAGGAGGGCGTCAAGCGGATGGGGTCTTGATCGCCAACCCAGAGCAGAAGCTTTCCGCCAGTTTGCTCAACTCGGAGCACCCTATCAGCACCGTCGCGATAGGTGCCTGCGAGATGAACCGCAGTTGATGTGTCGCTCGTGGCTTGCGGCATGATGGGCCAGCCATATTCTCTTTCGATCGCGTGAAGCAGTTCTTCCATAAGCGGCCATCCCTGATTCGAATTCATCATGACCGCAGCACCTTGGCCGGTGGCCGGATGGAGGCGCAGATCGGCTAGAAATCCGTGAGTGCCACCAGCGTGGCCGAAGCGAAACGCGTCACCTTCTCCAGCGCAAAACCAACCAAGTCCGACAAATTCGCTGTCTTCTGTTTGGTCCGGTAGCTGCGGGCGCAATGTTGCGGCAAGGCTCTCCCGGGATAAGTCCAATCCCGTGATCTCTCCGCGAAGGCTGCGCATGAGCGCGGCTCCCAAACGGGCAAGGTCGCCCGCAGTGCTCCAAAGACCGGCCGCTGCCATTTCCGGATAGACGTGCCAACCGTCCGGGGTCGGAACCCCGTTTACTGGGTGACCGACAGCCGCGCGATCGGCCAGGCTCGATAATGGCGGCTGCTCGTAGCCGCTATCCTCCATTCTAAGCGGAGCGAGTACAAGTTCGCGCATGAGGACAGGAAACGCCAGACCAACAAGGTCGGTCACTGCCAACTGTGCAATGGTGGTGCCGCCGCCGGAATAACGGAATTGCATGCTCGGAATGAGGTCGACGAAAACAGGCGGTGTGTTGGCTGGAGGGGCGCCATCCAAAATCTGTGCAAGCGACGGCCAAGTGCCGCCGGCCGGATATCCCGGAAACCCGTGCACGGTCGTCCCTGCGGTGTGGCTCAACAGCTGGCGGAGAGTGACCCTTGGCGCCCAGCCGTCATCGCCTTTGGGCATTTCCCACGATTTCAGATAGGTTCTGATGTCGGCATCCAAGTCGATTCGTTTGTCCTGGCATAACCGCATCACCGCCAGCGCAAACACTGGCTTGCTGATCGAACCCGCTTGGAATGGTGTGTCGGGCTGAACTGCCTGGCGTTCTCCTATCCTCCGGATTCCGAACCCCCTGGCCCAGGCGACCTCGAAGTTGTCGATGACGGCGACGCTTACACCGGGAGTACAGAGTTCGTGCATCCGGTCGCCGAGCGTGCGTACACTCCGCTGCGGAGGACGAGAGGGACCTTGCGGTCGTAGATCGGCAATAACGCGGTCGATCCGTGCACCATCTTCCGAAGGCATTGACGACTCCATTGGTCCGACCTCGGGTCACTGGATCATGTCGGTTGAAGCCGCTGGGCGCCACCAAAATCGTTTGCGTGGCGGATCACCCATCGGAACCAGCGCCACTTCATCATCAAATCCCACAAGCCCCTCGACGAAGGATTAGGCAAGAACGGCGCCGAGTGAAACTACACCACCACGCTCAGCCGCTTCGCCGCGCGCGTGATCCCCGTATAGAGCCAGCGCGCGCGGCTGTCCTGGAACGCGAAGCTCTCGTCGAACAGCACGACGTCGTCCCATTGCGAGCCCTGCGATTTGTGCACCGTGAGCACGTAGCCGTAGTCGAACTCGTCATAGGGCTTGCGCTGTTCCCACGGGATCGCCTCGATGCCGCCCTCGAAGCAATCGCAGCGCACGGAGACTTTCGTCACCTTGTGGCTGAAATCCTCGTCGGGCGACAGCCGCATGCTGATGATCCGCGATGTCTTCGAGCGCGAGGCCGTGCGCGATTTCACTCGCCACAGCCCCCCATTGAAAAGCCCCTTCTTGCGATTGTTGCGCAGGCACACCAGCTTGTCGCCGGCGACCGGCAGCGGCTCCTCGATTTGCTGCCGCTGCCGCATCCGCATGTTGTAAGCGCGGCGGGTGTTGTTGCGCCCGACCAGGACCTGATCGGCGCTCATCACCCGGTCCGGGTCGAGTTCGTTACGCGCGACCACTTCGCTTTCGCCATAGCGGCCGATGTCGAGCGTGCGGCCCTCGCGCACGTCCATCGACATCCGCACGATCGGATCGTCCTGCGCCTGGCGATGCACCTCGGTCAGCATCGCGTCCGGCTCGCAGTCCGTAAAGAACCCGCCGCCCTGGATCGGCGGCAGTTGCGCAGGATCGCCCAGCACGAGCAGGGGACATTCGAACGACATCAGGTCGCGCCCCAATTCGGCGTCGACCATCGAGCATTCGTCGATCACGATCAGCTTGGCTTTCGACGCGGGTGCGTCGTCCCATAGCTCGAAGCTCGGCTGCTCGACGCCGGATTCACGGGCGCGATAGATCAGCGAGTGGATGGTGGAGGCGTTGTCGCAGCCCTTGTTGCGCATCACCAGCGCAGCCTTGCCGGTGAAGGCGGCGAATTTCACCTCGCCCTCGACGCCCTCGGCGATATGCCGCGCCAAGGTGGTTTTGCCGGTGCCGGCATAGCCGAACAGGCGGAACACCGGCGGCGTGCCCTTCTTTCCCGGTTTGGCCTTGAGCCAATCGGCAACGGTCTTCAGCGCGGAATCCTGGTGCGGCGTGAATGTGGTCATGGGGCTCGGCGGGAGGAATCGGCGATGGCCGCGATTCCATCTCCCGCAACCTAACCATTCGCGCTGTCAGCGCAAGGCGTCTCCCGTCTCGCGGAATTGCTGGACGGTGGACTTAGCACTCCCGGCTATTAAAATGCCGCCAATAACGCCAATAACAAGAACCGTGCAAGAACCGCGCAGGGAGAGACGTTCATGAAATTCGGGATATTCTATGAGCTGCAACTGCCGCGCCCGTGGCAGGAGGGCGATGAGCTCAAGCTCTACCAGGACGCGCTGACGCAGCTCGAGACCGCCGACCGGTTCGGCTATGACTACGCCTGGGTGGTGGAGCACCATTTTCTGGAGGAATATTCCCATTCGCCGGCGCCGGAATCCTTTCTCGCGGCAGCGAGCCAGCGCACCAAGAACATCCGGCTCGGCCACGGCATTTTCCAGCTCACCACCAATCACCCCGCGCGCGTCGCCGAACGCATCGCTGTGCTCGATCTCCTAAGCCGCGGCCGCTGCGAATTCGGGATGGGCGAGAGCGCCTCCATCACCGAGCTGACGCCGTTCGGCCGCGACATGGAGACCAAGCGCGAGGTGTTCGAGGAGGCTGTCGCAGCGATCTTTCCGATGTTCACCAAGGTCGGTACCGAGCATCACGGCAAGTATTTCGATATTCCCCTGCGCAACGTGGTGCCCAAACCCGTGCAGAAGCCGCATCCGCCGTTGTGGATGGCATGCTCGCAGCTTCCGACCATCGAACGCGCGGGGCAAAACGGCTTCGGCGCGCTCGGCTTCCAGTTCGTCAGCGCCGATGCCGCGCATGCCTGGGTGCACGCCTATTACAACGCCATCACCAAGCGGCTGAAGAAGCTCGCCGACTACGAGATCAATCCGAACATGGCGCTGGTGTCGTTCTTCATGTGCGCGAAGACCGACGAGGAAGCCCGCGCGCGCGCCGATGGCGCGACCTTCTTCCAGTTCGCGCTGCGTTTCTACGGCGCCTCGCAGAATCGGCAGCGCCCGGCGCCTGGCACCGTCAACATGTGGGACGAATACAACAAGTGGAAGCGGGACAACCCCGAGGCGCAGGAGGCCGCGCTGCGCGGCGGACTGATCGGCTCGCCCGAAACTATTCGCAAAAAACTCCGGCGCTTCCGCAGCTCGCACATCGACCAGGTGATCCTGCTCAACCAGGCCGGCAAGAACACCCACGAGCATATCTGCGAATCGCTCGAACTGTTCGCCAACGAGGTGATGCCGGAGTTCCAGAGCGATCCCGAGCATGAGGCCTGGAAGAAAGCCGTGATGAGCGGCGCGATAAAGCTCGAGGAGATCGACACCCAGGCCTTCATGGATCGTTACGGCAAGCTTGCGGTCAATGTCGCGCCAGCGAAGGTCGCGGCTGCGGGTTAGCCGGAGCCGGACCTGACGCGGCGAAAAGAAATTCGCTGCGTCAGGTCCGATCGCTGAAACAAAAGTCACGTCGGTGGCCCGCGCGAGAGTGCGGGCATCGCTATTTCCTGCGCCCGCTCGACACGCTTCTCAAGCCACACCATCATCTTTTGCATCGCATGATCGCCTTTCGTCGCGGCATGCCTGTCGGGAGATTGCAATGAAGCGTCGGGAATTTCTCAAATTGTCGCTTGGAGCTGCGTCGGTGGCCGCGCTTTCGTCGCAGGCGCGAGGCGAGGCGGCGCCCAAGGAAACGCCCAAGGAAATCCGGATCGGCACGCAGAAGGGCGGATTCTTTCCGGCGGTCAAGGCGCGGCACACGGTGGAAGACGTCTTCCAGCCGCTCGGCGTCGACATCAAGTGGGCCGATTTCCAATTTGGTCCGCCGCTGCTTGAAGCCATCAATGTCGGCAGCGTCGACTTCGGTTATGTCGGCGACTCGCCGCCGATTTTCGCGCAAGCGGCAAATGCAAGGATCCGCTACGTCGCAGCGGTCAAGCAGCAGGGAAACACGCAGGCGATCATCGTCCCGCAGGACTCGCCGATCAGGACGCTCGCCGATCTCAGGGGTAAGCGCGTCGCCTTCGGCAAGGGCTCGAGCGCGCACAATCTGCTGGTTGCCGCGCTTGAGAAAGCGGGGCTTAGCTGGACCGACATCACGCCCGCGCCGCTTGCGCCTGCCGACGCAACGGCGGCCTTCGTGAAAGGATCGGTCGACGCCTGGTCGATCTGGGATCCCTATCTCGCATTGGCGGAATTGAAGGAGCACGCGCGCGTGATCGCCTTCGACAAGGACGTCCACAAGCCCAATTCGTTCTATATCGCGGGCACAGATTTCGTCGACAAATACCCGGCGCTGGTCGACCGGCTCAATGCCGTGTTCGCCTCGGAGGGCGTGTGGGCCGACCAGCATCACGAGGAGGTCGCCAAGGCGCAGGCCGAGGCGACCGGCGTCGATCTCGACGCCATCAGGCGCTTCGTGGACCGCTCGACCTATCGCGTCGTTCCGGTGGACGGCGACGTGATCGAGAGCCAGCAGGCGGTCGCCGATCGTTTTGCGCGCTTGGGCTTGATTCCCAAGCCGATCAACGTCTCGGAGATAGTCTGGAAATGGACGCCCAGCTCGTGAGAGCGCTTCACCGCGCGGCGTTGCCGTCACATTTGTGTGCTGAAAAAAAACCGCTGTTCCCGCGCTGATCGTTGGAAGAAACACCATGTTGCCGCCAACACAGCAGTGCGCGCATCGCTATTTTTCGCAGGCGCTCGACACACCTCTCAAGCCACACCATCATCCCTCGCAGTGCATCATTTCGCGAAGCGCGCGGATATGATCGCGTCGGAGTCGGCAATGAAGCGTCGGGATTTCTTAAGGTTTTCGCTCGGAACCGCGGCAGTCGCTGCGCTGTCGTCGCGCGCAAAGGCCGAGGCGGCGCTGAAGGAAATTCGTATCGGCTATCAGAAGAACGGCGTGCTTGTTATCGCGCGACAGCAGTCGACGCTGGAAAAACATTTCCGCCCGCAGGGTATCGACGTGAAATGGATCGAGTTTTCCTCAGGCCCGCCGATGATGGAGGCGATGAACGTCGGTAGCGTCGATTACGGCGCGGTCGGCGATTCGCCGCCGGTTTTCGCCCAGGCCGCCGGCGCTGCCATCGTCTATGCGGCCGGCCAGCCGATCACCAACGGCCAGGGCATATTAGTGCCGCGCGATTCTGCCATCCACGCCATCGCCGATTTAAAAGGCAAACGTGTCGGTTTCACCAAGGGGTCGAGCGCCCACAACATCGTGGTGCAGACGCTGGAAAAAGCCGGTCTCACCTATGCCGACATCGCGCCGGTGTACCTGACGCCGCCCGACGCAGGGCCCGCTTTCTCCAACGGCAGCATCGATGCGTGGGCGATCTGGGATCCATATTTCGCGATCGGCGAGACCAAGCAGAACGGCCGCATCCTCGTCAATGCGCGTGAGATCACGAAAACCAACTCCTTCTATATCGCCAACCGCGATTTCGCGAAAAATCATGGCGCGATCCTGCAGCAGATCGTCGACGTGACCACTTCCTCCGCGAAGTGGGCCGAGCAGCATCGCGACGAGGTGGCGAAATCGCTGAGCGCGGTTACCGGCATCCCGCTTGACATCCAGACGGTCGCCGCCAACCGCTCGTCGTTCGCGGTGGGCCCGGTCACCGAAGACATCATCATCACCCAGCAGGGCGTCGCCGACCGCTTTTTCAAGCTCGGTCTGATTCCGAGAGAGATCGCGGTCCGCAACATCGTCTGGCGCAACACGCAGACATGAGCCCGCGCCAGCCATTTCAAATCCACTCGGAGGACGCAAGATGAGGCGTTTCATGCAACGTTGGATCACGAGCGCGGTGCTGTCGGTCAGCATTGTCGCTGCCGCGGTCAGCGCTTCCTATGGGCAGGACAAGGTCGTCCGTATCGGATTCCAGAAATACGGCAAGCTGGTCCTGCTGAAGAGCAAAGGCACGCTCGAGGACAAGCTTAAGGCCATCGGCTACAAGGTGGTGTGGACTGAATTTCCCTCCGGTCCGCCCTTGCTCGAAGCGCTCAACGTCGGTGCCATCGATTTCGGCAACACCGGCGAAGCTCCACCGATCTTCGCGCAGGCGGCGGGTGCACCCATCCGGTATGTCGCCTATGAGCCCCCGGCGCCGAAAGGCGAAGCGATCCTCGTGCCGAAAGACAGCAAGCTTAATTCGGTCGCTGATCTCCGGGGCAAGAAAGTTGCGCTGAACAAGGGCTCCAACGTTCACTATCTCCTGGTCAAGGCGCTGGAGAAAGCCGGCGTGAAATATTCGGAGATCGAGACGGTGTTTCTCGCCCCGGCCGATGCGCGCGCGGCGTTCGAGCGCGGCGCGGTCGACGCATGGGTGATCTGGGATCCGTTCCAGGCCGCTGCGGAAGCCGCCACCGGCGCGCGCACGCTCGCCGACGGCACCGGCATCGTGTCGAACTACCAATTCTATTTTGCCTCGAAGAAATTTCTGGAAAGCGACTCGAAGGTCGTCGATCTCGTGCTCGCGCAGTTGAGCGAGGTTGACGATTGGGCCAAGGGCGACATCCATGCGGTCGCCGAGCAGCTCGCGCCGTCGATCGGTCTCTCGGTCCCGGTCGTTGAAACCGCGCTGAAGCGACAGGCCTACGGGATAAAGCCCATCACCGACAGCGTCATCGCCGACCAGCAGCAGGTTGCCGACGCCTTCCTGGCGCTTCGTCTGCTGCCGAACCCCATCAAGATCTCTGACGTCGCGCGGAGGCCGGGATCATGAGCACGCCATCCAATGCCAACATCCTCTGGTTCCTGCCGACGCATGGCGACGGGCGCTATCTCGGCACCACGACCGGTGGGCGCGAGGTGAACTTCAATTATCTGCGCCAGATCGCGCAGGCCGCCGACCAGCTCGGTTATTTCGGCGTGCTGCTGCCGACCGGGCGGAGCTGCGAGGATTCCTGGGTCGTCGCTTCAAGCGTCGCGCCATTTACCGAGCGGCTGCGTTACCTCGTAGCCGTGCGGCCGGGGTTGCAATCGCCGAGCGTTGCCGCGCGCATGACGGCAACGCTTGACCGGATATCGAACGGGCGTCTTCTGATCAACGTCGTCACCGGCGGCGATCCCGTCGAGAACAAGGGCGACGGAATTTTCCTTGCCCACGACGAACGCTACGCGGTGACGCGCGAGTTTCTCAACGTCTATAGCGACCTGCTCGCTGGCAAGACGGTCAATTTCGAAGGCGAGCATATTCGCATCGCAGATGGACGCCTGCTGTTCGCTCCGGTCCAGTCGCCGCGCCCGCCGCTCTATTTCGGCGGATCATCCGATGCCGGCATCGATGTCGCGGTCGACACGGTCGATAAATATCTGACCTGGGGCGAGCCGCCGGCGCAGGTGGCCGAAAAGGTCGATCGCGTCAAAGCCGCGGCCGCAAAGCGCGGGCGCAAGCTCTCTTTCGGCATCCGGTTGCATGTGATCGTTCGCGAAACCAGCGCACAAGCCTGGCAAGCGGCGGACGAATTGATCCAATACGTCACTGACGAGACGGTAGCCTCGGCGCAGAAGATTTTTTCCCGCATGGACTCGGTTGGGCAGCAGCGCATGGCGCAATTGCATGGCGGCCGCCGCGACCAGCTTGAGATCAGCCCGAACCTCTGGGCCGGCGTCGGCCTGGTGCGCGGCGGGGCGGGGACGGCGCTGGTCGGCGATCCCCAAACCGTGGCGGCGCGGATCAGGGAGTATCAGGACGTCGGCATCGATACCTTCATCATGTCGGGCTATCCGCATCTCGAAGAGGCCTATCGCTTCGCTGAGTTGGTGTTTCCGCTGCTCTCGCTGGAGCAGCCGAGCAACGTGACGTCGCTTCGCGTCAACACCGGACCGTTCGGCGAGACCATCGGCAACGAATACCGGCCGCAGAAACAGGCGTCGCAATCATGAGCGTGATCGAGAGCCTTCCGCGTCTCCGCCCCTTGCGGTTGCCGCGCGCCGAGGGCCTGATTCCCTGGGTCGTGCCGCTCGTCATTGTCGCGATCTGGCAGGTGGCTTGCGCCACCGGCTTTGTGCCCGTCCGCGTGTTGCCGGCGCCAAGCGACGTGGCGCTTGCGGGGTGGAAACTTCTGCGCTCCGGCGAATTGGCGCGCAACATCTGGGTCAGCTTCTGGCGCGCCGGCATCGGCTTCCTGATCGGCGGCGGCATCGGCTTTTTCTTTGGCTTGGCCAACGGCCTGTCGCAGCTCTCCAACAAGATGACCGATACGACCTTGCAGATGGTGCGCAACATTCCGCATCTGGCGCTGATCCCGCTGGTGATCCTGTGGTTCGGGATCGATGAAACCGCAAAGCTGTTTCTCGTGGCGCTCGGGGTGTTCTTTCCGGTCTATATCAACACGCTGCACGGCATCCGGACCGTCGATCCGCAACTGATCGAGATGGGCCGCATCTACGGCATGTCCGAGCGTGAATTGTTCCGCCGGGTGATCTTCCCGGGCGCGCTGCCGTCGATCTTCGTCGGCTTGCGCTTCGCGCTCGGCATCATGTGGCTGACCCTGATCGTGGCCGAAACCATCGCCGCGTCATCCGGCCTCGGCTACATGGCGATGCAGGCGCGCGAGTTCATGCAGATCGACGTCGTCGTGCTCTCGATCCTGATCTATGCCCTGCTGGGGAAGCTCGCCGACAGCGCCTCGCGCGTGCTCGAACGGCTGACGCTGTCCTGGCATCCGGCTTTCCAGAAACATTGAGGAATCCATGCAAGAAGCCCTTCGTTTCCATCTGCCGGATGCCGAGCCCGTGGATCGCGCGGATTTCGTCGAACAGCCCTGGCGGGCGCGGCGCGGCTCGAACGCCTCGTCGCATGGGCTTCCGCTGACCATCCGCAATTTGCGGAAGTCGTTCGGCGATCACGCGGTGTTGCGCGGCGTCGACCTGCATATTCCGGCCGGACAGTTCGTCGCGATTGTCGGCCGCAGCGGCTGCGGCAAGAGTACGTTGCTGCGCCTGATCGCGGGGCTTGAGTCGATCGATTCCGGCACCATCAGCTTCGGCGAAAAGGCAAGACCTGAGGATGTGCGGGTGATGTTTCAGGAGCCGCGGCTGTTGCCGTGGGCGCGGGTGCTGTCGAATGTCGAAGTCGGTCTCGGCCGCGACCGCGCATCGGCTGGCGCCCGCCAGCGCGCCGAACAGGCGCTGACGGAGGTCGGCCTTGCCGACAAGCGCGCGCAATGGCCTGCGGTTCTCTCGGGCGGACAGAAGCAGCGCGTGGCGCTGGCGCGGGCGCTGGTCGCAGGCCCCAGGGTACTGGCGTTCGACGAGCCGCTCGGCGCGCTCGATGCCTTGACGCGGATTTCGATGCAGCGATTGCTGGAGCGTGTCTGGCATGAACAGGACTTCACCGCGATCCTGGTGACGCATGACGTATCCGAAGCGGTGGCGCTGGCCGATCGCATCCTGGTCATCGAAGACGGCCGCATCGCGCATGACGTGAACGTTGACATGCCGCGCCCGCGTCGCCGCGGCGCGGCCGACGTGGCGGCGCTGGAAGGGTCGATCCTGGGCCATCTGCTGCGGTCCGCGGATGACCCGCCAAGCCCGTGAGGCCAACATGAACTCCGCCGTCATCAGTATCGCGAACCAGCGCGAGGTGTCCTCCGCCGATTTCCGAATCGCCATGCGCCAGTTGACCGGTGGCGTCAGCGTCATCACGGCCGGGCGGGGCCAGGATATTACGGGAATGACGGTGACTTCGGTCGCGTCGCTCTCGGCTGATCCGCCGTCGCTGATCGTCAGCATCAACCGCTCAGCTTCGTCATGGCCGCTCATCACGCGAGACGGCTTCTTTGGCGTGAATATCCTCAGCGCGGATCAGCTCGACATCGCCGAGCGATTTACCGGCAAGAACGGGCTGAAAGGCGCCGATCGCTTTGCCGGCGCCGAGTGGATCACGCGCGTCTCCGGCGTGCCGCTCTTGGTGGGGGCGCTGGCGGCGATCGACTGCGAGGTCGAGGACATCGTCGAACGCCATTCCCACGCCATCGTCATCGGACGTGCGCTGGACATGCGGATATCGTCACGCACCGCGGCGCTGGCCTATTGGCAGGGGCAATATGTCGCGATCGACCGGAGCGAGGATGCGATAAGGCTCGCCGAAGTGAGCCTGCCCGCGGCGCGTGGCACGCGCAGGGCTTGACGTCGATTCGCGGCAAAGCGGGTTCCACCGGACTGGCCTT
>WNGJ01000168.1_pt1 | contig 79139 bp, 74 predicted proteins | sample 5400611 | NCBI WGS metagenome assembly WNGJ01 (sample SAMN13153375, study PRJNA577476) | soil metagenome | isolation source: 40 cm soil or saprolite under Garry oak tree replicate 1 | place: USA:California | collected 2016-06-15 | reverse complement strand
AGGATCAAACTCTCCCCGAAATTGATGCTGATCATTAACAGGCTTCCGAGAAAGTGTCCGAGAGTCTGTAATTCGAAGATCCTTGGTCTTGTAGGGCGAGAGTGATTTGGGTCTTTATGCTGGGCTAGACCTTGAGCAGCACTGCGTCTGTACCACCAGCGAATGTGAGGCTACCATTCGGATTTCCCACGACGCCGCTCAGGTTTGATACTGTGCCCGTAAAATCGCCGACCACGCCGGTAAGTATCGCTACCGTTCCTCCTGGATTAACCGTCTTTGTGGGTGCTCTGAGGAATGAGTACGGTGGCGTGCTCATCGTCTGGCCTGCGGTGTAAGCGCGTCCATCTGCTCCCACTACCATCTGGTTTCCGCTGTCATTGTCCGTTCCGCCCCATGTATTGGCGTTGAGAATCCTACCCGCTGCACTGAAGTGTAGCAGGATGGAGTCTCCTCCTCCCGCGCCGATCCCCGTGTTTCCTGTCACCCAGACCGAGCCATCAGGTGAAACAGCTACTCCCAGCCCTGCCGAACCTAGCCTCGTTTCTGCCCAGTTTTCTTGGGAAACTAGGGTTCCGTCCGGTGCGAACTTGGCAAGGAAGATTTCCTGAGCTGTTCCTTGTACTTGCGAATCTCCGGTGATGTATATTGATCCATCCTGAGCGATCGCAAGCGCGTTGGCGCCGACTAGAGTTGATGGAGCTAGACCATAGCCGCGTTGCCAGACTAGTGTCCCATCAGGGCTGAACTTGCTCAGGAATGCCTCGTTCCGGGTGAAACTGCTTGTGCCTCCGGTCATGTACACGCTACCATCCGCTGCGACAGCCACGCCGGACGCGCCTTCGTCGAACCTTCCTCCCCAAGTCTTTTGCCAAGTGAGTGTTCCGCTTGAGCTGAACTTTAGCAGGATCGCGTGGTCCCTTCCTGTGGAGTTGAGTGTGGTTCCGGCGACGTAGACGCTGGCCCCGTCAGGGGTGACGGCGACTGAACTGACGAAGGCTTGGGCTGATCCGTCCAGCTGTGTCTGCCAGACGAGATTCCCATCGGGTGTAAACTTGACTAGGTCGGCGCCTGTAACTCCAATGGCGAAAGTCTGGGCTGCGAGGTAGACGCTGCCGTCAATAGACGTAGCTACAGCTACTCCCTGCTCATCACTGGCTGTTCCCCAACTATGCTGCCATAGCACAGTGTCACTGGGCGTGAACTTTAGGAGGAAGGCATCGAAGCCCCCTGCTCCGAAGCTATTGGTTTGCCCTGCTAGGTAGATGTTCCCGTCGGTTCCGATTGCGATTCCGTTCGCAATCTCACTGTTGGGTCCTCCCCAAGTCTGCTGGAATTGTAGCTTGAGAGGGGCAGCTTCGACCATGGGCATAACAAGGACGGCGGCAATTGAGAGCGTCGTCACCAGCGTTGCGAACAGAGTTGCACTGCGCATCCGCCTCAGGTTCCTGTTCAGAAAAAGTGCTCTCACCGTGGTAGAAGCTATAAGCCTTGCGGTTGGAGGCTCTGTTAACTCTTCGCTGGATCGTACTTTCACGGGCCTCAAACTATTATTTTGCAGAGGGAGTATGGTGGTGCGTCGTCGTGTATGAGTGCCTGTGTAAGAAGCCTGTGAATGGTCTATTGACCTGGAAGAAGGCTTGCGGGTGTGAGAGAGGCTTACAATAGATGATAGGCCTAGTGCCTGTTCTGGGGGCGGTTGAGGTTCGACCGTTCCAGGCCAAGAAAGACCCTGAGTGGGCTTGAGGCGGAAGGGCTCCCAGTTGAAGCGGTGAAATGGAACCCGACGACGACGGTAATCCCTGGAGTCGATGAGAGCAAGTTAACCTATCCAACGATAAGTTAACAGAACCCCAGAACCGCACCACCATGTCCTTAAGCATTCAAGCGTCCAGTCCCCCTATTCTCAATACCCGAGGCAGTGAAGGTTGTTTCCCAGCAACAAACTCCACAACTCTTATGGAGTATCGTTCGTAGTCCAGCAAGGAAGCGCAATGGGAATAGTCTCTGACATCGAAAGGACCTTGCAGATTCCCCGACTAGGGACCGCCTTACTGGCTATCCTCCTCGGTGCCTTGCTTCTAATGATTCCTTGGTTATTGAACTACCTGATCGCGGTAGGCCTAATCATCTGGGGAATCTGGGAGGCAGTAAAGGCGAGCAACACGTCGAAAAGTTCTACCCAAGCGAAGTAGCTCTCAATCCAGCCAAAGTATGACGCTTGGAACCGTTCGTGCGCACGGCCATTAGAAGATACAAGAAGAATGATGAGACCGCCGTTCTCGAACTCTCGCAGAAATATGCTTCATGGGACTCCACCCCAACCGAGGCTGACATTCAAGGCTTCCACTCGTCCGAGCCTGACTTCTTCCTAGTAGCAGAGCTCAACCAAAAAATAATCGGTTTTGTCTACGGGCGTGAATCAAAGGAGGTTCCCGATGAAGTCCTGAGGAAATGGAAGGCAACAAGAGTCGGATCCGTTGAGGTATTGGCAGTCGACGAGAAGTATAGGCGGAGAGGAATCGGAACACAGCTTCTGAAGAGGCTTTTTCAAGCCTTCACCGAGAGGGCAATCGACACGGTCACACTGTCAACACCCGCTGAGGAGATTGCGGCAAAAAGACTGTATGACAAATTGGGATTCGAGACGCGAGGCTATTTCATGAAAAAGAAACTCTAACGGAAAATTGAGAGAACAGGCAGCTAGACTATTTTGCTCGCGACTCGGTTCTGCTTCGCATCTTCATAGTTCGAGACTTCTATCAGGTTGAGGTCAGGGTCTCGGAAGTAGACAGAGATCATTGGTCCCAGAGCTCCGGTTCTTTTCACGGGACCGTCAAGTACTCTGATCTTTGATGATTCGAGACGTTTGACGACCTCGTCGATAGGAGTGGTCGTGGTGAAACACAAGTCTGCCGAGCCCGGGGTAGGTCTGGACGCTTTCGGCTCGAATTCTTTACCAGCTTCGTGGAGGTTGATCTTCTGGGAACCGAAATTCAGCGCCTTGCGGCCATTCTCGAAGGTGACGACTTCCATGCCTAGCACACTTGAGTAGAACGTGCACGTCGTATCGATGTTTCTGACTGTTAGGACGAGATGGTCGAGCCGGTCCAATTTCATTGCATTCGCCAGTCGTTTACGCGGAATGGAGGTAAAGAAAAAGGGGATGAGCGAAGTATTAGCTTCGCTCGATGAGGCTCGTTGCTGAGGTTACTGTTGTGCGATTTGCGGTTCTTCTGTCTGACTGGAATGCGGGCCCTGAGCGAACATTGCCATGGCTTGTTTCTGTTTCTCGTCTTTCTCTTTCTTGGTCATGTTGACTTGCTGGGATACTGACCAGTGGTGGCCGTAGGGGTCGGTCAGTTGGCCATAACGTTCGCCCCAGAACTGGTTGTCCAGTGGCATGGTGATTTTCGCGCCTGCATCGATGGCTTGCTGCCAGATCTTGTCAACGTTGTTGATGTAGATGTGAAGTGTGACTGGGCTGTTACCGAGAACATCTGGGGATTGTGTGCCGCCTGGGAATGTGTCGGATAGCATTACTATCGAGTCGCCGATTCTGATGCGGGCGTGCATGAGTTTTCCGTCGGGGACTGCCTGCCGGGCTAGCTCTTTGGCGTTGAACGCTTTCTTGTACCAGTCGATGGCAGCTGCAGCGCCGTTGATTGCGAGGTATGGTGTTATGGTCCGGAATCCCGGAGGAATGGGTGCTTTCTGGGATTTTGCGGGTTTCTTCGTTTTTGCCTTTTTGGATTTGGATTTAGGCATGCTCGGGGGCTTGTGAAGTCGTAGACTAAAACCTTGCTAGCGTTTCTTGGCCTTTGATGGTCCGTACGGGTTTGAGCTCTTGGGATACACCAGAAAATGAGCCTCTTCTCCGGCTCCAAAGCCTGCTTCAGGTCAGCATTACGTGTCTGATGACCGGAGCGGCGGGGAGCGTGCGAGGATGGCACGGGAAAAGATCATCTACCGCCTCTGCCACCAAATGGGCCACCTTTCCGATTGCCCTTCGGAAACTGGGAGCACGGGACACTTGAAAGGCGTGCCATGCTTTGGAGGTCGAGCCTCCGGGGAGTCATCGGCTAGAAACGAGTGGTCCGGATTCTACTGTCCACATCAAGCACGTCCGTGGAGACAGGGAATATCCTCCGCGTCAGATAGATATCTAGGGATTTACCGAATAGGCTCCGAAAGGATAAGCTCTTAAGATCGTTGCGGCTCGCATCATTAATTCGGAAAAAATGAAACTAAAGTCCATCATGCTCTTGATGGCATTCTTTCTACTGACCTCCTCAGTCGCAACCCTTCCTGAGATCGCCTACGGAGACCCGGTCGCATGCGTGAAGGCTCCCTGCCTTCTAGGTCCTAACGTTCAATGGGTTCCCGCCGGGCCCGCTTCCGACACAATACGCTATCAGATGTACGCAAGCGACTTTGACGAACTGAATGCTATGTGCGTTGGCCAGCCGAGCACCTGTGTCCCTCAGATCGACCTCTCTGATGATCCAATACCCGGCAGTGCCTTGTCTCCGGCTTCCGGTTGTACTTCGAACTGTGCTATCAGCGACCCGAGATTCTGGGTCACCGACCCAACTCAACAGTTGGGTATGGTAGAAGTCGACTTCAACCATGCGAACACGTTCTGGGGTGTTACCTTCTGTAATGGGAGAGACGGCGTGATCGCCGGTGTCACTCAATGCTTCGACGGACCTGGTGGAACCCCCATAATTGCTTCTTGTCCTAATGCTAGTCCAGCGAACGATTGTACTATGGCTGCTATCAACATCCGTCAGGGAATCGCCTCGCTCATCGACAAGGTAGCATTCACCGTTGCGGACATCAATAGCATCGGACCAGGAGCTACCCCAATGGATAATCCGTTGACTCCAGCTTCGAACGTGCTGCACTCCGGCTATCAGAACGATCTCAACAATCCTTGTACCATTGCTTCTGGTGGTTGTACCCCAGGGCTTGCTAGTTGCGGTGCCGATGTAGGAGGCGCGTGTAATACCGTCGGGCCATACTGTGTCACCTCAGGAGCGGTTACCAACTATCCTCGTAACGCTGACGGCTCATGCCCAGCCGGAACCTTTCCGGTTGGCGGCGTTGGTAGCTGGGACAAACTTGCTACAGGTACGGCTATCTCTGCTTTCCACTATACGACTGACACGACTGACTCGCTTGGTTTTGTGAACCCAGGTCAGGCTGATTTTTGTCGTGCTGCTGACCACTTCATAGCCGCGGGTCTCGCAACAGGCAAGAATGCTCAGTGCGAGCTAACAGGCGAATCCGCCGCACTGTCCGGCGGTAACGCCCTATTCGTCGGAAGAAACTCTCTGGGCCGTCACAACCTAGGCGTCGGGCTTGATACTGCCGTTTGCGAACTTGTTAGTCTCGGGGCAACCACATGCACTCAGCTTCAATTCAGGATTCCACAATTTGGATTCCAAATTCCACAAACCGGCTGTCGTACAGCTACCGAGCCGGGATGCTCCTCCCAAGGACCTGACACCGGCTGGAACATGTACACAGGCGGTCACTTCTTCCCAGGCCCAACCCCTAACGAAGAGTGGAGTCTCTATGACAGTGCTTTTGCCTCGGATTTCTGCGGCGGCACTCCGGGACAGTTCTCTCCAAACTATGATTATGTGTGTAATCCCGGGCATGATTTCTGGGTGGAGCAAAGCCAGTTCCTCGGCACTCCAGCTTTGGCTGAATCCAGCCTCCAAGTGGCTATGGACATCTTTGGCAACCATACGTTCACCATTCCAATATGGACCCCGTCCGTACAGTATCCCTTTCTGAAGGGCTGGCAGGGGGTTAGCAACGCGGCGGGCATAGGCACTGCACAGGGTAATCCGTGGAGCCTGTTGAACGCCTGGAACGGTAATCCCGCTGTGGCCGGGCCCACTATCAGGTGGGGACAGAAGGACGCTACCTCGTCTCTCAACCCGTTCACCTTCAACACCGTGGTCGAAGCTGACATTGTAGGTGAAGTCTACGACACCCTTCTAGTAGCGAACCCGTCCAGTCCCACTCAGATAATTGGCTGGATGGTGAACTCGTACAAAGTAGAGACTAACGCTCAGGACCCCGCCTGTCCAACGAACTACACTAACGCCCGCGGTACCTTCAGTGTGGGCGCTTGCGTGAAGATGGTCATGTTGGGTAGCATTCCATGGCAGGACATCTACGGTTGCGCATCGAGCGACGCGGTATGCCTGACATCGCACATTGTAACAGCGAGCGATGTCAAGTTCTCCTATCTCAACTTCAACGGCACAGGAGGAATCGTTAGTCCGAGCGCTGCGAATGTTATCGACGTCGTTTACAACGCGAACCAGCTTCCGAATGCTGCCTACGCCCCGTCCGGTGGAACGGCAGGCGCAGGCCAGAGCGAGACCTTCTACATCTATCTACACAACCTCAACGCATGGACTCTCAACGATCTCACAGCAGTTCCGATTATTCCCCAACATCTCTGGGTTACCCAAACAGCCCCGGTCCAATCCAATGGTGTCCTCGCACCCTGCACCGATGTTGGTACGCCATCTTGTACGGTTGAACCTGGGTTTATCGGAGGCGGCATCTATACTGATGTTATCCTTGGCCACAGACTGGTTGGCTCAGGACCATTTGTCTGCGCCAGCGGGACTCTAGGCGCGTCAGGCACCGTCTACGGTGGTGGCTGCACGTTCAACGCTGACGGTAGCGCAGGAAGCCAAGCGGTTCCAGTCGGTGGGACAGCTATTCTCCGACGGTTCAGCACGAGCAACGGCCTTGACCCTAACCTCGCATACTTCAGAAGCAACCCCAAGTTCCTCCAGTTCCAGTGGGCCGCCTATCCAGGCGGTACGGTGGCATCCACAGGTGGCATCATCAGCGCAATGAATGCTTGTAGGGCAAATGCTGCGGCCGTCGGGGGAGTCAACAACTACGCCGCTTGCCAGCACTGGAACACCCCAGATGCTGGTCTAGCATGCACTTCAACTGCCGGGTCTTGCTTCGGTGCGACTGCTGGTGGACGTGGAACCCTCCCAGCCAACTTCGGACCCGTGGTCACCCAGATCGGTCAGTGGATCGGTAAGGGTCAGTGGGTCTTTGGTGTACCATCATATACGGCATTAGCGAATGCCCAGGCCACCCCTCAGACCCTCTATGAAGATGGGAGTGCTGAGGGCAGCTTCACCATCACGTCCAATACCACTAACATCACTTTTGCTCACGGAGCGTCAGGCGGAGCAACAATAATGGTCACCCTATCAGGGAATCCGAATTTCAACAACTTTACTGGAACCGTTCCCGTGACCTTGACATCGGTTCAATCTAGTGGGTTGACGGCGGGAGTAAGTCCCAGCAGCATAACTCTGGCTCCGTCGTCGCCGGCCGCCAGCGAAACACTCGTTGTTAGCACTGCAACCGCAGGAACATACATTGTAATCGTCAAAGCCTCGTCTCCCAGCTTCCCATCAGTCACTGTTACAATAGCCGTAACGGTCACATAACGCCGCAAGACTGCACAGATCTCCCCCTTCTCTTTTTTTGGCGTGAACTTTTATCATCAGTGAGGACTGCGTCAGGTATCTTTTGGTCTAGAAAGCTTTCCCGGTAGGGCAACGCTTAACGCGCACGAAGTAGGCATTGGTTATTGCGTTTGGGTTATGGGCGAGGAAGATTCTCGAATCTCCAATCCGTTGGGAGAGCCTGAAAGGCTAAGTTCTTACGGTGAAGATGGATCCGGCCAAATGCATGAGCTGCCTGAAGTTGCTAGGGGCAGAATGTTATGCTTGATTCACGGCCGCATGTGTTATCGAAGAATTTCGAGGGTCGGCGTTGGGGAATGGATTTGTCCTGACGAGCGACATCGAACTCCGATCAGAAGCTCCTAGGATAAGCCAAAGAGCAGAATGTAACCTATTCGCGGATCTAGGTGTGAACTCAGCCTCGGAGGGTCCCAACTGTTTCTAGGACAACTTCTTCTGCTTTCTTCAATGCCTCTTTCAGTTCCGGTCGGCCGAACGCTGGTCTCCAGTCTCGCCATAGCTCATCACTCACAACGAGGAAATTGCAGACCTCGACGTTTCGATAGACGCCTAGCGCGTACATAGCCGATGTCTCCATATCAACTCCAAGGACATCACGCAGCCGATAATTCTCGATCGTCGTCACCATCTCCCTGTAGGGAGCGTCCGTGGTCCAGATCGGACCCGTGTACGCTACAACGCCCTTCTTTACTCGCGCCTTCTCAAGCGCCCTTACCAGACGCTGAGCTGGGCGAATCCCGTCATCACTCGCCAGATAATGAGGCGATGTCCCCTCTTCCCTGATGCAAGAAGTTGGGATGAAACATGTCCCGATTGGCGCCTCTGGCTGAATGCTCCCTGCAAGTCCAAGCCCTAGGAAGGCACGAGCCCCGCAAGCAATCAGCTCCTCCATAACCAGTACCGTTGCAGGAGCGCCCAGAGGAAAACTGGCGAAGGATACATTGTGGGTTCCAATCTTGCCATTATAGAGCGGGAACCGCGGCGCCCACCACCAAGACGGAGAGTCTATGGCACCAGTAGTCTCGGCCATAGACTTGACAGCGCCAAGGTCCCAAGAGCCAACGACGATAGGAGCGACACCGAGTTGCTCGATAGAAGCCTCACGCTGGGACGCTTGGTATTCCACGGCCATATGCGGCGTGAAACGCTCGCTCATAGGGTGAAGAAAATCGCTGCCCATGATAGGCTTTGCGAGAACTGTTTTTCAACTTCCCGCTAACACAGGCGTTTCTAGAGAAGACTCATTCCAAATGAAACTCGCGGTACTCAGCGACTTTGACGGCACGGTCACTCTCAACGACACGTTCAAGAATGTTGCAGAGAAATTCGCTCAAGGAGATTGGCGGGCGGTTGACGAGCAGTACGTCAAGGGAGAAGTAACACTGGAAGAATGTCTCCGTACACAGGGTGCGATGGTAAGGGTCTCAGAATCCGAGATTTTGGACGAGCTGGACAAGGTCACCCGATTCAGGCCCGGCTTCGATAAGCTGATCGAATACTGCAAGACTAACAAGTACCCGCTTGTCTTGGTTAGCGCGGGTCTAGACTTTGTCATCAAACACTTCCTGAGCAAGATGAACTGGCAAGGTCAGGTGGGACTGTATGCTTCAAAGGCTAACTGCACGCCGACTGGTATCATCTTCGATTTTCCCAAGCTAAAGAACCGCAAGTCGGTGAACTTCAAGGACGATATGGTAAGGTATTACAAGCAGAAGGCTGATACGGTCGCTTACATCGGAGATGGGAGGTGGGACCTCCATGCGTTGAGGAACGCGGACCGCCGATTCGCTATCAAGAATTCCAAGCTCGCAGAGCTAAGCAGAGAACAAGAAATTCAGGTGACACTGATAAGTGATTTCCAAGAGGTGGTGAAATCTCTTCAGAGGCAAATGTCCGAACGAGATTCATGGCATGGAGAGGGCGAATAGCAAACGTCTCCGTTCGGTCCTTTCTATTGCGTGTTCAGATGGGACCTGTCCAAGTTTGATTATCCGAATCCTAGTCAGACCGCAGAAATAAGAATCAGGCTTGCCTCAGAGAGCGAGATCGGCTCAGCGGCCGAAGTATGGTATGAAGGTCTAGCCGAGGAAGAAGGTTCTCCTTGGGCGAACTATCTGAAGAAATGGACGCCCGCAACCGCAGCAAAATGGTTTCTTGACTCGAAGAAACGACTTAGCGCGAAGATGTTGGTCGCCGAGAGTAGTCGGAAGATTGTTGTAATCAATGGGATAATCTCCGAGAGAAACTCAGGCAAAGGCCGGTTCTTCACCGGAATAGTCGTCTCGCCTAGCTATCGAAGGCAAGGAATCGGATTGCTAATCCTGCACAAGACTCTCTTGGACCTGAAGAGGGAAGGCCTTGCATCGACAGAGGTGGAGACCATTCAAGGGATCCCTGCAGCGAAATATCTCTATCCAAAATATGGAGGGATGACTCTCCAAGTTCTTGCTTAGCCAGTTGTTGGGCGGATTTGTTTTACGAACCGGACAAGTGAACGCATGCGAGGTCACCAGTCCTCGAGCTAAGACTCGCTCTGCAACTCCTGTTTGGTCTTGTTTGCTTTGTCTGTGAGGATATCTATCGCGTCTTCTAGCCTCTTGCATTTTTCCTTCTCTGAGAAGAGAGCTGCAAGTAGCTCATTGATCTTGCCGAGTGCATAATCCATACTTCTATTGATCTGTCCCAGCGGGACATAGTCTAGGCGGCGGGGCATGGTTGCGAAGAGCTGTCGTTGGGCCGCGTTTATCTCGCTCATCTTGGCGTTGTCGGTGGCGCCGAGCCAGGTTACTTCTCGCGCGGTTTTCAGACTCTCGTACAACTGGTTTTGTAGCTCGATGTAGGCGTTCCAGTAGACGAGCCAGGATTCGTTGAATTCGGCAAACGTCTGCTCGATCCTCTTGCTTTTTTCCGCGTTTGAACCGATTGACAAAGGTGATGATTGAAGAGACCGTGTCCGGTAAATGTGTTGCGGGGTGGTAGCGACTGTTTATGAGTAGCGATGCATAGTCCACCGGTTGGTAATCTTAGTGGAACATGTTTGCGACAGGTGTGGAGGTCAGTTCGAATACAGCGAACTCAACTCTCAAGAAAAACAGATCCTCGACTCATCTGGCAAATGGAAGACGGAGCGAAGCTATCGGTGCTTCGACTGCGAGAAAGAAGCCTTACTGGGACAGGGTCCCGCTTAGAAACGCGCGAACGCGCAAGCAGATCGCGAATCGAACTATTTCTTCCTCAGAGCCGCCGACTCGACCTTACCGTGGACCCTGACAGTTCCGACTCGCAAGGATGAGGTTGCGAGCTCCATAGTCACATCGAAATTGAAAGCATAGTCTTTTTCAGCCATCTTTTCGAAGACCTCTGCAAGAGAAGACGGTGACGATTCATTCTTCTGAGGCATAATGACCAACTCCACGATCCATGTATCGAGTATAAAGTTCTATGCCACTGGGGTTTCCAAGCTCAGCAGCTTGCTTCTACGATCTAGGCCAACGCGTCGTTGTACAACGCATCTAGTACTGAGTACGCTTCTTCAGGAGTCGAAGGGTTTGCTGGCAGAATATCCTCAGCGATCGATCGTTCAAGTATCTGGCGGATGCAATAGCGGAGCTTAGTTGGGGTCAAGCTGGCCTCCACGTTCCACATGGGATGGTCCATGTTTACAAAGACGGTCCGAATCCCATTCTTGTCAGTCTCAACATATGCCTGCCCACGATCCCCACCGTGAGCGATATCGAAGGCTAGCACCTGGTCCTTTAGACGTATGACGCTGCGGGTAGCGTCTCTAGAATGGGTCTTCGACTTCCGGTCTTTCATGCGTCCCGACCCGGTTTCTCTTTTCGCCACATGATGGGATGCTTGGCTAGCCGGTGACGGTGCTTTCGTTCTGATCATTGCTTTCGAGATGATCTCGATATTTCGGCGAAGACTACGCCTTAGCCTCTCTGCAATCTCCCTGTTCAGATATTGTATGCTGCGGAGTTCCCTGCGGCTGGCGGTCTGTCTGAGGAACTTGTAGACTCTGTTTCGGACAAAGCCTCGCATAGCCTTCTCAAACACTCTCCACTGCGCACTGTCTCTCTCGAAATCGTTACCACCAGGCAAACGTCGGAGGAAGTCGGCGTTAACCCATCCCTGAATACGGCTCAGCCCATGAATACGGTACTGATCGAGACCGAAGAACTGATGTTGTAGACAGGTGATGTGTTTCTGCTGGACACTCATCCCCGCTTCAGAGATTCCAGCGCGAGTCTTCGAGATAGGAAGAATCAAGACCTCGCCAATAATCTTTCCATATTCTGTGGCAATATTGACGGGTAGGAGAGTTGCCCCGCGGAGTTCTTCCGGCTTCACTGGCTCGCCATTCACGGAGACTTCGAAGGGTCCATATCCGCGTAAAGCTAGAACGTTCGCTCTTGCAAGGAGGGCTCTTCGGACTTCCGCAGGATCAGTTTTCTTCGTCAGCGATCGGATTCTGATTCTCAGGCCGTCATGCTCAAGCGGTGCTTGGATTACTCGTAAGGGTTTCCAGGTGGACTGGTCGGTCGGGGCCCAGTGACGATCGATAAGGCTCTCGGTTAGCATGATGGTCCGGTCGAAACGTCCTTTGTGAACTTGCAGCTCCAGCTCACGACCTAGATTTAGCCAGGCGAGGCTGCCCATCCCATACGACTCACGGATCGGACGCTTGTATTTCGGAGAGAAACCTTCTCCAGTTGTCTTTCCCTTGGTAAGAAATTCACGCAGACCATCGAGGTCCATTCCATGGCCCCATTCCTCGTATTCGATCTGGGAGCCTGAATCTGAGATCTTGATCTCGACCCTTGTAGCTTCTCCCCACATCCAAGAGTTGACAACAAGCTCGACGAAAAACTGTGCCGCATCCGTGTACTGTCGTCCAAGCGTCTTGATGATGCTCTTGTGAGTAGCGACCTGCAAATCCTCGTCCATCATCGAGTGTACTGCTCTCGTTGAATGCACTAGTCGTCTCGTCGCCAAGGGTCTAGTCGTTTGTCGTATGGAAAGTCGGCCGGATAATGGACTAGTGTAACCCCCCTCAACAAAGAACGGGAAATAATCGAACGGTTTCTATCTAGCGCGATCCGGCTTTCCTAGTAACTTCCTTCGCAGGCTCAGGGGTATCTGGGAAGAGGTCTTTCGGCATTCCGGATAGAACGTCAGACAATGAATCACGGCCCATTTGTCCTTGGCCTCCGGTCTGGAAGGGCCGGACCCTATTGAACAGATCATCGATCTTGTTTGCCATCTTCATCTTCTCGTTGATCCTCCCGTCAAGCTCTTGACCGTCGGCCTCCAGCTGCTGCACTCTAGGCGCGAGTCCTTCTATTCCCTTTGAAACCTCAAGCATTCCATTGACCGTGGCTAGTGACGACCTTAGACTGGTGATCTCTTTCTGCATCGCTTCTCGATAGCTACGGAGCCTTTCGAGAATAGGCTGGTAGAGGCGGAGAAAATCGACCATGAGACCCTCGAATTGTCGAATAGCGAGGGTGAATTTCTCTTCTCTCTTTTTCTCAGCAAACTGTTTCGCTGTGCCTAGGAGTTTCTCTCGGAGAGCAACCCTCTCGATAACATCATCCAATACTTCTCGTACATTGTACGATTCATCAAACACGGTCTCCCGCATTAGCGTTCGATATTCCGTACAAAGAGCCTGAGAATTAAGAGACACGTCACCCAGGGAGGTTTGATGCGGTACCCAACGGAAAGGACATAGGCATAAGAGTCCGATGGCTTCAGAGCAATTCCTTAAATTGTCTAGACCAGTCGATTTGGATTATTCAGCCTGGATATCTTCTGGTCGCTGTTGCAAGCGGTTGCTGGAATTTTCTTCTAACGGAAGCGGCTGTATTCCGAATAGTATATAGCAATGCTCAGAGGCGATCGAATATCCTCCATGAGACCCTTCCTCACGGCCGTTCTGCTTGTCTCGGTAATGATTCTCAGCCTCTCAGCGATTCATTCTGCGATACCCGTTCACGCCGTGCGGGCACCGACGGTCTCAATCAATCCTTCCAGTCGGCCTTTAGCTTCGGCTGGAAGCACCGTCACATATGATGTGAACGTTTCCAACATTGACCCCAGTAACCCCGTGGCCGGGTGGACCATCTACGTCGAATCGAACAGCAGTGTTCTCAACCCCGTAAGCATAACACTGGGCACTTTTCTTTCGGGAGCAATAGAGCAGGTCCTTTGCATCAATGGTTTTGCTGTGGTCGGTCCCGGTTGTAATATCGATGATGGAATGGGCATTGTTCATTCTGAGGTTTACACAACCGGCAGTGGGAATTTCGGCAATGGGACTCTTTTCACAATAAGCTTCAGTTCAAAGGTTAGTCCAACATGCACGGCATGCTATAGTCTCGTTTCCTTCCCCTCATTCCCAGTCGGGGACGTGGGTGTAAGCCCGGTTCTTTATGACCTGGCTGGACTTGCGATGTTGGAGTCTCCCCCAGTTGGGGGTAGCTATGGTAATATCCCTGTTCTTCCCATCGCTGAATTTACCTGGAAGCCACTTGCGCCATCGGACGGGGATACTGTAACTTTCAATGGAACTTCTAGCCACGACCCTCAGGGTCATAATATCGTAGATTATGCGTGGACCTTTCAACAAGCCAACATTCCGCCGTTCTACTCCCTTCCACCAACCCCCAGCGACAACCACAGGATTTGTACACCACTCCCTGATTTCAGCCCTTTCAATGTCTCGTCCACCTGTACGGGAAGTGGCGATTTCGGATCAAGGAGTCTACTATTCGCGGGCAACTGGACTGTGACGTTGGTCGTGAGAAATGATCAAGGGGTCTTATCTCGTTCCACTACTCACTTTGTCTACGTCGCTCCAAAGCGCGTGGTTGATCTGGCAATATCCAACTTCACGGCTTCCCCGATCAACAATATCGTCCCTGGTACCATCATCACGTTCAAAGTGATCGTCCAAAATCTGGGAACAATACCCGCGACCGGCTTCAATGTCTCGCTATCCGTGCCCGGGAACGTCTATTTGGTTCGCGACAATAACTTTCTTTCCCCGGGATCTGGACAGTCTTTCATGTTCACGTGGAATACTACAGGGATTCAACCCGGTTCCTACATGATACATGCACGAGTTCCCCCTTTGGTTAACGAGACCAACACTGCAAACAACGATGCCTATCTCACTGTAATGGTTACTGGCGGAGACTTCGGCATTAGAGCAAGCCCGACATTCGTTACTCTCCCCTACGCCGGCGTCGGCTCTAGTACAATCATCATGACGAGCCTTAATGGATTCTCAGGAACCGTAGCTTTGCGGGCCATGACGATAGGAGTTGTTTATCCAATTCCGGTAAATCTGTTAACCCTAAGCCCCGGACAGGTCACTCTTCCATCGTTTTCTTCAGCCAATGCTACACTAACCTTCTCCAATCTCGGCCAGGCCCTGCCACCCGGTTTCTATTCTGTGAACGTAAACGGGACAAGCGGCTCCGCCTCACATTCCACCATTGTAACGTTCGACGTCCTTCCGCCCCCTCCGGACTTTCAACTGCTGCTTTCCATTTCACCGGGCAGCAACATGGTCGTAGCCGGCGGAACTACAACCATCGGAGTTCAGCTCACTAGCTTCTCCTACCCCTACTTCAATGGCAACGTTACGCTCACAGACCAAGTCTCTCCGATCGTGAGCAATGGGCCAACACTCCTGTTCAGTCCGAAACAGATCAGTCTTACCTATCCGGGATCGGAAAATCCCTTCTCGCAGCTAAGCATCTCGACCACAGCGTTGACCCCGCCTGGAAACTATACTATCACAATAATTGGAACGAGCGGAACGCTTGTCCACACAGCACAATTTCATCTAGTTGTCCTACCGCCTCCTTTTCTAGCCCTTAACCCCTCGAGCGGGTCAGTCGGAACCAAGGTTACAGTTCACGGTTCAGGCTTCCTCAACCCATCTCAAGGACCCTATTCCTACCCAGTCCAACTAGAGATGACCTTCGATGACCAACTAGTAGGCCTCTTCTACCTCCAAGGCAGCTCGTTCAACTTCACCTTCGATGTTCCCCATGCCCAAGAGGGGATCGTCCACCAGATCCATGCGAAGGAACTCTATCCTTCAAACCTAGACGTTCAGGCCGGCTTCCTCGTTCTACCCGAACCTATTGCTTTGAGTGTCAGTGTTAGCGTTGGAACAATCTACTTCCCCGGCGATACCGCGACGATTTTTGCCATGACAAGTCTCGCGGGGCAATCCACAACGGTCTCCAGTTTGCAAGTGCTACTGATTAGGCCAAACGGATCCAATATCACGCTAAACGCGGTTCTTATCTCGCCCGGTGTCTACAAGGCATCATACGCGGTTCCAGCCACAGGCTCGATTGGAACCTATGGCATGATAGTCAAAGCCTACCAAGTAGGCTCAGTTAACGGATCGGCTCTCGCAAGCTTCGAGGTCGAGCCAACCTGGCTACAGTCCAACGGCCGGAACGTCATTGCAGCAACCAGCCTCGTGGGGGCAGCCGGCGCATTAGGAGTTGTAGCGCTTGCCTGGAGAAACGGATACTTTACCAGGCGAAAAGACGAGTTTCTGATTCCCTAACAACCTAGGCCGTCCGTCCAGTTATTTAGTTCGCAGTAGCTCTAGCCAGAATCCCCGAGCCATTCTAGCCATTCACCATGCGCATTGCACCTGGCCAAGACCTTCTCTGTATTTTCTCCATTGTTTAGTGATGCGATGCTGAGGAGAGGGGTTTCGGAGTTTTTTGGCCACTCCAAGCTGATGTGAAACAGGTGTCTCTTCTCGGACGCTTTCGCTAGCATCAGCTCCAGTCTCTCTCTTGGTTTCCTGCTTGCGAGGGAGAGTGTAAACGAGTGAAAGATGCACAGCTGGGGGTCACCTTGGACTCGATCGATGAGGCTAGGCAGAAGCTCCAAGGCATCTCCGCGAACGATTTGTGGAGTGTCATGTCTTGCCATCTGGATGGCGAGTTCGAATTGATTGGCCCTTTTCTGGTGCTCAGGCCACACCAAAGCCCGAAGCCATTGAACATTTTCGGGGTCGTTAAGGTCAACGGGATTAAGGTCTATTCCGAGCCGTGAGGCGATTTCCGGAAAACGGTTCGGAACTGGAGGACGTTTTTCTCCCCGTAGCAGACACTCGACCTGTACAGGTGAGTTCGGGTTCCCGCACTGCAAGGTTTTGTTGTATTGATAGTGGTAGCGGTCCCAGAGCAATGTTAGACCAGCGCTAGAGCCAATCTCGATGAGAGCAAGCGGCCGATTTTTCGTCTTGCGGACTACGAGTTCGAAGGCCGGGACGAGGATTGCGCAGCGTCCCACTTCGTTCGTCTGAACAAAGCGGGTGGTGATTATCCGGTCTATCTCGTTCTTGTGTTCGAGAACGAAGTTGCGAAAATAGGGATAGGCGAAGTCGTAGTGCTTCGAGTCATTGTTGAGACTGGGGTAGAACGCGGCGAGCTGATGATGTTCACCTTTGAGTAGAAGAAAATGGACCGCAGAGAAGAACAGGTTCGGTAGCGCATCTTTTTTCCAGGCCTTAGCGGCTATCGCTAGGAGTTCAGGATCCTCAGCAACCCTCATTGCAAGGCTGAGGTAGAGCGGAGAGCGACCAGGGTAGACGGTTCTAGCATAGTAGCGAAAGCTTTCCGCTGCACTGTCAACAGGTGATACCGATGGTTCTGGATTATCCATAGGAGTTGCGGTTCGAGATGCCCTTTGGATTATCAGGATTTCCAGGGCTACTTTTCCAGCGGGATTTCAGTCTGTGCGCCCTTAGTGTAATATCTATGGTTGGAGATTAGAAGGTTTATATAGAAAGTAATACCCATTACGCTGTTGCAATAAGATGATATCTATGCAAAACACAAACTATCCCGCCTACGTCTTCGCGACTGTTAATCACGGCATGACGAAGAACGTGGTCGAGGAGCTAAAGAACAACCCCAACATCGACCTCATCGCACCAGTCACCGGACGCTTCGACCTCGCACTCCGACTAAAGCAGACCACTCCAGAGCAAATCGTACAACTCGTCAGCCAGATCCGCCAAGTAAAAGGCATCCAGACAACCCAGACACTCTTCGGTTTCAACGGCATCAACGGCGCCCACTTCCAGAACCAGATGCCACTCGGCATCAGCCTCTTCAACGTAACCACCCCATTCCAGACATTCGTCAACCAGCTCAAGAGCTTCCCAGGCCTCATCGAGGCATGGACAACCCCAGGCCAGTTCGACATCGTAGCACTCTGGCAGGCAAGGACTTCTGACGAGATCGTCAAGTCCGCCTTCGAGAAGTTCCCTACTCTACAAGGCATCGCTCGCAGCGAGACACTTCTTGCCCCTACGCCACTCTTCAAGCAATAAGATACCAGTTAGCTCTAAGACCAACCCCCTTTTTCTTCCATATCCGGCAGAGCGCAGTCCGCAAGACGAACCATACATTCGATTACGTTATCTTACCAAGAATCTTTCATCCGCTTTTGAGCAATATTTTGAGGCCCGAGAACCTGTTACTCATCTAACGGGTGAAGCGTTTCATCTGGCCACTCACAATTCTCGAGCCTAGTCGTAGATGTGGTTTTCCCAGCAGGCCGGTCAAGACCTCTTTGTGGTCCGCGGGTTGTCCGGGAAACCGTTCGATGATACGTTTCATTTCGATGAAGAGCTTCTCGTAGTACTCCCGTCGATGCGTGTTTTGGTCCACTAGCTGCCAGTCTAGTTGCGTGTAGACAGTTTCTCTTCTATCTCCGTTTCCATCATGTATGACCGCTTCCGCCTCGAACATGAAGTCTTGATTCCTTCCACGGAGGGCGAGGTAGAGGGCGAAGGGAATTCGAGAAGGTGGTGAAAAAGCGATGTAGCCGCTCTCATGACGGTCGAACCTCCGGCGAAGGTTTGCTCTGTGGCCTCCGCTGCAAGATGAGAAGGTTCTGTAGCCTTTGCGGTTAAGTGACGAAACGATCTCTCGAATGGCCGGGTCAACGCGTGAAGCGTTCCTTCCAGCCTCCAGATTCTTCCAGTTTGACGCATCGAGTTCTCCCAGTCTCCTGGAATGGGCTCGTGGCAAGAATTCTCTGGACAATGGCTAGACTCCAGTCAAGTTTCTCGATTATTTTTGCTCGAAACGGTTTCGTAGACGAGTCTGTGGAACCAGTGGGGTCCTGTTTCTTCGTTTGGAGCAAACCGTCCTCGGGGCGCGAATCCGGACTTTGCTCCGGCACTTACAAGGCTGATCGCTTCAATGTCTTCAGCGTCTACTTGCTCGTTGAGCCAGGTGTTGTTTCGATGCCGGAATTTGTCTTCGTCTAGGGCGTAATGGTACCATAGAAAGAGCGTTTTGTCAGGCTTCCCGGGGATCGGCATGTACACATTGACCGATACGCCCCATGGATAGAAGTTCAGTGTTGTGTTGGGGAAGATAAACCACCACAAGGCAAACACTCTCTTCGAGGGATCCTTCGGGTCTCGAAACCGGTCGGCCAAGAGTCGGTGCGCGAACCCGTTCTCCTCGTCCCTTGCATACGCCCACTGCAGAGCGCTGAACTTGTACAGCTCAGTCCTGTACGAGGACAGGTCGATAGCGTCGGCCAGTCCGCCTGGTCCCTTGTGGACGAATCTGATGTGGAAGTTGTCCATGTAGTTCCAAGCATGCTGTTTCCAGTTTCCCTCAACCTCTCGAACTTCACTATCAACACGCTGTCTTCTCAGCGACTCGAGTCTGATTCCATGTATAGATTGTTGAAGCTTCTCCACGAACTCGCGGAAGGATGCCAGCGGTTCGCCGGTAGAAACGAAGATCCATGGTCCCCACTCTTCAACGTGAAGATTTCGGAGGTTGTCCGATTTCCTTGGAAACCCTTCCATCTTCTCGAACCCTGTTTGCGCGACGAACCTGCCTTCGTTGTCAAACTGGCGTCCGTGTTGCGGACAGATTATCGCCCCTCCTTCACTCGACGGACCAACGAGAGGATGCCAAGCGTGAGTGCAGACATTAGGAAAGCAGTTCAAGCTACCTTCTTGGCCTCGTTGGAGAAAGAAGGGCTGTCCCAGAAGGTTGAATGGGACTCGAGAGCCTGTTTTCTGTAGGGAATCTTTGAGAGCGGCAGGACCATTCTGGGAATTGCTTTCTCGCGGTGCCAGTTGCCAGGTCTGAGCAAAGATAGTTCCAAGTTCTAGTTCGAGAAATTCCAGGTCCACAAACGCTGAAGCAGGTAAGGATTCGGCTCGACCAATATTTGGGTCTACGAAGAAGTCTTTCATCGAGAGAATTTTCTTCATGGGGCTCAGATTCTCTCTCCGGTTTCTGCCTAGAATGTCAACTCTTCGGACGTGAGTCTGGAGCGAGCGTTGGGACAAGGGCTTAAGGGAGTCGCATGTGCTCGGTCTGTCTCCCAATGTCGCCGGCAACCTTCACTGTCGAGGTCGTCGTAGAGAACAAGCCTTTGGCTCGGGACCCTGAGGGGGAGACGATCCACCACAATCTGATCCTGAAGGGAGGCTACTCACAGGTGACCAATGTTCGGGCTGGCAAGCTCTTGCGGATGAATGTAGAAGCTCGTTCTCCCGAAGACGCCAAACAACTGGTGCGTAAACTATGTGATGATCTCCGAATTTACAACCCAGCATCCCACATCTGTCAGGTCAGAGTCCTAAGCTAGCGAAGGACGCTCTCAAAGTCGTCACTGAGCATCTACCTACAGTGTTCTCCTCGTTTGACACAAATCTGTCAAAAAAGGGCTTAATAGGTAACGAAATTCACTACTTTGGGAAACCAGGATAATGGTAAAGGTCGCTGTCATCCAGTTCCCTGGAAGCAACTGCGACCTAGACGCGCTAGAGATTCTCCAGAAAACCATCAAGGTCTCAACAGACCTCGTATGGCACAAGAACCTGAAACTGGATGAGTATGACGCCTATGTTCTGCCTGGAGGCTTCTCCTACGGTGACTACCTTCGCGCCGGCGCAATAGCAGCGACCAGCTCAAGTCTAGAAACTATCAGAGAGGCAACAGACAAGGGCAAGCCAGTGCTTGGAATATGTAACGGCTTCCAGATTCTAGTCGAAGCTGGGATCCTGCCTGGCGCGGTTCTCCGAAACAGCGGCCTGCGATTCGTCTGTAAGTGGACACGCCTCCGAATAGAATCCACAGGAACACCCTTCACAAAACTGGCGAGCAAGGGACAGATACTCCGAATTCCTATCGCCCACAACGAAGGCCGGTACTATCTCGACAAGGACCAGCTCGCTGAACTCGAGAGGAGCGAGCAAGTTGTTCTGCGATATGTAGACGAGAATGATGTCCCTAACGAAGATTCAAACCCTAACGGTTCCTTGGACAACATAGCCGGAATATGCAACAAGAGAGGAAACGTGATGGGACTCATGCCCCACCCTGAACGCGCGTCCCTCCCAGTTCTGTCTCCAGAGAATTATCCAGAGGGAAGGATCATTTTTGATTCAATGGTTGAGTCACTCGGAGGGTCTACTGGAGGAAAATAGTTGGCTCAGCAAACTCCGGAGAAGTCGAGGTCGTGGGTTGGCGTCATAATATTCGCGCTAGGGATTGGAGTGGTATGGGCATCTATACCGCCGACTATCGTGTTGGACTCATTTTCCGCTTTTTCGGCGGGCCATTGGTTGCGACAGGACTCTACGTGCTAGTATCTGGAGGGAAGAGATAGGGTCTTGATGCAAAAGACCCGTTCTGTCGGCCGGCTAATACTGGGCATATTCTCCATCGCCCTAGGCATCGTATCTCTAGTCGCCTTCTTCTCCATTACCTACATCGCTGGCGTCGGTTTTCTCGGTGGCTTCTACGGTTTCATACTGATCGTATTAGGCGTAGGCTTAATCCTTCCGAAAAAGGAACACGACACCGCGGAGATTCGATAACATTTGGCAGAAGCATCTGGGGCGAAGAAGAGAACAGGTCCGCGCGCAACTGCTCTAGTGGCTGGACTCATCGCCGGAGTTGTCGCGGGGTTCATCGCCTATCTCGTCGCGGGACCTGTTGGTTTCATCGTGGCTTTCATCATGGGGGCAATCACAGGGTCGCGTGCAACGCTCCTGTTTAGTCGAGCTGGAGAACAGACGTAATGACCAGATCTGTCATCGAGGAGCCTCAAAGTTTGAGCATGGTCGAGGTTCAGAAGCCCAATCTCACAGATGAGGAGATCCGATACGCGGTCAAGAAGCTCCAGCGCGAACCTAACGAGGTCGAGTGGGCGATGCTCGAAGCGCAATGGTCCGAACACTGCAGCTACAAATCCAGCAAACCGCTCCTCAAACAACTCCCCAGCAAAGGACCAAGAGTCATAGTCGGACCTGGTTTCGACGCCGGCGTTATCGACATCGGCGACGGCTGGGTTGTAACCCTTCACATCGAGTCACACAACCATCCTAGCGCTATCGACCCCTACGGTGGAGCGGCTACGGGCGTTGGCGGCGTCGTCCGTGACATCCTCAGCCTCGGGACACGTCCCATCGCTCTCCTTGACCCGTTAAGGTTCGGTTCAATAGAGAGCCCTCACACCCGCTGGCTCTTCGACAACGTCGTCAGAGGGATAGCCGATTACGGCAACTGCATAGGCGTCCCGACCGTCGGAGGAGAGGTAGAGTTCGACCCTTCCTTCGAAAGAAACTGCCTCGTCGACGTGGTGTGTGTCGGCCTTGGACGAAAAGACAAACTTGTCCTAGGCGAGGCTCGTAACCCGGGCGACCTCGTCTACCTTGTTGGAGGAAACACGGGACGAGACGGTATCCGTGGGGCAGGCTTCGCCAGCAAAACACTAACTGACAAATCCGACACTGAACGTTCCGCCGTCCAAGTCCCAGATCCCTTCACCAAGAAGCTCATCATCGAAGCGATACTAGAGGCGGTCGATGCGAATATCATCCAAGGAATGAAAGATCTAGGCGGCGGCGGCCTAACATGTGGACTCTCAGAGATCGCGGCGAAGGCTGGGACTGGGATAGAAATCGATCTCAACAGGATCCAGACCCGCGAACCCAACATGCTACCTGCAGAGATCATGATATCAGAATCACAAGAAAGAATGATTCTCCTAATCCGAGAGGAAGACGAAAGAAAACTGGTCAATATTCTCGAAAAATGGGAGCTAGGCTTCGCGAAAATCGGACACGTCACCGAGGGCGGCCTCCTAATCATCCGGCAGGGAAACGAGGTTGTTGCCAAGGCACCAGCCAAGTTCGTCGCCGAGGCCCCACTCGCGCCCAGGTCCGCAATGCGGCCTAGATATCTCGACGTTCTCGCAAAAGTGCCTGAACCACCTTTGCCTGAAGACCTCGATCAGACTCTAATCGAACTAATCTCCAGCCCCGACATCGCCAGCAAGGAATGGATCTATCGCCAATACGATCACGAGGTCGGTATCAGAACCATCATAAGACCAGGACAAGCCGACTCTGCGCTTCTACGCCTGCCCAACAAGAGCTCTCTTGCTCTCACAACTGACGGCAACAGCAAGCATTGCTACGTCGACCCCTACTGGGGAACCGTCGGAGTTGTATCGGAATCATTCTGCAATCTAGTCGCTGGGGGCGCGGAACCTGTTGCGCTTGTCGATCATCTGCAATTCGGAGACCCTGGAAATCCTGAGGTCTACTGGACGTTCAAGGAAGCCATCCGAGCTATCTCCAATTACCTCAAAGCTCTCAGCGTGCCTTGTATCGGCGGCAAGGTTAGCTTCTACAACGAAGACTCGACAAGTCGCAGGGCGATCAAACCCTCGCCAGTTATCGCCGCCCTAGGTCTAGTAGACCCCAAGACTCCACGGATCGCCCAGGCTCTCAGAAAAGAAGGGAACGATTTGGTAGTTATCGGAAATACCTCTGATGAAATGGGCGGGAGCGAGTACTACGAACACATACACAAGCTCACAGGCGGCCGGGTCCCAAGGGTTAACTTGAAAAAAGAGAGAACGCTCTTGCGATCTTTGTTGAGGTCCCTGAGAAGCGGCCGCGTAGAGAGTATTCACGATATTTCGAAAGGTGGATTGGCTATTGCCATGACAGAGATGTCGGTTCAAGGCCGAAAAGGCGTAACTGTCAACCTCGATAAGGTACCAAACAAGACAAGCAGAATAGACAACTCGCTGTTCTCAGAGTCAAGATCACGATTTATCATCGAAACAAAACCCAGAGACATAACTAGAATAGTCAACTCGTTCAAACGACTCGGAATACCTGCTGCAAAAGTCGGATCCGTAACAGACAACGGGATCGAGTTCCTATCGAAGGGACGATCGATCATCGCTATCCCGATATCCGAGGTTTCAAGGGCCTGGTCCGAGACGATTCCCCGGGCAATGGAGGCGACGCTGTGAAAGAGCACTGTGGCGTCCTAGCCATATACTCGATGGAGAACAGGCCCGTCGTCGAGCGCATCGTCAAAGGACTCGCAGCACTCCAGCATCGGGGCCAAGAGTCATGGGGAATAGCAGTTCCCGGCGAGCCTATCCTCAAAGGCCTGGGCTTGATTGGCCAGGGTGCGGAAGCTAATGCGAAGAAGATTCTCAGCTTCACCAGTAATCGTGGAATAGGACATGTGCGCTACTCGACTCGCGGGCGGACCACACTAGAGAACGCGCATCCGCTCGACATCCGTGGTGAGTTCGCCATCGCCCAGAACGGAACTATCGCAAACACGGAGGATCTTGAGCCCGTCGTTGAGAAAGAATTTCCCATCTTAGGTTCTACGACGGACACGAAGCTTGCTGGATACCGTCTCCTGCAACACTACCGTGCGGAACACGACTGGACCCGGGCGTTTCACAAGCTGAGCAAAGAGCTGAGCGGCTCCTACAGCTTCGTAATAATAACCCATGATGGCGAGGTTCTGGCGGCCAGGGACGAAGCAGGCTACAGACCGCTCTGTCTGGGATACGACCCCAACACAGACACTCACATAGTGGCGAGCGAGAGCTGCGCCCTCACAGCTCTCCAAGCAGACTTTGTCAGAGATATTCAACCTGGCGAGCTTGTCAGTTTGTCCAAAGACGGACTCAAAATAACAAGATTCGCGGACGCGCCACGCCACTACCACTGCCCCTTCGAGTACACCTACTTCGGTCACCCTAGCAGCAAGATCGATGACCACTACGTCTACGACGCACGACGAAAGCTCGGCAGGGTCCTCGCCAGAAAATACCCGTTCAAAGCCGACGTAGTCATTCCCGTTCCCGACTCCGCTAGACCCGCAGCACTTGGCTACTCTGAAGAGAGCGGTATCCCAATGGAGGAGGGATTGATGAAAGACCGCTACCGCAGAAAGGGAAGCCTCCGCAGCTTCATCGAGCCAACAGCCAAGAGCCGCGAAGAAATCGTCCGCGAGATCATCACAATCAAACCCGTCGTCGACGGCAAAGATGTCATCGTGGTCGACGACAGCATCGTCCGCGGAACCAGTAGCAGAAACATCGTCCAATCCCTCCGAGACGCAGGAGCAAAGAAAGTCTACATGGTCATCACCTTCCCACCCATCCGCCATCCCTGCTACATGGGCATCGATTTCCCGACAAGAGAAGAATTGCTCGCGAACAAAGCAGACGGCCAGACACTCAACATCACCGAGCTCAACAAGAAAGTCGCACGTGAAATCGGCGTCGACGGCCTCGGCTACAACGACATCAACGGTCTAAGCGAAGGAATAGGCCTCGGCAAGGACGAGATGTGTTTCGCCTGCGTCACTGGTGAGTATCTGGGTCTAAAGAAGGATCCTGTGCTTCGGACCCGGGAAGAAATGAAGGCCTAGCCCCAGCAATGCCGGGCCTGATAGGATTCTACACCTTCGGTGAAGGACGAGAAAACTGGGACGCGTCCCACTTCATCCGATACGGGCTTAGCGCGCTCCAAGGACGAGGACAAGAATCCATCAGCCTATCAACTATCGGTCCCGGAAGAACGTTGCACACTCTAGGGGGAAAGGGGGGAGTCGAAGAATTTTTCCAGAAAAACAGGACAAGCATTCCAAAAGGCTTCATCGGAATCGGACAAACATCCTCCTACGCTGATGACTATCTCGTCCACGTTAAAGCACCCTACGAGCTGGTTCTCGCACTCGACGGAAAAACAGACCTCCACGAAGACCGAGGCGAAGCCACCAAACTCTTCGCCCGACAACTCTCCCAACTCCTCCACAGCGAAAAGGAACCACTCAAAGCAACCTCGATGCTCATCAACAAGATCGGAGGCGGATACTCCTTCGTCGCCCTCACCCACAAACAAGAATTCATTACAGGGAGAAACCCGCTCGGTGTAAAGCCACTAGACACCGGCAGCGTAGGCTTCGACATTGCAGCCGTCGCGTCCGAGACATGCGCCCTCGACGTGATGGGCATTGACCATACGGGACCTGTTGAGACAGGAGAGGTCATCATCTTCACCCCAGAAGATATTCGCGGAAACACTCCCACAACCGACGTTGGCAACTTTTGCAGCTACGAATACGTCTACCTCGCAAGACTCGACAGCCAAGTCAACACCCTTCCAGTGGCCAAGGTCAGAAACAGCATAGGCAGAGAACTAGCCAAAACACATCCGGCAAAGGCTGATGTGGTAATCGGGGTTCCAGAGACCGCGCTCCCGATGGCTAATGGATACAGCCAAGAGTCCGGTCTTCCCCTCGAACTCGGCTTCGTTCGGACTGGAGAGAATATTCGTGCAGCCCTCAAACCAACACAGAAAGAACGGCTCGTAGGAGTCCAGCTCAAGCTCAACCCAGTCAAGAGCGCCGTCGAAGACAGAGATGTTGTGCTGGTAGACGATAGTGTCGTCAGGGGAAACACCCTACAAAACACGGTTGTCAATCTCAAACGCAAGGGAGCGAAACGAGTACACATCCGAATTGGAAGCCCAGCACTCGTCTCATCATGCCCCTACGGAGTCGAGATCCCGCCCAAAGACGAACTGGTCTCCGGTAGCCTGGACGAGGAAAAGCTCGCGAACAGTGTTGGGGCTGACAGCATATCGTTCATGACAGTTGAAGAGCTCCAACGCGCCATCGGACTCCCGAGAGAGAATCTCTGCATGCGCTGCTTCGAGAAGGGAGGCGCGACACGATGAGAGTAATGGGTGTAGGTGGAGGCGCTCGCGAAAACGCTCTTGCGTGGAAGATCGGGCTCAGTGATCACAAACCGGAGATATTCTGGATAGCGGAAAACCGGAACCCGGGGCTTCACAAGATCTGCAAAGACAACCAGGGCGAACTTCGCATCGGCAGAACGACAGATCCAAAGACCATTGTCAGGTCTGCCCGGGGCTGGGGAATCGACCTAGTAATCGTAGGACCAGAGGAGCCTTGTTTCCAAGGCATACCAGACGCTCTAGAGAAGGAGGGTATTCACTGCATCGGTGCAAGCCAGGAACTTTCAGTCATAGAACGTTCCAAAGCGGACCTCCGACGCTTGCAATGGGAGAACAATCTCGCAGGCAAGCTTCTCTTTCGAACCTTCAAGAACGCACGAGAAGCCTCAGACTATATCCGGAAAAATATCGACACACAGCGTTGGCTGCAGAACATCGTCATCAAACCTGCACGTCAATCAGGCGGTAAAGGCGTTAAACTGATCGAAGACCGCCAGGCCTATCTTCACGACGAAAAAGCCCGTTTCAAGGAAGCATACTTCGATTCTCTTCAGGCCAGAATGGCAGCTTATTCTGACATCGAGGACAAGATTCTCGTCGAGGAGAAAGCCTGGGGTCCCGAGTACTCTCTGCAATGTTTCACAGATGGTAAAACCGTTCTTGGCACCCCTCTCGTCCAAGACAACAAGAGCGCCCACGAACTCGACAGCGGACCAGAGACTGGCGGAATGGGCAGCATTTCAGGACCCGACATGACACTCCCATTCATCACCAGAGAAGAATACGACAAGTCTCTCAAGATCATCGAGGGAATCGTTGAGGCCATCCAGAGAAAGACCGGCAATTCATACCGCGGCATGGTCGGTGGACAGATGATGCTTACAGAAAACGAGGGACCAACAGTCATCGAGATGTACTCTCGTCTTGGTGATCCGGAAGCTCTCAACATGCTTGCCATGCTCAGGACAGACATCATCGACGTCTTCCAAGCTATCGTTGAAAGACGGCTCTCCAAACTGAAGCTAGAATTCACCAATGAGGACGCGGTGGTCGTAAAGGTCGTCGCTCCTAATGGGTATCCAGAAAAACGGGACAGCGCCAAGGGTCATCCGGTCCAAGTTTTTGAGACAAACATCAAACGAAACGGCTGCTATCTTTTCTGGGGAAGCGCAGATCTCCAAGAAGACAGCCAGGTGATGACAGCCGGCTCCCGCCTTCTCGCGCTAATGGCCATGGATCACACCCTACCCCCGGCCAGTGCGAGGATCGAAAAAACAATGTCGAGTGTCCAGCTCACCGATGGCTGGGGACTCTATCATCGAAGCGACATAGGCTCAGAACAACTTCTTGCAAAGAGACAGGATGCGGCAGAACGAGTCCGTAGGCTCTACAAGTACAGGGAAGAACGCGGGACTCTCGGAAGCAGAATCGGATGGGTTCCAAAACTCGGAACGGTTGACCCATCACAACTATTATTGCAAGAGGTGCGCGGACCCGGAAAGGCCTAGCTGAATGGTCCCGATCGGCGTCCTGGCGTCAGGAAGGGGCTCAAACCTTGATGCCGTACTAGACGCGATCGATAATCGATACCTCACCAAGTGCGAGGTAAAGATCGTCATCAGCAACAGACCAAGCGCTCCAGCTCTCGATATAGCAAAGAAACATCATGTCCAGACAATCACACTAGACGACAAAGGTGTCCCGAAGAAGGACTGGGACTACGACCAGAAAACCATCGCTGCCCTCAAATCACATGGAGTGCTACCAAAAGAGGGACTGATAGTTCTGGCAGGTTACATGCGGATTCTCAGTGAACAGTTCGTCGATCTGTACCCTCGCAGAATCATAAACGTACATCCTGCTCTACTTCCGTCGTTTCCAGGTCTGGAAGCTCAGAAACAAGCTCTTGATCACGGCGTCAAAATTACAGGATGCACAGTCCATCTTGTCGATAGAGAAGTCGACCAAGGTCCGATAATTCTTCAGACAGCAGTCGCGATCCGTGACGACGATACTCAGGAAACCCTTTCGAGTCGCATCCTGAGAGAGGAGCACCGAATTCTTCCCGAAGCAATCAGACTCCTTACCGAGGATCAGTTGAGGTTTGAAGGGAGGAGGGTTCTCTTCAAGAATTGACGGCTATACTCATGGACGGCAGATTGGTCGCTGGAGAGGTAAAGAAACGGGTTGGCCAGCAAGTCCAACAACTGGAAAAACATGGCACGGAACCTCTCCTCGCCACGGTTCAGGTCGGAGACGACCCTGCCAGCGCCTCCTATCTCAAAGCCAAACACAAGGCCGCTGACGAGGTTGGAATAAGGTCTGAAAGCCACAACCTACCCGCTGACTCTTCCCAGGACAAGCTGGAGGCTTTGCTTGGCCAGCTCAATATTAACCCGAAGGTCAACGGGATACTCGTTCAGCTACCACTGCCACCAGGTTTAGACGAGGAGAAGGTAATCGAGAGAATAATACCCTACAAGGACGTTGACGGATTACATCCAATCAACGCGGGCAAGCTGGCAGCGGGCCGTGAGGAACTGGTAGCTTGTACGCCAAAAGGCATCATCAAACTCCTAAACCATTACAAAGTTCCCGTTGCTGGATCCCGGGCAGTTATCATCAACCGAAGCAATCTAGTAGGCAGACCCCTGGCCAATCTCCTGCTCAATCGAGACGCGACTGTCACGGTCTGCCACTCCAAGACACCCAACCTCTCCGGGATGACAAGGACCGCCGACATCCTAGTCAGCGCTGTTGGGAAAGAAATCTTCCAGATTCGCGCAGACCACGTGAAACCTAACTCAGCTGTAGTTGATGTTGGTCTGACAAGGGTTGATGGAAAGCTCCGCGGAGATGTGGATTTTGACAAAGTCAACAGAGTAGCCGGTTATATTACACCGGTCCCGGGAGGCGTTGGACCAATGACGGTCGCGTGTCTTCTCGAGAACACCGTACTAGCTGCGAGTATCCAAATTGGCTTGAAAGTTTGAGCGAGGCCCAAACCGCTGTTGAGAAAGAACAATTCAGACGATACATTCTACGCCTTAGAGACAGGCAGTCTACTCGAGATATAGAACAGAAGAGTATGGAGATCATGGATCAGGTTCTGCATCTCAACGAGTTTGTCCGCGCGCGGGGTATGGCATGCTATGTCAGCAAAGACAGCGAGGTCGATACTCGGCGGTTAATTCGGAAAGCCTTGGATGGACACAAGCGCGTTCTCGTCCCGGTTGTAAAGAAAGGAGATATTGACCTCTTTTTCTCCGAAGTCAAAGACCTTGGGAAAGAATTGGCGCCCGGAAGTTTCCATATTCCAGAGCCAAGACCGGAGTATCTTAGGCCCGAAAGCCTCGATGCCGTCGATGTTCTCTTCGTTCCAGGGATAGTGTGGGACAAGGAGGGCTATCGTCTCGGCTGGGGCAGAGGATATTTTGACCGTGTTCTCAAAGCGCTTCCCGAGCACGTTCGTTCGATCGGTCTGTCGTTCAATCTGCAGCTTGTCAATCGCGTTCCTCGGGATCAGTTTGATTTACCAGTGAACACGGTAGTGACAGAATCTCGCGTTGTGCGGTGTCGTACTTGACTAGAAGCGTTAGCATCGTTATGGGCTCGGAGAGCGATCGAGAGATCGCTAAGAAAGCCGAAACCATATTTGAGAAGCTTGGTATTCCCTTCGAAACGAAGGTTCTCTCAAGTCACCGGAACCATAAGGAGCTTGACAAGTACGTCGAGGGTTCCAGGTCTGACGTGTTCATCGCTATTGCGGGTCTTAGTGCGGCTCTACCTGGTTTCGTGGCGTCCCTGACCAACAAGCCGGTAATTGGGGTCCCGGTCTCAGGCAAGCTCAATCTCGACTCAATCCTCTCGATCGTTCAGCTCCCATCAGGGGTCCCCGTAGGTACAGTGGGGCTCGACAATGGAACGAATGCAGCACTCATGGCCGCAGAGATTCTTGCGATCTCTGACTCAGAGGTTGCAAGGAAACTCCAACAATACCGAGGTGTAGGTAGCTAGATGCAAGAACACGTCAGCGAGCCCGAGAGAGAGTTGTCCTCCGCGCCTTTCAAGCGGGGCAAGGTGAAGGATATCTACGAGCTCGATAGCGAGGAACTCTTGTTCGTTTTCACTGACCGAGTCTCCGCCTATGACATCGTTCTTCCTTCAACCATCCCTAGGAAGGGGGAAGTGCTCTGCAAGCTCGCTGCGTACTGGCTCAATTATCTGAAAGTCCCACACCATATGATCCGAGTTGAAGACGCGAATCGCATGGTCGTTCGGAAGCTGAAGATGATTCCGGTAGAGTGCGTTGTCCGTGGCTATCTCTACGGCAGCCTCTACGAGAGACTTGTCAAAGGCGAAGTCAACCTGCCGGTGAAGCCCATTAACGCTGCCAAGCTTCCCGAACCCTACTTCGATCCAACCACCAAGTCTGACGTAAAAGATGAACCTGTCACGGTTGACCAAATCATGGATGAAGGCTGGTTGGACCAGGAGGAGATTATCGCGCTCAAAGATAGGAGTGTCGATATCTACAAGAAAATGTCTGAGCGCGCGGACAAGGCCGGCTTTATCTTGGCAGATCTCAAACTGGAATTTGGGTTCGACGATGAAAGTAATATTGTTCTGGCGGACTCGATTGGGCCAGACGAGTTTCGGCTCTGGCCTAAAGAGAACTATTCTCCGGGCAAGAACCAGGAGAGCTACGATAAGCAATTGATACGTGATTGGCTTTCCAAGATTGGATACAAGAAAACTCTTGATGAAGCACGAAAAGCTGGACAGCCAACTCCCAGACCGCCTGATCTTCCCAAGGACTTGGTCGAGGAGACGAGCAAGCGGTATATTATCGCCTACGAGAGATTGACAGGACTGAAGCTGTAAGGATTGCCTCGGCCCCGCATGACCTACGCCAGAGCGGGGGTCGACGTTTCCCAAGTACGCAAATCCCACGAGGCTCTCGCTCAACGGCTTGAGTCTACATTCAAGACCCGCAAAGGGAAAGTCGGGTATCCCGTATTTCCAATCGGCCATTACGCGGGTCTTGTGGACCTTAACGATGGACGGGTCCTGAGCCTTCACACCGATAGTGTCGGGACTAAGGTGATCGTTGCTCGGTTGATGCGGAAGTACGATACGATCGGGATAGACTGTGTCGCGATGTGCGCGAACGATCTGATCTGCACAGGCGCCGAACCCATCACCTTCCTCGACTACCTCGCCATAGCCAAACACGATCGCCATATTGTCGACGAGATCGCGGTAGGGCTGGTAGAAGGTGCGAAACAGGCTGGTATGGCCATAGTTGGAGGCGAGACGGCGATTGTCCCTGATCTTCTCTCTGATGAAGGAGGGCTGGACCTTGTCGGGATGGCAGCAGGCATCTGTAAAGAGCCGGAACTCATTCTTGGAGATGAGATTCGAAGTGGCGACGCGCTGGTCGGGGTTGCCAGTTCGGGAATTCACTCAAACGGTCTAACACTCGCTAGGAAAACTCTCCTAGGAGAGTACAAGCTGAAAGAGAATGTGCCGGAACTTGGCCGAAGCATAGGTGAGGAATTGCTTGAACCTACCCGAATCTATGTCAAACCAGTTCTAGAGGCGACAAGAAAACTGGAGGTTCACGGGCTCGCACACATAACCGGCGGGGCGTTTGCAAAACTCGACCGGATCATCGGACAGGCAAGACTCGGAGCAGATATCGACCAACTACCTCCTACACCGGGAATATTCCGGATTATTCGGAAGAATGGAAGAGTCTCTGACCGAGAAATGTACCGAACCTTCAACATGGGAATAGGATTCATTCTGATCTGTCCTCAACGAGCAGAGAATGCCGCAATCCGTCTCTTCGTGCGGCATGGTCACAACGCGTTCGTTATCGGACGGGTAGAGAAAAGGCGAGGGATTCGGGTCAAGGGTAAGGCAGTCGGCTGAACTACCGGACGAGCTTCAGTTTTCTGAGCTAGGCTTCTACCTTGGAATGTTCAGCGAGGACTTTCAGGTCAGCGGGCTTGGCGTGGAATCCGATTTTTGCGGGGGTCTCGTCGCAGAAGGGCTTGTTGCTGGAGCCTCCGCATCTGCACAAGGCAGTGAGTACTTTGCCGTCCAAGTAGACTAGGTTCGGACCGTTCTCCGTCGATTGATCTCTACCGTATGTGTGGGAGTGTCTCCTTTGGTCAAATTTCTATTTAGGGACAGCAGCAAGATGCTCTGGAGTTAGAGGTTTGACGAAGTCGGGAAAAAGAAGAGCCCATCGGAGAATCGATGGGTCTCAGTTGTGTTGTTGTAGGTCGCGCATCATTAGGTCGAATTGTTCTTTGGTAATCTCTCCCTTCGCGTATCGTTCGCGGATGATGTTGTAGGATTCGTCTTGGTACCGCCAGTATCTTCCACGGTAGCCCCATCCTCCTCTCCATGGGAAGATCAGCCATCTTGCTATCCAGAAAAAGGCGAATATTCCAAAGATGAAGAATAGCGGGAAGGGGAAGGGGTACGGATAGTACATGCTAGCTACGGGGGCGGGTCGTGCAGTGAATAGGAAGACTGAGACAGCAACGGATGCTGCGATGACTGCGAGAAGCGCGAATATGCCCCAGGCGTAGAAGTGTCTGGGACGATTCCATTCATGTTCACTCATGCATTTCGCCTCCTTCTGTAATGCTTCGATATCGGTATAACGATATCGGATATCCGATATAAGGATTCTCCTCGGTGAACGAGCAATGTTGGATACCTTCAAGAAAACACAAAGGTCGGATGGGATTTATCCTCCGTTCCAAGTCACTCCGACCAACCGATGCTGTAAGGGCAACCTGCTGAGAATCAGTGCCGTTATGGTCACGAATTTCATGCCTTAGGTTAACAGCTAAGTTTTCACCGTAGGATTTGACTCGGAAAGGCTCATAGCTCCTCTCGATTAGCAAAGTAGAATCAATCTCCTCGGATTCCAAGAAGACTCAACCTCGGCATTAGTCGGATGCGAGATATAAACAATCAATACGAACGACCCAGGTTTTGGAAACGGGGTTCCTTGTTTGTTAGAAATGCCTGAACGACCGTTCTCCAGTAAGCACCATCTTGATACCGTGTTCATCACAAGCTTTGACGATGCTCTGGTCTTCAACGGACCCGCCGGGCTGGACGATGGCTGATACCTTCTCTTTGGCCAGCGCGTCCACATTGTCCAGCTTTGGAAGAAATCCGTCAGAGGCTAGCACACTTCCCTCCAGGCTATGCCCTAGCTTGTGCGCCTTGTCGATAGAGTTCTCGATAGCCCCGATCCTATCCTGCTGGCCGGTCCCGATCGCGAGAGAGGTCCCGTTTTTCCAGAAGACAACCGCGTTTGACCTAACCTCACATGCCACCCACCATGCATGTAGCAGGTCCACGTATTCCATGTCTGAGGGGTTTTTCTTGGTGGGCACAGGGAGCTGCTTCATCTTAGCCTGTGACAATATGCTGGTTCGGTACTGGTCCTCTATGATCAGCGATCCGTCATCTAGCACCACCACATCCGGTGGCACTGTCGCGTCCTCCCTGCGTTGAGCTGGGACCTCTCCAACTCGTATGTCCCTCTTGGACTCGAAAACCGATAATGCTTCAGAGCCGTACCCGGATGCATAGACCACTTCGACGAAGGTCTTTACGATTTCTTCTGCGGTCTTTCGGTCAACAGGATTGTTGAAAACTACGACACTTCCAAAGGCGGCCCGGTTGTCAGAATCCCTGGCGCGCGCGTACACCTGACTCAGACCATCCCCCTCTCTTGAGACAGCGACTCCAGAGGGGTTGAGATGTTTCATCACTGCTACGGCGGGCTCTTTGAAATAACTCGTGATCCGCAAGCCGTGACTTCCATCCTCGATATTCGTTGCGGAAGGGCCATCTTTTCCCCATTTTACCCAGTCGACATTTCCAATCCCGCCCTTCGATGACTTGGGCCGGTACAGCGCCCCTTTCTGGTGCGGGTTCGTACCATACCGTAGCCCTCGCATCCGGCCGTCCACTTTCCATTGGACCTTTGAATACTCGAACACTTTGTCTCCAATCGTCAGCTTCAGCGATAGAGGTAGATCCTCTTCTCGAGCGGTCCGGTATATCCGGCGTATCTCCTGCCCGCTCATCTCTTCACCTTGCCCAAGTAACTCTCTATTGCTGCATCATACTCCGCAGTCACAGCGAACGCCTCTCTAGCAAGCTTGCGTCTCAACTCGTCCGGGAGCGCCTCATGCTTGTCCAGTTCCCGGATCAAGACATCATACTGAGCAGGTCTGGTTAAGGGCGCGACTCTATTGTTGAGAAATGCGCCCTTCGCCGCAGCACGGATAAGGGCGACACCTCCAATGTCGATATTGTCGATCGCTCTCCGCAGATTTGCCGGATCGCTCTTTACAACCTCTCGAAACGGATACAAGTTCACAACTACAAAGTCCACCGGTTCAATGCCGTTCTCCTGCAGATACTTCAGTTGCACCGGATCGTTCCAGTCGCCTAGAATTCCAGCATGAATCTTGGGATGGAGAGTTTTCACCAGTCCACCGGGCATCTCAGGAAACCCTGTGTAAGCCGAGACTTCTACGATTTCATGCCGGAGTTTTCGGATCGCTTGGGCTGTCCCGCCTGAGCTAATCACTTTGATCTTGTGTCGTACAAATGCCCCGACTATGTGTTCGAGCCTGGACTTGTCGTAGACCGAGATCAGAGCATTGCCAGTCAAGGATTTTTCTCGCAGAACCTTCTCGAATCCAGCGTTATTATTTAATCTGGTTCCGCGGATGGCGCCATAGTGCCGCGCTACGGCCAGCCGAGTCCTGCTTTTTCGACGGGCAGGATTCTTCTAGCGAGTTTCCCAGCTGCAGTATGCTGGTAGAAGATTGCTAGTGTCAGGAGGCCGGTCAAGCCCAAGATCCCTGCTCCTGCCCAGAAGAATGGAAGCGCTGTGACTATGTGGAATATTTTCGCCACTACGTTCATCGGGGTGATGATCTGGTTTTGGGACGTTATTGTCAAGAATACTGTTCCTCCGTTGGCCGCGATAATGGGAGTGTTTGGAATGTCGAATGCTCCCGCGGGAAAAGTGCGTGTGAAGACTACTAGGTACGACTCAACGAGTGTCAGTGTGACAGTGGCCGTGTTTTCGGTCGTTATGTGTGCCGACGCGTAATAGCCAGAAGGCGCATATCCAATCACCTTTTGTAGGGCACTAGTAGAATAGCCAACTGGTGTCGAATAGATTGCGACATCTTGCTCTGCAGGTGCAGGGAGAGACAAGAGTACAAGGCCAGCAATTAGCAAGCTGCAAAGAATGGCGAGAGTGTACCGTTGACGCTGGCTGAACTTGGGCATGCCGGCTCAAGATGATTATTCGATCTAAGCCAGAACTAAGCCCGCCGTACCCTACTCCATTTCCCACTAGTAACGGTTACCCGCTCGCTATGCTTGTTCGAGAGCTTTCGTGATTTCCATGCGCGAAGCTCGTAAAGCGGGATACAGTGACCCAGATACCACTGCTAGTATCGACAATCCAAAGGCTTGCGTTATCGCGCTGTACGGGATGACAAATGGCAAGTAGAACCCGGCAAGAGTCGTGCTGTTGGTGGCTCCCTCTAACAAGAGAAGACCACCCGGAACTGCGAGTAGGAAGCCAAATAATCCCAGTAGAATTCCTTCACTGAGAAAAAGCCCTGCTATCTGTCTCCTACTCATTCCTTGGGATCGCAAGAGCCCGATTTCCCGCTTCCTATCGGTCACGTTCATGATCATCGTGGCAGTTATTCCGAGGGTGGCGATGAGGAGGGCGAAGTAGAGAACTAACAAGATTATCGTGAATATCCGGTTTATGGTATCCCGAACTAGAGAAAGAAGTTGCCCGAGAGTCAACGAGTTCTCAGCAAAGTCATATTTCGGATACGAGGCTGCAATGGCGCGAGCGATATCAGGCGCTGCTGGTTTGTACTCGGACTTGAGGTTGATCAGGAAGAGAGGGGCACTGTTGCTGCCGCCGAAGAATTGTCTCTGTGAATTGAAGGAGACAACTACGGAGTCGCTGGCAAAGCTGTTTCCAAACTGGATGTACTGTAAGACAGGCCCGGTGAATATTCCTGCAACATGAAACGGTAAGGTTCCATTGAACGTCGTTATGTCCACGATTTGACCCACTAATACATCGAGTCTCGATGCGAGAGAATCAGGTAGGAGGATTGTTTGTGAATTGTTCGCAAGCTCGGCGTAAACTTGCCGTTGCGGAGGCGAATGTACGAACTGGTAGTTTATGATCTGGGGGAATGTTGCAGGGTCAATTGCTAGGACTCCTACCGATGTGCTGTTGCCGTTGGGTCCGAGAGCTTTTGGGTTGAATGGAAGGAGACTTGGTCCGAGGGGTGTTGCCAGTGAGACTTGTGCTAGGTTGGTGAGATTGTTGGTGAAGCTGACAGGTAGGGACTGGTTTGCGATCAAGATTATGTCAGCCCCTAGTGCCTCTTGAATTCCCTGGTCGAGAGCGGTTTGGACCCCGCCCTGGATTCCGCCTAGCATGATGACGAAGCTGAGAGTAATGGTGATCATTCCAAACGAAATCGCGTTTCTAAGCAACCTCCGTCTTCCGTTTCTGGATGCTATGTACCCCACGGCTCCTGAGAATGGTAGGAGCGGTGCAGTGAGTATTCGGCCCGACCGTCCGAATAATACGGCGCCGAGAATGACTATCCCCATTGGGATTAGTGCGACGTCGAGGTATGACACATGAAACGGTGTTAGTCTGGCAGCCTCTAGCGAGCCGACCGTGAGCATGCCTAGGCTAACAAGAGCGATGATTGAATCGGGGATCCGCTTGCGAGAGTTTCGGGCGGATGGCCGGATCGCTTGGATAATATCGATCCGGCTTGCCGAAGCGGCTGGGTAGAGCGATCCGGCGAAGACAGCGGCAAAGCCTGCTCCAAGCCCCATTAGAGTGATTGTTGGGGTGAGCTGGACTAGAGGGAGAGCTGGGATGTGGAGAATGTTCTCCGCAACTGCGGTGAAGCCCCTCGAAAGAATTAGCCCTGTAAAGACACCTGCGATTGTGCCGATGGTGCCAATCAGCATTCCTTCAACCAAGAAGATCTTGAAGATCTGTGATCTGCTGGTTCCGACAGCCCGCATCACCCCAATCTCATACGTGCGTTCGTTCACTGTCATGAACAAAGTGTTGAAGACGATGAAAGCGCAGACGACGAGTGCGACCGCCACCATCACATTTAGCCCTAGCTCAAACCCTGCCGTTTGTCCCGCTATTCTCTGAACAGCTTCGGCCTTTGGAGCACTTACGTTGAAAAGTGGCGAGCCTAGGAGATTCTGAATCTCGTCCCGTACCTGCGGCGCTTTAGTTGGGTCATTGAGAGTTGCGTAGATGTGCGAGACCATTCCCTGAAAACTCAGATATGATTGGAGCTGAGGGAGGTTGACGTAGATCGACGCGCCGATATTACGCAGAGGATGGTTTATTCCCACTACTGACAGGGGAATAGTGACGTTGGTTCTAGTGATGAAATTCGGTGTGATGACGTTAAGGGTGGACCCGATTCTCAGTCCGAACTTTTGGACGAGCCCGTCATCGACTGTCGCCTGGCCTAGGGAGAGAGTCTTTGCCCCGGTAATGTTGAAGCTGGAATAGTCGAAGTCTGTCCCGTTGACTCCCACAAGAGGAAAGAACGTTCTGTTGTCGGTTGTGCCAAACCAGACAAGTCTAACGGCTGTTTGTTGAACTTCAGAGGCACTCTGGACGTTGCTCAGATAGTGGCTCTGGAATACAGGCAACGGGAATCCACCATAACTTACCACGATATCAGTGCGGCCCCAGAGCTTGTTGATGTAACTCGTGAACTCGCCAGTTGCGCTCGCAGTTGCCAGGTTTATCCCCACGAGCAATGCGACTCCGAGGATGACTGCGAGAACTGTGAGCGTGGTTCTCGCTCGTCGCTTCGGGAGGTTGCGGTAGGCAATCTTCGCAGAGAGCAAGATCTAGACTGACCAATTCGTGCTAGTTGGGCTGTGAGAGAGATCGTGCTGGCTCAGGAGGAACTGGTTCGATCGCTCTCAACCTGTAAGACTCCCTAAGACGCTGTTGCGGTCCCTTCGTAATCATACCATCGCGCATTTCAAACAATTTCTCGGCCCGATCCGCGACTACCGGGTCATGGGTGACCACGAGGACGGAAGCGTTCTCCTTTTTCGCTGCCTCGTACATTATCTGAACTACCTCAGTGCCTGTCTTCGTGTCCAAGTCTCCTGTAGGTTCGTCGGCGAGGATGATTTTCGGGTGGTTTGCTAGGGCTCGGGCTATGGCAACCCGTTGTTGCTCTCCCCCGCTCAACTCGTCTGGAAGATGCGTGAGGCGTTCTTTGAGGCCGACTCGTTCCAGCATCAAGCTGGCTCTTTCCTGGGCGGCCTTCGATTTCACTCCGGCGGTTAGTAGAGGCAGTTCCACGTTTTCCTGGGCTGTTAGTACTGGTATGAGGTTGTGGAATTGGAAGACGAAGCCTATCTTGTATCGTCTGAGTTTTGTGAGCTGACCATCCTTCATCCCAGTGATGTCCTCTCCGTCAATTGACACTTTGCCAGATGATGGTTTGTCCAGCGTTCCTATGATGTTGAGAAGTGTCGTCTTTCCCGACCCCGAGGGTCCGGTTATGACTACGAACTCAGCTTGGTATAGGGTGAGGTTGACTCCGCGGAGCGCGTTCACCATGACGTTGCCTAGGCGATATGTTTTCTCTAAGTTCGCAACTTGGACTACGGCAGGGGTCTCCAACTAGGCTCAGTCCGCAGAGGAGTTGACAGAGGCGTCTCGAATATCTTCCTTTCGAGGAAAGCCTTTCCGAAGCGCTTAAGCCCTGAGAGAATCATCCTCGGACCATGGCTGCTAGGATTGTGATTCTCGACATCGAGACGACATCGCTCGAGGCCGACGCGGGAACTCTAGTCAGTGCTGGGCTCATGTCAGACGTCGGACAGGGCGAGTACGTGGAGGCGAAAAAGACGAGCGATGAAAAACCGCTTCTATTGAAGCTCCTAAACCGATTGGAGAGGTACGATGTCATGGTGACTTGGAATGGCAGGAGCTTCGACATCCCATTTCTCACGACCCGTCTGATGAAACACGGTCTTGATCCTAGACCGCTTCTCCGCAAGTCACATATTGATCTCGCTGATGTTGTGAAGAGCCGGTTGAGACTCACATTCACCTATCTCGACCATGTTTGCGATTTCTTTCAGATAGCGCGGAGGAAGGGCCCCATGGGCCTCGACGTCCCACACCTCCATGTCCGAGCGCTAGAAGGGGACAAGAAGGCGGCGGCGTCTATACGGGCTCATTGTCTCGACGATTTGACGGCCACCCGGCAGGTTTTCCTAAAGCTCAAGCCTCTGATTGAGCAGCAGCTAGAGTACGCCGAAGGGCAGTCTTAACCCAAAGAATGCCGAGAGAACTGCGAGTATCGCGAGGTATAAGCCGAATAGTCCGAGGCTGATTAAGAGATTTCTTGGCCAGCGCTTGCTCCAGGCGATACCGAAAGGCACGCCTACCGTGAAACCAATGATATGAGAGATGTATGCGATGCTGGGGTCATAACCAAGGCCCGGAATCAAAGTCGGATCGTACACTAGCGCGACGTTGTAGAGGAAGTAGAGCATGGCTACGAGCCCCTGCGGAGCCATGAAGAGGAACGAAAACTTCAGCGGATTCATCAGCATGACACATGCGGCTAGTGTGAAGATGGCCGCTGAAGCCCCGAGCATGCCTGTGTCCGGCGCGTAGAGTCCGAGAGCGGGAGGGAGCAGGAATGCCGTGAATCCTCCGATGAAAAAAACGGCCAGGTGGTAATCCCTGCCGACCATCTTCTCCAGCGTGTTTCCAAACACGAAAAGGAAGAGCAAGTTTCCGAAGAGATGAGTTGGGCTCGCGTGGAGGAAGAGGGCCGTGAAAAGCGTCCAGACCCTTCCGGCTAATAGGTTGTTCCAGCTGAACACGAAATTTGTATCGATGAAGTTGGGGTCCTGCTGCCAAGCCCAGAGGCTCAGCCCTACGCAGCCCAGTATGAGTAGATAGTTGACCCTCAACAAGAACCTCATAGGTTGGGCTCGGCCTCCGGAGGCCTATTTCAGAGGTTCCTAACTACGGTTCAGATGCCCTTCATTCGTTTCTGTTCGTTGTGTAAAGGCCGTTTGCGCCAAACCCTTTTACCCGCCAATAAGCGCGAGGCCTCGCGTTCATCCTTGGGGTATAGAGCCCAGTCCAGAACCCATGCCTATCTGGAACTGACTAAGCCGAAGATAGTGTTCCTGCTGGACTTCACCGCGCTGATGGCTTTCCTTGTAGCGACACGAGGCATCAACTTGTTCAACCTAGCCGTGGTCCTGGTCGCAGGCACCCTCGCCTCTGGTGGAGCGGGCGCATTGAACTGCTATCTTGACCGTGATATCGACCAGAGTATGGGGCGAACTAGTCAGCGGCCGATTCCGAAAGGGGAGTTATCACCGCTCAACGCGCTAGTGTTCGGAATGGCACTAGTAGTCGGGGGAGTCGGAGTCTCCTTGTTGTTCCTCTCTCCCTGGGCGAGTTTGTTCATCTTTCTCGGCGCCGCCATCTACGTTGGCTTCTATACGAAGTGGCTGAAGCGTCGGACGACCCTAAACATCGTTCTCGGAGGATCGGCAGGGAGCTGCGCACCATTAGCAGGCTGGGCAGCAGCCACGGGAAACGTCAGCGTGGTCGCACCCTGGCTTATGGCTCTGCTAGTGTTCGTGTGGACTCCGAGCCATTTCTGGAGCCTCGCGCTTCGAGCTTCCAAGGATTACGCGAAGGCTGGAATTCCAATGCTCCCAGTCGTTGTCGGCGACAAGAAGGCCGCACAGTACATCGCCCTCAACACCTTCCTTCTCGTGCCATCCTCTCTAATCTTCGTCCCGCTTGGAACGTTCGGGATCATCTATCTTGCAATCGCCGGAGTGTTGGGTCTCGGAATGATTGTTCTAGACTTGAAGCTCGCTTTCAACCCGACAAAGGCTCAGGCTTGGACCGCGTTCAAATTCTCCAGCCCATACCTAGCTATTGTATTTCTCGCGATGGTCCTCGACTACCGAATTCTGCACTAGAGAACAGGCTAGAATCCTCGAATCTGTTTCAAGAGGTTCTGGAGAATCATCCTACCATGCGGATGCTCGTCATCCGATCGCTCAGGATGAAACTGGACCCCATAGATCGGCTTCGACCGGTGCACCATCGCCTCTACCATGGAAGTCGTCGATTGCGCGAGATGATGAAACCCGTCGGGAACCCTGGTCAATTCCTGCCTGTGAGATTCAGCAACCACCAGGTCGGAGGGCAAGCCATCGAACAATGGATGCTTCTTGACGACGCTTACTTTTTCGTAGCCGCGGAGCATCTGGCCCAGGTCCCGCATTTGCGCGTGGAATGCTGATCCGATAATCTGGTGCCCATAGCATATTCCTAGAACTGGAAACTCGGCCTTTCTGACAAGGTCTATCTCGGGCTGGAACCGCTCCCTGGTTCGAGGTTTCGAGAGCAGCGCGCTGGATCCTGTAAGAATTACCAGGTCTGGTCCGGATTCTGTAACTATGGCGTGAAGCTCGGGTTTGTCGAAATCTATCGTCTCTATTGACTGTCCAGTGCATCTTTCTATGTTCTGGACTGCTCTCTCGATCTGTTTCGTCTCTTTGTAGTTGTTTACAACTACGATTTTCAAGTTTTAGAGAGCGGCGAGGAGCTTGTCGATTTCCTCCTCTGTATTGTAGTAGTGTGGTGAGGCTCTCAACGCTTTGACTCTGCTCGCGACTGTGATGTTGAGCTTCTTCAATCTCTCATATGTGGCTCCGGGCTCGGGGTCCTCGAAGACCACGATTCCACTTCGTCTGTCAGATTGTAGCGGTGTTAGTATTTTGCGTCCTTTCTTCTTCAAACCCTCGATAAGATGCTCTGTAACCTTCAGGACTCTATGGGACCTTTCAGCCTGATCATGCTTCAACGCGAATTCCAATGCCGCCTTCGCCCCCACGATCGATATTACTCCCCAACTTCCACCCTCAAACATCGTCGCGTCGGGGGCGGGTATTGTCTCTGCGATGTTGAACGGTTTTCCGAAGAGGTCTTGTTGGCTCGTGAGTCTTCTAGCGACTGAGTCTTGGACTCCATGCCATCCGATATAGTTCGGGTCAAGTTCCTTCAGCCTGTCGCGTTTGGTGTAGACGAAGGCTGCACCGTGGGGTCCCTGCATCCACTTGTACATCCCGCAGACAAGAGCGTCGACTCCGTCCTGTCGAGCGTCTATCGGGAAGACGCCCAGGGCGTGGAAGGAGTCGGCGATGACAAATGCGCCATGCTCGTGTGCGATCTTTGTGATCTCTCGGATTTTCTCTCGGCAGCCATTGGTCCAGGAGACGTAGTCTACGGAGACGATTGAGGTATCATCGTCGATTGCTTTTTCCCATTGTTCTAGCGGGATCGTGCCGTTATCGTCTCGGTGGAGTAGGCGGACGTCTTTGACTCGTCCGTGTTTTTTCTGGAGGTGCCAGAGGTAGATGTTGGTTGGAAAGTTGAGGTCGCTGATGACGATGTTGCCGCTGGGCTTGTAGTTGAGGCTGCTAGCAAGGCCGATGAGCGCGCTGGTGACGTTAGGGACGGAGGCTACCTCATCGAGGCCTACTCCACCTATCATCTTTCCAAATTGCCGACGTGAGTCGATGATGAGTGGTAGCCATTCCTCCCAGTTCTCCCCGTACTCTCGCCAGTCAGCCATGAACTCGTTGATCGCGTTGAGGACTGGTATGGAGGGCGGGCCTGTTCCTGCGTTGTCGAAGTAGGCTCGGCGAGAAGTGACAGGTATCTGTTTTCTAACGAGGTCGATATTCAAAGACATACCCCGAGTCGGAAGAGGCTAATTCGGCCGGGCTGAGTATAAAGGAAGCGTCTAGGTTGCATGGAAGTTCTGGACGCCTGTCTCCGCGATGCAATTCTTGCACCAGAACTGGTTCCTCTCAGGGCTGTACTGGGCATGGCTGTCGGTTACTATGTTTCCGCAGTGGCCACAGCGGACGATGAAGACTTTACGCATTTTGTGATGAGGGAGGTCTTTCTTGTGCCGTTCTATATCTAGGTCGCCGGGTTCTAGTACCATGTTGCAATTCTCGCAGTAGTAGATTGTCTCGAGGATTGCCCGGTCCCTTTCGTCCACCCAATTCTCAGCCATGGCAGTGCTGGTGTCCTTGATGGAAAAATCGCTTGGTCGTGCCTGTTTTTGCCATTCTAATCTAGATACCCTTTCCCCTGTTCATATAGTATCCACGACCGGAAAAACCGGCTTCTAGGGCAATATCGTACAAATCGCTACTGTTTTCGCGATTCTTACCCATTGAGCTAAGAACTTCTTCCATCTCGAGGCAAGGTTCACAATCCCCTGTCGACGGCATACAGGAGAGAGGCAGAGGGAGTTGGGTCTTCCAGAGAAGATTAAGCAGATAGAGGAGGAGATGAAGAAGACTCAGATCAACAAGAAGACCGAGCACCATATCGGCCTGCTCAAAGCCAAGCTCGCACGGCTGCACGAGGAGCTGGAAAGCTCCACCTCCAAGGGTGGAGGCCCGGCTTTCGAGATCCGCAAAGGCGGCGATGCGACAGTCGTCCTCATCGGCCTGCCCAGTGTTGGGAAGTCGACTATTCTGAACCGGTTGACGAACGCCAAGTCGAAAGTGGCGGCTTACGCATTCACAACCCTCACCGTTGTCCCGGGAATTCTCCGTCTCAACGGAGCGGACATCCAGATCCTTGACCTTCCAGGAATAATCAGCGGGGCATCGTCCGGCCGTGGAAGGGGAAGGAGAGTTCTCTCCGTTGCAAGGAACGCGGATCTCGTCCTATTGGTCTTGGACGTGTTTCAACCAGGACAGATACAAGTGTTGAAGCATGAGCTTCATGCAATGGGTATTCGGATCGACCAGAACCCCCCTGATGTGGTTGTCACGAGAGGCAATAAGGGAGGACTAGCTCTCACCACAAGCGTCAAGCTCACCAAGCTCTCTCCGGCAACTGTCAAAGGAATAGTCGAGGCGTACGGGATCAGTAATGGCGGCATCTTGGTAAGGGAAGACGTCACAGACGAGCAATTGATTGATGTTTTGACCGGAGACCGAAGGTACGTTCCCTCACTGGTCGTCCTGAACAAGGTGGACCTGGTGAACGAGCAATATCTTGCCGCGGCGAAGAAGCAGATCGGGAGAGATTTCGTTCCCATATCCGCCGAGAAGGGATTGAACATGGACCTTCTCGCTGAGAGAATCTGGGAGACGCTCGATTTCATCCGTATCTATCTGAAGCGTCCTGATGGTGATGCGGATTTCGAGAAGCCTCTGATTCTTCCAGCCGGCTCGACGCTAAGGGATGTCTGCAAGAAGATTTCTCCCCGATTCGTAGAGGGGGCAAAGTATGCGTTCGTCTCAGGATCCAGCGTGAAATTTACGGGTCAGCGAGTGAGTCTCGATCACAAGCCCGTGGACAAGGATGTCGTTACGATTATGCGATAGGGTACGCTGGAAACTCAGCGGCCTAGATTGAATTCTTCATGAATTGCTCTTACGGCCTCTGGGCCGTCTGTGTGAGATACTACGAAGGATACGTTGTACTCTGAGGACCCTTGTGCCACCATTCGAACATTCACCTTTCGTCTTGCGACTGCAGTGAATATTCTGGCGGCCACTCCTGGGATTCCTTTCATTCCTGACCCAACGACTGCGATAACGCAGGCGTTCTTCTCTTCGGCTATCCTGTCGACGTATCCCTGGCCCATCAATGCCAGCTGTAGCGCTCTCACCGCGCGGTCGACTTCCCGATTCGCCACGACGCAGGATATTGTTGCCTCAGAGGATCCTTGGGATATCATCATCACGTTGACATTGTTTGACCCGAGTGTCTGGAAGATTTTAGCGGCAACTCCGGGTGCACCCATCATTCCAGTCCCGCTGACAGTAACGATGCCCACGTCCCTGATGAGCGAAACTGCCTTCACAACTTTCCCATCATTGGGCGACTCGCTGGCTGAGACTAGGGTCCCGTTCCCGCTGGGCCTTGATGAGTTCTTGATTCGCACCGGAATCTTCTTCTGTGCTGCAGGTTGCAGAGCTCTTGGATGCATCATCTTTGCTCCAAAAAATGATAATTCTAGCGCCTCGCCAAACGAGACGTTTGCAAGTACAACTGCGTCTTTGACGATTCTCGGGTCTGCAGTCATCAATCCGTCCACATCAGTCCAGATCCAGATCTCTTCGGCCCCTAAAGCTGCCCCCAGCAGTGCCGCAGTGTAGTCGGACCCTCCCCGTCCTAGCGTCGTGACGCTGCCGTCAACTGTTGATGCTATGAACCCTGTTACGATCGGAACAATCCGGCGATTCCACAACGGTTCCAATCGTTGTCGAATCTGGTGATAGCTAGTTTCTAGGAGGGGCTTCGCTTCTCCAAAATTATCATCGGTCGTAATGCCGGCTTCTGCACCGGTGAATGATCTTGCTCTCAACCCAATTGCGCTCGCTGTCGCCGCGAGAATGGGGGTTGACAGTCTCTCGCCGAAGGAGAGGAGATAGTCTCGACTTCTAGGCGTAAGTTCCCTCAGGTGTGCGATTCCTTCGACTGTTCGTTCGAGCTCGGAGTTCAGCTGTTCAATCCGCTCTAAGAGCTCTCCGGTCCCGGTTCTTCCCGCGACTAGGGGGACGATTTTGCGATGCGAGGCTTGAACCTTTGAGAGGATTTTTCTCGCCATTCTCAGTTCTCCCTTCTTGGCGAGTTCGCCGATCTCGGCGAGCTGGTTAGTTGTTTCTCCCATTGCAGAAGCTACGGCGACGATCTTGTTTGAGGGTGAGAGTTTCTGGAGAATCCTTGCCGCGCTTTTCATCTTGGAGGCTCGGGAGAGCGAGGTTCCTCCGAATTTCATGACAAACTTCAATTCTGTTTGTTCCTCTACAGTGCGTACTCTTTGCGTATGCTGACGAGGTCTCGTACGATGGCGCTGGCGGTTCTTTCGCCTCCTGCTCCAGGTCCGATGAGGGTTATGTCTCCAGCATGCTCTGTGGAAAATGTTAGCGCGTTCAGCGCGTCAGGGACACAGGCAGGATCATCCGCGGAGATGTCCTCGGGTTGTACAGAGGCAGACGATTCCTCGATTCTACCGATGAGTTTGACTCTGGCGGCGTTGGCCTGAGCTTTTCGAAGCCTTTGAGGTGTGATCTTCGAGATCCCCGTTATGTCTATGTCGCGTAGACTGAATCCTTTGTTCAGAATCCAGTTGGCTATGATTACTATTTTCGCGGCAGTATCAAACCCTTCGACATCATTGGTCGGGTCCTTTTCTGCATAGCCTTTCTTCTGTGCCTCAGCTAGGGCTTTCCGGAATGTTAGGGAAGAGTTTTCCATTCTTGTTAGGATGTAGTTTGTTGTTCCGTTGAGAATTCCTTTGATATTGGCGATTTTCTCTCCCGGCATGCATTTTGCGGCGAAGTCAAGGAACGGTGTTCCTCCGCCTACTGTTCCGCTGAAGCGGAGCTGTTGGTTTCGATGACGGGCGAGTTCGAGCAGAGCTGGCATCGCTAACGCTAAGGGCCCTTTGTTGGCTGTAACAACGTGTTTTCGGGTTGAGAGTGCTGTTTTGATGTTGGACAATCCTGGTTCGCCGTCTTTGAAGTTGGTGGGAGTTGTCTCTACGACAACTTCGGCATCGCTATCGGAGATGATGCGGCGACTGTCATCGTTGCGTCGTCCGCTTCCGGGATACTTTGCTACAGTCCCGTACTTCTCCTTAGTCTTCAATGCAAGAGGTATGTCGAGGCCTGCCTCGTCGAAACATGATCCTTTGCTGTCGACTATCGTAGTGAGTTGGGGTCGGAAACCGTAGGCTTGTACTATTCGTTGTTCGTCTTGATGGAGGATCTTTGTGAGTGCTTGGCCGACTGTTCCGAAGCCAGCGAGTATGATTCTCAAAGGATTCGCTCAAGAGCTTCCAAGCGAGACTCGTTGGTAATTTCGAGATTGTAACCTGTCTGCGATTTTGGGATTCGCTCCAGGACTGATGGATCTTTCAGACCATGTCCCGTTGTCACGCAGACGATGGTTTCGGAGGGGTCCATTCTGCCCTCGTCAGAAAGTCTCTTCAGGCCCGCAATTGAAGCCGCGCTAGCAGGCTCTACGAATATTCCCTCGAGAGTCGCTAGCTCCCTTTGGGCTTCAAGGATTTGGCTGTCTGTTACCGTTTCCGCGGTCCCTTTCGATTCCTTTATGGCGCGTAGGACTTTGCGCCAGTTTACAGGAGACCCGATTCGGATGGCTGTCGCGATTGTTTGGGGATTGTGAATTGGGTGAATCTTGCTCTGTCTACTTTTGACGGCCCTTGCGATGGGGGCGGCTTTCTCGGCCTGAACCCCGATCATTCTAGGTCGATCTTTCACGATCTTTAGCTGCTGGAACTCGGAGAAGCCTTTCCAGGCAGCGCTAATGTTGCCACCATTTCCGACGGGCAGCATTACAACTTCGGGGACCCTACTGCCTAGCTGGTCAAGAATCTCAAACGCTAGTGTCTTCTGTCCCTCAAGTCTGAATGGGTTGATAGAATTCATCAGATAGAATTCTCTTCTCCGGTCAGCCAGCTCCATCGCTACTTCGAGGGCCTGGTCGAAGTCTCCTTTGACCTGAATGAGCTTCGCTCCGTGCATGATCACCTGGAGCATCTTTCCTTCTGCAACCTTTCCTTTCGGCATGAGAACAATGCATTCCATCCCTGCTCTGGCCGAGTATGCGGCTAGGGAGGCTGCCGTGTTTCCTGTTGAGGCGCAGAGGACCTTCTTCTTACCCAGGTCTCTCGCTTTTGATATCGCGACGGTCATTCCGCGGTCTTTGAATGAGCCAGTCGGATTTTCCCCCTCGTTCTTGACATAGAGTTTCTTGAGTCCGAATTTGCTTCCGAGCCGTTTGCAATGGTGGAGGCCTGTTCCTCCCTCAGCAAGACTAACGATGGACTCTTCTTTCTCGACAGGTAGAAGCTCTCTGTACTTCCACACAGACAGCTGGCGGTTCTTCCAGGCCGGTTCTCTCTTTCCGGCGAGGTCGAATATTACTTCTAGTAGTCCGCCACAGGTCTTGCACCTGAACCCAGCTTCTTGAGTGGGGAAGCCTCTCTGGCATTCGAAGCATTGAAGCTTGTAACGCCACAATCGATCTATTCCCTCCGGATTACGCGTGCTGCTCCAGCAGGGCCTGTTACGAAGAATGTCGATTCAACATTGTTCTTCGAGAACTCTCTGACCATTACCCTTCCGATTTTCTTGGGGTCGTGCTTGGTCTTGTCAACGAGTGCAACTATGCTCGGGCCCGCGCCGCTTATCGCGACTCCACTAGCATGTGCGGCCAAAGCAATCATCCTCACTGATCTATAGCCGGGAACAAGGCTCTCTCTATGAGGTTCCGCGATAGCGTCTTCCATTCCGCTTCCAATCAGGTCGAGGTCTCCTCTAGCGAAACCGAGCGCGATAGCTGATGCTCGTCCAACATTGAGCACCGCATTCCCTGTCTCTATCTTCTTGGGCACGAGGCTTCTAGCGAGACTTGTTTTGTTTTTGCGAGGTCGAGTTTTTGGTGAGACGACAACAACGGAGAGTTTGGCCGGTGGTTTCACGGAGACGGTTCTGAGAGGTTTTCCGTAAGCGATTACGAATCCTCCGAGAAGGGATGCCCCAACATTGTCAGTGTGAGCTGTTCCTGAGACGGCGGCTTCTCCTATGCTGGCAGTCTGTACCAGTTCGTCGCTGGAGAGATCCAGCTGCAGTAGATTATTCATTGCTTGAGTGCAGGCTGCCGCTGTCGCACCGCTACTTCCGAGACCCAGACCGGGCGGAACGTTCTTTTCTAGAGTTATCTCGATGCCCATGTTCAATCCACTCTTGTCGAGCAGTGCTCGGGCTGGTGGACCGGCTGAATTCTTGTTCGGGTCCCTTGGCAGTTCTCTGCCAAATGGTCCGCGGGCTTTGATCGTGATGGTTCTAGTATTGGTTGTCCTGACTTGCACCCGGTCCACGAATTTGTTGAGTGCCAGTGCGAATACGTCGAAGCCTGCTCCGAGATTGGCTGTGGAACAGTACGCCTCGACCCTTACTGCCTTGGCGGGGACCATGTAGCCGATTTCCCGTGCGAGACTCAGCTCTCCTTCGATAATAACTGGTCTTGTACCCACGTTTCTATTTTGAAGGTCTGTGAAGAGCGGCCAAATCGCCTAGAATGAACCCTGTTTCGCAATCTCGGAGGTCAGTTCAAGGTCACCCCTAGATTCGTTCGGGCCGATCGCGTTTTTCGCCGAGCCGCCTAAGCCATGATTGCGCCCTGATCCGCCGGTCTCGCCCATTATGCGCGCTAGACAGTGATCGTTTGGAAAAATAGGGGGACTTAGCGACTCGCCCTTGCGTCGCATGAGTGGGGAGACCGAAACGGTCTCTATCGCGTCTATTCGTAGTCATGAGTAATAGACCATTTTCGTGACGCATAACTGTGTACTTCTCCGGAACGCGTTTCGTAGCGAAGCCTGCTTCTCCCAGCCGAGTTTGATTCTTCCGGGCACGTTCAATGATAATGAAGATGCCATCAGCATGTTTCTAAACGGCTCAGATCATCTTGAAGTCCGTCTGCGGAATATCCGCCCGCAAGACCATTCCTGAGCTTCCGTCCAAGAGTGCGTTGTAGCTTCGTCCCTTGTACTCGTAGGTGATGAACCAGATTGGCGCGTGGATGTATGTCGGTTTATTCACCTTGAAGTTTGTATTGAAAGACGTGATCTGGTCGATCTCTTGCTTTGCTAGAAACCTCTGGTTCACATCCACTTCCTCTCTTGCATGCTGAACTGCCTCCTCACTAGTCATCTCGCTGTTGAGGAACTTCTCTCCGGCATCAATTCTCTTGAAGTCGAACGGAATTTTCCCAGTGTCCGGGACTGTATAGTCTCGGGTTGGAAACTGCGCGCCCTTGCGGCCCAGCACCAGCCAGTCATAATCCCGGTTTATGACACCTTTTCGAGGCGAAGGAGGCGAGATTCTCTCAAGCACTCCTTCGTATGTGCTTGCCGCCTCTATTGGGACCAGCCAGAATGGAAGATACCGCACCTCCAAGGACAGGATCTTGCTCTTTTTTGCGAGGTCTCCGGGTTTCATGAATCCTTCTCTCATCCAGTCGCGCAACGCGTTCTCAACGCTAGCAGCATTGTTGTTGTTGAGGATGAGACTGTGTTCAAGCTGAAACGGCTCGTCTGCCCCGACAACCGCTGTGTAACCGCAATACCGACATGTGGAGACGATCTCTCCAGGGTTCATGTTGAGAGGTGCGCCACAGTTTTTGCATTTTATCTCCGAGACAATGCCTGACAATGTTTCTTCCTCGATTGTTCTAGGATAGAATTAATGAAGGCCGAATTAAGCTCTCTAACTCTGAGGAAAGAGAATTGGCAGGACTCGGCGCTCTCAAGCGGACAATGGGCTTTACGATCATTCTAGTCTTTGCCATCTTCCTCGGTCTTCTCACCGTTATCTCCGCTTTCTTCCTCGACCCTATCACCGGACTAGCATTTGGCCTTGTCGGGGCATTCTTCATCATACTACTCCAGTACCTGATAGGTCCAGTGATTGTCAGACTCACAAGTCGTCTCCACTATCTTGCTCCTGGCGAAAACCGCTGGCTTGAGTCCAAGGTCGGCGAGCTCGCCTCGAAGGCAGGTATTCCAATGCCCCGGCTCGCAGTCTCGCCTGACCCAACACCCAACGCGTTCGTGTTCGGCCGGACCAGCAAAGGCGCTACCCTAGCCGTCCATCAGGGTCTTCTCCAGCGTCTTGACGAGAATGAGATCGAAGGAGTCATAGGACATGAGTTAGGCCATGTGAAACATCGCGACTTTATCGTTGTAACTATGATAAGCGCAATTCCTCTAGTCGCGTACATTATCGCCCGATCGGTTCTCTGGGGCGGCATTGCCAGCGGCTACAGCGGCGGCCGCGGCAACAAGAACAACAGCGCAGGACTCCTGATTATCGTGGCCGTTGTCGCCTACGTGGTCTACATCCTTACAACCCTGCTCGCGTTGCGATTGACCCGTCTCAGAGAGAGCTACGCAGATGCATACTCCGCCTATCTGACCCAGCAGCCGAGAGAACTGGAGAGCGCCCTCACAAAGATCGCCTACGGCCTCTCCCTCGCTCCCGGCGAGCCTCACGGCGCGCGAGCCTTCTTCATCGAAGACCCCGCCCAGGCAAAACAGGACGTCGCCGGCATCATGGATCAGAAGTCGAAATATGATCTCGACAGAGACGGTGTCCTCAGCGAACGAGAGCTAGAGGCGGCCATGGAAGCAGAGTCAAAGTCAAACTGGCGCAAAGCCGCTCAGCTCTTCATGACACATCCGCCCACCTACAAGAGAATCCTTATGCTCAGAGAAATCGAGCAGGACATGAACTCAGGAAACTTCCAGCAGTCCAACGTCTACAATCACGTCTAAGAGACACTATCTGGCCTGAGCCGCCGATTACAATAGAACTATAAACGGGAATCACATCTCGATTAGCACGATCTAGAATGCCTCGAGTTCCATGGGCCCCGCTGAACGGCGGAATATTCCTCATTGTTTTCGGTACAATAATGCTTCTCTCCCTGGTCGGGGTTGGGAACCTTAATCCATTCACGGGCATACCGCTGGTCTTCTTGGTGTTCGGGATCTGGCTTATCGTCGCAGCCCTGGTGTTGCCCGGTCCTGACGATCGATACGCTCCCCCAAGATCAATGATCCTCGCATGGGGCGGAATGGTAGCTTTCCTCGGAGCCATATGGTACGTCGGCACAATCGCCCTCACTCTTGTACCCGTCGTCCTTCTGGTCGTACTGGTGGTGGTTGGTATTGGCGCGGTCGGCTACGCTCTGACTCGAGCCGAGGCTAAGAAAGCGCACCCTACAGTCGCATAGGCCGTGTACGATTCCAAGGCTCGCTACGTCCGCAGCCTCTTCTCCAAAGTCCCACTAGAATACGACCTGTTGCTTGGACTCCTCAGTTTCGGCCAAGATAGAAAATGGCGAGCCTTCGTGGTTGAACAAGTTGACCCTCTGTCTGATAGTACGGTGTTAGACGTTGCAACAGGGACAGGACTCCTCGCGGCGGATCTTGCGAACGCGATCGCGAATAAAGGCCTAGTTGTGGGTGTCGACTTGACTCTCTCGATGCTTCAGACGGCAAAGGAGAGACTGAGACAGAGAGGCTTGGCCGGAAGAACGGATTGGGTATTGGCCAGAGCTGAGAGTTTGCCCTTTCGAGAAAACTGTTTTCGTTCTGCATCAATCAGCCTTGCGCTTAGAAACGTGTCAGATGCTCGACTAACTCTTAGAGAGATGGCCAGAGCAACATCTCCTGGCGGTGTGGTGATCTCTCTCGACTTTATGACTACCTTCTAGGACTGTTTCCCATCTTCGGAAGAATTGTCTCGCAAGCTTGGGGGAGAACACTATCGTACCTTGGCCGTTCGATCCTGAAATCTCGAACCGGGACCCAGATTGCAGCCCTAATGGTTCAGGAAGAGCTCTCAGATACGAGATCCATTCCTCTGACACAGGGAATCGTCTACGCGGTTTATGGAAAGAAGCGTTCGTAGGCGAGAGCCAAGGTCGGCTTCTTCCTCTTGGAAGAACTGCTCGTCAGGGCGAGTAAGACTTTGAATTCTGCGATAGCGCAACAACCTCGGATTCTCTACTTGGTTCTGACGGCGCGGGTTCAGCTTTGCTCCTGAAGCTCAACCAGGCTAGGAGTGCAAGCGCAATGAATGATGTCGAAGTTGTGTAGAATATGTTTGTTGGGTTCAGAGTGTAGAGAATACCGCCCAGGTAGGATCCAATTACAAACCCCAGACTCTCCAGCGTCAAAAAGAACCCAAATTGTCCGGCTCTCGACGCTCCCTTCCGCACCGTTGAAAGAATAGAGTAGCCAACCAGGCTCGGTGCCCTGGCGCTTCCGATGAGGAAGACCAATGGAAAAGAGAACAACGGATTTCGGGTCAGAAGGACCCCGATGAGGCCTGTTGAAGAGAGGACAAGGCCTAGGGCCATGGTCCCGCCCCGGCTCTTGGCATCTGCTCTCCTACCGAGGAGAATTGCGAAAATGGCCGCGCCCAGAGACTGCAGAGCACCGAGAAGTAGTATGGTCGAGGGGCCCAGACTAAGAGCATCCTGGAAGTAGAGAGGTATGAAGGGCGCGGCAACGCTCCAAGCGAGCGCCGCTCCGGTGAGATAGAGGAGAAGTGTCCCTTCTCGACGCGACTTCGGGAATTCTAGTCTAGGAGCCTTGGCGTCATTTTCCAGCGCGGGTTGTGGTTTCATGAAGAATAGAACCATAGTCGAGATCGAGAAGAACACGAATGTCAGTATGAAGATGTCACGTACTGAAATCCAATTAAGTAGAGCGCTTCCTACTAGCGGTGAGAAGACCACTCCAAGTGGGGCCGATGCCCAAGTTATGCCGAAGTTTGACGCGGATTTGGTTCTCTCGGCAGTTCCTGCGATGTACGCGTTGAAAGCTGGAATGTTGAACCCTGACACTTGGAGAAGAATTATTCCGGGAATTACGTCGGTCCAAGTTCTCGCGAAATAGTACATGAGTGGAGGGGGAATACTCATTGCCCAGCCAATGATCAACAGCGCTTTCAGTTCGTACTTGTTCGCCAGTATTCCTCCGGGAATCATGCTAAGGGCGAGCGCGAGGAACCCAATGGAGAATACGATGCCAACATCGCTGGGGGAAGCTTGGAGGTCTCGCAGATACAATGGCCAGATGTAGTTGTAGAGTCCTAAGCCGAAGGTCCAGAGGAAAAGTGACAGAAATAGGAGCCGTAGGTCTCTGGGAAGGCTTTGGACTGAGGCTAGGAGATTCAGTCGGCTAGACGAAAGCAAGACTCATGGCCTTTGCTCAGGGGTTCGGTGAAAAAGTGCACAGGTCCACTGTCAGGAGATTACACCTGTTGCAATTAGTACTCCTGAGATGAAGAAATAAGAGCCGAAGGAGAGGAGGACGACGCCGGCGATCAGATCTAGCGCCCATCTTGGAACCCGCATCAGATAGTCGTAGGAGAAAGCGCACACGACGAGAAGGAGAGTAAGGCTCGCTAGTGCGCCTATGAGGGTCCATTCTATATTGAAGGCCCCCGCGGCCGCGAGAATGAGACTTGCTTCAAACCCCTCCGTCATCGTGATGCTGAAAACCGGTAGACTGTTTCTAACCGAGAATGGTATTTGCCCTTCCGCTGTTGTGACGCCACCGCTGTGGCTACGATCCTTTTCGACGACTTCCTCGCTCCATTTTTCCATCTTCGCTCTGAACGATTTGCCGCGAAAATAGTACTTGACGAATCCTCGCAGAAACCGGTAGGAAAAGTAGAGTATGACAATTCCCGGTATCAGGTTGATCAAGGCATCTGAGATCGTCTTTAGTGCAAGGAAGGCTTGTTCGACAATAAGGAACGTGAAGATGGATCCGAGGCCTCCAAGAGCAACGCCGAGGAAAACGTTCCTTCTACCGATCTGCTTTATGGTGGCAAGAGAGAGAATCGCGACCTCGCTGCCTTCTATCAGGATAGCTTTGAAGGCTAGGAGGAACGATGCGAGTATGACAACATCTAGCCCAGCCACCTAGATTTCCCATCCGATCCTTGTGAGCTGCCCCTAAGCCTTCTTGAACTATCGCGCGTTCATATCTCTGACGGTGATTTTCCTGGATTAGTGGCCCGAGGCAACTTCACCAAGAACCGGGAAGTCCAGCTACTCTTGGGGGCCCGCGGATGTTCTCTTTTCCTCAGTTTTCTTGAAGTTCAGAGAGAGAGAGTTGACGCAATATCTCAGCCCTGTTGGTTCTGGGCCGTCCTCGAAAACGTGGCCTAGATGACCGCCACAGTTTTTGCAGAGGATTTCGACTCTGTTCATGAAGAGGCTGTGGTCCGACTTTTCCTCCACGTTCTCTCTTTCGGCTGGTGACCAGAAGCTTGGCCATCCAGTTCCAGATTCGAACTTGGTATCAGATGGGAACAGTGGGGCTCCGCATCCTGCGCAGACGTATATTCCTTTTTCCTTGTTGTGGAGGTATTTTCCGGTAAAGGGTCGTTCAGTCGCCTTTTTTCTCAAGACCTGGTAGGTCTCAGCGTCCAATTGTTTCTTCCATTCTTCTTCTGATTTTTTCATACTCTCTGTAGGTCGATCGCCCGTAAATATCCTAATCGTCGCACCGTATTCTGCCCGAGAACTCTAGTGTACACTGGGAGATTGCGACGCTATGCTAGCGAGTGCGAGTGTACGGTTGTCCGACAAACGGGTTCGCGACTTTCTCATCGCTGATACTCGTTTCTGGCCCGTGGCCCGGATAGACAATAGTATCATCGTCCAAGGTGAAAAGCCGTTTCCTGATCGAACGGATCAGTGTGTCAGGGTCTCCGCCCGGTAGATCTGTTCTCCCTATCGATTGGTGGAATAGAGCGTCTCCAGAAAACACGTATCCATCTCCTGACAGGCTAATGCTCCCTGGAGAGTGTCCTGGAGTATGAATCACCTTTACTAAATCGTCCCCCACTGCTATTTCCTGTCCGTCAGCGAGAAACTGGTCGGGTTTGGGTGGCGGAGGAACACTAAAGCCCATGAACTGTCGGACCCGCGTCTGCATCGACTCAAGAATCTCGATGTCTTCCTTGTGGATCGCGAAGGGGATCTGCAGCTCTCTCTTTATTCTATCGACCCCTAGAACATGGTCGAAATGCGCGTGAGTTGCCACGACAAGTTTTGGAGCAGCCCTGTTGTCTTTTACATAGCGTAGTATTCGTTCCGGTTCATCTCCCGCGTCGATTATGATCGATTCTTCTTTTGACTCTAGGATGTAGCAGTTAGTTTGTAGGCGTCCTAGAACTAGCGTGTGTATTCTTGCCATTACGGTACCCGCCGAGTTTCTTTATTCTGGAAGAATATGAACTTGGAGTTGCAGTGCTCTCTAGTATGGGCTTACGAGACCGGTCCGGTCTCGTGGGGATGAGTATCTCTTCCAAAGTCTTGGGATATCTTGGGGCGTAGTAGACAATCCTGAGGTACCCATCGAGTGACTAGGCTATCGAGACCTCCAAAAAGCCTAAATCTGTAACTACGCCGCTCACAGGTTTGGAAAACTATCATGAAAAAAATTGCATCAATTTTGCTCATAGCTTTGCTAACACTATTCTCTGTACCAACACTCGCAACCGGAGTCTCAGCGGCGTACAGCTCGCTTGGTCACATGCGAGTCAATCCAGCCCTAACCATACTCGACAAGTCGTTCAATCCATCGACCGGAGGATTACCCTTCTGCGCCAGCGGACGCCTAGGATCAATTCTCTGCTACACTCCTGACTTCTACAAATCTGCATACAATGTTCCAAGCAGTCTCGACGGGACTGGTCAGACCATAGTCATCGTCGACGCTTTTGGAAGCCCCACACTTCAAGCTGATCTCAACAAGTATGATACGACCTTCGGCCTACCAGCAACGACCGTTACAGTCCTGTGTGGGCCAACATGGTCAGGCGCATCAACAGATCAATGCCCAGCATTCGACCTTAGCCTCCCGATCGACCAGGCATGCGGTGCCTTTGGATGGTGGGAGGAGACAACGCTAGACGTGCAAATGTCCCATGGATTAGCGCCAGGAGCAAACATCGTTCTCGTCGTTTCCAACGACTGTCAGGACACCAGCTTCAACGCCGCAGAGGGTGCCGCGGTGAATAACCAGGCCCTTCACGGCGCAATCATGTCTCAGAGCTTCGGCGAACCTGACGATCTGGTCGGCTGCCTCAACTTCCCGTGCACCATCATCGATCACTCCATCAAACAGCAGGCTGACAAGATTTACAACACTGCAAGGCGAAACGGCTGGACAGTTCTTGCATCCTCTGGTGACGACGGTGCGAACGAAGCGCTGTCAGCTGTAGGAACTACTGAACTCACTGCATCCTGGCCCGCCACCAATCCGCTGAACCTAGCGGCAGGTGGAACACAAGGTAACCCGTACGGAGGCCAGTATGGCCCACCTCCAGGCAGGGGCGGCACGAACTCTTGCCCCGCCAATACAGACTGCAACACTGGGCTCGTCATCATAAACGGTGGAGCCACCGGCTGCGCTACCGCTCCAAGACCGGGCGTACCAACAAGCTGCTTCCCCGTCGGATACGGTGGAGAAGCAACATGGAACGAGTTCAACGTCTTCGGGATACGGACAGCCTCTGGTGGAGGAGTCAGCTTCCAATATGGCAGACCAACCTACCAGACCAACATGCCCCCCAAGTGGAATACAATCTTCGGCAACTCGGTTCAGGGCAATGGCAGACTAACACCAGACGTTTCCTTCGACTCCTCGATTGATGGTGGATTCCTATCGTGGATAGGTTTCATCGGTGCTTGGGGAGTCTTCGGAGGAACCAGTGCTGCTTCGCCGGCTCTTGCAGCAATCGTCGCACTCCTCAACCAGTCCCACGGGAGCCCAGTTGGCTTCCTCAACTCGGCGATCTACCAGCTCGCAGCTAGCAGCAGCTACAGTGGCGCATTCCACGACATCACTGCGGGCGAGAACAGCGATACTCTCGGCCAGTTCGGAGTAGACGGATTCGCAGCTGGAGCAGGCTACGACCTTGCGACCGGTTGGGGAACACCCAACGCAGCCAATTTCATTGCTGACCTATCGGCCATCTGTACTCCTGCTTGCCCCGGCCCATAAGCCGCGACCTCGAGCGAAACAGCAAAGACGAAAGACCGTGCGAGAAGCACGGTTATCCCCTTTTTCAACGCGTCTTAGAATCGAACCCAAATGCCGATTGAATGAAAAATGACATTCACATATCCTCTTCTCCCGACACAAGTCGAGCAGCAAAAAATGCTGGAGAAACGAAAATTGCCGATGCGGTCTTCGCACGCCATTCGCCCGCTCATTTTCCTTAGTCTGTCGATCGCGATGCTCTTGCTCTTTCCAGGAACCGTTAACCTTGCAAGGGCTGAGAGCTTTGCCGGAACAGTAACTGTCGGGGTCAACCCGGACGGGATCGGTGTCGACACTTCCCTAAACAGGATCTATGTGAGCAACTATGGGAACAACGGAACGTTTCCCAGCACTGTTTCTGTTCTCAACGGTGCCAACAACAGCCTTATCGCCACCATCCTCGTTGGTGTTAGTCCAGCCGGGGTGGCCGTTAACAGCGCCACTCACAGAGTCTACATTGCAAACTACAATTCAAGCAATGTCTCGGTAATCAACAGCGTTACAAACGCCGTCATCGCCAACGTAGCCGTCGGAACACATCCTAGCAGAATCGCTTTGAACCCCGCGACCGACGAGATCTACGTAACAAACTCCGGGGACAATACTGTCTCGAGGATAAACGGTACGACCAATACTCTCCTTGACAATATAAACGTGGGAAGAAGACCGACCGGCATTGCTCTACTCTCTTCGACCAATACAATCTACGTCACAAATTCTCTTGATGGCACAGCATCAGTAATAGATGGGAAGACTCATAGCGTAATCAAAACTCTCCAGGTAGGGAACGACCCGGGAAACATAGCCTCAGACAGTATTACCAACCTCGTCTATCTTGTAAACAGCAATTCCTCCAATGGAATTGTAACACTGATCAACGGGACAAGCAACGATCTTGCGAGCACGATAGGAGTGGGCATCTTTCCAAGCGGTATCGACGTTAACCAGGTGACCAACAAGATCTATGTCTCCAACTCAGGGGAGGGGACCGTCTCGATCATTGACGGATTCACGCTGACAGTCATTGACACAGTAAACCTGGCATTTGGAACTACTCCCGGGGTTGTCGGGGTCAACACTGTAACCAACGAGATCTATGTGGCAAACGGGGGCCGAAAGACGCTCTCAGTCTTGTCGGGACGCTCTACAGGGACGGGTCTGACCTGCAACCCGTCGACCTTGTCTCTGAGCGCGAGTACGACATGCACGGCGGCAGTCTCGGACCTTTCAGGATCCGGAGCCTCAACACCCACCGCGCTCGTCTTCTTTTCCTCTAGCGGTCAAGGCAACTTCAGCAGCGCAAATTGCATTCTCGTAGGTTCTGGGACCACGGCATCATGTTCCACATCCTTCAAGCCAACAGCCTTCGGTTCGGGCCATCAAACCATCTACGCTACGTACAGCGGTGACACCGCTCACATGAGCAGCTCGGCAAACACAGTCGTCACGCTGAACGACGCGTCAGTCGGCGGGACTCTAATTCCGATTTACAGTCATTATAGCATTGTGCTCTTGTCCACCATGTTCATTATCGGAACCCTTGTCCTCGTACTCTATTCTAGAAAGTCGGGAATGAAGAGGTCCTAGCTGTTCCAGAAGGGTCTTGTAGCTATGAATTGTAGCTTGGCCTCTAGCAAGTCCTTGTAGAATTCGTCATCGGTCTCATGCATTTTCGAGAGAACTCTTCCAGCTGTTTGAGGGCCTATACCGTAGACGGACTGCGCGATCACCGCTCGCTTTCCATAAGCGATGACAAGATCAGCAGAACGCCTCGCCTTCGTCAAGACTCTCTGTTCGTTCTCGTCAAGATCTTCCTTGTTCCGCTTCTTGTTGAGGGTGCCAGTTGCATAATTGCTGGACCAGAATAGGGGAGCGAGGAGCTTTGATCCACAAGTGGAGCATTGTGGGTGTTCAGGAAGATTAGCAATAATGGCTTCAGGGTTTAGGACTCCGCAATCGAAACAGAGCATGTCTATGACATGTCCTTCGATGGAGATTTTGAGCCTTGCAAGATTGTCGGCCGCAACGTTCTCGGGTGCTATGAGCTCTGGGATGTCTACGTGTCGGTAGAGAATATGATAGGCTAAGGGTGTAGGTTTGTCGTTTGACTGGAAAAATTGGATTTCCATGGCTCCGTTTTTGACCTGTTTGAATATTTCTTTGACTGCGTCAAAATCGGAATGTTCCATCAGTGCTTCCCTGATAGTCTCGTCGTAGATGGGAGTAAGTCGGAATCTCAGCATCAATTCCTTCATTGCGTCCCCGTACATTAGTCGTCCGCGGTTCAGTGCTCCGAACCTCTCGGCGACATGTTTCATGTGCAGCTGCCATGGGAAATGGCGGTGTAGCACTCCATGGCACGCACCGCCTAGTACTGGTTCCTCGACTCCGAAGATCTGTTTTCTGAATAGGTTTTCCATGTCGAGGTCGGAAGTGTCCGCGGTCATCTCGAAGAGAATTCTATAGGCGTCGGACCACCACATTCGGACAAGGCCTTCGCGGCGGAATAGTTCCTCGATTACTTCACCAAGGGTGAAGTTGACGATGTCTCCGAGGTGTGCGTGGAGGATGATGTATCGGTCAAAGCCTTCGATCAGGACACGTTGGTCAGTTGGGACAGCTGCGCCCGTAGCCTTATGGGCTTCTATTTCTTCAACTACTCGTTTTAACCCGTAGGCGTCGGCTGGCCAAACTTGCGACAATTTTTCAACTGAGGTCGATTTTGCGGTATGCTGGGCAATGTTTTGTTCAACAGTGGCTCTGTAGGCGCCGACCTTGGTTGCAAGGGCGCGGGGGACTGGGAGTATTTGTCCATCCCATCCAGGGATCGCGGCTGTCGGATCGTTGATGGGAAGAACGTAGACCTTTCCGTCATCGGTTATCTGTTTGATCTGCCAGACTCGGCCTTTAACGATGAAGTTGAGTCCAATGCGTGCCTTGGTGATCATGAATTCCTCGCCGAGGATGCCGACGTTTTGCTGGTTCGTGAGGTCTACGACCATGTATCGGCGTTCGTCGGGGATCATGCTCAGGTTTTCGAAATAGTAGAACCTGGTCCTTGAGGTGCGGTAGATCGTGTCGTTCTCTCTCTTGATGTAACCCATCTTGCGCATGAACTCGATGACCTTGTCAAGCGAGTCATTCTCTAGGTCTTGGTATGGGTAGGCTCGCTTGATGATGCTCTTGGCTTGTGAGAGTTCTAGGCTTCCTTCTGAGTCCATTAGCGCTCCGGCGATCTGATGGGCGAGCACGTCCAATGCTCCAACGTGGATATTGGTACGCTCTAGTCGTCCCTCTTTTGCTAGCTCGATAACTCCGACAGATTCCAAGAGGTCTTCGGTCGAGACGGAAACGAGGACTCCGTGCGAGGTTCTTGTGAGGGTGTGACCGGATCGTCCCACTCTTTGCACAAGACTGCTTACTTGTCTTGGGGACATGTATTGGACGACGAGGTCGACGGATCCAATGTCAATTCCCAACTCCAAGGTGGATGTGCAGACGAGACCTTTGATTTCTCCAGCCTTGAATGCCTCCTCGGCTCTAACTCGTTCTTCTCTCGGGAGCGAGCCATGATGAACCATTATTTTTCGGTCCATCATGTTGAACTTGGACCCGAGGAGTTCGGCGTTGACGCGGCTGTTGACGAAGATTAGAGTTGAGTCGTGGGCTTCCACGAGATCATCTACAAGTGTTAGTCGTGCCGCTGCCTCAGGTGTAGTGTAGAGCCGCTGCGCTAGCTCGCGATCTTCTTCTCCGGGCAGTGGGTATTCAACCTTGTACCTGGTCGACTTGTTGAGCGGGATCTGCACTATTTTGACAGGCTGATTACCTCCAAGGAACAGCGCTATCTCTTCGGGGTTGCCAACTGTGGCTGAAAGTCCTACTCTCTGGAAGCCGTTGACGCAGATTTCTCTGAGGCGTTCGAGGCCGACGGTCATCTGGACTCCTCTACGGTCACCTGCGAGCTCGTGAATCTCATCTACAACGACCGATCGAACGTGGCGCAAATGCTCCCTCATTCGTCTACCCGGCAACATCGCCTGGAGGGTTTCCGGCGTAGTAATGAGAAGGTCGGGGGGTTTGAACGCCATCCGTCTCCGGTCTTTGGCCGGGGTGTCCCCGTGTCGAACCTCGACGGAGAACCCGAGCCTGTTCGACCATGCTTGGAGTCGCTTGAGGAGGTCTCGGTTTAGCGCTCTGAGTGGTGTGATGTAGACCAGTGAGATGCCTTGTCTGTCGTTATCGCGAATCATTCTATCGATTAACGGAAGCAGTGCTGCTTCGGTCTTGCCTGAACCAGTGGGCGCGATTATGAGGACGTTGTCGCCTTGGGCGATGAGGGGAATAGCTTGGACCTGTGGAGGTGTGGGTGTTGATATTCCTGTTTCATGGAGCAGTCCTTTCAGAGGGGTAGAGAGGAGGGCAAAGGCTTCCGGGGCCATAGACGTCACTGCGTAGCTGATAGGGTCGCGAACCTCGAAGATAAACTTCCTAGGCGACCAAAAGTATCGTTCTTATGATCCTTATTTCTTCTCGGTTATTTTCTTCAAAAAGTCCTTGTAGTCAGGGGCTTTCATAAGACCTGGCAGCTCCTTTTTCAAATCCTCTGGTCTGATCATCGTGATCCACCCCTCACCATAGGGGCTCTTGTTGACCAGCTCAGGAGCGTCTGAGAGCGTGTTGTTCACTTCCAGCACCATGCCAGAGATTGGAGAGTAGACGTCAGCAACGGCTTTTACCGATTCGACCGTGCCGAGGCTCTGCATCTGCGCCACCTTCAAGCCTACTTTCGGGAGGTCCACGTAGACGACTTCGTGCAATGAGTTCTGGGCATAGTCGGTCACTCCTACTCTGCACTTGTCTCCTTCAAGTCGGACCCATTCGTGCTCTTTCGTGTAATAGACATCTTCTGGAATGTTGTAATCGCTTTTCACTGTCAGACCTTTCCCGGAAGCCTAAGCGGAGAGGTGATTCGGTATAAAGATTCCAAGGGAGGATTTTTCCTGACGCGCCATCGCGTTTATTTCTTCTCGCTGAGTCCGTGGGTGGTTCGGAGTCAGAGGCTTGTATTCTAGTCTCACTGTCGTATTTGTTCGAGCAGTTTCGAGATTTCTGTCCAGCTTTCGACTCTGAAGACTTTGCGTAGTTCGGGGACTGTTCTGTTCCATGGCCGGCTGTATAGTATTCCCCACATTTTCGGGTTGCGTGAGATCAAGGGCATCAGTTCTGGGGCGTCGTCGATGTAGACATCATAGTTTAGGAATATCTTGTCTCTCCATCCTGGGACGCGTACGAATCGCTGGTATGGTATCTTGTGCTCGGCGAGCCAGCTCTTGGCTGCGCTGACGCTCTCTTTGCTTCGTCCTGTCACGACATCGATTTGTCCCGAGCGGGCTATTTTTCGGACTTTTTCCGTCAGTCTCGGTTCTGTCGGTGGGATGCTTTCCCAGTCATCCCATGCTTCGTCCAAGAACTGGAAAAACTGTTCCCTGGTAATTCCCAGTTTTCGCCAAGACGCCCACGTGTCGAGATCGGCAAGCTTGAAGCTCGTGCCTAGGAACTCGTTGGCGCGCTTGCACCACGCTTCCATCGTCTCAGCTAGGACCCCGTCGAGGTCGACCGCGATTTTCAATCGCTCATTTTGAGAACTAGACAATTGATGATGTCATGTTAGGGCGCGAGAGTCTTTAACCTTGAGTGGGGTCCGCATCGTCATGCCGAGTGAGATGTCTCTACTAGAAGGGATCAACTCTCTTAGGTCAGTCAGAAAATTCAAGCCTGACCCGATCCCCGAGGACAAATTGAAAATCGTCCTCGAGTCTGCGTCAAAGGCAGCCTCCGGAAGCAATACTCAGCCGTGGGAATTTGTTGTAGTTCGGGACGAGAAGGTGAAAGCTCGTCTCATGGAGCCAATGTTAAGGACTTGGCTTGCCAGGCTCGCCAGTGGCACGGGAATGTCTCCTCGAATGCGCGATGTTTACGATGAGGCTACCGAGATGCTTCGGAACACCGAGAAAGTGCCTGTAATAATCTATTGTTGCGTTGATCTCAGCCGTGTTGGCAAAAGTGAGGAGGTCATGTATGCAAGTATCTATCCCGCCGTCCAGAACCTCATGCTGGCAGCCCATGCCATAGGTCTGGCTACATGCCTAACCGTTCACGGATCAACCTCGGCCCGTGGAGAGCCTGAGGTGAAGAGAATCCTCGGGATTCCCGAGCACGTTAAGGTGGCCTGTCTGGTCTACCTTGGGTATCCAGCGGTTAGACTCGGTCATCCTATTCGGAAGCCTATCGAGAAATTCGTCCACAATGATCGGTGGTAAGCGTGCCGTCTTCAGACTGCCCGTGTTTCTAAGCCCAAAATGAACCCTGTTCGGCGATCCGGGAGGTCACTTCAAGAGCACCCTTAGATTCATTGGGCTAAGTCGCCGTTTTCGCCAAGCGATCCAAGCCAGAATTGCGCTCTGATCAGTAGGACTCGCCTGGAATCCCTATCAGTCAGCGAGTGTTTTAGGAAATAGGGGGTCTTAGCGAGTGAGCTTCGAGTTGTATGAGGGGTTGCTGCGACCTTCTGGTTTCATGAAAATCGTCCGTTATCAGGCCTGATGTCGATTCTAAGGCCACTAGGTCAACTATCCCCCAAGAATCGTTCGGGACTTGCCGAAATAATGGCAGGTTTCGCCGTTACAACCAAGCGCGGATTGTAACTTGAACCGCGGGAGTCGCCAAAATCCAGGCCAGAGAGAAAATCTGCCCGTGAAAAAGTGAGGTATGTTTCAGGCATCTTGCGTGGCATGAGCGGTTCCCGATGAATCCATGTGGCCGAGAGTTTACCCCGGGAGTGAGACTTCTATTGTTCGCTGCCCGTCGAAGTCTCTCTGTTCCTGTCTTCCTCTCCGAAAATAGAACTAACATCGGAGAGGGTCGAATTTGTTTCGGCCGACGAAGCTCCGAAGAGGGAACTGTCTGAGGGCACCTGCCAGGACGGTAGTGTTGTGTCGGGGCTCGGTGCAGAATTCCCAGATTCTATTTTCGTCGCGGGCTTCGGTTTCTTTCCTTCCTTGACGTATACTATTATGATCTTGTATGACTCGTGGCAGCTCTTGCATCGTCCGGCTTGGACGATTCTCTTGAGCTTGAGAGTATGCGTCTTGCAGTTGGGACAGTCTATGAAACGGCTGCGTGCAACTGGTTCTTCCTGGTTGACAGTCTTCATCTGCGTAAAGCCTTCAACTCGCCAATCACGACATAGCCGTTCTGTAACTAGTGCGATAGACTAATCGTCACCTATTTTTCCCAGTTTCCGAGACGAACTCTTGTCTAGTCGATCCAACCGGAGTGTCACAGGAAGAAATCGGAAAAGACTGCTAGTCTCGTATTTCGCGCGCGTTGGTTTTGACACCCTTAAAAGTAACGTAGCACAGGAAACTGACCATCAGGGAATGGTTCCAGGTTGAGCCAGCCGAGCAGTTCTTTTTACGACAGGGCAAAGTCCCAGACCAATCTCCAGGAGAAAGTCATGCTCCTTATCCCCGGATTTCATGGATACAAGGAGAAAGAGATACGTCGTGAGTCAGATAAGCTTCTCAGAAACCAGATCTACCAGAAACTGTCCAGTGCAGAATCACAAGCAAAGGACACATACAGGTCTCTGGTCAACCAGGGTATCAACGACACGTGGGACGACACGGATCATCTAATGGCTCGGCTCGATAGGGTTGTTGAACGGATCAATCATTCGGAGTACGGATACGCCGGCTTCTTTGATGTCACAAAGGTCAAGGAGCCTGACTTGGACCGGATGATGGACTATGACTATCAACTCCTACAGATGACCGACAGTGTAACGACCGCCATTCAAGGGCTCAAAGATTCTGTGGACAATGGACATGTTCAGGACGCGAAGGGCAAGATCTCCGTCGCGATGAAAGCCGTCGACGCGCTCGAGACCGCGTATAATGGACGCAAAGACGTAATCCTAGGAGTCCAACAGTAATGCCACAGGTCATAGAATGGAGAGCAGCAGGTCCAGACGATATCGTCTGGCGATACCCGGTAGAAGAAATAACAAACGCCGCCCAACTGGTAGTTCACGAGTATGAGACAGCAGTCTTCCTAAGAGACGGCAAAGCCTACGACGTTTTCCCGCCGGGACGACACACCCTTACAACACTCAACCTACCTCTCATAACCTCAGCATACCGGATATTCTTCGGCGGCAAGACCCCATTCACTGCCACGGTGATATACGTCTCCACGAAACAGTTCGCTGGCAAGTGGGGCGCGAAGGCCCAGACAACGGAGCTGGCTCCGTTGATGGTTCACGGGACAGCTTGGCTTAGGATAACCGACTCGAACCTGTTCGTTAACGAGGTTGTTGGAGGACAGGGTGCCTTTAGCACTCCGCAAGTGGACGATTTCATCCGAGGATTCATCAACGAACGAGTCATCGATGAAATGTCCAAGTATGATCTTCAAACAGCCTTCACACAGCTTGACAAGGCATCGGTAACCGTAAAGGTCAACATCAACGATGCTCTGAAAAGAATCGGCACCGACCTTGTTGATTTCAAGTTCGAAGGAATCGATACCTCCGACCAGTTCCGAGACCGACTCTTCTGGATCAAGCAGAAAGCAGCCACATCAGACGTGCTGAGAATGGAGACCGCTAAGGACATTGGTTCAAGCATCGGCTCCTCTCCTGGCGCAGGCTTCGGATCGGGGATGATGCTCATACCCCAAGTGATGAACGCGCAGATGCAACCCTCAGTGCAGCCCCAGGCCGCACTCGTCGCATGCCCCAAGTGCGGAAACGGGGTTCAACAGGGCGCGAGGTTCTGCCCGAACTGTGGAGCAACCATGTTCGTCCCCGCCCCTGCTCAGGCCATGACGCCCTGCCCCAACTGTGGAAAATCTGTCGCTGCCGGGACCAAATTCTGTCCCGAATGCGGGCAAAAGATGTAATAAAAGCATCCATTTCTCGGCTCGCAGTCCAGCCCGACCCCATGTGATAACTAGGGGTACGAATTACGCGGCATTGTCTTATCTCAAGACAAGGGTATAAGAATCGGGCCCACCGAAATAATCCTGTTCCTGAAAGGTTACTAGAATAGCCATGATAAAGAAGCTGGACGGGCAGTTCGTCGTTCCGGGAGTAAAGCTTGGCGTTGTAGAGGAGTTCATGCCCGGCCGTGGAACAACCGAGGTAGACGGAACAGTCTACTCGGCCGCGACTGGAGTAGCAGCAGTCGATTCCACCCGTCACATAGTTTCGGTAAGAGCCTCCGCCGGCCCCCCTGTCGTCCCTGAGGAAGGCTCCACGATCATCGGTGTTGTCGAAAAGGTCCAAGAGAAAATGGCCATCATCAACATTGTCGTAGTTGATGGCCACAAGCTGCAACCACCTTTCACGGGCATGCTGCACATTTCGAATTCCAGTCCGAGATTCGAGCGGTTCATGGGTGATGTCTGCAAACCCAACGACATCATTCGTGGCAAGGTCATCGATGTAAGCCAGCGTATACCCAAACTGACGACTGTCGGACGGGACATGGGCGTGATCAAAGCCTACTGCTCTAGGTGCGGCGGTGAACTCGTACTGTCGGGAAGAATTCTCCGGTGTACGCAGTGCCTGAACGTTGAAAGAAGACGGTTGACCGACGACTTTGGAGCTGGAGGAAACGTGCCAAGTTGAAAGTCAACGTGTTGAAGAAATCGAAAGGATTCCTCAAAGTCGAGGTCGAAGGTGAAGGCCACACTTTCGGGCATCTCATGCAAGCCGCTCTTCTAGAAGACAAGACTGTTGACTGGGCAGGCTACGACCTTCCCCACCCGCTCTTCACCAGACCCATCATAACACTAAGAATGAAAGGCGAATCATCTGCCGAAAAAGCCTTGGAGCGAGCCGCGAAAAAGGTCCACCAGGACACTGACGAGTTCATAGAAAAATTCAGTGCCGCAGTAACCGCCGAAGCTGAAAGTTAACCTCCCGTTGGACCGCCCTCTGCCGTTGAAGGGCATCATCTTCGATTTTGATGGCACTCTATACGGAGACTGGAGGCTCTGGATTTCCATAATCGAAGAGACACTCGGAGAATTCAATCTCTCGGTCACAGGATACGAGGCTCTTGAGCTGGCAAGAAACGAGATCAGAGGCGGCCGAGCAAAGGGGACCATCAAGATAAGCGGAATCGCCGTCTCCCTCGCCAGAGAACGAGGACTTGAGCGCGACGAGGAGGTTCGCTCGCGTTTCTTCGAGAAGCTCGACACAAAAATGGATGAGACAGGGCCTGGGAACGATCTAGTTGGAATATTGGAACGGCTTCAACAGAACGGATTCGTGATGGGATTAGTGACCTTCGTCCGAGAGACACGGCTCACGAGGCGTTTGGACTCTTGGAAGCTTGGAGACTATTTCCGCTCCGCGATTACCCCGGACCATTTTTCAGAGTTCAAGCCATCACCCCAACCCTACCTCAAAGCCATCGATGACTTTCATCTCGCACCGAAAGAATGCGTTGTGGTCGGAGATGAGCCTGTGGATATGCTGGGCGGAAAGCGGGCGGGAACCAGAACAATCGGGTTGCCGCAAGGATTCTATTCACGAGAAGAATTAGAGGAGGCAGGAGCGGACATGATAATAGCCTCGCTCAACGTGTTACCATCTGTCCTCTTCAAATGAGCGGTAATCGTCTGGTCTCACGGTAATCGCAATGAACGATGATGCTCTTGGGAAGATTCTAACAGACGCTGGGCTCGCTCAGTTCGGAGACTCCCTTCTGAACTTCGCTTACTCGATCGCCCTAACGGAAACCACCGGTCGGCCGAGGGGAACGAAGGTCCAAGACAAGATCCTCGCAGATGCAGCGGCAAGAGCTGGATTGAGGAAGCTCCTACCGAGAAGAGTGGGCCGAGGAGACGTCGCTAACAGTCTGGAAGCTTTACTGGGGCACGCGTGGTTGCAGAAAATGATCACACTTGAAGAGATCGTATCATGTCTCAAGGCAGTGAATCTTGACCCTAGCAAGAACTTCTCAGTCTTAGCGGACGTGGCCTTATCCAAGCTTCGAAAGCAACCATGACGCGTAAACTCATCGTCAAGAAGGAGATTAGGACACTCGGACTCGACCTATGCAACCCCCAGCATTTGGTGGGTGCAATCGTGAGGGGCGGTGTATACATGGACGGGGTTGAGGTCTTTCCGTCCAATCTAACTCTAAACAGCAAGTCAATTGGATCTGCGATTTTTGAAACGAGATTTTTTCCGGAGCTCAGATTGATTATGACTCATGATCCCGAAACGCGACTCGACACCGAGGTCATAGAGAGGTTTACCAGGCTGCCAGTCATTCAAGTCAACTCGGTGAGAAAGAGGAATCCAAACGGTTTCAAACCATACAAGGTTGGCAGGAAAGAGTTGGAGGTAAGGAGTTCCCTTGTGCCTAGGACGGTTCAGGAAATACTCTCCGCAACCTGGACTACAGGAACGCTTCCTGAGCCCCTGCGCATCGCTCACTTACTCGGCAGATCGAGATTCTTTCGAGAAAAACACGCCTTTCCAAGCTAACAAATAAATTCGTCGCCCGTCCCTATACGAGACGAACGTGTTTTGCAGTTCTGTCCGAAATGCGGGTCCACGCTATTACCCACGAGGCGTTCTACTGGCTCGTCCAGACGAGAGGTGGAGACGAGTCCTCGACCCAATTCTTTAGATGTACCAACTGCGGAGCCACATGGCGGGAGAACAGCTAGAATTGCTAGAAAGCTCAATAGCCGAAACATCGGCCAAAAAGGAGAAGCCGGCAAACCCCATGTTCAAAGCCACCATGAACGACGCCCGGCTCTTCCGCAATCTAATCGGAGCAATATCAAGCCTGATCGAAGAAGCCGACTTCAACGCCTCTCCGGACGGGATCAAATTGCGCTCCATGGATCCATCCCACATAGCCATGGTCGACTTCGAATGGCCCAAAACGGCCTTCGACACATACGAGTGCACCGCTCCAACCAAACTGCGCCTCAGCGTCTCAAACCTCCTCAAACTATTGAAGAGGACGAAGAGCGATGAATCTATTGAGGTCGTTTATGATGATGCGAACAAGAAGCTTAACATCACCCTCAAAGGCAGCATCGTAAGGAAATTCATAACACCAACGCTCGAACCTTCCACCGAAGAAGTTCCTACACCGAAAGTCCCATTCAACGCGAGAGTCAAGATCACAGCAGCAAGCCTGCGAGACATTATCGATGACGCACAGTCCATAAGCGACAACGTCAAGTTCGAAGTAAGCCAGGAAAAATTCGTCGTCAGGGCAACAGGCGAGCTGACTAGCGCGCTGATAGAACTGGACAAGGGAAGCGATGCCATACTCGAACTTGATGTGAAGGAACCGGCGAAGGCAACCTACAACCTGAACTATCTCGGAGAGATAATACGAGCAGGCTCAGGAGCCTCAGAAGTCACATCTCTCGAGTTCTCGACCAACATGCCAATCAAAGTCGAGTTCGAAATGCCCCAGCAAGGAAGGCTTCTTTATTATCTCGCCCCAAGAATAGAAGCCGAATAAGGTTCTGTTGACTCTTCGTCGGTTGAAGTTCTTCTAGTCGTGGGTCGTTGTTGAAGACTCAACTTGTCTCCATCGACTTTGAGGATTAGGGTCGCGTTCTCCGGTTCCCGTTCTTCTACCATTGCTTCACCTGGAGGCCCGTTGGGGCTGAACCTCAGCCCTCCCGCGGCAATGTTCCTTGCCGCGTTTTCATCCCTGTCTAGGAACGTTCCGCATCTGGGACACCGTAGTCTTAGTAGCCGAGGATGTCACGGCTGAGACGGGCATACGATGCCGATGAGAGAGTCTTGAGACTCGAAATGTTCTCTTCTATCCCGATTGCGATGCAGACGTCTACCATGCGTCTGAACTCATCTAATAGCCAAAGGAGATCGTCCGAAGCCTGATGCTTCTGTCTGACCGACTTGATTGATAGCAATCGCGGGGTTCCTCACTAGAGTCCGAGCTCCGACTGATAATCGATAGAGGAGCGCGAATAGGACCGAAGCACCCGACAGTTAATATGCGGTCGCATCACCCGCAAGGTTGACAGAGCCGAATCTAATGTTAACAAGGGCTGACCTAGCCAAGTACCCCTTCCTAAACGAAGCCTCCGACTACATCAAAGAACTAGGAATTTCTATCGAAGACATCGCAACACCAGACTTTAGCCCAGTCCTAGAGAGAGCAGAAAAAAGGTTGGAAGAAGCGCTCTCAAAGGGAAGAGTCTCGAACGAGTTCGGAAACGAAAACGCCGAGATCCTCTCGTTCCCAGTCTCCAACCTAATCCTCAGTCTTACAGGGGAGGAGAGAGCGCAGAGACGATTCGCGCTCGCGGAAGCTAAGAGGGCGTACGAGCTGCTCCGACAGGAAAGCCCAGAGAAACTAGACTATATCGCCCGAACGACCTTCGGCTGGAAGCTAAAGAAAATCGACGCCCAACCCGGAAAAATATTCTACGATTTTGCCGTCTCACTCGCCGACTATCTCAGGAATTCGGTTCATCTCAAAGAACCGCGATGGAAACTGCCGAACAGAATTCTCGATCACGGCCAGGTCTACGCGACTCGAGAAGAACTGGCCCGTCTGCTCGAAGAAGAAGTCAGGACGCGAATAGTGGACAGGACCGGAAAGCTTCCCGGCGAAGTACCGAAGCTTTTGCAGCCGAGAGTCGAGCGGACCCGAGGACTCATCACCAAGTGGCTAGGCATCCCATCCCACTACGAACTTCCACAAGTACCCACGCCAGAGGCAATGCCTCCATGTGTCAGACATCTCATAGACAATCTTGCGGAGGGGAAGAATGTGCAACATATGGGCCGATTCACCCTTGCATCATTCCTTGTCAATATCGGGGCGGGAGAAGAGGAGATCGTCAAGACATTCAAGCCTGCCAGCGACTTTTCAGAGAGAATGACCCGCTACCAGGTCGAGCACATCGCCGGCAAGAGAGGTGGAAGAACAAAGTACACCTGCCCCATGTGCACGACCCTCAAGACACACGGAGTCTGTTACAAGCCGGACAAGATCTGCGAGACGATCCGAAACCCATTGAGCTACTACAAGCAAAAGGCTAGAGTATTGACCGGACGGGGGCCTAGTCGTGAACCCAGCTGAACAAGCCATCAGACAGAAATTCCAACAATACTACCTCGACCCGAAAAGACAGCTGGACCCGCCTCCAAGCCCCGCTGAGAGAGAATACGGATTCCTGCTCTTCAACGGGAAGTTCATGGTTAGGCACCGCTCGTTCAAAGACTCCGGATCACTCCTTAGAGCTATCAGAGACCTCGTCCCATTGCATGTCTACTTCTCCACCGCATACTATCGCGAACCCACTGCACCGATGGAAGAGAAAGGATGGACAGGCGCCGATCTCGTCTTCGATATTGACGCAGACCATCTCGACACACCATGCAAACCGGACCATGACAGCTGGAAATGCAAAGCCTGCGGCACAGCAGGAAAGGGAGGAGCTCCAAAGCTCTGCCCAAAATGCAAGAATGACAGAATGGAAGAACAGACATGGCTCTGCGATAGATGCCTCCAACAGGCGAAAGAGGAGACCGCAAAGCTACTCGAGATGCTCTACACAGATCTAGGAGTAGACCATGAAAATACGAGACTATTCTTCTCAGGACATCGTGGATACCACGTTCACGTTTACTCCAAGCAAACCTCACAGCTCGGAGAAGAAGAACGCAGGGAAATAGCAGACTATCTCCTGGCTCAGGGATTGGATCCACAACTTCACGAACTAGAGGAGACCAGTGTCGGCGGGACGAGGGTAGCAGAAGGCCCGCTAATGGGTCAGCCGGGTTGGAGAGGACGAATCGTTGCAGGAATCTATGATATTCTCGGAAGCGAGATCGACCAGATAGGCCTGACCTCGACGCAGGTCAGCGCCCTGAAGTCCTGGGACAGGGAAGACCTGCTTAGGAAACCATTCTGGGGTTCCGTGAAAGGTGTCGGAATGTCCACGTGGAAGACCCTGGTGTCAAAGGCCGTCGAGAAAAAATCGGCAGAGATAGACTCGGTCGTGACAACGGATATACACAGACTAATCAGAATGCCCGGAACCCTCAACGGCCACACAGGATTGATGGCGATGAAAGTTCCCGAAGAAAGACTCGACGAGTTCGACCCGTTCACAGAACCTTTAGCGTTCCAGGGTCAAATAAAGGTCAAGGTCCTGGAGTCACCAAGCTTTAGACTCGGGGAAGAACGGTTCGGCCCCTATCGCAACGAAATCGTCGAGTTGCCATCTGCCGCCGGCATGCTCCTTCTCTGTAAGCACCGAGCAGAACCCACCGCCTAAACTACTATCAAGATATTATTAGCCCGTCAATAAGCTAGCTCTATCTTAAAGAGAGATGCTGTGCCACGGCCACTATCTACGATGAGACCATTGAAGCATGGCGACGAGAGTTCCACAGCCCCGAACTACAGGAACTCAGGCCCGAGTTCTTTCGAGACGTAGCAGCATATGTTAGAAGATTGAAGGAAGCTCAGAGAAATCTAGACCAACGATCCCTCAAAGCCAGACTTCTCGAAGAAGAAACAACGCGTATAGAACGACTAGCGGTCGAGCTCATCGACCGGAGACTCGCGAAAATCTGGCATGCATCCCAGACAAACACCCAAGTCACGGCCCACTCATCCGAGAAGTGGACTCAGGAAGAACTCTCCACTCTTGCCCGCCACTATAGAAAGTTCAAGGAAGACACAGCTCAGGGAATAGAACCCTCTAACTCTCCAGAGAAAAAGAAGGACACCCTACTACTTCGATTCGTCAAAGAAATGCCCTCTATCATAGGCGTCGACCTGAAAACTCACGGACCATTCATCAAAGAAGACATTGCAGTCCTTCCGTACGAGAATGCTGAGAGCCTAATACGACAAGGCACAGCGGTCGAGATAAGACCAAGCCACGGGGATAATGGATAAAAGAACCCCTCCGCCCCCAAACCAGCCTTCCCCCCACGGTGAAAGAAAAACGAAGTATCCCAAAGAGATCAACACCTACTGCCCCAAATGCAAACATCACACCGCCCATGCCGTCGCAGTCTACAAAGCGGGCAAACAGCGGACCCTATCGTGGGGAGCCAGACGACAAGAAAGACGAAAACACGGCTACGGCGGACAGAAATTCCCCGAGCTGAAACGCACTGCCAAAACAACCAAGAAAGCACTTGTCAAACTGAAATGTCGAACCTGCAACTATACGATCGAGCGGCTCGGCATCAGGCTGAGAAAACTGGAGGTTTCTAACTAACCCTTGCGATGGGAACTAATTCCAAAACCCCGGAGCATATTCCTAAAGGTCAAATGCCCAAAGTGCGCGAATGAACAGGTAATCTTCGAAAGAACTAGCAATTACGTGAAATGTACCGTATGCGATGAGCTTCTAGCCCAACCAACGGGTGGAAAGGCAGAGATCAGAGGAGAAATATTACAGCCCCTCGCCTAGAGGGAACTGGGAAGAATCGAGTTGAGTAGCCAGGCTTCACAAGCGCTAATGCCGGAAGTCGGCGACTTGGTCGTTGCAACAGTAACCAGAGTCGAAGACTACGGCGCATACGTGAAGCTCGATGAGTTCAGCGGGGTCGAAGGTCTTGTTCACATTTCCGAGATATCCACCACGTGGGTCCGGAATATCAGGGAACACGCGCGACAAGGCCAGAAACTGGTTCTGAAAGTCCTCCGAGTAAGCTCTCAGCGCAACCAGATCGATCTCTCCCTCAGAAGGGTAACAGGGAGGGAGAAATCGGAGAAGATGCTGGAATGGAAGAAGGAGCGAAAAGCCGAAGCGATCTTGACGAGCGCTGCTGATAAGCTGAAAAAGTCGGCCGAAGACGCTGAGGATATCAAGAAAATTCTCCTAGACAAGTTCGGCGGACTCTACTCTCCGCTCGAAGAAGCCCTGGACGAGGGTCCTGAAGTTCTCGTGAAGGTCGGTCTCTCTGAGGAATGGGCCCAAGCAATCACCGAGGTCACAAAAAGCAAAATCCGACTCGAGAGGTCAAAGGTGCGAGGAACCGTTGCAATAACATGCCACAAACCAGGGGGCGTCGAGATAATCAAGCAAGCCCTGATGAGCGCTAAGAAGATTCGCAAGCCCCGGGGCAGCGAGGTAAAAATCTACTCGATTGGCTCCCCCAGGTACAGGATAGAGGTGGAAGCCTCAAGCTTTGAGGCAGCCGAGAAAACCCTCAGCTTAGCCGTGGAAGAGGCTCTAGGGACAATCAAGAAGGCTGGCGGTGAGGGAAGGAAGCTTGGATGAAATGGCTGATGAGGCGATGCCCGAAATGTTCGAGATACACCCTCAAAGAGGCATGTCCAGCTTGCGGGACTCTCACTAGAAGTCCTCACCCGCCAAAGTTCTCGCCAGACGACAAGTACGCTCGACAAAGAATGGAAGGGTCCAGCGGACCCTCAGAAGTCTAGAGAATTCTCTTACATGAAACTCAGAGGCTGAGGCATCGTGAGCGCGATGTCCAAAAGCTGAGCCGGATCACCCTGCCACCTTGCCCGGACCAGAACGTATTGCTGGCCAGTAGGCAGATTGGTAGTCCAGTTATAGCTAAAGTGACCCGCAGTGGCATTTACGTTTGCTATGAAATTCCAACTGGTTCCAGTGTTAGCTGAGTATTCCAGAATAACCGGAATCTTGTCGGTCGTGGTGTCAATTGGTTTACCTGTCGAGGTCGAAAGCGTTCCGGTGATGGTAGTGCTTCCACCCGTGGGCTTGACAATGGCCGGGGTAAGCTGGGCTGTCATCAGTGGTTGGTCCGGATATTTTAATGAGTAAACAAGAACGTATGAGGATGAGGAGGCGAAGTCTTGGACGAAAAAGTGGGGCGTGGGAGGTCCCGTATCGTTCCTATCAGTTGGCAGCCCTCCTGGATAGCTGCTCCGCATTAGTAGCCCAAGAACAGTATTGCTGGTTGGAATCTGGACAAAGTTAGGAGACGTCCCGATATTGCTTGTAATTCTCTCATCGGTGGTCTGGTTACCAATGGTCACGATTCTGTGGTACTCTGACGTGCCGGTCGAGGCACTCGTGATTACTTGGCGGTAACTTACTTTGGCAACCCCCATCGGTGTATTGATGGAAGTATTGTTGCCTATCCTGACCATCCAGTACCATTTGCTGTCATCCCCGAAGCCGCAGAAAGGCGGACCGTTCGAGCCGCATAGCCCACGGTTGTAGCTGATGAAGATAGCCACATGGGTGACCTTTTCTTGTCGCATTATCTGGACAGCAAGGGATTCGTTCAACATGAAACCAGTAGCGATGTCCTGAATCGCCGTGGTGTTCCCAGTCCCGTTATCCGAAAGGGTACGCAGCCCCGTGTTCACGGTGATCCAGTAGCCATAGTCCCACCATGCGAAAACGACACTTGACTGCGGCAGATTGTTGTTCATCCAGGATAGAGCTTCAAGCCAATCAGGCACCGGCGCCCGGACGGGCAGGCTGGCAGAGGCGATGGTCGTCGGAGTATAAGCCGATTGGACAGCATTGATGAAGGTGGGAGTTACAAGAACTAGAATGATCAGCAAAATGCCGAGACTGAACTCACGGCTCACTCTGCTCGTAAAGCGGAGCTTTCGCCGAGGAAAGATAACCGCCTGCTGAATAATATCCATCGCAGGTTTGCCCAGCTCAACCACAGTAATTGCCGCCAGCGTCGCCATCACAGGCGCTAGCAGCAGGGTTAACCGGACCAGGCTCGCGGCGAAGTAGAACCCGGTAACGCCGAAGATTATCAAAAGAACATCTCCCTCGCGCAACCGTTGGAATGCGAAGAAGAAGCCGAAAACTGCCAAAATTATCAAGCTGCCAAGTTCAAGGTACAAACTCGCCCAGGTGGAAGGCCGGTTCTCAGCGACGGATGCCACAAGTGGAATATTGTTGCGAACGAACGGGTCAACGGTAGCGAGGAATTTTCCTTGGAGGAGTGAACCCGAGATGACCTTGGTGCTTATCAGCCCGAACAGGATCGCGGCCGAAGACACGACTGTTACGCCAAGGATGCTGAACCTTCCTCTCGTAGATGGCGCCAGCCTAGCAAGTTCCATTACTATGAGAAGGCCCATGACCCCTAGCAACGCGATTGTAGTGCTCTCAGTCAGAAACTCGTGTCCAAGCAGCGGGATTTCGGTCCCAATGTACAGCATGAAGCCCATAGTAATCCCGTAGGCGAGGAAGAGGCGTGGAGTGTACCGTCGTAACACTACTAGCGCCAAAGCGAACAATCCGAGCACCTCGGCTGCATAACGGAAACTGCCCCAGGAGAACGACATGTAGATGAGACTAATGCTCGACATCATAGCGTAGATGACAGTGCTCTTTAGACTCCTTCCAGGAGTAACTGCCCGCATGAAGAAGAGAAAGGTAAGAATCATGGTAGGGACTCCGACCCCCTCGTTTCTGAAGAATCCCAGTTCCGTACGGCTGATCAGACTTGAGCTGAATGCTGCAAATAGGGCGGCGAACAGGCCTGCGCTCTTTCCCCACAGGTCCTTCGCAAAAAAGTAGGTGCAAAGAACAGCAAATGCGCCGAGCAAGATTGGGCTGTATACGGCCGCATCATAGAGGCTGATGTTCACACCGATCGACTGAAAGAACTGATAGATCAGAGTCCCCGTGAAACTCGTGCCTGGGTAACTGGTAATGACCGGAGCCCGCCCAAACGGGAACCACTCACTAGTATTGACGTATGAGAACCAGGCCGGCCAGCCATTCGCAGTGATCTGACGCATATCGTTGAAGTTGAAGTATGGGTCGAACTCTGAAATGTACGCTCCCCAACGAAGCGGAAGTAGCCGGACCAGTGAAGCTAGGACGAGTGTGAGGGAGAGAATGGAATAGTGAAGAAATGATGCCCGAGAGACCAAGCCAAAATTCTTTCTTATAGCCCTGAAGCGAGAGGCTATACTTTCACGGGACAGGCCGGCTCGGATCTCGCCAAGGAAGCCTTCGGGTTCAACCTCCACTTCTAGCTAGCACTCTCTTGTACAGGTCCTAGTAACTACGAGAAGGATGGCTCTCGTTCTTGACGTTAATATTCTTGTGGTTGAAGGCTCTGTTGACTTATCGTTGGATGCCTCTCTGACTTATGCCTATGATGGTGCTTCTCGTTTGTTGTGTTGGCTGTCAGGTCTGTCTGGCAGTACTATGTACCCGCAGCCGATGTTCTCCGGTTGCTGGACCTGTTCAGACGGATGGTTAACGATTCCCTGCGTATCGGTCTGTTGAACGATGCGTCATCGCTGAGAAAGCTCTCACTCCTCTCATACCACCAGCTCGCACGCTACGATTCCCCTAGCTGCTACAAGCTCTGTGCTATATCTCGAGCCGCTGGAATACTAGCGGCCAGGAACAAGTCTGTTAGGAGAGGCTTTCCTACCAGGACCCCGTACTCTGTGAGACCGCAGCTTGTCTCCTGTTACGGCTTCAAGATAGAGGATGGTGGATTAGAGATTCCGGTATCGAGAGGGAAACGTTTCAGCATACCTTTGACCGCCCATACCTTACAGGTCATATCTCAATCGGGAGTCAAGGTTC
>WNGJ01000049.1_pt1 | contig 80368 bp, 73 predicted proteins | sample 5400611 | NCBI WGS metagenome assembly WNGJ01 (sample SAMN13153375, study PRJNA577476) | soil metagenome | isolation source: 40 cm soil or saprolite under Garry oak tree replicate 1 | place: USA:California | collected 2016-06-15 | reverse complement strand
TTCTGTGGTGAAGATATGACGACGAACTCAGAAGTTTGCCGCCTCAAATCAATAATCACGAGAAAACACACTACAAGTCCGGCAAGAGCGCATTGAATACGCTCTTGCATTCAAAAAGGGAATCAGGCCTGCTCCCAGTGCATCGAGCGTTCCACAGCTCGTTTCCAGTCGGCATAGAGCTTTTCGCGCTGATCCGCGCTCATCTTCGGCTCGAAGGTGCGATCAATGGCCCAATGCTCAGCTACTTCTTCCTGGCTGCTCCAAAAGCCAGTTGCCAGGCCAGCAAGGTAGGCAGCTCCCAGGGCGGTCGTCTCAGCAACCTTTGGCCGCTGCACCGGCACTCCCAGAATATCAGCCTGGGCTTGCATGAGCAAGTTATTGACTACTGCTCCACCATCGACGCGCAGGGTCGTCATATGAACGCCACTATCAGCAGTCATCGCCTCCTGTACATCGCGGGTCTGATAGCACATAGATTCAAGCGTGGCACGAGCAATATTGCCAGCAGTTGAACCTCGCGTCAGACCAACGATGGTACCGCGAGCATAGGAATCCCAGTAGGGAGCGCCCAGGCCGACAAAGGCAGGTACGAAGTAGACGCCGCCGTTATCAGGAACCGAACTTGCCAACGCCTCAACATCACTACTGTTTTTGATGACGCCGAGGCTGTCACGCAACCACTGGACTGCCGCGCCAGTGATGAAGATGCTGCCTTCCAGGCAATAGATGGTTTGCCCACCTATACCCCAGCCGATAGTAGTAAGGAGACCATTTTGCGAGGGAACACCTTTGGTACCCGTGTTCATGAGCATAAAATTGCCCGTGCCGAAAGTGTTCTTAGACATACCTACTTCATAACATGCCTGTCCGAAGGTAGCAGCCTGCTGGTCACCTGCATCGCCTGCCATCTTAATAGCCCCACCGAAGAACTCCGGATCGCTCTCTCCAAAGACACCGCTGGATGGCCTCACCGTCGGGAGCATGGCACGAGGCACGCCCAATTCCTTGAGAATGACATCGTCCCAATCACCTTTATAGATGTTGAACATGAGGGTGCGCGAGGCATTGGAGGGATCCGTTGCATGGACACGCCCTCTAGAGAGACGCCACATTAAGAAGGTATCGACGTTTCCGAACAGCGCATCGCCACGTTCTGCCTTTTCACGTACACCCGGGACATTATCAAGTATCCATTTCACCTTGGTGCCGGAGAAATACGCATCCGTCACCAAACCTGTGCGTTCGCGAATTTCTTTGTCGAAGCCTTTCGCTTTCAACTCGTCGCAAATAGGAACAGTCAAACGGCTCTGCCAGACAATGGCATTGAAAACGGGCTTGCCCGTGTTCTTGTCCCAGACAATAGCCGTTTCTCGCTGATTGGTTATGCCAAGAGCCGCGATATCCGAGGCGGAAGCTCCTGCCTTTTTCATCGCCTCCTGGGCTACCGCAAGCTGACTCGACCAGATCGCTTCTGGATCATGCTCTACCAGGCCCGGCGCCGGATAAATCTGGGGGAATTCCTGTTGTGCTACACTCACTATCGCGCCATCGTGATTAAAGACAATCGCACGCGAGCTGGTAGTGCCCTGATCCAGGGCTAATACATACTTTGCCATTGGAAACTCTCCTTCTGCTGTATACTTTATTCAAAGATGTTCCATCGATCAGTACAGGCATCCTTACCTGTGCGGGAGCTTACGTTGAAGAGCCACTGTTAGCAAGAATACTTTTTCCGTACCTCCTTTCGCTCGTCCTTACAAGGGTATCCCCTGCAGTCACTCACCCCACCTAATCCGATGGTATCGCTAAGCCATGAATCCTTCTAGGGAAACGATCATTGTGACGCTAAAGAATGGTCGCCTTTCTTTACATCCATAGCTCGGGTCGAGTAACCGCAACACGTGATGCACCGGCGCTTAGCACCATGCGCACTTGCTGAAATGTATAAATCAGACCAGACCCAATAAAAGGTAACGGTAAAGGAGTTTGTGAAACGATGTAAGGAATAACGAGTGCCGGTGAAATATCGAGCAAGTCTACAGTGTGACTATCTACCGACTCGAGCGCAACCTCCAAGCCGGTCGAATCTACTGCAAATATACGTTGAATGGTCTCCAAACCAAAATATTTGCCCTGGACCAGGATGCGTGGATTAGCGCTGGTAATACCTACTATATGCAATTGATGCGCGAGGTAGCGAAGTCCTGCTATATCAGGATGCACGCCATCAATATGATCGACATTGACGTAGGTGGCCACTTCACGCTCATAAGCATGCTCTAGCATTGGCCTGAGATCAAACAGGTTACAATGCCGCAGCAAAATGGTAGTGATTTGCGAGGCATCCAGGGCACGGGCAAACTGTATACGGTTTTCAATGATCGGTACTGTCTTTTGCTCAGCCGAAACACTGAGTAGCGACCTGGTAGACCGCGTGAGCATGCTGCACCTCTCTGTAGCAGTAGAAAACAACAAAGTCCTAAGCCATTATAATATGTCGGCTTAGGACTTCTCAATTCACTGTCCCTGGTCACATATGCAGTTGTATTAACAGATCATCTTTGTCTGTTTTCTCACACCTTTGTGCAATACCTTCCAAAGGTGTATACTGTAGAGATTCAAATAAATGCGATAGGATTATTTACTATACAAAGGCATTTGGTTTGCTATAATGATAGCATACCTAGCATATTACCTTTTGTCAAGTGCTGTTGGGCCTATTCGCCAACATCACCATCACCTACATCGGTAACTGTAATATGACCAAACAAGAGTTTCTACGTTTAGCTCATAGGTTTCCAGTAGCTGCAGCGCTAAAGTCGAGTGACGATATACAGACCGCATTGGACTCCGATGCGCAGCTACTGTTCATGCTCAAAGGTGATGCCTTTCAACTGGCGCCATTCGTAGGCCAGACCCACCGGCGTGGTAAAGGTATTGTAGTCCATGTGGACCTCGTAAGCGGCATAGGCAAAGATCGCGCTGGCATCCAATATCTCCACCAGATCGGCGTCGATGCCATTATTACCAGCCGGTCTCAACTTGTCTCTGCTGGCCACGCTGAGGGATTAGTAACGATTCAGCGCCTTCTGCTGGTGGATGACTCCGCTTTGGAAACAGGCGTGCGAACCATAGCCCGCGCTGCTCCCGATATCATAGAAGTACTCCCTGGCATTATCTTTCCAGAGGTTGCTTCGACATTGCAACAATTGCTTCATGGTCCTTTCATTGCCGGTGGTTTTATACGCAATGCTACTGAAGTTGCTCGTATCCAGGCAGCAGGCGCGATACTGAGCAGCAGCAGTACCTCCGCCCTTTGGTACCGCCCAACTAGTTAAATGAGGAGAATTTTAGCGATGCGTAATCTTCCTAACCTGCTCAGCTTCAGTCGGATTGCGGCGACAGTCCTGGTGTTCGCGCTGGTTATAGTCAACCAACCCTGGGCTTTTCTAACTGCAACAGTCGTCTTTTTCCTCGCATCCATTACAGATCTTTTCGATGGCATCCTGGCCCGAAAATACCAGGTCGTATCACCCCTGGGGATCTTCTTGGATCTGACCGCAGATAAGGTGTTTGTCTCCGCCATCCTGATTGCTTTCGTGCAGCTTGGTCTTGTCCCCGCCTGGATTGTCGTCATTATCGTTGCCCGTGAATTTTTAGTCACCGGCCTGCGCTCTATGGCGGCCGCTAAAGGGACTGTTATTCCTGCCGGAAAATGGGGAAAACAGAAAACGTTCATTACCCTGGTTGCCACCGGCGGGATATTACTGGCAAAGGGACTGGGCGCCAGTCACCTTTCCCTATTCCCACTTATGCTTAATTTCAACAATCCCATGTTGAACGTGGGTGATTACTTGCTACTAATTGCAGATGCACTGATGGTGCTTGCTGCTATCTGGACCGTTATGTCCGGTGCCGAATATACCCGTGGCGCATGGCCGCTTCTACAAGAGAAGCAAGACACCCCGGTTTCAAAGGCTTGAATGCTGGCAGGTCCGCCAAGGTCACGCCTGCGCTTTCGAGGAAGTATTGTCTGTGGGAGCTGAATGCTCCTCGACGTTTACTTTCTGCCCTATCCTGCGTTCGGTCCCTGCCAATAAGCGCCCAATGTTGTCATAGTGGAAAATAATCACCAGCGCCGGGGCAACCACTATATAGACCATCTGCGCCAGGCTCACTTTGCCAATGAACGTTGGATCAAGCCGCCCGATGATGAAAAAAAGAATACCACAGATAATTGATGTCAAGCCTCCGACGATCGAGCCCAGCGATACGAAGCGCGAGATTGCTATAGTGCCAAGAGTAGTCACTGTTGCGATCAAAAAGGTTAGGGGAGAAATGATAAGCAGTGCTCCGGCACCTGTCAATACACCGCGCCCACCTTTAAAGCCAATGAAAACGGGAAAACAGTGCCCTATCAAGGCAGCCAGGCCGGCCACTGTCGGCCCCCAACCGGCACCGTAGAAGAATGGGACGAGGGTAGCAATAAGCGTTGGCCCCACTCCTTTTGACAAATCAAATACCAATACGATCAATGCCGGGACCTTGCCAAGCGTGCGCAGTACGTTGGTCATACCTATTTTATGGCTACCGTATGCACGTATATCAAAATCTTTGCCTCGTAGTAACTTCCCCATCCAATAGCCTGCAGGAATAGAACCCCAGAGATATCCAATAACTGCCATGAGTAAGAGCTGACCTGATGTGATTGCCATTGTCGCCTCCTCCTTCATGCCGAAGCTGTACACTAACCCTATTATAGATTTGATTCAACATAAAGGCAATCGGGCTGGTATTAGGAATTGCAGCCATTGCGTTCCTGTCGGTGGAATAGGCAGGTTGTATGAAAGTGTTATAAGTATTGCACCTAAATCACTAATACTTTATCATAACAAAGGATAGATCAGAAAGTATGGGGCGCGAAATATTGCGTCCCCATAAGTTTTACATGTGGGTCAGGGTATACGAATTCGCGCCACCTCCATGAAGGGTATATATTCATAGAGGCGGGCTTTGTCGTGCCCAGTGGGAGGTTGCGTGACTCTAAAGGGACTACTCACACTTTTGATACAGCGGCCAGAATTTCGCCGCCTTATACAGCGACTTCACGACGCCGAGGGTGTGCCTGCCCTCACCGGTATTACCGAATCCGCGCGCCCGTTTGTTATCGCCGCACTTGCATCAGAACTGAAACAGCCGCTACTTGTTGTTACCGAAGGTGAAACACAGGCCAATTTAATAGCGGATACGCTCAAGATGCTGGTCCAGCGCCCCAACGACGTATTGTACTTGCCTGACCGGGATGCGTTGCCCTATGAACGGCTGATTAGCGATGCAGAGACAACCCAACGGCGCATGAACGCCCTGATGTGTTTAATAGAGCGAGAACGCAACGCGGTTATTGTCTGTTCGGCGCGAGCGCTTACTCAACCCATCATCCCGCTACAGGAACTCTCGGCTGCACTCTATAGCCTGAAACCAGGTCAGGAAGTCGATCTGACGCTGATGCTCGAACATCTCTATAATCTTGGCTATGAACCAGTGACGGAAGTGGAAGAGCCGGGGCAGTTTAGCCATCGCGGTGGCATCGTCGATCTATTCCCGCCGACCCTGACACGTCCTGTGCGCGTCGAGTTTTTCGGTGATGAAATTGAATCGCTGCGCACCTTCGACCAGGCATCTCAGCGTTCACTTAATCCCATTGATTCTTGCGTAATAGGTCCTGCTCGGGAAGCCCTGCCGCTGCGCGGACCTGAAGCCGCCAAAGAACTGGAACAACTTAATAGCGCCATGCTGCACCACGACGCCGAGGAACGCTGGAAGCGTGATCTTGAAGAACTGCGTCATGAGCGCTCATTTGATGATATTACCTTTTACTTGCCATACCTGCATGCGCAAGCCAGCGTAATGGACTATCTCCCCACTAGCGGCCTTGTCATTCTCGATAACCCTGAGGGCATTCAGAATCACATTGCAGAGCTCGATGCGCAGGCCCAGGAAATGAAAGAACGCTTCGAGCGCAACCGCGAGAATCCCACCCACTTACGCAATGCGAATATCACCTGGAATGACCTGGAGCCACGCTTGCAGCAGCGCCGTCAACTGCGCTTCGCGGATATCCTCTCGGCCAGCGAGGGCGAGTTTGACGCCCACCAGCAGGGCGGCACTGAACATTTGATGCCCGCTTTTAGCGGCACCAATTCTTATGGAGGCCGCCTGCGGGCTTTTGTCCAGGATTGCCGCAAAGCCCTGGACAGCCGCGAACGAGTCGTAATCGTGACAGCGCAGGCGCGCAGATTGGCCGAGGTATTGAGTGATGAGTCCATCCTGGACGACGCTGCCATTCATGTGAGCCCTGGCACAAACATTAACGAAGCACCAGAGAGCGGCACCCTTACACTCATACAGGGCCAACTGCCAGAGGGCTGGCAATCGCATGGGCTGGCGCTACAAGTCTTTACCGATACCGAAATCTTCGGCTGGGCCAGACGACGAAATGCGCAGGTACGCAGGCCCGTTACGCCTGCATCGTTCCTGGCAGAAGTCAACCCCGGTGACTATGTAGTGCACCAGGAATACGGCATCGGACGCTTCGAAGGACTGGTCAAGCTCGACAGCACAGGCGTCGAGCGAGAATACCTGCTCATTCGCTATGCAGGTACCGACCGGTTGTATATTCCAACCGACCAGTTGGACCGCGTCACACGCTACATTGGTATGGGAGACGCAGTCCCGGCCCTCAGCAAACTGGGTACGACGGAATGGACACGCGCCAAGACCAAAGTCAAGGAGAGTGTGCGGGATATTGCTAGAGATCTCCTACGCCTGTACAGCGCTCGCGAGGCACTGGAGGGACATGCTTTCCCACCCGATTCCGAGCAGCCGTGGCTGAAAGAGTTAGAAGACGCCTTCCCGTACGAAGAGACGCCCGATCAAGCCCGCGCCATCGAAGAGGTCAAGGCTGATATGGAGCGCCCGCGACCCATGGACAGGCTGGTATGTGGAGACGTTGGCTATGGCAAAACCGAAGTCGCATTGCGTGCTGCTTTCAAAGCCGTTCTCGATCAGCGCCAGGTAGCCATCTTAGTCCCAACCACCGTGCTAGCTTTGCAACACTTTAATACATTCAAAGAGCGGCTTAAAGCCTTTCCCGTGCGCGTTGAGTTGCTCAGCCGCTTCCGCTCGGAGAAAGAGCAAAAGCAAGTACTTGAAGACCTGGCATTGGGTAAGGTAGACATTGTAATTGGCACGCATCGCCTGTTGCAGAAAGACGTGGTTTTCCTTAACCTGGGTCTATTGATCATTGACGAAGAGCAGCGCTTTGGCGTTGTGCATAAAGAGTTGCTCAAGCAGTTGCGCAACGAGGTTGACGTGCTCACCTTGACTGCAACACCCATCCCCCGTACGCTGCACATGGCTTTGGTGAACGCACGGGACATGAGCGTCATGGAGACTCCTCCACAGGAGCGCCTGCCGATACGCACGGCTATACGCGAATACGACGAAGGCCTGATCCGTGAAGTCATCCTGCGCGAGATTGACCGCGGCGGACAGGTGTTTTTCGTGCACAACCGCGTGCATGGTATTCAGGTGATCGCGCAGAAGCTCCAGCGCCTCATTCCAGAGGCACACATTGTTGTCGGTCATGGTCAGATGCCCGAAGATCAACTGGAACGGGTGATGCTGGCATTTTCCAATGGGGAGTACGACGTACTGATCTCAACCACCATCATTGAAAATGGTCTGGATATTCCCAACGTCAATACGATTATTGTGAATAACGCTGCTCTCTTTGGCCTGGCGCAGCTTTACCAGCTGCGCGGTCGCGTTGGTCGCGCTACACAACAGGCTTATGCCTACTTCCTCTACAACAAGGATACGAAACTGACCCCGGTGCAAGAGAAACGTTTACGCGCCATTTTCGAAGCAACCGAGCTGGGTGCAGGCTTCCGCATCGCTATGAAAGATTTAGAGATTCGCGGGGCCGGCAATCTGCTCGGTGCGGAACAATCCGGCTTTATGAACTCGGTCGGCTTTGACCTGTACACTAAACTCCTTGCCGAAGCGGTAGAGGAAATGCAGGGCCAGCATGTCGAGGCTGCAACGCCAAACGTGCTCGTCGATCTGCCGCTCGATGCGTATCTTCCCGATGAGTACATCGGAGACCGCGCACTGAAAGTGAAATTCTATCAGCGCCTGGCAAACCTGAATACTCCCGAACAGGTTGAAGCTATGGAAGCAGAACTGAACGATCGTTTCGGCCCGCTCCCGCAACCAACAAAGAACTTACTGGCAATGGTACGGTTGAAGGTAGAGGCATCGATGTTTGGCTATGAAGCCATTTCAGCGAAAGATAATGAGTTTGTGTTGACGGTGAGGCGCACCATCGTTCCTAATCGTATTATCCTCTATCGCCGTTTCCGTAACGAAGCCCGCGTGCAACAGAGGGTGATTCATATCCCACGCCGCTTGTTAGGTTCAAATTGGATGGAGCAGCTCCGCGAGCTCTTACCTACCATTACCGCGGCAGCATGATACATATGGCAATAACAGAAATGTAAAGGCACAGAGCCGGAGGAAGTTCAGTCCTGCGCCTTTGCGTTTTTCCTAAATGTTAACAAGACCCTGCTCTTGCAATTCACTGAGGATCAACTCAACTTCTTGAATATTCTTACCCGTGCAACGAGAAAGGTCCGCGACGGTACGACGACCGTCGACCAGGAAATAAATAAAGCGCTGGCGACGAGTGAGCGGTAAAGATAGCACATCTCGCTCAACCTCACGCTTCTGTGGGACCAACCACTCTATTCCGGGGGTATACGAGTTTCTACGAGGTACTGCGTTTCCATCGACTTGAGCGCGCGGGCCAGTTAGTCCTGTGGGGCCGTTATCATTTGGTGATGTAGAGTGTGGTAGAGGGGTGGAAATAGCGGCTCTGTCATTGCTATTTCCAGTAACAGGAGCGCTAACAGGCTGCTTTGGATCTCCAGTGGTGATGGTAAAGTAGACGTTACGCCACTTCGACAGCCAATTCAGGGCATCCTGGCCGACCAATTGTCCAACACGAGCGTAGACAGGTTGACCAGCATCAAGATACAATTCACCTTCTTCCACTCTCCCTCCTTGAGTGTGTTCTATGGTCAGCATACCGCTTTGTCGCCTTACTCGAGCCAGCGCCAGCACATCATCCAGATTCTCTGCCTTACTTTTTGCCATCCTGCTCAATCCCCCCTTTGATCGTTTCGTCCCCTCAACTACGGGATCATATCCAGGGCCCATACATAGGCGATGAAAATATGCTCGGTAGTGCTATATGTGAATTGCTGCAGCAATTCACATATACGTTTATACCATAGATATGGACGTATTCGGAAGCAGAAGGTATCGCAATTTGTGCTCTCGCCAAATTTTTTAATGCGATTTTTATCTTCTTACATTTACCTGGAGCGGCGTGTGTGCATCAAATAAAACATCATAGCCTGCTTGTATTCAAAGAGGTCGGCATGTCCAGTGGCAATGACCTGGTCGGAGAGATTGAGCAGGGTTGAGACAACTTGTAGCCGTGTCTCATCAAAACGATCTTGCCGGCGCACTAGTTCAAGTAACTGGGTAGCATTCTGCCCAGAAATGTCTAGCCCGCAGCGCACCGCTTCTACACGCAACCACATAACAAGCTGATGCCGCAATTGCTCGAAAATCATAACATTTTCATCGCCCACAAGCACAGCCGCGCTGCCGGGTTCTTTAGGCAATACTTCCATCAGAGGGGCCTTCGTAGCCTGGGGAAGATCTCGCGGTTGGATTTTTGATGGAGAACCAGTGAGTCGTTGTACCGGCTCGGCAGAACGCACCTGGGTAACAGCCGCAGATTGTGCCGGATGATTGGGTGCTGGCATAGATGGCGTAACAACGTCCTCAGATACAACAACACGCTCTACTTTACGCATAGGGGGTGCTACAGGTGCTGGTATAGACGCATCCGCTGAAGTTGAGGTATTGGTAATTCTTGGACTCTGTAAGGGCGGGGTAGTGAGCGCTTCTCCTCGGGGAACTGATTTGTTCATAGCTACATGCTGTTCGGGCATTGCCCCAGGTTCGAAAGGGCTATTCCCGTTCACGGTTGGGCGACCGCGCATCGAGCGGCGAGTGGGTATCCCATTCGGCTGGGCATCACTTGTGGCTGCAGCTTTAATTTCCCCTCGCACCTCTTGCAGTTGCTGTTGCAATAGCAGGGTAGTAGCAAGAATCTGATCCCAACCTGCTTCAGGACCTCCAGGTATATTCGGTATAGACCAGGAAGTCACCGGTCGAGGACTACCGAAAGTCGCGCCCGTTGCCTGGCGGTCCGTCAGGTGCCTTCTTAGTCCCTCTATCACTGATGAAGACGCAGTGTCGATCAGCATGCGAATATCGGCCATACGCTTACGGCCTTGTTCACCAAAAAAAGCACGGTTTCGCTGAACAAAGTGAATAAACAAACGCTCGACCTGGCGTTGAAGCTCAGGTGACATTACATCTATATGCCCCCAGGCATTGAAGTCGACCGAGCCCAGATACTGCCAGACTTCCTGGCGCTTCATGCGATCCACCGGACGCATCCGCAAGATGTTAGTGCGGTAATCAAAAAACCGTGGATAGCAGAAATTGGCAATCAACGTTTCTGCCAACTCTGCTTTCAGACGCGCAAGTTCAGCGGGCGGAAGCTGATTGACTAGTAAGCCCACACCAACACCTCTTTCATTCTAGATGCCTTCAGCGCCCCTAAAGGGCAATAACGGGACGATGGTAAACTAGTAGATTTGCAGCGCATTAGTGCCTTGCATCAGTGTCACTTTGGCAGGTGCCTTCACAATATGCAACGGAACACGATTCGTCACAGCCAGTATTGTACCGAATGGAACGCTAAAAGGTAATAGTGCAAGGCTCACATGGGCTAGCCCATTTGGAACATTATCGAGATTCAGCGAACTACTAATCGTCCTCACAATCGTGCCTGGCTTCCAGGACGGGGTCGGACACCAGGAAATAATCGGGAAATCACTACTGGAAAATTCTTCTTTGTCGTCTTGATCCGTCAGGATGGTCATTATTCTTAAGGGAGGCGGATTCGCAGCATTCACTCTCCAGTAGGCAGTCACCTGCACACTCTTGTTGACCTTAAGATGCGAGACACTGTATCCCACCAGGCTCACAACACTCCCGGAGCCGTCTGCCGGTGTGAAATCAACCTGAAGAGGATGTTGCACTTCTTGTGGTGAAACACGCGAAAACGAGCAAAACGCATCCGGGAGATTGGGAAATACCTCGTCTTCCATTTGCGACGCAGAATAGGATGAGATTCCTGGAGCAGGCAAGCCGCGTTTGAGCAAGAGATAACCATCCTGCGCGGCGACCACACCATAGTTGCCACTCAGCAACACCTTTTTGACTTCAGCGATATATTGTGGTGAATTGTAAGCAGATGAATCGAAAGGGGAGGTATAGTTGGTGACATCCAGGTAAATATAGTCGGCTGTGGCGTCCCCATAAGGGAAAAGATAGATGCTCCTGCGCTCGCTGACATGCGGCACCAGCGTAGCCTGCGCCGAGACTGAAGCCGTAGGCGGGATCATCGCCTCAAAATGCGAAGCTAATTTGTCATGAGCTGTGACATACGGCCAGTAAAAATAGCGAGAATACGGCAGCAAGCCGGAGGGAATATTTTCTCGCAGGACCATGAAAAGCGCGAAAATAACCAGCAGACTTGACAAGATCAGCTGCGTCCATCTCCAGGATGGACGGGCAGCGGAAATAGAAGGCTTGACCGGCTGCGCGGCGGCTTGTTCCGTCCGTGATTGTGATGCTGCCTGCTGCTCGCGCAAGGTTTTCGTGACCTTCCCCACCAACCAAACAATCAAGACGATAGCCTCTACGGTTGAGAAGATCAGCACCGGCACAATTTCCGCGCTGTACTGAAAGTTGCCACTATATTGATTGGGATAAGAGCTAAGCAGATTTATGGCTATCGAAGGAAAAGCCATAATCAGTACCCAGGGAGCCAGTATTGGCAGGTAACCGGCCGGAGCCAGGAGTACGCGCAAGTATTGTTTGTGGGCAGGTTCCAGCACATGCTGGCGGATCAAGCTTAACGGGTGCGTGACAACATTAACCAGGGTTTGCACTGGCCCGCTGCCCAGGTCGCCATAGCGAGAAGATAGCAGCGAGCTTCCTGTTGGGCTAGCCAGGTGATAGACCAGCAAAACCAGGCCGAGCCAGGCAATGCTCAACGCCACTAACGCCAGGCCGGTGCGCCAGCGCTGCTGGAATAGAATACTCCACAGCCCAAAAACAGCGATCACCAGCGGTATTTCTTCTTTACAGGCCATCGAGAGAATGGCGAAGACGAAGAGCCAGACCGTACGCCGGGTATACATGAAATAGAGAGTAAAAAGCAGCAGCGCCGCCGTCATGGTGACAGCATGAAAATCGAAATTCTCCGCCTGTTGTAGAGCCGGATAGAGCAGGTACAAGAGCGCGATACCCACGGCCGCGAGTTCGTTACGCAGGCGCAGGCATGCCAGCCAGAAGGCGGGGAACGCGCCGCTGGCCACCACCAGTGTTTGCAGGACCAACAACGTTTTAGGGCCAGGAATCACCAGGTAAAAAAACGAAACCGGGACCAGGATAGGCTCGAAGTGAATCGCGAAACGTGAAATACCATTGAGACTGTAACAATTGGTGTCGCTAACAATATTACAGATGGTTTGATGAAATAATGAGCCATGCAACAGACTCCAGATAGCCTGATCATAGATGCCGAGGTCTTCGCCGGGCGCAATATAGGCATTCACTCGCCCAAAATCCATTAGAATAAAATAGACTGAAAAGGCGGCTACGGCCAGCGAGACTAGCCCCATCGCAATCCAAAATAAGCGTTTGCGGGGCAATGGCTCGGGAGCAGGATAGAAATAGAGTCGATTGAGCCATACAGCCACGCGTTTCCGCCAGGTTGTTTTACTCACCCATCGTACCTCCTTCAACGGGTACGCTGGCAGATACCTCTGCCGGGATTGTACCGGAATCTCGTATTTCCTTGTTTGTCTCTCCCGGCGAGTGCGTTTGAGTCCCTTGCTGGAGCGTGCGTACCTGGTTCCCACCGCTCACATACGCTATGCTTACACAAATAACCTCGGCAATAGTCGAGACAAAGCGGGAGAGTAGCGCCATGATCGTCGCCAAACCAGCCGGTAAGGGCAGCGCAAGCGCAAAGAGGCCCACAATGGCTGCCTCGCGAAAGCCCAATCCGCTAGGAGTAATAAAACTCACAAACCCTATGTCCCAGGCTAATGCATAAATACCAATGCAAATCGGCAATGCTGCGAGAGGAGCGCTCGGCCAGAGCGCCAGCAACAGTACATAAAAAGCGCAGCCTGCCACAAACCAGCTTGCACACCATGCCAACGTAATGAGCAGGATATCTCTATAGCGTAGCCCAAGCCTCACAGGATCACGTTTCAACAGGCGTAACGCCTGGTTGAGCAGCCCATTAAGCACGCGAGGATGCAAGATTACGAGCAGCGCAAATATGCTTGCAATACCAAGAATGTCCACCAGCGGCCCATGCAGCACCGAACCGATCGCCCCAAAGTCGCGCCAGAACAAGAGGCTGGCTGAGAAGACAAGCACACCCGCCGCAATTTTTGTTACCAATTCGATCGTCATGCTGGCGAAAGCGACGGGGCGTGAAACCCCATATTTACTCACCCAGAGTATACGCGTCAAGACATGCCACACATTTCCGGGGATGTAACGCACGAATTCTGACGCCAGGTAGATGCGCAAGCACATCCTCAAACCTAAGCGCGCACCAAGACGCGCCAGGATGTTCTGCCAGATCAAGCCATAGGACAGTTCCTGTAACATAAAGCCGAGAAAGGCCAGGGCAAGTAGCCAGGGATTCCACTGAAAAGTATGTGCAGTCAATTGACTCCAGTTACTTTTTACCTGCTGTAGAAAAAGCACCAGAATCACTACGGGCAAGCCGATTTGTAGTACACGCTTGCCAATTTTCTTCAAAGTGGATGTGTGCATTAGTCAAGTTCCTGCCTGATACTGTATTCTTCGTCGGACCGGAAGGCATAATGGCGGATCATCTCACTTTGCAGACCTGTCAGAATAAAATTAACGCCAAAGATCATCAAAAGAATCCCTACAAAGAGCAGCGGCTGGTTGTGGATCGGCAGATGTGAAACAAAGCTGCGAACGACCACGAAACTATCCACCAGCACGCCCAGCAAAAAGGTCCAGAAGCCCAGGGGAGCAAAGAAGCGCAAGGGAGTACGTAAAAAGGTCGTCAGAAACAACACATTCAGCAGGTCTATCAGCCCTCGCGCAAAACGCCTTGCACCAAATTTTGAAACACCATATTTACGTGGGTGATGACGCACCTTGATCTCTGTAACGCTGAATCCATGCCAGTGCGCCATAACGGGCACAAAACGATGGAATTCTCCATAGAGCTTCATGCGGCTATCCTCGATCACTTCACGCCGATACGCCTTAAACCCATTGTTGATGTCATGCAGGTGAACGCCCGTCATGGTACTCACCATGCCATTGAATACACGTGAAGGGAATGTTTTCGTAATGGGATCGAGTCGTGGATACTTCCAGCCTGACACCAGGTCATAGCCCTCATCCAGCTTCTTAAGAAAATTGGGTATCTCCTCAGGATCGTCCTGCAAGTCGCCATCCATCGTGAAAATCACTTCACCCCGGCAGCGGCTAAATCCTGCTACTAATGCTGGCGTCTTGCCAAAGTTCCGGCGAAAGCGGACCACTCGCACTATGCCAGGATGGTCATCATGCAGCGTTTTCAGCTCTGCAAAGGTCTTGTCGGTACTGCCATCATCAACAAAGATTACCTCGTAATTTTGTCCGAGCGCATTCAGTTGCGCTGAAAGTTTTTCGTATAAAGGTCGTACATTCTGCTCCTCATTCATCACAGGTACGACAACAGATATGGCAATATCCTGTGATGGCGAGGCCAGCATCACTGATTCTGGTTCAACAACTGTTGAGGTTATTTCTTCTGTTTTTGGCATAATTCGTGTTCTCCGCCTGCAACCTTAGACACGGCCCTAACACGGTCCGCAGCTCATGATTGCCGTCAATTATAGCATACTGTCAATTGAAAACGATACCTAATAGTACTATTCAGCAAGGCGTATAGCATAGAAGCCCTTGTTGATCGAGATCAGTCAAGTGATTTCACAGTAATAGAACGGATAAAAGGCAGAAACAGACACGCATTCAGGTAAAGTGGGTAGCCTGAACGATGAAATTTGAGGGATTCTTTACAATTGAGGAGTTCTTTACAAATATATATATAGGATTCTATACCTGCAAGGCCGAAAATAGGTCAGGCCGATCTGAGGTCAGGGAGTCTACGCCAGCCGCGGCAAAGCGTCGCATTGCTCGCGTTGTATTTACCGTCCAGATACCTAGCCTAAAACCATGTTCGTGCGCTGCCTCTAGCATCTCAGCAGTAAAAAGATCATAATCTACATTGATCCAATTACACCCCAGCATTGTTACCTGTTCGACCAGCATTCGCAGCGCACGCTCGGCACGAGGATTCCATACATCTTTAGAGACAAGCACACCGGTCTGCACGACCGGCTCTAACGATTTGATCAACGGAAGTATTGCCCAATCAAAAGAGATGATAAGCACCTTGTCCAGCATATCCGCCGCGCGCAACTCCTCGACAACCGTTTCTGCGATCTTTGGGTAGCGCCCCATCACTCCATTCCGTTTGCTCGATTTGATCTCGATATACACCTGGACATGCCCTTTAGCAAGATTCAAGACCTCGTTCAACGTGGGTATCTGTTGGGGTTCGGGCCAACCACCCGGGAAATGGGCGGCTGCATTGAGACTACGCAGATAGGTAAAGCCGAGATCAAGTATGTTCCCGGAGCCATTTGTACGTCTGTCCACAGTGTAGTCGTGAAAGACAACTGCATGTCCATCACGGCTCATATGAATATCTAGTTCAATAGCATCGATGGGCAACGTGAGAGCATTACGAAACGCCGCCAGCGTATTTTCTGGAGCCAGGTGAGAGCCGCCACGATGCGCAACTCGTTGGATAGAATGATTCATAGAGGTGATTTATCTCCCTTTTAATGGCAAATTTGTTGTATATTTTATGGCAATGCTATGAGCAATTGCAAAGAAAGGATTTCCTAAACATGGCGCTCAAACCAGGTTTGACCGGGGAAGCTTCGACCACGGTCGTTCACGAAAACACCGCCGCACATGTTGGAGCGGGTGGAGTCGAGGTCTTTGCTACCCCCATGATGATCGCACTCATGGAGAATGCCGCCTGGAGGGCGGTCGCCGACAGCCTGGAACAGGGAAATGTCACAGTTGGCACACTGGTGAATGTGCGGCACCTGGCCCCCACGCCTCTGGGACAAAAAGTACATGCCATCGCCGAACTAATCGAGATTGATGGACGCCGCCTCGTCTTCAAAGTAGAGGCATACGATGAGCAGCAAAAAATTGGCGACGGTCAGCATGAACGCTTCATAGTAAACCTGGAACGGTTCATGCAAAGAATAGGCTGACAGCAAAATGCAGAAAACTGGCTGGTTTTAGCTTGCTATTTGTCAAGAAATGTGGTATCATGTCAATGCGTTAAGCTATGGATATAGCTTGATGCACATTCACCTGGGGATGTCGGGTTTCGACAGACGAACAGGTTGAAGAATTGCAGGTCGAGGTGTCGGTATGCACTCTCGTTAAACAACCGACAAACAATAGATGCCAAACCGGCACCAAATTACGCTCTCGCTGCCTAAGAAACAGTAAGCGTCGTCCACCCAGCTTTCTCCTGTGGGGTTGGTGTTGGGCGTCGACAACATAGGATGCGATGACGAGGACCGCCCTCTAATCGCCATCTAAGACCAGAGGGCCAGCGCTAACGAATCCTGTCGATGGGAGTCCGAAGCGCAAAGCAAAAACATCGACTAAACCTGTAGTACATTCTCCGATGGGTCCGTTTGGACAGGGAGTTCGACTCTCCCTCATCTCCACCACGACAGCGAGGCGGGAAGCCAGTTCCCGCCTCGCTCTCTTTTACTCTCTAACGAGAGGACCACGGCCAGCAGCAGTCCTGGCAGGATATCAAACACCAGCAAGGCCACCAGCGCCGGCACGAAGTCGGTCCTGCGCAGGCTGAAGTAGCAGCGCATCTCGCCCACATCCAGCAATCCCCACACCGCGTGGATGACAATGGCTCCCAGGGTTGCTTCGGGCAAGTAGTAGAAGAGCGGGGTGAGCGCGAACAAGGTCACGAGGACCAGCACAATGGAGACGATGCCCGACACCTGCGTACGCGCACCAGCCACATCGTTGACTGTCGTCTTCGACAGGCTCCCTCCACCAGCAAAGCCCCCGAACAGGCCCGCCAGGAAGTTTGACACGCCCAGGGCAATCAGTTCCTGGTCGGCATCTAGATCATTCGTCGACTGGACTTAGTGCTGGATCAGTTCTTGCAATTGAAGAATCGTGTTCCAATTTCTTGCAGTTCCAAATGTTTTCAGCTTTTTCTCAATAAAACTATGGGAAAGTTTTGAGCGTCCAATACCATGAGTATAATAGATATGCAATTCTTTGCCAATTATGAAGAGTTCCTCAGGGCCAACATACGTCTTTAGAAGTTCTTCCTGTGCTGTATTTTCGGGGCGAGCTGCCAGAAACATAACGACAACCCATTTAGACTCTTTGCTTTGTTGGCTCTGAAACGGGTTTTTATCAATGATATCTCTTAACTCGGCTGAAGTACGAACGATGATTTCAACGTGAAAGCCAAATTTTTTTTCAAAGCCATCCTCAATTTGCTTCCGGAGTCGTGCCAAGTCTGCGTCATCACTTTTAAATACAACGTTACCACTTTGTATATAGGGTAAGACATCCCTTAATCCCAGAGACTCATGCAAATCTTTGAGTTCATCCATTCTTATCTTATGGTGCCCTCCAACATTGATGCCGCGGAACAGTGACACAAATGCAGTCATTTTCAATCCTCTTAATCGTATGTTTTTCTCTGTTTTGATGTGTAGACTAATTTTAAATTCGTCCTCGTCTCATCCGGTTGCGCTAGATTAACGTATCCCTAATAAGATCTGTAAGATCTATGAGACACGAAGGAGGCAAAGGGAAACATGCAATACGTCCCATTCCATTTTGCACAAGAGTTGTGGAATGCTACGCCTGAACGCAACTGGTCGGCTCTGCGCGACCGTGTGCAAGAGCGTCTAGAAAAAGAAGGAGATTTCGAAGGTGTTCATCCCACAACCCTTTTCCAGAGCATTAGGTATCTGGCACACGCAGGCGCTGAATATCCAGACTCGCCAGAAGAACTCTATCGAGTACTCAATGAACAGGTTCGCGAAATAACCGAGTAGCCTCCTTGAGAGATCAATGTGACAGGCCACAAATTGCTAAGTACACCACTTAGGTATCAAGGGTGATGCTATCCTTACCATCCATCGTCTGTAGCACCCTCTTCGCCGTACTTTGATCGCTATCCGTCTCCATATGGAATGGACCATAGAACGGATTGTTAGGTATTGTCATGAACGATTGCGCGTTGATCGCCACTGAGGCTGGTACGGACCCATTCTTGGGCAGGCCAAAGGCCACCAGTAACTGATCACCTGCACGTATCGCCGTAAAGGTACACAGACTTTGCTCACCATTACCATTGAGGAGCACTCTCAGGGCATAGCTGTATGTCGTGCGAAGGCTCGGTTGTTCAGAACGCAAGAGGCTCCAGCGAGTGACCAACCATGATGAGCCATTGTAATTGAGATGCCGTGCCTGCGTAGCTAGCAATTGCAGGTTACCCGCAAACATGTTCTGCGAAGAGGTTGGTGTTGCGGCAGGTGTGACGATATAGAGCCGGAAAGGAGAACCACCCAGGCGCGCCGGTTGATCGACCAGTGTGGCCGCAGCGAACTGGCTCAGCAGGGCATTCGTCAGTCCGTCATATGGACCGACCAGGAGCACGGCAGGGCCATCAGCAGGATTGGGGAGAACAAGGCAGTTCGAGGCATCAAAGAGCGTGGTGGGCGTGTGCATCTGTTCGGCCAGATAGCGCAGTGCTGCTTGCGTGGCGAAGTCCGTCGTGACGTAGACCCGGTTGAGTTGCCGCTGCTGGGCCAACTGGTCGGCTTCGCTGAGCGCGTGTTGTAGGGAGCGCAGGTCGTTGTGGTAGGGATAGGGCAGGAAACTCCGATCATTGAAGTTGCCGCTGCTCGAATCAATGATCGCCGCTGTGCTGCCCACCAGTTGCGCAACAATCACAAGGCTGGCTATGACATACGTACCGTAACGCAAGATGTTCCATTGTCCTCCACGCGCTTGAAACCATGCGACGGCTTTAGCCAGGAAGAGGCCTATCAGGATGAACGGTCCGGGCAAGAACATGAAAAAGTACTGTGAGTGCAGGTCGACAGCATGGCGTGAGAGGATCAACAACGGCACTATCTGCCAGGTGAGCAGCAGGAGTAAGCCGCAACGGTAAGGGTCACCACGAAGATCGGCCCACCAATTACGCATCCCCCTCCACCTTGACCGCAGCAACAACACACCTGCTGTTACGAAACCACCCAGGGTTAGCAAGGGCACGGCAACGGATAGCCAGGAAAGTAGTGGAGCGAGCAGTAGCACAACTGAATGCATATCGGCCGGTAGATTATCATAGGGGCTGAGGAAGACACGGTAGAAGTGGATTGCCTGGCCGTCAATATGGGCATACTGCTTTGCCAGCGTGAAGACGGTGCGTACGTCAGCAAAATGAGTGTAGACTTCCCAGATGAGATAAGGGAAGAAGATGACAAGCAGGAAAGCCAGGGCAAGGGCAAGGTCGCGCCAGCGCAATGTTCCGGGCGCAAGCACTACTGCTGCGAGCAGGGGTACGGCGAGCAGGAGCGTGATTGGATGCATCTGGAAGAGGACGCCTAACAATAACAGGGCAGGGAACAGCCAGCCCTTACGCCGCTCGACGACTCCCCAGAATAAGGCGAACATGAAGAGTACCACGAATGGGGGCATCAGATTGGGCTGCCAGATAAAGCGCGCGTAATTGAGCGGCCTTGCAGCGGTAGCATAGAGCAGCGCGGCAACGACGCCCGCAAATCGTCCATAATAGCGGCGAGTGAAGAAATAGGTCAGCAGAGCCGCTGCAGTGGTAAATACGCCCACCAGCAGCGCGCCCCACAGTGGGTTAGCGCTCAATGCAGCTACCGGCATGAAGAGGTAGATGACTCCTGGCGGGTGAGCGATGTCGATAGAGGCTGTATTGCTTGTGATTGGCAGCAGGCCATGATGCACGGCATCGTATGCCATGCGGTAGAGCTTGACCTGGTCATCATCCAACTCGGTGGTATTGATCTGGTAGAAGCGCAGGAAAGCAGCGACCAGTAGAATCAAGGCGATTTCCCAGGTGTTAGTGGCGAATGAAAGGAGCCGGAGAAAAGATGAACGCAGCCCGGCACCGCCGGGTGATGGCGACGTAGTAGTTTCTGATTGTTGTTTCTTCGATAGTTTGAGACTCATGTCGTGAATATGCTCCTGGCCGCACCTATGCTTATTTCCACCCTGTATCTACAATGGGGCTATTCTACCATGTTCATGCCGATATGCAACTACAACCTGACGAAAGTAATCGACACAACATTGCTCCCCCTTTCATCAAAAAGCGGCAGTTCCCTTATCACCCTCCTGGCTTCTCACGCCTACTGTGATACACTACCTGTGTGAAACAAATACTCTCGGCAAAACTGCAATTGAATACTAGCCCTGAGCAATTTCAGGCGCTTCGTCGCACGCAACTTGCCTACCGCGATGGCCTCAATGCTGCGAGCAATTATGCTTTTGCGCATGGCAAAACCAGTAGCAATCAGACCTTACACCGGGGGATGTATGAGGAGTTCGTCGAAACTATTCTTACCGGCTGGTGGACTACCTGCCTGGAGATTCTGCCTGCTAGAGAACGCGCCCGCGGTCGCTTTTGACCGCTGTGCGCTTGCCATTACCACACGCTACTAGAGGGGTGTCCATGGTGAACAAGCAGCAGCTCTACATCTGTAGTGTACTTTTGATGCGCTGACCTATCTCGCGCTATCGAAACCCCTGGCTGACTGATGGGGAAGCCATTGGACCACTCAGCGTATCTTCAAGCACTGGTTTCATCTTCTTTGGCATAGTCATCCCAGAAAACCAGCTATGGCTTCGGCAATCTCTGTGGGCGAATCCTCCTGCACAAAATGGATGCCTTTGACTGTCACTTCCTCTTGATTGGGCCACCTGCGGCAAAACTCCCGCCGTGCACCCGTTAAAATTGAACCAGGATCAGCATTCACGAACAGCTTTGGCACATCACTGCCAGCAAGCCACTGGGCATATCCATTGACGATCTGCGCTACATCGGCAGGTTCTCCGTCGATGGGGATCTCACGGGGCCATGTCAGTGTTGGGCGGCGCGACTCACCCGGCTCCAGGTATGGGCGGCGGTAGGCCTCCATCTCCTCTTCGCTCAGCCGCCGGATCACGCTGGCGGGTAGGATACGCTCAACAAAGACATTCTTCTGTAAAATGATCTCTTCGCCAGCAGGAGAGCGCAGCGCCTGGAAGATTGAACGAGCCTGTTCGGGCCACTCTTGCCACGTCACCGGTCGCACAAGCGCCTCCATGTACACCAACCCCTTGACTCGCTCAGGATGGCGCTGCGCCCAGTAGAAGCCCAGGGCGGACCCCCAGTCATGCACCACGAGGGTCACATTCCTGCACAGGTCCAGCGCGTCAAACCAGGCATCGAGATAACCCGCGTGATCGACGAAGCGATAGGAGTGATTGGGAGCCTTCCCCGAGCTACCCATGCCCACCAGGTCAGGAGCCAGGCAGCGGCCTCGCCCCTCAAGGTGAGGAATGATATTGCGCCACAGATAGGAAGACGTGGGGTTGCCGTGTAGGAAGACGATTGGATCACCCGCCCCGGTATCGACATAAGCCATGTCCGTATCGAGGACAGGCACTCGTCGCCGTTCATAGGGGTCAGCAGCCGAGATTATGCTTGCGTTCATGGGTGTTGGTCCTCCAATTCACGTTTTTATGATGAAAACGCCTGAGACTTCACCTTCCCCTGGGCATCAATAGCGATGCGAGATCGAAAGAGCTATTGGCCATCTGTTGCGGATCTTTTGGAACCGAAACCGAGTCTGCAATAAGCTCACGGATCAGATCCATTTGTGCATCGTCATTGACCATCAGAGCTGCTCGCAGCACACCATTCTGCACATAGAGAGCCGTAAAAGTGTCCTTAGTCATATCACCGCGTATTACGATCTGTGCTTCACTCGATTGGTATCCAAGCATATTGATCGAGAGGTTAAACTGATCTGAGAAGAAGTACGGCACATGGCGGTAAGGCTCGTCTCCCCTTGCCATGTTGATGCCCGCTGCCTGGCCAGAAGCGATGGCATTATCCCAGTGCTCGAAGTGCATGCGCCCGCCAAGTGGATCAGGATACGCGGCAACATCACCCGCCACGAAGACACCGGCGGCCCGGGTTTCCAGGCGCTCATCTACAACAATGCCGTGACGCGCATCCACCTCCAACCCTGCAGACGCAGCAAGCTCTGTATTGAGCTGGATGCCGACACCAACAATCGCCAGATCGCAAGGAATCTCCTCAGCCTGTCCTGCGCCACTTGTTGGTGCGATGCGCACGCCTGCGAGATGACCATCCGGTCCCGCGACAAATCCGGTGACGTTGTGACCGTAGCGTAACACAGCCCCCCTGCGAGAGAATTGCCCCTGGAAGTACTCCGAAAGCTCAGGAGATACCAGCGTCGGCCAGGCGCGTTCCAGCAATTCGACGATAGTGACTTGCGCACCCTTGCTCAACGCGCTGGCAGCAGTTTCCAGGCCAATAAAGCCAGAGCCTACTACGACTACCCGCTTTCCCTCCGTAAGCTGCACACGGATGGTATCGGCATCAGCGAGCGTTCGCAAGACATGTACGCCAGGGAGATCCGCCCCGGCAACATTCAGGCGACGAGGGCGTCCGCCCGTCGCGAGCAGTAGTATCTGGAATCCAACCGTGCGTCCTTCTGCAAGACGTACTGTCCTTGCCCTTGTATCGAGGGCAGTCGCCTCGACTCCTCGCAGAACCTCGACGCGCTGCTCGGTGTACCATTCAGGAAGCTGGACGTACACGCCACCGCTGCCATAGATACCGTCCGGCCCAATCTCACTGCGCAAGTACTCCTTGGAGAGGGGAGGCCGGTGGTAAGGCAAGTGTGAATCGTCCGTCAAAATGAGGATGCTGCCTTGTGCATCCTGTTTACGGATTTCCTCAGCGGCGGTTGCAGCCGCCAGCCCACCTCCGATCAGCAAGTAATCAACTTTTCGATCAGTATACTCTAATGCCATGAAAAGTCCCCTCTTTTTCCTTTATAACACAGCAATCCCGGAACTAACGCTGCTGGTCACCCCAGCCATTACTACCACTCTGCGGAGGCAACGGCTGCTGTGGTGGTGGTGACTGCACCCGTCCCCACTGTTGCTGCTGCGGTTGTTGCTTCCACGATTGTTGTTGGGGGTGTTGAGGCTGTCCCCATTGCGGCTGCTGTGGTTGAGGCTGACCCCACTGTTGCTGCTGCGGTTGTTGCATCCACCCGTTCTGTTGTGCTGCCTGTTGCTGGGCAGCAGCCGCAGCATGCTCTGCACGAGCTTTACGATCATTGCGGATGTGCCGCCAGATATACAGAGCCACCAGCGCTACCACAGCCACAATAATAACCACATCCAGGTCATGGAAGATTGGGCTAAGTGTTGTCAGGTTGTTACCGATTACAGTGCCTATATAAGCTAGCAGTAGGCACCAGGGAAACGAACCGAGAAAGGTGTAGACACAAAACTTCGCAAAGGGCGTCTTCGTGATGCCGGCAGGCAGCGAAATGTAGGTGCGTACAACGGGCAGGAGGCGTGAGAAGAAGACTGTTGCACTCCCATATTTTTGGAAGAAATGATCTGCTCTATCTGCATCATGCTGAGAGATCAGCACATAACGTCCATATTTCAGCAATAAAGGGCGTCCACCGGCATAGCCAATACCATACGCAACTATTGAGCCAATCAGGCAGCCTACAGAGCCAGCCAATGCCACCAACACCAGGCTCAGCCAGGGATTCACACCCGCTAATAATTTTCCGCTGGCAACCATCACGCCAGCGAGAGGCATTACAATTTCACTAGGTAGGGGAATACAGCAACTCTCAATAGCCATAGCCAGCACGATACCCGCCAGGCCCCCTGTGATATATAGATTTGTAATGAATGTCGTTATTGTATCAGTAAGATGTGCTAACAAAAAACTACCTCCTTCGCACTCCTTAAGCTTTTGCTCAATACTAGCATATTTTGTGCAAAGGAGCTAGTGCCAATAGTACAGAAAACTATGTTTAAGAATACCTGGGCAAAAATGTGTGGCGGGGCTTGCCCCCGCCATTATCTTATTCCTCTTCCTCATGCTGCAAGAAGCGCGATGACCGGCGTATGATTGGACTATCAATCTGCTGCGCCAGTTCTCCACGCAGGGCATCATCCTCATACATATATGGAGGACGGCGTACGAGGGGATTTTTTAGACCGCCTGTCATCACATCAGGGCCGCGTAATTGCTCAGCCAACTGGGGGTTACGCATTATCTGACCCGTCGGTGGACGCAGATAAACAGGTTCGGTCTCTGGATAGCGACCACGAAGCCGATCTGTTTGAGGCTCACGAGAACGTAAAGAGTCCGTACGCGGAGTTCTAGTAGGGTGGTTCAACTCGTCAGGTGACATATTACGACGTGTTCCAGCCTGTTGACCAGGAGCCGCGTCGCCAACACGGCGGGACCTATTCGGATTCGCTGTTTGCTGCTGTGGCGGCAGTTGACGGGTAGGACGCGCTTGTTGAAACCGAGTGGACTGCTCAGACAAAGGTCGTGAGACGCGTTTATATGGAGGAGCTGAGTTAGTAGGTACAACTTCCACGTCATCAAATTGTAGCTCCGCTTCCCGCCTTGCAGCCCGCAATGCAGCTGTCTGATATTTGGCACGCATTGCATTTACTTCATATACCGAGTGCTTGACCGGGCGACGATCGGGAGTAAGTTGTCGTGTGGGAGTTCCCTTCCCACGAGCCTGGGGTAACACCTGTGATGGTCGTCTATACCCTTGAGGATGATTCTCTGAACGTTGATTGTACCTCCCATGAGTGGAAGCAGACGCCTGGCTCTGACCCGCAGCAGGTAAACTACGCGCTCCAGGCGATCTGCGGCTCCTTGGCTCATCGTAGTACTCTTCTTCGTCAGTAAGTACATAAGCATCGGTCTCATAGACCTCAGCATATGCTCTCTCCTCAAGCTCGGCAACAGCCATCTCTTCCAGTTCTTCCTGCAAGGCTTGGAGTTCCTCATCGTGATGACGCGCCAAAATAGTAAATAAGAACAAGGAAATCGGAATGCTGATTAGTAAGGCTGCCAGCCCGCCAATTAAACCACCAAGCACCCAGGAGTTAAGCGTATTAGCAAATATAAGAAGCACAGCAGCTCCAACGATGAGCACCAACGCCACAGCGGCAGCTCTCATAGGTCCTTATTCCTTTCTTCTCCACCTCGACTCAGAGAAGCACCCTAAAAATCCAGCCCTGCTAAAGCCTCGATTTGTGATGAGTATAGCAGAAAAGAGGAAAATCTACAAGAGGTAATAGAGGCAAACGGTGTAAAAGAAGCGAAGATCCATAACATAAAATGGGGGATTGCCTTCTAGTATATTTCTGTAGTGTGCGATCCCCATCGACTTCTTGTCTTTATGCTTGGTGTTTTTCAAACAGGTTAAGCAGCGCGGCATTTACGGAAGATTGCCACAACCTTGCCCTGTATCTGCCACTCTTGATCCCACTCACTCTTAGGAACATAAATGGGATCCATCTCGGAGTTAGCAGGTTGCAGACGCACGCGGTCACGCTCTTTTTCTTGGAAGAAACGCTTCAAGGTAGCACGACCACTGCCCTGCAAATGAACAGCTACTACAATATCACCATTTTCACAGGTAGCCTGAGGCTTGATGACCACGTAATCTTGATCGCAAATATGATCTTCGATCATCGACTGCCCTTTCACCAGCAGAGCATATGCACCCTGCTGCTCGAGGTCGTGCCCTACATCAAGCGTTTCAGACGAGTCAGTGAAAATATCAAGGGGCTCACCTGCCGCAATACTGCCCATGACAGGAACGCCATAAGGCTGCTGTACAAGTTTAATGCCACGACTTTTCTTCGATTCGCGCGTAATAAATCCCTTTTTCTCCAACATGGAGAGATGATAATCAACATGGCCGGTACTGGCAATCTTCATGGAGCTGCCAATCTCACGGTTAGTCGGCGGCATCCCTTCTTCGCGCATGTATTCAACGATGAATTGATATATTTTCTTCTGAATGTCGCTCGTGTGTTCTGATGCCATAGATTTGTATCCCTGCCTTTCTGGATTGGCGTGCACACCACAATCAGCCGCATTACACAAAAGTAGAACAGCTATTCAAAGCATAACAAATAAGCCTGCCCAAGTCAAGCATTTTTGAACGAATTTTTAGAAAATCCTTTCGTCTCCTCTGATCTCTTTCACAGAAGGGGCTTGGAATAGTGCTAATGTTTTGTTATACTCAATTGGTAGGGGATAACGAACTACGATAACCGCATATAAAGAGAAAGTCTAATAACAATTCATGGGTGATTATTTGCGCATAGCCTACGGATGGATGTACAATAAAGGCATCAAAGACCCGAAAGTTCCCAGCCATAAGAGAGGGAGTCAGATACATGGTTGAGATGACAGTTGAAAGCGTGCGGATCAATTTGCAGACATCGCAGCGAGTGGTCATCTTGAAAGCAACAAAGCAAGAGCGTTATCTGTTTATCTGGATAGCGCATGCTGAAGCATACGCAATTGCTATTGAACTTCAAGGGACGAGCTCACCTCGCCCTCTCACGCATGACCTGCTCAAGAACATCATCAGTGAACTTGGAGCTAAAATCGTAAGCATCGTGATTTCGGACCTGATCGAAGACATCTTCTATGCACGTATCGTATTAGATGTCGATGGAAGGCATGTCGAAATCGATTCACGTCCCAGCGATGCCATCGCGTTAGCTGTACGTGCGAAGACACCGATTTTTGTCGAGGAAAGCGTGCTCGAACGCGCCGGAGTGGCTTTGGAAACCACTGATGAGCAAATCACATCCAATAAATCTGACCTGCAGCAAGAAAAGGAAGACGATAACCTGGAAGCTTACCGGGACTTTATCAACAGTTTAGATGTGTTGGATGAGTTCGGGAAAGATTAGCGTGAATTCAGCAGCACTTTATAAGAAGCAAACCAGATCCGTGAAAGTAACCCGTACATTAGTACGGCAAACACGATAATCAGGTTGCTATACAACTTTGTGCCGTAAATTATTGATATTTTCTCGTTTTCCAAAAGCAGGCGCAAAGGCAGCACTAAAGATAGCGCTCATCTTATAAGCACTTATCTTATATATGTAATTGTGACGTGCTGCCCCGCTATCCATCAGACTTGATAGCACATTTTACAATAGAGGAGAGCCCCCATGTGTCTCTGCTCTTCTTCTTTCAATCCCCGCTTCTTGGCACACTATGATAGAATTAGACCATATTCGTAGTGATGTAGAGGAGAATTTTCCTAATAATGATACCGTCTGACAATCATCTCCATGAGCAGCAAAGCACAACAGCAGGAAGCAAACCACGGCTGCGCTTCGCTCCCAGCCCAACCGGATTGGCGCATGTCGGTGCATACCGGACTGCTCTTTTTAGCTGGCTCCATGCACGCCATACGGGCGGCACTTTTATCTTGCGCATCGAGGATACCGACGTAGCGCGCACAGTTGAAGGCGCCGTCGATTACCTCATAGAAGGCATGAATTGGCTCGGTATGGATATCGACGAGGGTCCCCTCGCCGGTGGACCTCATGGGCCTTACTACCAGACGCAGCGCAAAGCGCTTTATCAATACTACGCGCACCAACTAATTGCATCCGGTCATGCTTATCGTTGCTACTGCACGCCAGAACGACTTAAGCAGATGCGCGAGGAACAGATAGCCAAAAAACTGCCTCCACGTTATGACCGGCGCTGCCGCTATCTTAGCGAAGAGGAGCGTGCAGCCAATGATGCTGCCGGCCTTACATGGGTGGTACGTTTTGCCATGCCATTAGAGGGCGAGACGGTCCTCCACGATGAGCTTCATGGAGACATTTCCTTCAATAATGCCGACATCGACGATACCGTCATACTCAAGTCCGATAGCTTGCCGACCTATCATCTCGCGCATATCGTCGATGATCACTTGATGGGCATTACGCACCTGCTGCGCGCCGAAGAATGGATTGCCAGCGCACCACGGCACATACAAATCTGGCAGGCTCTGGGCTGGCAGCCTCCCCTGTTCTACCACGTGCCGGATGTGCTGGGAAAAGATAAAAAGAAACTCAGCAAGCGCCACAACGCGCCATCCTGGAAAGTACTACAGCAACAGGGATACCTGCCGGAGGCGGTCTTTAACTTCCTGGCATTGCTCGGCTGGTCATATGATGATAAAACTGAGTTCTTCACCCACGAGGAATTGATCCGGGTATTCACGCTGGATCGTATAGGCGTCGCGGGCGGCATTCTCGACATGGAGAAGCTTGAATGGATGGACGGCGTCTATATTCGCAAATTGTCCCTTGACGAGTTGACACGCCGTACCATTCCCTACATGGAGCGCCCAGAGGCCGAGGGTGGGTTACCGGACAGTATCCCGCGCCCGCTCGATCCTGAATATACTGCTCGCGTGCTGCAGCTAGAGCAGGAGCGAATGAAAACATTAGGCGAGGCTGCGCCCAAAGTTGCGTTCTTCTACTTAGAGGACCTGGATTACGATACTACTATGTTGATTCAGAAAGGCATGGATGCAGAGCGCACACGAGCAGCCTTATCATACGCCCTTAATCTCTTAGCCGGTATCGAGCAGTGGGAACACAGTGTCATAGAGCCACCCATGCGTGAGCTAGCGGCCGAGCTTGGGCTGAAAGCAGGGCAACTTTTTGGCTCGATCCGAGTCGCAATCAGTGGCAGCAACGCTACCCCTCCTCTCTTCCAGATGATGGAGGTACTCGGTCGCGAGCGCACGATGCATCGTATCGAGCAAGCCATAGCTAGACTGGCCTGACACGTAGTCAGGCTAGTCAATTCATGCCGTCTCCGCGATTTATTCCAAAGAGAATTCGTATGTCGCAAAGAGATTATATTCTTAGAATAGCCGAAGAGTTCGGCAGAGCTGTAGCTCAGGTAGTCTACCAAAAGCAAATCAAGGATTACGCGGCGGGCCAAAACCTGATCGATGAGCAATGTAAGCAGCTCCTTGGTGTAGGTATCGGCTTCGTTCACTCAATCCCCGAGGAAACGTTATTGTCGATGCTCACATCTTTTGGTACGTTGAACACTGAAAAGTGCTGGCTGCTCGCTTCGCTTCTTAAAGCGGAAGGCGACATTTACCTGGATCAGGGGAACTCTGACAATAGCTATTATAGCTATCTCCAGTCATTAAACCTGTTTCTTGAGGTCTTGTTACTCGACGCTACTATCAGTGGCACGGACTTCGTTCCCGAGTTGGAGGGCCTCCTTTACAAGCTAAGCGAATACGAATTACCTACCAGCACTAAATTGAAGCTCTTCCAGTATTTTGATCAGAGCGGTAAATATGCCAGGGCTGAGGACATTCTTTTTGACATGCTAGAAATAGGTCCTCCAGATAGGGATGTGCTCGCACTTGGCATTGCTTTTTATCAACGACTCAAGCGGAAAAGCGATGCAGGTCTGAAAGCAGGCAATTTTTCGCGCGCAGAAGTGGAGGAAGGTTTGTCACAGGTAGAAAGGATGAAAAGATAGCAGCCGCCCCCTGGACAATTAACTCTGGCACGATTACACTTACTTAATGCAGGTTTAACTTAGAGTTAACAAACCCTGCTCAAGAAAGCAAGTGTAGAGCATGTCAGCAAACAAAGCCAGGGGAATCTTTTCACCCCGCAGAGGTACGAGAGTGTCAACGATCAAATCATCCCAAGTTGTGCGAAATATGGTCGCCGATACCTGGCGCTGGTTGTGGCCCGATACGCTCATGCGCGTCATTCCTCTAGCAGCTATTCCTTTTCTCTACGTTGCTATTTTCCACCTGCCACTAGCTTTTTTAGGGTTGACGCTGCACAACTGGCCCCAACAACTTATCATCGGCCTGGTTGTCGGCGTCGTAATGACTTTTTTCGCCATCACATATCGCATACTCATCGTTGGCCCCTGGTTTCGCTGGCCTACACCCGCCGACCACCTGCTTCAGGGTTTCTTCTACCTGGTCATTAATGGGCCTGCCGAAGAGCTTTTTTTCCGTGGTTTTCTACTGGCAGCAGTAACACAGTGGACAGGCTGGATAGGCTGGGGGTGGCTCGTCAGTACAGCCACCTACACCCTCTATCATCGCCTGGGCAAATGGAGTTGGCGCAGCGTTGGAGGAGTAGGCCTGGCCGGCCTGGTTTTCAGTTTCCTGTACCTGGCACAACCTGAGCCTCGCTCATTACTGGCAGTTGTGATCGTTCATGGTTTTACCACCTGGGGCTTCCTCAGCCTGGGAGATGAGGTTATGTACAGGAGGTGGAAACGCAAGCAGGCTTAGTGCAAAGTCACTTGACCTTTTCGGTTTTCCCGTCTATACTCTAGCCTGTCCAGGGCCGTGGAGAGCACGTTGGTTGCAAGAACTTTTACGATCCGCTTTGAGGATACTGCACTAGACATCCACCTCGATTCCAATGCTCAACTCACGCGCCCTGGCATAGACATGTAAAGCCACAGCAAGGTCCTGGACGGCAACACCCACCGACTTAAAGACAGTAGCCTCGTCAATCGCTTTCCGGCCTGCATGCATCCCTCTCACTAACTCGCCCAATTCGATCCAGCTTTCAGGAGGAGTAATACTACCACTTGCCAATGCCTGCAGCAGATCGCCCGCTTCAGCCAGCGCCGACTCGCGCTGGTCAACCACGATTCTCGCATGAGAAAGTGTCTCTGCATCCACTTCACACATCTCAGGAGTGTACGCGCCAATCGCATTGATATGCACTCCCCGTGCAACCTCGCTCCAATGGAAGAGCGCAGCAGTCGCAGTTGTAGCACATGCCACTACTAACGCTCCTGAAAGAGCCTCTGTCGTAGAAGTAGCGCGATGGATAGGAGGACAGGCTGAACCAAGCATAGCCTGCAGACTTGCAACCAGCCGCTGATAATGTTCATCGTTACGATTTACCACGCGCACCTCTCGTAAAGGACGCACACTATGGATAGCCAGCACCTGCATGGGAGCCTGCGCACCTGCTCCAAACAGCGCTAATATATCCGCATCCTGTCGAGCGAGCAGCGATGTTGCCAGCCCCGAAACAGCACCCGTGCGCATTGCAGTCAGCCATCCCCCTTCAAGAACCGCCAGCGTTTTACCAGTCATAGCATCCAACAAAAGCACGGAGGCGTAGATACGTGGTAAATTTCTGTGTGGATTCCGTGGCATAACTGTCACTACCTTTAAGCCAAAGGCGTGCTGCTCGATCGTTTGTATTAACGATGGCATCAGCAGAGCAAGGCCCTGCTCTGCAAGGGCAACAGCCATGCGCTGCGGAGTCTGTGCCAGTCCAGCACTTAATGCGCCGAAAGCAACGCGCATTGCTTCAATGGCTTCTGTCATATTCAAGCAGCGTTGAACATCGGCACGAGAAAGTATGAGAGCCATGAGACGAATCCCTTTCGTATGCGTCGTACAATAGTAGTAAGAGATATATATATCAGGCGGAATGATGAACATCCTATGCCGTTACCTTGATGTGCGCCAATCGTCTGGCATTAAGGTATGATAAATTTGAAGCACCTGGCAAGAGGATCGCTTTAACAAACTGATCGGGTCAAAGCTGGATGTTGGCACGGGAAATGAACATTGAGGCAAGTGCCTCGTATTTCCTGCCGCAACGAGCATGCTATCCGCTAAGGACATTGCTTATCTTCTTCAGTACTTTGGAGGTCCTGTTCATTGAAAATTGTCGTTACTGGTGGAGCAGGTTTTATTGGCTCCCATCTTTGTGCCCGATTATTGGAAGATGGGCATAGTGTGCTGTGTGTAGATAACCTTCTCACCGGCTCAGAGCAGAATATCGACTCATTGCGCGTTAATCCATGTTTTACTTTTTTACAGCATGATGTAACACACCCTTTCAACTTCGAAGCCGAGGCCATTTTTCACCTGGCAAGCCCCGCCAGCCCGGTGGGTTACATGGAACATCCCATTGAGACCATCCTGGTCAATAGCCAGGGAACATACCAGATGCTCGAACAAGCGCGTAAGCAGAAGGCGCTTTTCCTGTTTGCTTCGACCTCGGAGATCTATGGAGATCCACTCATACACCCACAGCGCGAAGACTATTGGGGGAATGTAAACTCAATTGGGCCCCGTGCTTGTTACGACGAAAGCAAACGTCTCGGTGAGACACTGACCATGGAATACTGCCGTCAATTTCAGCTCAATTCACGTATTGTGCGTATCTTCAACACCTATGGTCCAAATAACCAGGCAGACGATGGCCGCATGATACCTAATTTCATCACCCAGGCATTACAAAACAAGCCGTTGACGATCTATGGCGATGGTAACAAAACACGCAGCATCTGCTATGTGAGCGACCTGGTAGAAGGGCTGCTGTTAGCCTTATTCAGGCCTTACACCACCGGTGAAGTGTTTAACCTTGGTAATATAGAAGAGCATACTGTGCTTGAATATGCTCAGACCATTATCCGGTTATGCAATGCTTCATCCACAATCATTTTCGAACCCAGCCGTATTGATGATCCGGAACGCCGTCGCCCCGATATTACTAAAGCTCAAGATGTGCTGGGCTGGCAGCTGAAAGTCTCGATGGAGGATGGGCTGAGGCGCACTATTGAATGGTTTAGCACCCAAACGTCTCTTCTTTCAACCGTCTGATCATAGTATGTTAAGACAAGCATTGGATAGAATCAGCAAAGATGATGAGTAGTCCAAGTGTGGGCAAGTACGTTACAACCCGTCACGTTACATGGCTTAATACAACGTATCGTGCATTGCGCGACCATGCCACGCCTTCAAACCTCGTTGGCCTGCTATGTGGAATAGTTGTTATTTTCCTCTTGCTAGTTCCGCCCCTGCCATGGAATTTTCGCCTACCGCTTTACCTGAGCGTGCTGGTGTGGACAATCTTGCGACCACGTGTCGCGCTCTACTTGATGCCTATCTGCGTACCCTGGGGCTCGATAGATTTCATCGACGTCAAAGGGTTACACCTGAATAGCGCTGATCTGCTGGTAGTATTCCTGGCGCTAGGTTGGCTCATGAGTTTTGCCCTGCACCAGCAGAAAGTAGGGCCTCGTGACCGTGGAGCATCGCAAATCCCTGCCTACCTCGTAATCGCAATGCTCGCCCTGGTCGGCACCATGGCACTCTCAATGACGGTAGCGCTTCATATCAGTTCCAGCCTGAAAGAGCTCAGCAAATGGCTGGAATTCCTGGTAGTCGCCCTACTAGGAGCACAATATTTGCGTACACGCCGCCAGATCTGGACAATTATCGTCCTTATTTGCCTGGCTGGTATTTCTCAAGCTATTTATGGCTACATTCAGGCATTCTTCAACATCGGCCCTCAAGCATTTATACGCTATGCCAACCTGCGCGTCTATGGGACATTTGATCAACCCAATCCTTATGCGGGCTACATCAACATACCTTTGAGTATCGCTCTTGCATTGACCTTGCTCGGGCAGAATTGGTTGACGCGCACCCTCGCAGGCCTCACAACCATCCTTCTAGGCGCTGCTGAATACCTCTCACAATCGCGTGGAGGAGAGATAGCAATTGTAGTCGCGCTCGTCTTTATCCTGTTAGTCGGCATGCCACGTATGCGTAACCTTACGAGGATATTGATTATCGGGCTGTTCGGCCTGATCGAAGCCTTGCTGGCTGGTTGGATACCTCAAAATATCATAAACCCGTTACTACGCTTTCTCGGCCTGGTTAAAATCTCCTTTACATACCCTAGTAGCCAGGATTACTCTACAGCCGAGCGCCTGGCTCATTGGATTGCCGGGGTGCATATGTTCCTCGACCACCCTATCCTCGGCGTGGGGATTGGCAACTATGCCGATGCTTATCCCAGGTACTTCATTACGATTTTCGTAGACCCCTTGGGGCATGCTCATAATTATTACATCAATATCGCGGCTGAAACCGGTTTTATTGGATTGACAGTCTACGTACTTTTCTTGCTCGCTGTATTTATTGCAGGTGCGACTTCATTGCGGCATATCAGTAAGAAATGTGCAGAAGCTAAATTGCAGGAACCAAAATCGCAACCCATTATCGAGGCACCACTGGGAAGACGCAACAAACTCTCGCTGCTTCTGCGACCGCTTAGCCTGATACAGTATTACCGCAGGCAAAAACATGTTGAAATCGCCGCTTTGCTCACCAACGATAGAGCTCTAGCGATAGGACTCCTGGCAGCGCTGGTTGCAGTCAATGTGCATAACCTTGTCGACGACCTCTATGTACATAGCTTAACTAATCTCATTGCGTTACTACTTATCGCTCTTATCCGTCTAGAGTGGGTAACACCCAGCGTGACGGATTAAAGGTATTGGCATTGGAGGAAACTTTGATTCCGCGGAATACTAGTAGTGCTTCCAATACAGACGCGCAATCTTTACAAGAGGATCAATCAGAATCTACCGAGGGAAAACAGGCAGAACCACCCGATCAGGAAACGCATGAAGAGCCAGAGATAACAAAAGAGCAGTTATCGTTAGGCAAGCGACTCCTGAATTGGCGCACGATTGTACCACTGGTTATTGTAATTGTCGCACTAGTTTACTTCGCAAAAAAGGCCAATATCAACCCACAGCAGACCTGGGCTGCGATCCGCACTGCAAATGTATACCTTCTCCTTGCAGCATTTTCCATCTATTATCTCTCATTTCCCATACGTACGCTCCGCTGGCGATTACTCCTGCAGAACGTTGGCTATACGAAAGCAAATGGAGTCGAATTACCAAAATTCTGGAAACTGCTTGAAATCATCTACATCTCCTGGTTCGCAAATGTGATCGTCCCCGCCAAGCTAGGTGACCTTTATCGCGCATACCTGTTACGCAAGGAAACACAACTCCCGGCTACGAGAACTTTCGGTACCGTGCTTGCCGAGCGACTGTTGGATTTGATTGTTTTGCTGCTAATCTTTATTCCCGCTGTCATGATCAGCCTGCACGAAAATCTACCTTCGCAATTGCAGCTCGGCCTGAAAATTACTATGGCAGTCGTCATCATAGGGATTATTGCCTTGTTCTTGCTGCGCATGTTCCCTACGCAAATCGCAAGATTAGTGCCTCAACGCTTTCGTGGCCACTACAACCACTTACAGGAAGGCACTCTTGGCTCATTTCGCCGCGTTCCTACCTTAACATCTCTCACAGTTGGCGTGTGGGCCTGTGAATCACTGCGCTTCTTCTCTATCGCCTTAGCGCTCAACCTGATCGGAGGAAACTTCCTACATCTCATTACTGCCGCGCTCTTTATTGCACTCGGGGAGGCATTACTGACAGCGATTCCCTTCACCAGCGGGGGCATTGGACTGGTCGAAGGCGGCATGTTGGCCATGATCGCGCTTTTCACACTCGATTCTAGCCGGGCAGCCGCAGCTATTCTGATTGACCGCACAATTAGCCTGTTCAGCCTTTTAGCAATCGGCTTCATTGTATTCATGATTGCCGTTGGCAGAGATGCAGTAAAGTTGAACCGGCAAAAAAGAGCCGTGACTCTTCCGCAAAAAAATCTTGACACTATATAGGCACTAAATTATAATTTTCAAGCAGGTCCGTGAGGTACGCATCGTCACATGAAAATCCTTGTACGCCTCGAATACAGGCCACAAGGGGGTGATCCTGGTGTCAGAAGTTAAAATCGGCGAAAATGACTCGTTTGAAACCGCGCTGAAGCGTTTCAACCGCAAAATTCAGCAGGATGGCATTCTGGCCGAAGCCCGGCGCAGAGAACATTACGAAAAGCCGAGCGTCAAACGCAAGAGAAAAGAAGCCGCCATGCGGCGCAAGGTCGCACGTAAAGGACAATAAAATAACCCTCGCCTCTGCGAGAATCGCATGCTTCGTTAAAAGGTATTTGGACCATGTGATTCCCGCGGAGGCATCATTTTTGTACGGGGGGACTATGGCAGAATATGATGCGCAGGTAGAACTCTCGATAGACCTGGGCGATAACAAGAGCAATAAAGCTTTTCAGCAGCTACTTCGTTCCCTCGCACTTGAGGCGGTTGTCATTCAGACCTTACGTAAAGCAGGGATAACACAACCTGTAACACTCACGCTGCTTATCACCAATGACGAGACCATACAGGCTCTCAATAAGCAATACCGGCAGCAGGATAAACCCACCGATGTGCTTTCGTTCCCTTTGCTTGCTGAGCCCATAGTAAATGCACCTGCTGGTCAATTGTGGATGCCACCTGAAGAAGCAAGTGAAACTGCATCAAAACAGGTCTTTGTCACCCCATCCGAACTGACTACCAATCTAGGCGACGTCGTTATCTCATGGCCAACAGTAGTGCGGCAGGCCGCCGAAACAGATCACAGTCCCTCCTACGAATTGCTCTACCTCCTCTCACACGGTGTACTGCACCTCATCGGCTACGACGATCAAACTGAAGCAGGCTACCAGGCAATGATACAGATACAGCAAGCCGTAATGGATGCAAGCGAAGGGAAAACATCGCCACCATGAGTGAACCTACGCCCCCACCAGCACACTCGCAGAAGAGCGAGTTGGCGAAATTCATTGCCGGTTTTGGTTTTGCTTTCAGTGGACTCCGGTATGCGCTGCGCACACAGCGTAACGTCCGTGTGCATGTCGCTATCGCCATACTTGCAATTCTGCTAGGCATCCTGTTACACATCTCCGCCATCGAGTTTGCTATGATCTTTGTGGCGATTACCAGCGTGTTTATTGCTGAGATGTTCAACACAGTCTTCGAGTTGTGTATTGACCTGGCTTCGCCCGACTTTCATCCCCTGGCGAAAGTTGCTAAAGATGTGGCTGCAGGCGCTGTCTTACTGAGCGCTATCCTTGCCATCGTGATTGCCCTATTTGTGTTCGGTCCGCATCTCTGGGAGCTAATTAGAAGATAGGACAGATCGACCTGGCACCCGCGCGGGTGCCAGGTCGATCTGTCCTATCTTCCAACGTAAACCTATTTCACACGTGAAACATATTGGCCGGTGCGTGTATCAATACGAATTTTGTCGCCGGGATTCACAAACAAGGGAACGTTGATGACAGCTCCCGTCTCCAAAGCCGCCGGCTTAGTGACATTGTTGGCCGTATCGCCTCTCACACCTGGCTCGGCACTCTCCACCGTCAGCTCCATGAAGTTGGGCAACTCCACAGATATTATGGTTTCGGTCTCACTATCTACCAACAGCCCCACAACATCATCCTCTTTGAGAAAACGCACAGCATCACCCAGCATCTCCTTCGCAATCGGCTGCTGATCGAAGGTTTCGGTATTCATGAAGACGTAGTCGTCACCATCGACATACAGGAACTGCCAGCTCTGATGCTCGACGCGCACGTCTTCAATCCCTTCACCTGCGCGGAAGCGTACTTCAATAACCCGTCCAGTTCTCAGATTCTTCAAGTTCGCGCGCACAAACGCGCGCCAGTTGCCTGGACTCACATGATGAAACTCGGTCACCGTATATAGTTCGTTGTTATGGCGTATAACCATGCCGTTGTAAAAATCGGCTGTTGTTGTCGCCCCCAATGGAGGAATCTCCTTTCATTCAAACAAAAAAGTGCTTTCTAGCACTTAAGCTAAAAGCTTGGACACCATTTCAGTATGCTCTGCATACTTCGCAAGCCGTTTCTTCTTCAGGTTCTCGCGCAGCACCCAGTTAATATCTGCATCACCCCACCCTGCGCACTCACGCATTAGCGCAAAGCCCTTTTCAGGCGCAGCCGCGGCTACCACGCTGACCGTATACCCTAACGCCTTGCGTAACGCACGCACATCATCACGCTTGCGCTCACCTACAGGAATGGCGTGTAAACGCTCCAATACAAGCTGCTGTATAGTCAGTCCCGCATCGACTACCGCAGGCGTATACAGCAATGGTGGTTCAGCAATAGCCGCAATGCTTGCACGCTGCTGGAGACAATTCCCCTTTGTCGCTAACTCCACCAGGTATTCAATGCTTTCTTCTGCTGCCACAGGCAACAACTGCTGAAATGCAATTGCTACTCCCTCACGCACCCGCCACGCAGCACTACAGGCAAAATCTCCCAATAATGCAAAAACTTCACCGCGCCATTCTGCTCGCACGACTGCGCATGCACCAAACGCGACAACGCCACAAAGAGCAATGAATTCATCGGGTGTGTTTGTTGTGACCGTTGTCGCGTCCGTAACGAGATAATTTAACAGTATCCGTACTTCACCAGGTTGTTCTGATACAACAGCAGCCAGGAGATTACTTACATCACTGACCAGTTCCAGATTTGCGCGTGAACCCGGTAATCGACTCTGTTCACGCAAATAGAACTCTAAAGGACGTTGATTGCCTGCTAAAGCCCTCTCCACCAGAGACGATAGGGTATCATGCATGATTACATATCCTTATATTAATACTCACCACAATTTTTCTTTGAAATTATCGATACCTTCCGGGCACGGTAACTTGAACCCATAACCATTCTACCACAAGCTACATCACTCCTTATATAGAGTCATAGTTGAATAACAAACAGTAACATTGACGTAAACGGCAATCTTGTGATACAATAGTAGTGTTCCATTCTTTGTTAGCACACCCTACATACCTTGGGGAGGGAAACTATGATTGCTGCTGGTGAACAATTCTCCTCATCCGGCATTGGCGAACCCAGCCTGTTTACTATTGAACAGGTAGCAGCACGAACAGGACTAACGAAACGCACGTTGCGTTATTATGAAGAGGTTGGATTACTACCCCCAACAGGCCGTACTGAAGGTAATTACCGGCGCTATAGCGAAGAGGACATTCAACGTTTAGAGCGCATCAAGAACCTGCGCGATCTGATGGGGTTTTCCCTGGCCGATATCCGCGAATTACTGGAGGCCGATGACGAACGAGGGCAGATCAAAGTCGCCTACCAGCATGAAACAGAGTCAGCGGCAAAGATTGCTCAACTGGATCGAGCAGATGAGCTTATTCATAACCAGCTCCACCTGATCGAACAAAAGCTGACCGGGCTCGAGCAAATGCGTGCCGGGCTTCTGGCGAAACTCGAGCGTCATCATCAAATTCGTGAGGAATTATCGGGCAATCAATAGATAACATTTTTTAAAACTAGATTGGATTCTTATGTAAATGAAAACTCTTGCTCATGACCACGAGGAACATCCGGTTCCCGAACTTGTTAACGAACAGCAGCAGGTCAAAGGCCTGCTGCGAACATTTGTAGCCCTACGCCATCGTAATTTCCGGCTTTTCTGGTTCGGGCAGCTTATTTCACTGGTCGGCACGTGGATGCAAACAACAGCTCAAGCCTGGCTGGTCCTGGAATTGACACATAGCGCATGGTTACTTGGTGTTGTGGGCGCATTGCAATTTTTGCCGGTGATGTTCCTCTCCCTTTTCGGCGGAGTTCTGGCTGACCGTCTGCCCAAACGGACAGTACTTTTATTTACCCAATCATCAGCCATGCTCCAGGCTGTTATTCTCTGGGTGCTGGTAGCCACAGGCCATGTACAGATATGGCAGGTCCTATTGCTTGCAAGCCTCCTGGGACTTACTAACTCACTTGATATGCCCACAAGGCAAGCGTTTGTCGTTGAAATGGTGGGACGTGAAGACTTACCCAATGCTGTTGCGCTGAATTCGTCCTTATTCAACATGGCTCGCATCCTTGGACCCGGACTCGGTGGTCTCCTCATCGCATGGCTGGGTCTCGCACCGCTCTTCCTGCTCAATGCGATCAGTTTTATTGCCGTAATCATAGGACTGGCGCTGATCGAGATAAAAGAACTACATACACCGGTAATGCGTTCAACCTTAATGAAAGATGTACCTAAACAGAGTACGTTGCAGAGCTTGCGTGAAGGGCTTGCATACGTTGCTCATACACCTTCCGTGTTATTGATCATTATCGTAGTTGGCGTGATTTCCCTGTTTGGCATCAACTTTAATGTCGTACTCCCGCTCTTTGCAACCGATGTGCTGCACAGTGGACCGCAGGGATTCGGCTTCATTTCTTCGGCCTTTGGTCTTGGTTCGCTCTTCTCAGCACTCTGGTTAGCCTGGGGTAATAATATGCCCAGCATCCGTCGATTACTTGCTGGCGCACTCGCATTTTGCATACTCGAGATCCTGTTTGCCGTCTCACATCTCTACCTGCTTTCGCTGGTTCTAATAGCGGCCGTAGGATTCTCCCAGATCGTATTTTCGGCAGCCGCGAACACGACATTGCAGACTGTTGCCCCCGACTACCTGCGCGGTAGAGTAATGAGCGTCTATATGCTGGTTTTTGCCGGAACCGTGCCTTTGGGCAATCTTTTTACCGGTGGCATTGCACATCTGTTTGGTGCTCCGATCGCACTTTTGTTAGGTGCAGTCATTAGTTTGATAGCGGCAATAGTCGGCTGGGTACTACGTAGACCGGCGGAGAAAAGTCTTGCAGAGACATCACTTATCACTTCATAAGTGGCACGTACTGCCGCTCACTATTGCCCCGCAGCAATACCACATCGGCTTGAGCGAGCAACTGCTCGCTTCGACATCAGCGGATGAACCGCCAACACTGTACTGGTCCCAGGCAGAGCCAACCGGGCTTGTATTGGGCTTTTCCCAGAAGCAAGCTTTGCTCAATCCAGCCGCACAAATTACTCAACGAATGCCTATCTATCATCGACGAGCTGGTGGAGGTGCTGTACTGGTAGGGCCTGGCTTACTCGGCCTGGACGTGGTATTGCCGGCAGGCCATCCCTTGGTATTACCAGACATTGTAGAGTCTTATCGCTGGCTTGGTGAGGTGTGGGTAGAAACCCTCCGGCATTTCGGAGTTGAGACGCGCATCGTGACCCCGCAAGAAGCACATGGACAACGCGCCTTTCTTAAACAAGAAGAAACTGGCGTACATGAAGCTATTCTACGTCGCGCCTGTTACGGCTCACTGTCACCATACGAAGTCGTAGCAGGACAGGGTAAGGTCGTGGGGCTAGATATGATTCGCCGTCGTGCCGCTAGCCTGCTACAGGCGGGTCTGCTTCTCCACTGGGAAATCGAACCTCTGGTACACTTGCTGGGTCACACATTGGAAGAACAAGCAATTTTGCGCGAAGGGCTGTTAGAGCGCGCCGTGGGACTTGATACACTGGCAGGTCGAGCCGTGACAGCCCAGGAAGCAATCGCAGCATTTGAAACTGTGCTCTTTTCGATGTGATGGGATTCTATGGGCTAGTAGACTTTGGCGAGGCTTCTCTCCGCCAGTCTCAATCACTTGACACTTGCCCTCTTGTCATCCTATAACATCCATACTGAGCGAAAGATTAGCAAAGAAAGGTTGTAAAGCATATGGCAGATAGAAATGCTCCCGGAGCATTGCAAGTTGTCAAAACACCTGATTTTGAGGCAATGGTCATTGGCGCACACCCCGACGATAACGATTTCGGTGCAGGAGGTACCAGCGCTTTATGGGCTAAGCAGGGTAAGAAAGTTGTATGGGTGATCATGACTGATGGGACTGAGGGTAGCGAAGTTCCCAGTCTAATAGACACAGATCTAATGCTCACGCGCGAACAGGAACAGCGCATGTCCTGTGAGGTGCTAGGTGTTCAGGCTATCGAATTTTTGCGCTTTCCCGACGGTCATCTTACCAATAGCGAAGCCGCTCGCAAGGCGATTGTCCGGCTCATACGCAAATATCGTCCGCGTGTCGTAATCACGCATGACCCAAGCCAGCACATTTTTGCGCCTGATCCCGATGAAAAACCGGATGGGACAGTTTACTTGAATCATTCCGACCACCGGGCAACAGGCAATATCGTGCTTGATGCAATCTTCCCGCCCGTTGGCAATCCCCGTTCCTATCGTGAATTGCTAGCTGAGGGATTGTTACCCTATCAGGTACATGAAATCTACCTCTTCCACACGGGGCCGGTGAACACCTACATCGATATCAGCGAGACTATCGAGCTGAAGGCCAGGGGCCTGCAGTGTCACGTTACTCAATTTGGGTCAGACACAAGCATGCTCGACAGAATCCGCGAATGGGGAGCTGAAATAGCAAAAGAAGCCAAAGAGAAGAAAGGTTTGGAGACCCAGTATGCCGAGGCTTTCCGCAGAATGAAGCTGTACGTTCCCAAAGAGGAAAAACCCGAAACAAAGAAAGAAGAGGCTGCAGAAGAGTAAGGCATCAACTTCGGGTTGAATTTGCCGGTCGTGGCGGAGCTACAACCGGCAAATTCAACCTATAACCCGCAAACACCCTCTCACTTTGGCGTCACAATCGCATAAAAGCCTTCCCACCAATTCAGGAATTGTGCACGACTAATCGAGTGGCGATTCCAGAGTGATGAATCCGCAACATACACATAGGTGCTATTCCCACCAGTCACCACGACCAGGTGACCGCCATCATATCTTGCTGGAGGGAAGGCTACAATTACAGGTCTGCCGTGATTTGCGATACCGATAATTTGGTCGAGTGATAGGTGGTAGCCCCAGGTTGTTTTGAAGCCAAAATGAGCAACCGTTCGCTGTATTCCAATATCTTCTAACAGTCCCAGTTGGGGAGTAATTTCGCCAATTTGGGCCTCGACCTTCAAGATATCCGTTATACGATAATGATGCCCATAGGCGTTAATGACCTCCGTCATTGAAGCAGTCGAGCATGCTGAATATGCCCAGAGGTTATACTCCTGCGAGGAGCTATATTGCGCCGGGTCAACCTGGCTGATGCGCACCAGGTCTTGTGTTGCGCTATAGGTTGGCTGCTGTTGCGGCCGCGTGACAGCAGAGGCAACCTGCTGGTTGAACAACACAAAACTTAAGAGCGCGCGGTGGGGGAGTAACAAATTAAGTGCGTAAAAGCCAAGGATAATTATGGAGATCAAGCCGATAGTAATTACGGTCCAGGAAACTGGCTCACCTGTACGGCGTCCATTGATGCGCGACCACACTGCAGCGGCTGATAGATATCTCGCAGGCCGTAACCCGGTTGCCCCTGTATAGCGATGTGCGCGCATCGGTATAGATTGCACAACGCTTCGACGAGATACTGGCACAACATCAACCACACGCCGCCCACGTATTGGGATTGGATCAATAATCCTGCGGCTGCCGCGAGCTACCATGAATTCAGCAGGTTGATTGCCCGACTGCGTTTTGATGGTAAAATAAACCCCGACCACCGTTACCGTGATGGCAAACGTGAGCAACGTGACCAGGAGGAAGGTCATAAATAAATGCTCCTCGCTAGTAGCCGGCAAGAATCAAGTTGGAGAGATACGGGCGCTAACTAGTACAACTTTTCTAAAGTGTACTTAAGGCAAAGTATACCATAACATCTCAGGTAATTCAACGGTTAATTTGCACTTTTTCGCCAAAGCTTGTAATTGATTGCACAAAACTTACCAGTGGTGACAAGCCAGGCATAACAAACCAAACAATTTCACCTGCTATACTGGTGACAGGTAGGACATTTTGGTAGTATCATAGGTTTTATGTTAAAGTACCCCTTTTGAAATACTACAAGATAGCGAGATAGATATGTACATATACTATATTCTACGCGGCACACAAGCTGGAGAACCGGTCGAGTTAGAGGGAGATATCGACGAAGAGCATTTTCCCGGCATTAATCTCAGTGATGGCCCTGCCATCCTCAATCACCTGGTGCAAAAAGTAAATCAGGAAGCAGGCACTACCGGCACCTGGGAAGAGTGCGACCTGACTGACTCGTTCTTCAACCGCGATGACACCTATCTATTCTACGGTGGCCGCTGGATGAGGCGGTCGGATACGCCTTGGCGCAAGGATAAGGGTGTCTAGGCTTTTCCATACGGGCAATAGCGCTCACGAACTATTGCCCATATGGAAAGCTCGAAACAATTCATCACAACCAAACAGCTTTATGAAGCAGTTTGCGCCGCGTACTGACTTCTCAGCACCTTCTTATCGAACTTGCCCACACTTGTCTTAGGGATCGCATCCACGAACACGACATCATCGGGCAGCCACCACTTCGCCACGTGAGGACGCACATAGTCGATGATCTCTTCTTTGGTAATCCGCTCAGTAAAATCGGGTTTTGCCACCACAAAAGCAAGGGGTCGCTCGTCCCACTTCGGATCTGGTATGCCAATCACACATGCTTCCAGCACCTTGGAATGGCCCATAATCAGGCTCTCAAGTTCGACCGAAGAGATCCATTCACCACCCGACTTCACCAGGTCCTTAGTGCGGTCAACGAGCTGGATGATGCCATCCTCATCTACTACGGCAACATCTCCTGTGCGCAGCCAGCCTTCGGCAAATTTCGCGCTGGACTCGCTATCCTTATAGTAAGCGCGGGCAATCCAGGGGCCGCGCACCTGGAGTTCACCATAAGTCTCACCGTCCCAAGGTACCTCTTGCCCGGTTTCGAGGTCCACGACGCGGAAATCAACGCCCGGTATGACCGTACCCTGCTTCGCCCTGACGCGGAACTGTTCATCTAGTGGCAGATCCAACTGATAACTACGCAGTCTGCTGACCGATGCCAGGGGCGACGTTTCAGTCATACCCCAGGCTTGCACTATGTTCAGGCTCTTGCGCTGAAGTCCCTCGATCAACGATCTCGGCACCGCTGAACCACCACAATAAATAGCACGCAACGCAGACAGATCGACCTGCTCTCTCTCTAGTACATTCAACAAGCCAATCCAGATAGTGGGTACGCCCGCCGCAACAGTCACACGCTCCTGGGTCATCAGTCGGGCTATTCTAAAGGGATCCATGAAACGCCCTGGCAAGACAATCTTCGACCCCATCATTATGCCAGCATGAAGCAAACCCCACGCATTGGCATGGAACATTGGCACAACCGGCAGAATCGTATCACGTTCGGATAGCGCCAAAGCATCTTCGAGTCCGGCCCCCATGGAATGCAGAAACGTGGAACGATGGCTATAGACCACGCCTTTGGGGTTGCCGGTTGTACCAGAGGTATAACACATCGCAGCCGCTGTGTTTTCATCGAGTTGGGGCCAATCATACTGTTCAGGCTGGCCTGCGATGAAAGCCTCGTAGTCAACCGATGGCTGTAGTTTACCTGTAGCGCTTGGAGCCTCGCCCATAATCACATACTGCTTCACGGTGGTCAACCGATCAGCCAGGCTCTCCAGTATGGGCACCAGGTCACCATCAACAAAGATCAGCGAGTCTTCAGCATTGTTGACGATGTAGGCTAACTGATCAGCAAACAGTCGAATGTTGAGTGTGTGCAAAACGGCCCCGATACAGGGGATGGCAAAATATAGCTCGAGATGACGATACGTGTTCCAGCCAAAGGTTGCGATACGATCACCTTCTTTTACCCCTGCGCGATGCAGCGCATTGGCAAGCTGAGCCGTGCGCTTGCCCCACTCGCCAAAGGTGTAGCGATGCAGCCCTGTATCAGTCTGCGTCACAATTTCCTTACGGGGAAAGATACGTACAGCACGATTGTAAAAATGCTGCAACGTGAGCTGATAATCCATCATTAAGCCTTGCATGCATTCCTCCTGAGAGAAGCTCTAATGCATTTAAAACAGCTCCACAGTAATTAGGCACGATACTTCAACTATTCTACAAGTTTTATAAGTCAACCGCAAGAGCTTTCCCAGGTTCCGCAATGAATCAACATTAAAATTTATCGATACCTGACCATTTTCATTGCTGTTCAGCTAATCATCTGGTATGCTGTCTATAAGCACTGTCCCGTGCTGTAACTATTTCTGCTGATGAGCCGTGTTATATATAGCTAGCCTGTAGTATATAAAAGTAACAATAGACGAAAACCGCGTACTCTACACAGTATGGTATGGGAGGAAGATAAGATGATTTTACAGACTAACACCAAGCGTGCGCGTGGCCTCGCCGCAATGAGTCCAGAGCGCCGTCGCGAGATTGCAAGCAAAGGCGGACGCACCTCGCAAGCCCGCGGAACCGCTCATCAATGGACGGCAGAAGAGGCTTCTGCGGCGGGCAAGAAAGGCAGCGCTCGCTACGCTCTACGAAAGGCGGTGACGAGTAGAGTCGCTCAGTGATCTACACTCTCAATTGCTGCCGCTGCCACTTCATCGCCTCGAGCTGCTGCCCAGCGCAGCACCTCGGCGGCGAAATAAAGTGAACCGGTCGCGCAGATCAGATCATCGCTTCCTGCCAGGGTGAGCGCCAGGTCCATGGCAGCCCGGCTATCGTCAGCTGTGCGTACTTCCACTTGTGGTGCGTCTTTAGCAAATGCTTCTCGCATCCGTTCAATCGTAGCGGCGCGCGGGCTCGCCATGCGAGTAAGTGTCACAACATCTACATGCTCTAATGCTCGTGCTATGCCTACCAGGTCTTTATCACGAAACAGGCTCAGCACCACAATCAGCCGCTGAAAAACAAATGAATCACGCAGAGCCTGCATCAGCTTTTCCATAGAATCGGCATTGTGAGCGCCATCAACCACAATTGTGGGCTTGTGCTCTACAACGTCGATGCGGGCAGGCCAACGTATTTTGCGCAACCCTTCACGCAACGCCTGCTCATCCCAGGAAACGCCTTTTTGGCGTAGTATATCGAGAGTAGCCACAGCCAGCGTAGCATTTTCGAGTTGATGCTGACCCGCTAAGGGTATTTCTAAACCCGTATACACCTTTTCCGGCTTCCAGACAGTAAAGTACTGGTGTTCCGCGGTGCGTGCTTCCAGGCGATAGCGGTAACGTAATGCGGGCAGTTGCCCTGCCTCAACCTCTGCCTGAGCAGGATCACTCTCAGCGGTCCCGACGCGTATCATTTCGGCGTGCTGTCGCCGGCACATGGCAGCAATGGCAAGCAAAGCCTCTGGTGGCTGTGCCGAGGTCACTACCGTGCCGTTTAGCTTGATGATGCCAGCCTTTTCAGTAGCAATCTCCGTCAGGGTATCACCTAGAATCTGCATGTGATCGTAACTGATAGAGGCAATCACTGAGACAAGGGGCTGTGTGACATTCGTGGCATCCAGGCGGCCGCCTAAACCAACCTCCAACACGGCATGTTCTACACGCTGGCGACTAAAATGGAGCAAGGCAAGGGCAGTTGCTACCTCGTAGGTTATAAATGGACCAAACTCTCGTCTCCGTTCAATCTCTTCGACAGCCGCACGCACGGCTGGCACTAGTTCTGCAACCTCGTCCTCACTGATGAGACGCCCATCGACACGTATGCGCTCACGAAAGGTATGCAGATCAGGTTGTGTATAGAGGCCGGTATGCAGGCCGGACTCGCGCAAGACTCGTTCGATAAACGCCGCAGTTGATCCTTTGCCTTTCGTGCCTGCAATCAGAGTACTGGAGTAACTGAGTTGGGGATTACCAAGCGCTTCAAGCAGCCGCGCTTCTCGCGGTAAATTTTCTTCGGGATTGCGGGTAAAAGGTCCGCCGCGCTCATAATCGCTAAGGCTATAAAGATATGCTAAAGCTTCTTGATAGTTCACAACAATCCAAACCTTCATTATTCAATTTAAAACATCAAAACTTCACTAAGCGATAAAGTTGCCTCGTACAACCGCATCGCTCATCTTCACGACGCGCATCATTTCTCGCACATCGTGTACCCGTACAATATCTGCTCCCTGCGCTATTCCCAGGGCTACGGTAGCAGCCGTTCCCTCTAAGCGTTCGGCAGCGGACAGGCCACTGAGCACCAGGCCTATGGTCGATTTGCGCGACGTGCCAAGCAAGATGGGACGCCCCAATGCCCGCAATTCACCGAACCGGTGCAGCAGCGTCAAATTCTCTTCCGGAGTCGTACCAAAGCCAATTCCTGGGTCAATGATGATGCGCTCCCAGGCGATACCCGCAGCTAACGCCAGGTCAATACTGTGCGCCAGAAAGCGTATGACATCGCTAACAATCTCGTGTTTCTGGTAACCACGCATGTTCGCCATCAAAACGACAGGAACCTCTCGCTCGCCAACCAGCGCCGCTATGTCAGGATCACGACGCAGCGCCCAGATATCATTGACAATGCAGGCACCTGCATCCAGCGCCTGCCTCGCAACCTCTGCCTTATAGGTATCAATAGAAATCATCACTTCTTTGGGCAAGACAGTATACAACGCCCGGACAACTGGAAGGACGCGAGCCAGCTCTAGCTCCGTAGAAATCGGCGCAAAGTTGGGGCGCGTTGACTCGCCGCCAACATCAATCATCGTTGCCCCTTCCGCCACAAACTGCTGCGCCTGGGCAACCGCACGCGCAACCACGGCCTCTGGCGTAAGTGTTTCCTCTATGAGACCATCCCCCGAGAACGAGTCCGGTGTGACGTTGATGATGCCCATGACATATGTCTGTTGGCCCCATTCCAACCGGTGATTTGCCCATATCGTCGCTGGTAAAGCTACTGGCATGTGTAATATCCTTTTTGGATAAAATGTCGGGCGAATCTCCCTGGCTCTTACGCAGGATTTCCTTCTCGCCCCCCTCATGATAACCTTTTTCGTTCTTTCCTCGCAATGCTATACTATACTTGAGTTGATATTTTATACCCGACCCTGGCTTTCAACATATCTTATTATAGACGCGAGCCTTAAGCCGCTCTCTATTATAATTGAGGGAAAAGAAAACAATGAGTGAGAATACCGAATCAAAAGCGCAACACAGAAGTCCTCACCGGACTCTCCGCTGCCATGAATGTGACGAAGAAGCACTTGGACGCTGCCCGGATTGCCATAGGGGTTTATGTCAAGACCACTTTCCTAAGCAGCAGCATTCCCCTTGCGCGCAAAAGCAAATGAAGCTGGCACCAACACAGGTCTGCTATGTGTGTGGCACCCAGGTCTATCCCGACCAGTGGTCTCTTTCACGCACCTCTCACTATATCGATCAGTTTCGCTGTAAGGGCTGTGGACGCCATATCTGTGACGAACTGCATACTCAACGTAAAAACGAACGCATCTCTATAGTCCGCGATGGCTTACGGGGTCATCGTTACCAGTACACCGAGCGCTATTGCGATCTCTGCGCACCCCTTTACCGCGTAGGTGGTATCAAAGGAATTGCACGCCTGCTTGTCGTCGCCGGAACAGTGGCAGCAGGTGTCCTTTTCTACATTCATCCCTGACAATATGTTATTAGGAAGGAATAGATAGCGAAGAGGAGATTGTTTTTCCCCTCTCCGCCTTACATATACCATGACATTAACACCGACCGTACAATCCACGTTGCAACGCTATCAAACCGACATACTTGCAGCCCTCCGTCGCTCTGTAGAGCGCGCCAAAGACGCTGCGATACGTCCACGGTCAGGTGATCTCACGCCCTTTTATGGGCAAATGCAGTATCACCTTGGTTGGGTAGACAGCAGCTTCTCACCCATAGCCATCAGCCCGGGCAAACTGTTGCGCCCCACGTTGCTCTTATTGGCCTATGAAGCTGCCGGCGCATGCAGCCCTGATGCAGAAACAACCTCTTATGACGCGCATTATTTGCGCCGCGCACTGCCAGCCGCCGCCGCCGTCGAACTGACCCACAATTTCACCTTGATTCACGATGATATTGAAGACAGAGATGCCGAGCGCCGCCACCGCCCAACACTTTGGAACGTATGGGGCATTCCCCAATCGATCAACACCGGCGACGGCATGTTCGCGCTTGCCCGTTCGACACTTTGGAGCGTGGTCGAAGAAGGGGTAGGGGCTGCTATTGCTGTTCGTCTCGGGGCCATGCTTGACAGGGCTTGCCTTGTACTCGCCGAGGGCCAGTTCCTCGACATTAGCTTTGAAACCCGTAATGACATCTCTGTTTCGATGTACGTGGACATGATTAGCCGCAAGACCGCAGCATTAATGGGCTGCTCCACAGAGATGGGAGCGCTTCTGGGAACTCGCGACCAGGAAACCATTGATCGCTTGCACAGCTTTGGCTATGCAATGGGCATCGCATTTCAAGTACGCGATGACATTCTAGGTGTCTGGGCCAGTACTGCGGAGTTGGGCAAGACTCCTGCGGGCGATATCTATCGTCGTAAAAAGAGCCTGCCCGTTTTACACGCGCTCGAATACACAGAAGCGACCGACCAGCAGTCCCTACGCCAGGTCTACTCGCAAGATACTCCAGTCACAGGTGCGCAGGTCGAAGAAGTGCTGGCAATTTTTGAGCGTACACGCACCAAAGCCTATTGCAGTTCTTTCCTGGCCGAACACTGTCAACTAGCCCACGAAGCCCTGGCAAATGTCCCCCGTCACTCCAACCCTGTAGCAGCACGCGCACTCGATGATATGGAGACACTGGTTGCATTTGTCAAAGAAACGGCCAAGAACTGAGAAGAAGCTTTGCCATACTATGGCTTTCCCGTTTTCGACTTAGACAGCATCCTGCACAGATGAAGTAGCATGGGTTTCAAGCAATCGCTTGAGGACTGCAAAGCTCTTGTCATTTTGCCGGCGCATCAATCGTGCCAGGAGTGGCAGTAACAGTTTCAACGGAAAACGGGCTTCTATGCGGGCAGTAAAGCGGAGCAGTGGTCCTTGTATCGGGCCAGGCTGTGCAAGGTGTACATATGGGGTATTAAGTTGTGTTACGAATTACTGAAGTGGTTGGGTCTTCGTGGTATGATACCAATAGACACAATTGATTCTCCTTAAGAACTCCGTGAGTGCGCTTGATGAGAATCGAGAAACGTTTCACGATAAACATCCTATAGCAAAGATAAGGTAAACGTGTGAAGCAAATAATTCGACGTGAGCGTAACAAAGCTGACTATGGCTACCCCTCGCCCGATGTGGGAGCACTCTCAGCAAAAGCCCTCGAGGTAACACGACGCCTGACAGAACTGTACGGTGAACTCCCTTTCTCAAGCAAAGACCCGATGAGTATGCTCGTCGAGATTATCTTATCTCATCGCACACGCGACGAGCAGACTGCTGTAGCCTACGATAATCTCCTAAAACGATTTGGCTCCTGGGAGGCAGTGCGCGATGCACCGACGGAAGAGGTACAGGATGCGATTGATAATGTGAACTGGCCAGAGGTCAAAGCACCGCGCCTTCAGGCGATTATGCGCCAAATCACTGAAGAGCGTGGCGAACTCAATCTTGATTTCCTGTGTAGTCTTTCGGTAGAAGAGAGTGCCGCCTGGCTGAACCGGCTGGAAGGAGTCGGGCCGAAGACAACGGCCTGTGTCCTTCTGTTCAGTTGCCAGCAGCCGCTGCTTCCCGTTGATGTACACGTGCATCGAGTTTCAGGACGCTTGGGCCTTATTGGCAAGAAGGTTTCAGCCGATGCCGCTCATACCCTTTTGCAAGCCCTGCTCCCGCATGACTCCCGTACAATCTACAATTTTCATAAAGGCTTGTTGCGGCACGGTCAACGCATTTGCGTCTTTGAACGCCCTCGCTGCAATAAATGTCCTATTACTGATCTGTGCGATTACTATAAAACAGTGGTAAAACCACAATAAAAACTACTGGTCAGCCCAATTTGAATTTTGCCGTTGGGCCTGGCACCCGCAAGGGATGCCACCACATTTCTGCCTCAAACCTATCTGGACTGACTACTACCATGTCTATAGCTGTTTGTTCTTTAATCGTTAACACCTGCCCCTTGTTCCTCGCCGTTATAAAGCTGCCACTTTCCCATAGACGTGATCCAGTTGACTATGCGTCGATGGAAACAGGCCGGCCCAACGGCAGGAAGTGCAATTGCTGCTCTAACCCGGCTGCCGCGAACGCTTGCTCGATCTGGGCGCGGTCTTCAGTGAAATGGGCCCAGCCTTCATAGTGGAGAGGAATGACGATGACCTCCCCAAGCGCCTTCGCGAAGCGTACCCCTTCAGCCGCTGTGAATGTGAGGTAGGCTGGACCAAACACGTCAAAGTGGGCTGCGCCGAAGTGGAGCAGAGCCGTCCCAATCTGGTACCGCTGGGGAATCTCTTGCAACTCCTCGAAGAAGACCGTATCCCCTGACACATAGATCGCGCCGCGATGCTGTCCATTCCACTCAATGATCCAGCCAGTGACGTCACGCACCGCTTCCTCGCCAAGCATTTCCTCAAGTTCCCGTGGACCGTGCCGTGCTGGTGTGGCCGTCACATGAACATGTAGGCCATCTGCCCCATGCAGATCGACCGTCTCCCATGGAGCCACCCCGCGAGTTCCCCCGTCCAGGCGTTGCGCTCCTGCAAGCGTGGTTAGGACTTGTTTGGCCTGCGACAAATAGGCGCGGCCTGTCTGGTCAAGGTTATCGATATGCTGATCGTGGCTCAGCAGGACGGCATCGACTGCCCCAAGCTCGGAGACGGTGAGCGCCGGGCCGGTCGTCTTGATCACTTCGACCGGACCATTGGCATATCTGCTTCCTGCCGGGTCGAAAGTGGGATCGGTCAGGAGGCGCAGTTGGCCGATCTCAATGAGGGCTGTCGGCCCGCCAATATGGGTGATACGTACAGGATAAGCATGCATCTGATTCATGATTTCTCTCCTCATGTGGGTTCATCAGTGACGAATGGCTCTTCAATAGAGGCCTTTCTCCTCATATCATTTGGATCCGTCTATTTCTTTTCTCGAAACGAACTCATAAAACTACAGACGATAGTAACTGACCTATCCCATCGTAGGAACAACGCCAAGCCGTTGCGGCAGAAGATCATCAGCAACTGCCTTGCCATTAGCAAAGCAGTTGCTGCTCCTCCCCCAAGGTTCGCCTGCTTGCCTGGGGATAACACAGTTCCTGATTGATGCCACGAGCTGTATAGCCTGTTGCCTGAGATGCCCTCCCGCCTTCCTGGCCCACTTTTGCCGAACGAGGTGGATCGCTGCAAAGATCATCCAGGGCCCTACCAGGGCGAAGATACCTCCCAAGGCAAGGAAGAACCCGAGGGCGAGGAGCCCGCCGGCGATGGAGAGGATCATCGTTCTCCACCCCTCGACGTCATCCTGTGCTGATATTGAAAATGCTCCAGCTTTTCTTCCCTGCGTCACACGATATGCCTGCGTGCTACTTTCTACCATGACTCCCATGGTTTCACCTTCTTTCTGTGTATCTTGCCTGTATTCTTCGGTCTGCTCACAGTTTACTTTGCATCGTGCAGTGACGCTTCTGTAGAATTACCAGAAGTGATTACCAGTTTCTGAGTGGTCAGGCGAAAACATTTTCGAGGATGTACTGTTAGTATTACCAGGAAGGAGCGCATGACACACGGCGAAAGATGAGCAACCCTGTAGGTATCTGCATGCACGCCAAAAAAGTGGGTCAATCAGGAGTACACCTGTGCCCCTGTTCCTCTAAACCAGGTGCTGCTCGATCGCGTAGCGGGTCGCAGCATTGCGTGAGGAGATCCCGATCTTGCTGTAAATCGAGGTGAGGTGAAAGTTGACTGTGCGTGGGCTAACGACCAGTTGTGCTGCCACCTGTGTATTCGTGAATCCTTGAGCTACCAGGCACAGGACCTCCACCTCTCGTGCTGTCAGCCCAGCAGGATGAGTCGGTGATGACTCGGCTCGTGGCGTTGGTGGTGATTCCGAAGAGATCATCTCTGGTCCGCCTCGGGCGGCTAGAGCTTGCTCCGGCGTCATCGTCCGTCCCTCCTGCCATGCGGTAGCAAAGACAGACTCTCCCAACTGCTCTCTAGCAACACTCACTGCCTGATTATACCCGGCACGATCAGCAGGTGGCAGAGGAACAGCAGTCGCTTCGCGCAGGACTTCCGCCGCTCCCCACACTTGTGCTGCCCATCTGAGCTCGCCTTGTGCGACGAGCACACCAACCAGTCCTTCTAGACTCAACGGCATGATAAACTGCTCGCCTAGTTCCCGGCTCAGCGCCAGGCTCTCCTCGTAGTGGCTGCGTGCTGCTCTCAGGTCACCCTGCTGTGCTTTCACCTTCCCTAAGACATACAGCGTCACGGCAATATCCCATCTGGCATCCATCTCCCGAAAGAGTGTCAGGCTCTCCTGGGCTAGCTTGGACCCCCTGACCGGCTCCTCCTCAGACAGAGCTATTAGCGCTGCAACGGCAGCACTATGAGCCATCCAATGCCGGTCGCCCACTCTGGTGATGAGTGCCTCTCCTTGCTGCAGCCGCTGGCGGATGGTTGCTGCCTCAGGCGAGCCAGACCAGTAGAGCCATAACGCCGAGTGGACGAGGGTGGCACCAACCCAGAGTTCGTTGACTGCTTTCCGAAAGAGCGCCTGCGCCTCCTGGAAGAGCGATTGACCTCTGACGTACTCGCCATGCATGCTGACGGTATCAGCCAAATAGAAGAGGGCTTCCGCCACTTCCCACGACTCGCCCACCTGCCGCATGAGCCTCACTCGCTCCTCAATAAGCATGATGGCCTCGGTCGGCTTGCCCCTTCTCCAGGCGACGCCTTGAAGTAAGGCGAGGCAGTTGGCGATGCCGCGTATGTCCCCCACTTCCCGGTAGTCGTCAGGCCCTGCTGGGCTAGCGCCTCTGCCTGAGCAGGATCGCCCTGCCAAATCGCAAGATTGGCTGCCGCTCGCAGGACGTTGGCACGCAGGGAAACATTCTCTCCCTCGCTTTGAGCGAGCGCGCGCTCCAGAAACGTCCGTCCCTCAGTGTAGTGTCCACGTATGCGCCAGAATTGCTCCAGGGCGGCACTGAGCTGCAAAGCCACCTCTCTGCGCTCTTGCACCTGCTCGTCTGTCACCTTCTCCAGCGCCCAATCCAGAGCCGCACGCAGGTTGTCGTGTTCCTGCTCCAACCGCTCTACCCACGCCACCTGGTTCGGGCCGTTTAGTTCGGGCTCGGCCTGTTCGGCCAGCGCCAGATAGTAGTGTGCGTGGGCTCTGCGGGCTGCTTGTAGTTCGCCCCGACGTTGCAGGCATTCCAGTCCATACTCGCGAATCGTCTCCAGCACGACGAAACGGAGTATCACTCCTTCTTGCTCCGTTTGTTGTAGCAAACTCTTGTCAATGAGAGATGCTACCTCATCCAAAATAGATGCTGCACCATTGCTGTCGTCGAGTAATGTGCAGATGGCCTCTAGGGCCTCCAACGTGCAGCCGCCGACGAAGATGGAGAGCCGCCGAAAGAGGGATTGTTCCTCGGCCGTAAGCAGGTCGTAGCTCCAGGAGATGGTGTTGCGCAATGTCTGGTGCCGTGCTGGCACATCGCGTGCTCCGCTGGTCAACACGGCCAACCGCCGCTCCAATCGAGCAAGCAGTGCCTGTGGTGGCAGCAGCTTGCTGCGGGCCGCAGCTAACTCGATGGCCAGCGGTAAGCCGTCCAGGCATATACAGATCTCTGCTACGGCTCTTGCATTGGCGTTGGTCACCTGGAAGTCGGACTTGGCCGCCTGTACTCGCTCGATGAAGAGTGCGACTGCCTCATACTGCGAAAGCACGACGGGATCTGGCAAACGTTTGGGGTCGGGCAGCGCCAGAGGCGGGACTGCAAACTCATGTTCGGCTCGCACATGGAGCACCTCCCGGCTCGTCACCACGATCTTCAGCTTGGGGCAAGCGATGAGGAGCGCGGTCACATGCTCCGCTGCACTCACAATTTGCTCAAAGTTGTCCAGGATCAGCAGAATCTGCTTCTCTCGAAGAGACGCTTTCAGCAGTTCAAGCGGGGATTGCTCTGCGGTCTCTTTGACCCCGAGCACCTGCGCAATGGCAGGAATGACGAACTCAGGCTCACGAACGGGAGCCAGGTTCACGAAAAATACTCCATCGACGAAGCGATCACTCAACTCAGCCGCCACCTGTAAGCTCAAGCGGGTTTTGCCGGTGCCCCCAGGACCCGTTAGAGTGAGCAGCCGCACGCCCTCGCGGCCGAGCAGGTCTCTTACGGTCGTCACTTCTTTCTCACGTCCGATAAACGGAGTAGGTTGGATGGACAGGTTGTTGGGATGAGCATCGAGCGTTTTGAGAAGTGGGAAGTTGGCAGGCAGGTCGGCGATGACCAGCTGGAAGAGGCGCTGGGGACGTCCCAGGTCCTGGAGGCGATGTTCCCCCAGATCCCGCAGGCTCACGCCATCTGGCAGGTCCTGCTCGACGAGCGCGCTGGTCGCCTGGGAGAGCAGCACCTGTCCACCGTATCCGGCGCTCATGATGCGGGCAGCTCGATGTACATCCAGTCCAGCATAGCCTTCGGAAGTCAGGGTTGGTTCGCCAGTGTGCAAGCCCATATGCACCTGCACCGCTCTGACTTCGGACAAGGGATGGCTGGCAAGCGGCACGCAGGAGTTGTCGGTGCTCTATCAGCACGAAAGGGTAGCGCTCGCTCAAATGCTGAAGCAGATGTGTGGCTCCCTCTATACCGGTGAAGAGCAACGTCACTGTTCCACCCGGTAGGTCACGCATACAGAACCTCCCTTTGTCTCAGCAGGATGCATGTTGCCATGCTTCCTCAGTGCTGTTTATATCCGAGCAGGGTCGGAAGAGCAAAGTGACTGATACCTTGAGCATTATATCGCGTCATTGAGTCGCGAGGAAGAAGGGAGGGAGGGACCATGCAATTTCCCCTGGACTTTGTACATGCGCCCTTTCGGTGTAAGTGAAGGGCTTTCAATATATCACAACTCGACCTCAAGAGTTTTTCAACATGCTGACTCTTTAACAAGAAGCCTTTTGATAGCAAGAATAGCATCCTTCAATCGTCGCTGATAGTTACTAAATGTGATCACAGGTAGATGTACACGTGCATCGAGTTTCAGGACGCTTGGGACTCATTGGCAAGAAGGTTTCAGCCGATGCCGCTCATACCCTTTTGCAAACCCTGCTCCCGCAAGACTCCCGTACAATCCACAATTTTCATAAAGCCCGTGAGCGTCACATAGCCCTCTACGGGGAACATCCAGTTAACGGTGCAGACGAAGACGGGAGAACGTATCCTCAATGGATTGCATTTGCTCATGGCAGCCGGACGTGTTCCCAATACCGATTGGCTCAATCTGGATGCAGCCGGGATACAGATGGACAAACGCGGCTTTATCCAGGTGAACGAGCGGCTGGAGACCAACGTGCCAGGCATCTACGCCTTAGGTGAGGTCATAGCTATCCTGGAAGTGGCAATGATAGGCAAGGTCCCCTATACCGTTCTGCGCGATGGCGTCTTTGCGCACCCGACACTGGCTGAGTCTCTCAATAATCTGTTCTCGGCCTTCGATGAGTATAAGAGGTAGACAGGCACTGCAAGTGGGAGGGCCGTTGGATGGTACACTGCGTCAGTGTTGACACCTCTTCCTCGTTCAGGGTACTGACTATCGCTTGCGTGCCATATCCCTCCTGGACGACCATAAGCAGTATGGTCGTCCAGTACGAGAATATTGATGACGAAACGAGGAAAGAGAGGGCATGTCATGAAAGCGATAGCAGTTTATCCAGCCAAGCCACATTCCACGCACCTTGAGGATGTGCCGATGCCAAAGGTGACGGACATTCCAAATGGGCAAGATGTATTGGTGAAGGTGTTGCGAGTGGGCGTTGATGGCACAGACAAGGAAATCAATGCGGCGGAATACGGCAACGCGCCTGAGGGAGAGAAGTTCCTCATCACCGGTCACGAAAACTTCGGCCAGGTGATGGAGGTGGGTCCGAACGTACCGGATACGATCACGCCGGGAACCTATGTTGTGGCAATGGTACGTCGACCTGGACACAGCATTTACGATCAGATTGGCCTCCAGGACATGACCATCGATAACGTATACTATGAGCGTGGCATTAACCTACGCCATGGCTATCTCACCGAGTACTACGTTGAGGATGCAGCCTATATGGTAACGCTCCCCGATACGCTATGCGAGGTCGGGGTGCTGCTAGAGCCACTCACTGTTGCAGAGAAAGGCTTGAACCAGGCCCATGAGATCCAAAGGCGCTTGAAAGTCTGGCAACCGCGCCGACAACCGCCGCACGGCGCGGGCACGATTGGTTTACTCGCGACCCTGGGGATGCGACTGCGGGGCGTGGAGGTGACCTGTTACTCGCGCCGGTTGCCACCGTACTTTAACAGCGATCTCATCACCAAACTTGGCGCTCACTATGTCAGTTCGCAGCAGGGGACGCTGACTGAAGCAAGCAAGATGCATAGACCCTTTGACATCATTTTTGAAGCCTCCGGCTTTAGTTCGCTGGTCTTCCAGGCGGCGGCAGAGGCGTCGGTGCCAGCCACCAGACAGGTTGGACCGGCTTGGTTGCCAAGCTGCTCGAGCAGACCGAGGGCAGGTGGACCGCTTTGCGTTGAGCATTCCCCCAATGACTTGCGCGAGCATGCAGACAAGGTGTATGAGATAAGTATGAAATGCTAAGGAAAGAGATCATGAGTAACTTGCCAATTGCCGATTATGCTTTACTGTCAGACTGTCGCTCAGCCGCGCTGGTCAACCGCGCGGGTTCCGTTGACTGGCTGTGCTTTCCCCGCTTCGATGGGCCGTCGGTCTTTGCCCGGCTGCTGGACGAGCAAGCGGGACACTGGTCCATCTGCACGGTTGGTGCTACCGAAGTGAGCCGCCGCTACATTGAAAGGACGATGGCACTTGAGACGACCTTCCGCACCCCAACGGGCAGCGCGGTGCTGGTCGACGCGATGGCTATCGGGCGCAATGAGCGCGGACATGAACTGGGCGTCGACTCGCCTGGCATAGTGCTCCGCTCTGTATCGTGCCAGAGCGGCACTGTGGAGATAGAGCTTGAGTATGCGCCCCGCTTCGAATACGGCCTCATCATCCCCCTGCTGAGGCCAATTCAGGGAGGCATTGTCGCCCGTGGTGGCGCAGATGTCCTGGTCCTCTCCTCACCGATGGTGTTGCCCATAGAAGGCTCGATTGCACGCGCTCGCTTCACCCTCCAGGCAGGTGAGCAGGCGAGCTTCGCACTACAGCATCGGGCTAGCTGGGAGAAAATTCCGGAGATATATACTCAGGCGGCGATCACCGACTACCTGCATGACACCGTTGTAGGATGGCATACCTGGTCAGACCTGCATCAGAGGTACGAAGGACCGTGGCACGACCTGGTCCATCACAGTGGCCGTGTACTGCAGGCACTCATGTTTCGTCCCACGGGAGCACTTGTCGCCGCGCCCACCACCTCCTTACCCGAGTCCATAGGGGGAGAGCGCAACTGGGATTACCGCTACACCTGGATTCGTGACGCCTGCCTGACGCTGGAAGCACTCTGGGTCGCTGCTTGCCCTGATGAGGCACACTGGTTCTTCTCCTGGATGGCTGGTGCAGTAGCTACCCAGATCCGGCGAGGCGCTGATCTTCAGATTATGTTCGGAGTCGGTGGCGAGCGCGATCTGAGCGAACGCTCGCTCAATCACCTGGCTGGGTGGCGTGCCAGCCGCCCTGTGCGCGTCGGTAATGGTGCCTGGGAACAACGCCAACTCGACGTCTACGGGGAGCTCCTCGCTGCGGCGCACCGCCTTCGTGACCAGCTCAGTGGACTCGACGAGGTCACGCGCAACTTCCTGGTCGAGGTTGCCGATGCCGCAGCAGCACGTTGGCGGGAGCGCGACCAGGGCATCTGGGAGGTGCGTGGAGACCCCAGGGATTTCCTTTACTCAAAGCTCATGTGTTGGGTAGCACTTGACCGCGCTATCAACATTGCCGATATATTGCATGCGCATGACCGGATTGCTACCTGGACAGCGACACGTGAGCAGATCCGCGACGCCATCCTCAAGTATGGTTGGAGCGAGAAAGCTGGAGCATTCACCCAGGCGTTTGGCTCCGATGACCTGGATGCCTCCGCGCTTATGATGCCGATTGTGGAGTTCCTGCCCGCCACCGACCCACAAATGCGGTCCACAATAGACGCGATCGCTGAGCGGCTCACTGATGAGCATGGACTGGTCTACCGCTACCGCGCATCCGATGGGCTGGCTGGCGAAGAAGGGACATTCCTACTCTGCACGTTCTGGCTTGCCCAGGCGCAGGCACTGGCCGGGGAGGTCGAGCAAGCCAGGACGACCTTCGAACACGCGATTGCCTATGCGAATGACGTCGGCTTGCTCGCCGAGGAGGTAGATCCAGCGAGTAACGAGTTGCTGGGCAACTTCCCGCAGGCCTTCAGTCACATCGGCCTCGTGAATGCAGCCTGGGCCATCTCGCAAGCGGAGTGACCATTGCCAGAAAAGAAGAGAGTAGAAGGGAAAGAGCGATGCGCGATCACGTCTGGTGGAAACAACTCCACTGGTTTGAATATGGAGTAGAACTGCTTGGAACAGCATTTCTTGTCTTTGCTGGCGTGAGTGCAGTTGTCTTCGATTTTGGCACAGGCTCACCGCTGGCTCATGTCCTCCCCGATACAAGTCTCCGTCGACTCATCACGGGTCTCTTGTTTGCAGGGAGTGGTGCGCTCGTCGCCATTTCGCCACTCGGGAAGCTTAGTGATGGTCATATCAACCCTGTCGTATCGCTGGCATTCTGGGTTGCTCCACCCCTTGGCGCTTTGCTGGCCGCTGGAAGCAACGTTCAAGTCCGCAGGAGGCTGATACTCAATTTAGCTAATCTGTTGAATATTATGAGCAGTCGGGCCAGTGCTATTTTCAACGACCTCAAACTTCACCGGGACTCCTGGCTTGATAGTGCGATAGCCCTGCCCAGGAAGAGCGGTAAAGTGAAAGAACACATCGTCGCCTGATCCATCTCTTGCGATCATGCCAATACCCGCATTGAGGTCGAACCAGCGTACAACCCCTTGTGCTACTGGTAGACCATTCTCCCCCAGTGATGGCGTGCCATCAGCCCATTCTTGCTGGGGAATGCGGATTTTACGTACCTGCGGTGTGTCGTACGCTTCGTAGCGGTAATCAGAGCGGGCTTGCATGATGGTGCGCAGGTCGTGTCGCAGTTCTTCGTTGGTAGGGCGACCGACAAAGAACCACCCGTTATAGATGGCGTGGATGCGCAAGTCGGGGCGCAGCACAAAGGTGTACGGCTGCGCACGATAGGCGTACTCGCCTTCCGTTTCGTCAAGAATGTTGATCTGCTTGATGACGGTGCGCTGCTCATCGGACAAGAACGTCCACCGGGCTCCCAGGCCGGCGCGAAAGGCAGCCTGGACGAGTGGCGGGTCTGCACTCATGGCCACGAGCTTGCCGTAATTCACCGTTAGTTCGTGCTGAAACTCCACCAACTGCCGCATCTGCTGCTGGTCACGCGGGCAGAAGAACCCGCGAAAAAAAACGAGAATCAAAGGATAGCCGTCCAGGAACCCCAGGTGGGTGTCGAGGAGACTGGGCTTTGTGAAGTGTGAGAGTCGCATCAACTCGTTCTGGTGATTAGGCAAAGCGATATCGGGAAACTGATCGTTCACTTGAAGGTTGGTTGTCATAGGATACTTCTCCTGACGATGAAGTGGAAACGTTGTCTTTTCATCAGCCTATCACATAGGCATCTATCTTTTTGTCTGGTCTCGCTGCAACTGAGAACGTTACAACTCTCCTCCTGGCATTATAAGCTGCGCAAAGTTCCACGGGGCTGTGCTCTACTCATCGACCTGGGCCTGCCGGCAGACCGGAATCACCACTCAATCGGCCAACAACAGGAGATGCGAACGGGGATGGAGCGCAAACCTACTTCCCATTGTTTTTCGGGGGAGTAGGTTTGCGCATTCTTTAATGAAATGTTTGCCAGATGGCGTCGTAGGACTTTACGAATAGCGACTGCGGCGGGTCGCTGTAGTGCTCCTGCGCCCTGAAAGGTTGGGGGCAAATAGAACTCTGCCCAGTGATACAATGCCCCAGGCCAGCAATGCATACATGATCATTGCAACCAACGTTGAGGTTTCAAAGACGCTCTTGCCCAAGGCCTGATCGTTGAAAATGCCGTTAAAGGCTACCACAAACACATGACTCAGGTTGTATAGGAACATGACAAAGTCACTGCCCTGGTTCGCGCCCAGGAGCCGGAAGAGGAATCGTAACAGCAAGATTACTTCCAGCACGCCCAATAAAAAGTAAGTGACTCTTGTAATCCAGTAGCGAATATTGGCCCGACGCTGATTTTCATCTTCAAAGACTTCCGCACGATTCTCGACCTGGTTGCCCATAGGGTCTACATAGCTTTCGTGCTGGCTCTGGACATAAGCGCCACTGTTGCTGGATGACCTGACGGTATCATTGTATGCCTGTCCTTCAGAGGGGACCTGGTTGGGTGGCTGCTGATATCCCTGCATACGCGGATCGGGTGAGTAGGGTTGATTACTCATCTCTTGTTCCTCCTTACTTGATAATGTCATCTAAAATGAATTCCATAGATACCCAGCTCCTGTTGCTCTAACACACAAGAGAGTATCTTACTTTATCACGTAAGACATACAGCAGACAGAGACACGGGTGGGAGATGGCAAAACGCACAAGAGGGTATCTTACTTCGCAAGACTCTACTAAAAAGTGGCAGACATAGGCCAATGCTTTCCGAACACGCCGATTCCATCGGCACCCTCAATCAGCCTGCCAGGTGCAATACCTTGAGCGGAGTATTTCTCTTGTTTGTGGAAAACTAGTTGATGATCAAGCCTGCCCCATATATTTATCCAGGAAACGAGCAATAGCAGGATAGGCGATGAGCCGGTTGGCACGTTTGACCAGTCCGTGACCTTCATCCTCGAAGCGCATATATTCGACGGGTACATCGCGCGAGCGCAGGGCAGACACGATCTGCTCAGCTTCACCAACCGGCACACGCGGGTCGTTTGCACCGTGCACGACGAAGAGGGAAGCGGTAATACGATCCACGTGATGGATAGGCGAAATCTGCTCCAGGAATTCGCGGTCGTGTTCCAGGCTGCCGTACTCCGATTCGCGTAACTTGCGCCGCCAGGGGCCGGTATTCTCAAGGAAAGTCACAAAATTGGCGATGCCAACAATATCTACGGCTGCCGCCCAGAGATCAGGGTAGGTGGTGATGGCCGAGAGCACCATGAAGCCGCCATAGCTACCGCCCATAATCGCGATACGCCGTGGGTCAGCAATGCCACTTTCACGCAGCCAGTATACAGCGTACTGCAAGTCGGCTACGGAGTTCATCCGCAGGCGCACATCGTCCAGACTCTGGTATTCATAGCCATAGCCGGTGCTGCCGCGTACATTCGGTGCGAGTACCGCATAACCACGCGCTGCAAGGTACTGGATCACGGCGTCGAAAAACGGGCGGGATTGGCCTTCTGGCCCACCATGCACACTGATGACTACTGGTAATCCTCGCGGCTGCCTGTCCTGCGGTACATAGAGAAATGCGGGTATTTCGCGCCTATCGAACGTGAGATAGTGTACCAGGGAAGGCTCAACGAAAGATTCACGCGGGATACCTCCCATTGTGCTACGCGTCACACGCCAGAGCACCTGCTCCGCTAGATCCCAGATCCATACATCAGCAGCATCATTGGCCGCGATATGCGTGAGAGCCAAGCGCGTGCCGTCCTCCGACCACCTGGTTTCGACTATGATACCCGGTGCGAGAGCAGGCGCTGGTAGTTCACGCCGCGCTTCCCAGCCGTTTGAAACGTCGAAGAGTTGCAGGCGTGAGTAACCATCCTCATTGATTACAAAGGCTATGCGCGTGCCATCATGAGTAAGCGTCAGGTTTTCTGCGTCCCACAGGTTCTCGCGTAGATAGGTTATTTCAGTGGTAGCGAGATCGAGCCAGGCAAGCGAGAGAAACTGGCGTCCGCGATTACTGAGCAGGAAGAGTCCACGCTCATCCGCCGACCAGGCGGGTAATACATGCAAAGCCTGTCCTTCGTTGACCTCCGGGGTCAGAGTGCGTATATCACCTGTAATTGTATCGACCAGGAACAACTGGTTGTTTACATTTGAGTGTGAGCGGCTGACCAGCACGTAGCGTCCATCCGGGGAGTAGGCGATTGGAGAATTCGTGCCATCCTGCTGGAGAAGCTGGTGAGTCTCGCCGGTTTCCATGAAATGTTCGTAGACATCGAAATAGCGAGCATCGCGCTCGTTGCTTGAATAGGTGATGCGCCTGCCATCCGGAGACCACCTGCCGAACTGGTAAATGGAGTCTGGCTTTGAAGTGAGCGCAGTAAAGGTTGATCCATCTGCACTGAGTGTGTAGAGCTGGGTGCGCTCATTGCCCCCGACATCGGCAGCCACAAGCAGTACATCGGCAGTTGGCGAGTAGAAAGCACCGACAACGCGCTCTCCACGAAAGGTAAGCTGGTCTGGCCAGGCGGAAGCAGGTGCATGGAGATCTATGGGAATGCTCCAGACCTCGGCTACACCCGTGATATCAGTAAGGAAGCTGAGCTGCTTCCCATCGGGTGAGAAGCTTGGGCCATAGGCAAAACGGACGTTGAGGTAGCGTTCAAAGCTGTATTTTTCGGTTGGCATGGGTTCATCCTTAATCATAAGATACGGACTTAGCAACAAACCTCAGCGCAGCATGAATTCCCTCAAGTGTGAGAAGGGGATATTCACTGCGGATTTGCTCGACGGTTAATCCATTAGCAAGCTCTTCAAGAATGTGCTCAACAGTGATGCGCGTTCCTGTGATAACTGGCTTCCCCACCATGATTCTTGGATCTGCTTCAATCAAAGGCTCATCCATTGTTACTCTCCTCTATGTTTGGGCTCAATTTAATATACCATCTATATTCCCAATTGCGTTAATCTCTAATCTGTGCAAATCTCTTATCGAGAACATGTCTGCCCGACTTGCCATCATCACCCCTCCTTGCAAAAGGACTGTGGACTCACGTCTTGCTAACTCTGTATCCCCCTCATACTCAACTGCACCCGCCCTCTCTGCTTATCTACTTTCAATATCCTTACTTGCACTACCTGCCCAACCGCCACCACGCTTAAAGGGTCTTTCACGTAACGGTCCGCCATCTCCGAAATGTGTACCAGGCCGTCTTGTTTGACGCCGATATCGACAAAGGCACCGAAGTCTACCACGTTGCGTACGGTGCCCTGTAAGATCATGCCCGTCTCTAGATCTTCCATCTTCAGCACATCGTGCCGCAGGATGGACGCGGGCAGGGCATCGCGAGGATCAAGGCCGGGCTTCTCCAGGTTCTCAAGGATGTCGTTGAGCGTGGGGAGACCGACGCCGATCTTTTTGGCGATGTCGACCCAGGCTGCCTCTGTGCCATCGCCGTGTTTGGTGCGCCCCAGGCTGCTTTGCAATTTGACGAACTGGCGGAACTGGGCGACACGCTCGGGGGGTTTCAAGGCTTTGCCTTTGGCATCACGACTATCAGGAAGCATTTCAAGCAAGGCACGTGTAGCGGCATAGCTCTCTGGATGAATGAAGGTGTTGTCCAGGGGTTCAATACCATTGGCGACTTTGAGGAAGCCTGCCGCCTGCACAAAGGTGGCAGGGCCCAGACCGGGGATCTGCTGCAAGTCTGTACGCGATTTGAACGGGCCGTGTTCTTCGCGATACTTGACGATGGCATTAGCGACACGGGCGTTGATACCTGAGACGTGCTTGAGCAGCGCGGCAGAGGCGGAATTGACTTCAACACCGGCGAAGTTGACGCAGGAGACAACAACACGCTCCAGCATGTTCGCCAGTTCTTTCTGGTCTACATCGTGCTGGTAGAGCCCTACACCGACAGCTTTGGGATCGATTTTGACCAGTTCGGCCAGCGGGTCCTGCAAGCGGCGGGCAATCGAGATGGTGCCGCGCTGCGTTGCATCGAGCGTGGGAAACTCCTGGCGGGCCGCCTCTGACGCCGAATAGACCGATGCACCCGCCTCGTTGACGATGACGTAGCCTATCTGACCGTGCTTGCCCGCCTCCTGCTCGAGTTCGCGAATTAACGCGGCGACCAGTTGCTCCGTTTCACGTGAGGCGGTGCCGTTGCCGATGGCGATTACATCGATGTTGTACTGCAGCAACAGCTTGCGCAACGTTTGCTGAGCCTTCTCGGACTGGTGCAGGTAGATGGTGTCCGATTCAATATATTTGCCGGTCTCATCGACGACGGTGAGCTTACAGCCGGTGCGATAGCCGGGGTCGATACCGAGCACTTTGTGTCCGCGCAGCGGCGGCTGCAATAGCAAGTTACGTAGGTTTGCTGCGAAGATGTTGATGGCGTGCTCCCCGGCCTGGCGCGTGAGTTCCACGCGCACCTCGCGTTCCATTGCGGGGGCCAGCAGGCGCTTATAGCCATCTTCCATTGCCAGTGAGAGCTGTTCAGCGAAAGGCGAGGTAGTTTTGATGGGATAGCGCTGCGTGATATCCGCCTGCTCCTGCTCATAGGGCAGCGAGACGCTGACGCGCAGCACCTCTTCGCGCTCAGCGCGGTTAAGCGCCAGCACGCGATGGGGGACGAGTTTTGTCACGCTTTCGTTAAAGTCGTAGTAGAGCTGATAGACACCGTTAGGGTCCTTTTCTGTGACTTTTTCGGGGTCCGCGACTTTGGCGGTGATCGTGGAGCGTTTGAAAAATGAGGTGCGTACGCTGCCGCGTACGTTGGCATCTTCGGAGATTATCTCGGCCGCGATGTCACGCGCACCTGCGTACGCTTCCAGGCTTGTGTCCACGCCCTTGTCGGCATCCAGGAAAGGGCGCGCATTTTCTTCAAGGATAGTGTTTACGTCGCCTTTCAGTTCTGGCTGTTGCAGGATGAGTTCAGCTAGCGGAGCGAGGCCTTTCTCACGGGCAACACTGGCGCGCGTTTTGCGTTTGGGTCGATAGGGTAAATAGAGATCTTCCACTTCTTGCAGCGTGGAGGCGGCAAGAATGGCGCCGGCCAGTTCGGGTGTCAGTTTGCCCTGCGCATCGATCAGCCGGCGTACATCGGATTTGCGTTCATGTAGCGCACGCAGCGCTCCTGCACGAACAGTGATGGCCTGAATCTGCACCTCGTCGAGGCTGCCGGTTACTTCTTTGCGATAGCGTGCGATGAAAGGGATGGTATTCCCTTCGTCCAGTAACACGATAGTACGAGCAATCTGTCCGCTGTTTAGTTGTAGCTCGGAGCTAAGTATGTGGGCTAAGGCCACGATGGAAAGGGCTTCTTCGGCGGTTGTTGGTGTGAGAGATGTTTCCTGGTTTGTCAAATACGTTGCCTACCTTCCCTGGCTGCTTTGAAATGGTTGTGACAACAAAGATAGTAGCACAGCCAGTCAAGCATGGGGGAGGCGGGACGAGAGCAAATCAGAAGCGTCCCATGATGATGTTTGCTATGAGGTTCTCTGGGCCAGACAAGATGGGTCTGCTGCGGAACAGCACGCGCATGTAATCAAGCTCCAGGATGTCTGATTTACGACCGAGCCTGGGGGAGTAGTAGACGCACAAGCCATCTTGTACAAATGACTCGTAGCGGCTAAGATCCTCTGGTTCATGAGTATCGACCGATACCTCGAAGAAGGTGCCGCTTCAGCAGCGTAAGGGTTCAAGGGTGATAGTGAGTACCCTACTCCCTAACTGGCGCAGGTGCGATTGCAGTTTCTCGGAGATGATTGCACGCATTTAGGGATAGCCCTTTCTCTGCATTCTGGCCCTGTATCTTGACTTACCCAGCATGCCGCCAAGCAAGCCAAATCCTATTGCGCATAGTAATCCACTTACAAGGAAAATTGTCAAGCCTGTCCCTGAAGGCTGCGTTGCCACGTGATTAGGAAAGGCAGACTCGACTACCTGCAAGGCGCGATTCAGTTCCCTGGTCATATTCAGAAAAACACCATTTTGTCGTGCTGCTACTGTGTCAGCCTGAATGCGCTGTGTCACCAACAAGACGAAACCCACGGCCACCACTACCCAGAATACAATCGTGCTGGCTATGCCTGCCCAGAAACCCGCCAATGCACCTCGCGCTGAACTTCCTCCCTTGCGCGTGGTAAAGAAACCTGCGAACAGGTAGAAAAGAAAGCCCTCGACTATTGCCACATAAAAATATGTTTCTTTTTTCAGAACCAGCACGATGAGCGCACTCAGCACTCCCTGGAGTAACCCCCAAAGACAACCCTGGCTAAATGGGCTGGGTAATGGCTGCAAGCTCTGCGCCGTCACTCGCGGCTGCGGTACAGCCTGGGGGTTAGCAGGCAGCATAGGATACACAGGTGGATTCGACGGGCGGCTTGCCAGCACAGGGGCAGGGATAGGTCGTGGCATACTTTGTCCACCAATATGAAATGGCTGCGCTTGAACCTGTGTATGCGTATTGGCAGGCCACAGGCTGCTATGTGCAATGGTTGGATCGGCATAAGCAGTGAAGACTGGATTCTGCAAAGCTTGAGCAAACTCGTCCATACTACGGTAACGTTGATCGACGTCCATAGATAGCGCTTTGAGCAGCACGCGTTCTGTGTTCGAAGAAATGGCCAGATTGAGTAGACGCGGGGCTACCAGTTCATCGTGAACGCTACGGCTGAGCGATGTAGGAGGAGGTCTCAGAGTCAGCAGGAAATACATCGTTGCTGCCAACGAGTAAATATCCGATTGTGGGCAGGTTTTGCCAATATATTGCTCGATGGGGCTAAATCCCTCTGAAACAGCCCGTATCATGGTATGGGTATCGCTGTTAGGATCATAGAGCTTGGTGAGTCCAAAATCAACCAGAACAGCAGTCTGATTGGGAGTCAGGATGATATTGCCGGGTTTAATGTCACGATGCATCACAGCAGGGTTGCGGCTATGCAATTCTTGCAAAACGGCCATAACCGGAAGCAGCCAGTTGAGAACTTCTTGCTCACTACAAGGTCTGCCTCGTCGCTTGACCAGTTGGAGCAGTGTCTCCCCCTCAATCAATTGCATGACGAGGTAGAAGCGTCCATTAGCTTCAAAGGCGTCATATACCTGGGGAAGATGCCTGCTCTTGATCGTGAAGAGGACTGCAGCCTCCATCAAGGCCTGCCGGCGCGCGGACGGAGTAACGTCGTAGGTTTCTTTGATGGCACAAGGCCGATTACCTTCGCTGGTGTCGATACCACGGTAGACAGCACCGAAACCACCTCTATTGATGAGCACATCGATGATATAGTGCCCACCGATCGATGTCCCCGGATCCAGCGGTAACGCAGCGGCCATTTAAGTTTTCCTTTGAGAGCTATTTACAGACCATAGCATATTATAACGCTTTTTGCATAATCTCTACTAAATAAGACGTTCAAACCTATGTACGATACAATGGTCGAAACAGTTACATTCATTAGGAACAGAAGTCGAGCGAATTCCAACTTGATGGTTATGATTGTTTGCAATAACTCAGAGGTGTGATAAAATGACAGCGTAGACAGCTGATCTTTCATGCACACTGCTTGGGACAACAGGGTATACTATGTACTGTATTCTTGTTTCACCTTGCGGAGAAGCGAACGAGGAAGAGAGCAAGCATTTGGAACAGGAAGTTATGTTTGAAGCCAATAAACCAGTTGAGCCAGAACGTGAAGCCATACAGGAGTCCGATTTGAATAGCCTGGCGCAAAGCGATAGTTTGCGTCTCTACCTCCGCGAAATTTCACGTATTTCACTGCTCACCGCATCCAGAGAAGCAGTGCTTGCTGAACGCGCCGAGCAAGGAGATAAAGAAGCCCGTAACCAACTGATTGAAGCCAATTTACGACTGGTTGTGAGTATCGCTAAAAAATATGTTGGGCAGGGACTTTCCCTTGAAGATCTAATCGGTGAGGGAAACATCGGGCTGATCCGGGCTGTCACCAAGTTCGACTACCGCAAAGGCTTCCGCTTCTCTACCTATGCCACCTGGTGGATTAAGCAGGCCATCACACGTGCAATCTTAGAGGGAACGCGTGTTGTACGCCTACCGGTCTATATTATGGAAGAGGTTATGCGTGTGAAGCGCATGACACGTCAACTCTATCAAGAACTTGGACGCGAACCAACTCCTGAAAACATTGGTGTGCGCCTGGGCATGAGTTCTGAACGCGTAAGTGAACTATTGATCTGGGCCGAAAAAGTCTTCTCGTTAGATGCGCCTCTGTCTGAGGAAGAGGAAAATACGCTGGGCGATATCATTGAAGATATGCGTGAACGCGGGCCTGTTGAGGTCACCGATCAACGCCTGCTGCGTGAGGAGATTCGCAAAGTGCTTGGCCAACTCACGTTACGCGAACGCCAGGTAATCGAATTGCGCTTTGGCTTGTTAGATGATCACGATCATACACTCGAAGAAGTCGGGAAGAAGTTAAAGGTCACCCGCGAACGAGTACGCCAGATCGAGGAACGCGCCATTCGCAAGTTACGCCATCCTCAGGCAAGCCGCATCCTCAAGGACTATCTCGATTGAGCGGTAGGAGTAGGGATAGGATTCCCATCAAGGGCGATGCTTGAGTCCCAGGAAGCCCCAGGTTTCCTTGCTCCACGTCTATCCCTCTCTTACCCCTACGGGGTTTACCAACAAGAAAAGAGTACCTTTATCAAGGTAAATTATAACTCAAGTACTTATACATTTAATCTTTATAGTAGAGAGGCAATATTGGACATTCGATCCGTGTGTTGTGCCACCACGACGAGACCCACCACTGGAATTGAATGAATAGGTAGGGAAAGGAGGCCAGCGCTCCCTGCCCTGGGGTTGTATGCTGTTTAGCCCCGGGTCCATGCGCTGCAAAACAAATGAACGAACTGGCTGGCCAGAGCCTGGGCGGTTATATGTTGGAAGAAGAGATTGGACGCGGCTCCATGGGGATGGTGTATCGAGGCAAGCAAATCGCGCTTGGACGCGAGGTAGCAATCAAGGTATTACCTCGCTCCCTGGCAAAAGACGCCTCCTACGTTGCACGCTTTATTCGAGAAACTCAAATAATGGCTGGGCTGAATCACCCAAATATCGTGCAAATCTATGACGCCGGGCAACAAAGCGGTTTGCTTTATTTCGTTATGGAATACATACAAGGGCCAACTATCGGAAGTTTACTGCAGATCGATGGGACCATGCCCCAGCACCTGGCTGCTGAGTACGGAGCACAGATTGCTGACGCGCTTGGGTCCGCCTACGAAGAGTGCAACGTCATTCATCGCGATATCAAACCAGAAAACTTGATGCTTGATCGCTGGGGCAAGATCAAAGTGATGGATTTTGGCCTGGCTCGAGCTCCAGGGCACCAACAAATTACTATAGCGAAGACGCTGGTCGGTAGTATTTACTATGCCTCGCCCGAACAAGTCTGGGGACAGCCCCTGGATAACCGGAGCGACATCTATGCACTCGGGGTCGTCCTTTACGAAATGGTCAGCGGGCATCGACCATTTACTGGTCGGACCCTACCAGAACTGACCCAGGCCATTGTGGCAGGCCCACTTCGTCCACCCAGCACGCTCAATGCTGAGCTTGCGCCGGAGTTTGAACCGATCATACTTAAAGCAATGGCCCGAAACCGCGACGAACGCTATGAACATGCTGCCTTCATGGCACAGGAATTACGGGCACTTAACTTGAGATCGTTCACCACTACAGCATCGCACAATCCCACATCGCCTTCACCTACACGCCAACAAGGGCCACGAGAAGGCATCGTAATTCGTCCTCCCAAACGTCCCCGGGTAAAGTCGAAACGGTACCTCGAGCTGGAAGCAACACAGCCACTACCTGACGAATCCACGCAACACTCCTCCAGGCAGCCACACACAGAGCCTGTGTATGAGCAGCCTACCAGCCCAGACAGGACAGGTGAGTACGAGGATAAAGTTCCAACGCGGCCCCTTGGTCCCATTACGAGTATGGCTACAAATTCCAGGCGAAGCGAGCAGGCCACAACGAATCCAGCTATACGCCGTACCTTCTGGAGGAAGGTGCAACGGCTATTTAAATCCACCTCGTAGACCTTTTTTCTTGCTTGCTTTCCCTTGCAAAAATGTTGCAGAGTTCTTGCTTTCACGCTATATTACTTGAAGTAACAAGAAAATCCGGTAGGTGGAGATTTTACTGGCATGATTTCATCGCAACTGACATTTGGAGTTGCTTTTCTAGCGGGGCTGGCATCTTTTCTTTCTCCCTGTGTGTTACCACTGGTGCCAATCTACCTGGCGCAGCTTGTCGGTCAAGGTGTGTATCAATCAACGGGAGGCCAGGAAGATCGCCCGGCACGTCTGACCACATTCCTGCACGCGGTTATGTTTGTAGCTGGTTTCACCCTGGCCTTCGTAGCGCTGGGTGCTACAGCCAGTACGTTGGGGGGATTCCTGCGAATTCACCAGTTCCTGCTGCGCGAGATCGGTGGCATTCTGCTGATCATTATTGGATTGCACCTGACAGGACTCTTGAAATTGCCATTTCTCTACTGGCAAAAGCATTTTGAGTTTCGCCCGAACCGTCCAAGCTATCCGGCATCCTTCGTGATCGGCCTGATTTTTGCGATTGGCTGGACTCCTTGTATCGGGCTTATCCTGGGGCCAATTCTTGTGCTAGCTTCCAATGCCTCAACACTCCGGCAGGGAGTATTCTTGCTGCTGACCTATTCGCTCGGCCTGGGGATACCATTTCTACTGCTCGGCCTCGGCCTCAACCATTTTAGTAGGCTTTTGAAGTGGCTGAAGCCTCATGCAGGAAGGATTGAAATTGGCACTGGAGTGATTATGATCCTGATAGGTATAGTGATCTACTTCAACTGGCTGATCTATCTCAATCGATATTTCAACTTTGGCATTTCTGTATAGATAATCCGGCACAACACAGAATCGGGTATAGAAGATCGCCATCGGATGAATAAGTACTACAAAGACAAGCGATGTTCTATTCTCCAATCCCTTTGGTAATAAGAAAGCAGAACATCCCCGTCATCTACCAGGACTATACATATTCATCGACATCCGCTCGAAGTTCCATCTCCAACTCGGGATCAAGATCGATTGGCTCTCCAATGGGCGTGCGGGCCAATTGCAGCACAGCCTCGCGCAGGTGCGCAGGCGCACGCTCGATTGTACACCGTTCATGAATCAGTCGTTTGATCTGTATATCGAAATGAAAGCGACCTTCACAATCCGGGCAGGCCGTGAGATGTTGCTGTACAATGGATACTTCTTGAAAGCTGAGTTCCCGATCAATATACAGATGAAGACGCGCAATAGCCTCAATGCAGTCCATACATTCTTCTTCCATAATTTCCGATTCCTCTGAAGCCCAGGATCAATAGCCTGTGCCGATTTGTCCTCTACAAAATTGCTACCTGATCACTTTAACATAATGAAGGTGATTTTCATTCCCGACGCCAGGCTAACAATAGTTCCTAAACTCTAGTATTATAGAGGTCGACAAGTGCTTCGTACTCCTTCCAGGATGGGAACATAGAAGAATAACAAATTGACAAGAAACTACTGAGGACGTATGCTCTGTGTAAGAGGATTAATTCCCATCGGTTTCCCGCGAGTCAGTTAAGGGAAACATTACCAGGAGTTACTATTAAGGGGATTGTTGAATGTCTGAAGAGCCGAAGGTTTCAGCGGCACCTATCAACGAAGCCACAGGGAATCCAGCAGCAGAAGATGGGGTAGCTAATAATGAGGCCACGGAAAATGCAATAGTAGAAGAAAATGCAACACCTGTACGTGCTGAAGGGGCTAAAGGAAATGCAGTAACGGAAGATTTTGAAGCCGGAGTACTGGCCCAGTTGGATAGCCTCTACCGCGCAGCACTGCGCCTGACGCATAACCAGCAAGAAGCCGAGGACCTGGTCCAAGAAACCATGCTCAAAGCATTTCGTTTCGCCAACAGCTACCAGCCAGGCACGAATCTTAGAGCATGGCTCTTTCGGATCTTGAACACTTCTGCGATCAACCGCTATCGAAAACAAGCCACTCACCCTGCGACGACATCGCTGCCAGAAGGTGAGGACTTCTATCTCTATAATCGTATTCGAGACATCAGTGGACAGGAACTGAGCGCGGGGGCAGAGGATGAGGTATTGAGTAGATACCTGGACGAGGATGTATACAAGGCATTAAATGACTTGCCCCTCAACTTCCGCATGCCAATCATCCTGGCTGATATCGAGGGTATGTCATACAAAGAAATCGCCCAGGCGCTGCAGATTCCCATTGGAACGGTCATGAGCCGCATCTCTCGCGCCCGGCGTCAATTACAGAAATCGCTCTGGCAATATGCCCAAGATAAAGGGTTTGTCCCTGTACAAGCGTCTGGTAAATCCGACGAAGAAGCGTCTGGTAAATCCAATGGGAAAGGAGCTTAGATGCTGATATTATCTGCCATGCACATAGCAAGTATCTCTAATTGGCATGGGGTAACGTTGGCAGCCCTGTACCTATCTCCTCACCTACCATCACACACTTGAGGGTAAAGGCAAAAATGCTTCCATCTCCTGGCCTGCCGGAACTTTCTACCCAGATACGCCCGCCCATCGCTTCAATCAGTCGCTTACTGATATAGAGTCCTAAACCAGCACCTCGTACCGAGCTGTTCATATCACGTTCAAGCCGTACAAAGCGTTGAAAAAGGCGCCCTTGATCGCCTGGTGAAACCCCTAAACCAAAATCGCGTACGCAAAACGTCACCTCCTCACCGTGAACACCAGCGGTAATATCGATCCTGCTACCTGCAGGCGAATATTTAAGGGCATTTCCTACCAGGTTCAGCAAAATCTGGCGCAGGCGTAATTCATCAGCCAGGACCAGTATTTGCGCGGGCATATCCACGTGGATATCTCGATTTTCCTGCCTGGTTATCGCTTCCAGAATTTCTAAAATATGCTGGACCGAGTTCGCAAGTGATACCTTGCTGAGTTTGACTTGCTCCACATCAGCATCTACACGACTGACGTCCATGATATTGCTTATCATCAGCGCTAATTCGTCGCTGCCGCGTTGCGCCTTCGCGATAAAGTCTGCACGCTCCTCAGTTGAGAGGCTGGCATTATAATGATCCAACAAATCGATATAGCCCTGAACGGCTGTGAGGGGAGTGCGTAGTTCATGCGATGCCGTCATGATAAACTGGTCTTTTAGGTGATCCAATTCTTTCTGACGCTCATAGGCGCTACGCAGCGCGATAGTAATCTGCGCGTTTTCCATAACGGCGGCGCATTGATTTGCAAACATGCCTAGAACTCGCTGTTCTTCTTGAGAGAAGATATGCGGGCGCTGATAGGTCAGCACGAGTATACCGTAATGCTGCTGTCCCTTAGCCAGCGGGATCCAGGCGAAAGGGAAAGAGGGCGTTTGTGCCAGGCATGGAGGAACATCTGCCGATGGACTTTTCCCCGATTGAGCGCTATTTCCGTCATAAAACCTGGCCATCCAGTCGTATTCCTGGAGTGATGTCAAACTCTCAAGAGGGGTCAAGCGTGGACCTGAACCCAGGTGTGTGACATGACGCAACGTCCGATCGGCTTCATCATACAGCCACACTTCTGCACCGGCTGTGACAGCGCCAGCAGCCACCGTCGCATAGGCACTAGCGACCTCCTCGATGCTCTGATATGCCTTCTCTAGCGTAGCGCTGGCGCTGTACAAGGTATCCAGTGTCGCCACATGCCGGCTCGCCTGTTCGTACAAGCGTGCAGTCTCCAGTACCGGGGCAAATCGGGTGGTAATGAGATCTATGACCTCAAAATCAGGTCCGGCAAACGGTTCATGGTCTGCACGCTCACCCAAAACCAATATACCGATCATCTTGCCCTGTGCCCGCACAGGCGCCAGTAGTGGATCAGGGCGATTAGAAATTGTGGTTGCCAGGTAGCGAGCCAGGCCCGCCGGCTGCTCTGCACTGGCTTTAGAGGCTTCGCTGAGCAAGAGTGGACGCCTGGCGTGCGCAATATTTTCGATTATAGGCCCCTGCACACCTAACCAGTCAGCATGCTGCAACAGAGTCGCATGCTGGGGTAGTTGCGCGTTCCCATTTGTAGCTGACGCGCCTACCCGTAAAAGATGTTGTACCAGGCGTTCGCGGCTTGCATCGTCCGGATCATCCTCTTTGAGGGCAGGAGAGAGGCGATAGTAACCGGTATCCCCATCTAGAACAAACAAGCAGACCTCCTGCGTCTCAAACGCATTGACCACGGCGATGGCGAGCAACTCGGACGCTTCGTCAAGGTCGAATGTCTCACGAGTGAGCAAAACAGGCGAATCAACCAGTCGGCGGTAATGCACAATTTCGCTGAAGAAAAGACGTTCAGTTACTACATGTGCTAGCCACCAGACACAAGGCCCCAGTATCAACAGAGCGACGACAACGCTAATGGTCCACGCTGCCGCATTGCCAGACCAAAGTAGCCGGCAAAGCATAACTACCAGATAGCCGGTCACAGCTAACGAGACACCTCCTGCTATCCAGGCCACTGCACGACGAATGTAAGTATCGAAAACCAGGATCTGGTAGCGCAGTATCGAGTAACCAAGCGCCAGAGGCAACAGAACTGCTGTGAGTGTACTGACCTGGGCATTAATCATGAATCGCGGCGGCAAAAATAACTGGGGCAGCAGCGTCAGGAACAGGAAAGGGGCAAACGCCAGAATGACACCAATCACAAAGAAACGCAACTGCTGGCGTACTCGCAACGAGGAAGCCTGTCGATACGAGATAATGATAGTGGCCAAAATACCTATGAGCGCCAGCAAATAATAAATGTACACAATGCTATTCAACCAGTCCGGAATCTGCAGAGAGAGTAAATCGTGAAGAATAGAATACAGCACAGCGATGATACTCAAGAGAACTAATACAGCTACATACCCGCGCAACAGAAGACTGTAATAAAAGCGCGAACCAGGTTGGGAGATGGATTCTGGCACTGTACCTGGTTGCTTATGAGATGCAAGATAATTTTTAGGAAAGATCAGTAATAGAACTGAAAAAATGATAAACGTAAGCGAACTGCTGGTGTCGGCAATAGCATAGATTCGAGGATCATTTGTTTGAACTGTCGCTGTTTCTAAAGCAAAAACTACCATCATGGTAAAGGAAAAGCAAAAGAGAAGGAAAGCCACACGACGATCGCGTGCAAAGAGCCAGACCAGTGCCCCAACAGCCAGGTACAAGATAGCTATAAAGGCTGAGAAGCCAAAACGCGCCCAATCGAGGGGAGAAACACTAGTAGTTGGTGAGAAGAAATGCAGACCATCTACGATCAAAAGCAGTACATAGAGTACGACAGCGATCAGGATTACGAGGAGACGTCCAGTCCTGATACGCGCCCATGACCCATATCTCATACATTTCCTCCCGAGCAATTGAAGCACAGCTTCAACTATCCCCCGCCACATACTTTCAAGTCTGTCACTCAAGCCCTGTTAAAATACGTAGTGCAGGAGAAACAGGTCTCAGAGATTCAAACTCTTGCAAGCGGTCGCGGGCGCGCTCAAGATAAAGTAGACAAATACCCCAGGTAGCAAGCATACCTTCCTTCAGCGCACGCAGGTACTCATTTCTCTCTTCATCGGAAAGCTCAGATATTTTCTGAAGAGCATCATCCAAACTCATAGCCGTCATGCCCCGCGTTTTTGCTATCTCTGCAGCGGCAAGCACGATAGGCAATGTTTTTTTCCCGCGTATCAGGTCGGATTTCTCACTACCAGGGGTGGCTCCCGCATCCCCTGGTAATATGGAAGGGATCACATCTTGCAATAGATGATACAAGTCATGATAGTCATTGTCAAGTTGCGCCGCGATGCCGAGCAGCAGGCCAAATTCTGCAAATTGCCCGCACAATGCCTCATCTGCGCCTGCACACTGCGCCCCCAGCCGGCAAGCCAGTTGCAGAATCGCCCCGGCCTTGACTGCCGCAATATCTATGCACTCCTCGAGGGTGAAGTCTAGAACCGACTGCTGCTCCGCCAGCAAATCCCGGTGTTGACCGGAAGTAATGCCAAGAGCCGATTCCTGAAGCGTCTTGAGCAGGCGTAGGATATGTGCAGGGTCAACACCCAGTTCTGATAAGGAGAGTAGAGCCTGCTGGGCTTGGGTCAAAAGAACTGTTGTGACATTCAGAAGTCGGGCTGTTCCTAGCTCTTGCATAATGGCCGTCTGATCTTCGTCTTCCACATCATCAAGAAAGTCAAGAGCAGCGCAAAAACTCTCAACGGCTACAGCCACGCTGCTTGCGTATATGGGATCGATATCAGGGGAAATATGTTGCGCCACGAGCAGGGTAAGCAATGACCAGGTGCCAGCGGGACGTGTAGTACGAGGGGAAATAACGCCAGGAGGAGATTGATAGAGAAGTTTGCCCTCCTCCTGAAAGGCACGGACGACATCAGCATACATTGCAGGATGTACCGCCGTCAAAAGAAAGTTTAGCCGCTCTTTAAGCATTTGCTGTTGAGCGGCGAATGGATTTTCGAGTGGTTGAATAACATTATCCATAACTGGAGGGATAACAATTCTACTAAAGTTTTTCTGCTAATGCCACCAAGGACTTTCAGAACTAATAGGCTCATCTAAGGCCAGGTGGGGTACAAGCCGTGCCACGATCTGAGCAACTTTGGGCGAAAAGCCCTCACGCAAAATCACATCATCAGGGTCACGCGTAAGTTCCTCGTGCAATTCCTCATTCGTGGAGACACGATGGACAAAGTTCTGGATCTGCTGCTCTTCCATGCAGGTAACGGTCCTTTCTTGCTAGGGTTGCTAAATAGACATTAATGATGCAAGCCTACTGCTTGTTATACAAGAAACTATGTGTTACTTTCTACAGTTCAACAAAACGGGAAGCTTTGAGCAACTTGGTCAGAGGACTAAGTAGAAGAACACTACTTTACCAGTACATGTGACTAAAAAGTTTTCAAGCTAACAAGCAAGTAACCAGGTGACTCTATTATACTTAATAGTTGTGAAAAATACAAGAGTCTAGAAAAAGCGCCTGGCAATTGAAACGGGTTCGGCAGTAAAAACGACATAAAAAAAGAAGGACAGCCATACTCTGAGACAGGCTGCCCTTCGCATATTACAAGCGAGAGTTACTCGCCTCCACCACCTCCACCGCCGGCAACGCCCTCGACGCTGACAGTTTCGCCGACGCTTTTCTCAATGGCTTCGAGTTCAGCCTCGGAACCTTGAATGATTGGCCCTTTGAACCAGAAGCGCGCGCTGACAAGCCACCAGATCGTGACAAGCAGGATCACGCCCAGCACCACTACAGGCGTATAGTTAAAGTTACTCGCAGTAATGGGTGTGGCCGCAGGCAGCATAAACAGCACCGAGATGAAGACAACCCATATCACAGCGATCCAGCCAATCGGCCTGCTCCAGGCTCCCAGGTGCCATGGTCCAGTCTTGAAGTCAGGTGCATACAGTGGGGATAGCCAGGATAAAGGCACACACCACCGACAGGAGGATGGCATTACGCGGCGTGCGGCCCCTGTTCAGACTATGCCAGAGATTGTGTCCAGGCACAGCGCCATCACGCGAGAAGGCATAGATCATACGTGAGTTCGACGTGACCGAGGACATACTGCAGAAAAACTGCGCAACAAATATCACGGCGAATAAAAGGGTTCCCAGTAAAAAGCCGATACGGCTTTCCAGGATGTACAACACTCCATTGACAAAGCCGCCGGCCGCTGCCAGGTCGGGAGCAGCCGCTAACAGGCCCATCAGCAGAGCATAGCCTGCAATAGCGGACACGACCACAGACATGACCACACCCCACGGCGCTCGCGTCTCAGCGCCTACGGTTTCTTCGGTCATATGAGCCGAAGCATCATAGCCTGTGTAGGTGTACTGCGCCAGCAGCAGACTCAAGAGGAAGGCATACCAGATGGGGAAGCCGGTCGCATTGAAGGCTTGATTAATCGAGAAAAGCATGCTACCGTTATTAAGTCCGTGAACGGCAGAGCCTGTCACCTGTACGGCGGGTGCCACTCCTCCAGCGCCAGGATTGAACTGAAAGCCGATGATCGTCGCACCTACAACACCAACGACAATCAGAACCACGCCCACAATGTGCCACCCGACACTGACATCATTCAGGAGAGCCACAAGGCGCACGCCAAATATATTGAGCAAGGCAACCGCAGCCAGGATGATGGCGTAGATCAACAGGGTCGTCC
>WNGJ01000400.1_pt1 | contig 81482 bp, 70 predicted proteins | sample 5400611 | NCBI WGS metagenome assembly WNGJ01 (sample SAMN13153375, study PRJNA577476) | soil metagenome | isolation source: 40 cm soil or saprolite under Garry oak tree replicate 1 | place: USA:California | collected 2016-06-15 | reverse complement strand
GATTCGTGACTTCGTCGGGGAAGAGACGGGTGGTGATCCCCATCTCGTTCAAGTACGCGTCGCCCGCGAACGACAGCAGACTGGCGTGCTGATCCTTCCAGCCAAACCGCCCGACCCGCGTTTCCCCGGGCGCCTCGACAATGGGCACGTTCAGCGCCTGGCCGCAGATCTTGCCGTGAGTGGCCCGGCATTGCGCGCGGGCGATCCCGCGCAGCGCCTCGTCGGACACCGCTTCCACGAAGCCGTCGCCCAGGAGGTTGAGTGAGAGGCGCGTGGTGCGGATCGTCTCACGGTCGGGGACGCGCTCTTGAATCTCCGAGTCGGGGAAGGCGGCGTTCGGGCAGATGGCGCGATCGTTGACGAGGGTGCGGCCGCTGATCGTGTCCTTCCCGCGGGCGATCGGGATATCGGCATTGTGGAACCGGCCGTCCCGTCCGCGATGACCGACGCGCAGCTCCGTGACCTGACTAGGGCCCCCGGAGACCGGGTTCTGATGGCACTCGCGGCACGACTGCGCGTTGTACAGCGGCCCCAGCCCGTCATCGATCTCTTCGACGTCGTCGAACGCCGCTTGATCGGCCTGGTGGGTCGTGTCATCCACCATGCCGTTGCTCTGGTCGTCGAATCCAGTGGGCGCGTCGGAAAGCTGCCAGGTAGCGATCGCGAGGCTTACGAAGGCGGCGGCAATCAAGGTTCTCATGGAACCTGTGTACCCGGGACCGCGCGCGGGGCTCCCCCTGAGGGGTGGAGCGCGGCTAGGGCGTGGTCAGCGCTCCCGGCGGAACCGGTAGCTCTCCGCTTCGTCTCGCGAGTAGAACGCGCAGCCGACCGAGCCGCGGGTGAAGATGGTGGGCTCGCGATCTGCCTCGGCCTGGCGTGCCGTCAGCGCGACCTGCTCGCCGAAGACGGCGCTCACGCGCAGCAGCAAGTTGCCGCCCCGCCCGTCCGACAGCTGGAAGCCAGTCTGCCAGCTGTCCCACGGCGCCATGGCGAGGATCACCCAGGTATCGCGTACGTCGCCCACGCCGTGCCGCTCCAGAGTCCACAGGCCGCGGGCGCGACACTGCAGCGGCGCCGCCACACCGGACGGCGAGACATGAGCGCAGGCCAGCGCGCCGATCGCGAAACACGCGGCGCGAACGATGCCTTTCCCCACGAGACCTCCCTCGGGCGCGACGATCTAGGCGTTGTGGAAACCAGGACAGGCTAAGATGCGGTGCGGCGAGGACTCGTCGCAACAAACCAAACGGGTGGGGCACCCCGCCTGGAGGGTGGGCCGCTACCCCCGCAGCGCGGCGAACAAGCCGAGCACCGCGATCGCGAGCCCGAGCGCCACTTTGGCAGCGGCGCCGGCGGCGCGCCCCAGCAGCGCCCCGTAGCCAGCCCGGACTGCCGCGTCCGCTTTCCACGCGGTGGCGTACTCGAACAGCGTCGCGCCGCCGAACGCTCCCACGAACGCCCCCACGATGCTCCCGATGACCGGGATGGGCACACCGACGCCGGCACCGATGAGGCCCCCGACCAATGCTCCCCACCCCGCTCGCCGCGAGCCGCCGTACGCTTTCGCCAAGCGGAAGCCGAGCCACCACTCGATCACTTCGCCGAGCAGCGCGAGTCCCACGACCGCCGCGATCATCCACACCCCCACCGTGCGGAAGGCCGTGAACCAGCCGTAGCCGATGACGCCGAGCACCATGACCCACAGGCCGGGGAGCCCGAGGAGGACGAGAAGCAGGCCGGCGACGAAGCAAAGGGAGAGCAGGAGAACGGGGAGGAGGTGGGTCATGGAGGAGAAGCTATGAACGAATTCCGGCCGCCCCAACCCCGGGGCGGCCGGAAAGATCTACTTCACCATGCGATAGCGTAATCTCCAAGAAGGGAACGCATCCCTCCCTGGAGCAGCTTCGGTGTTCGCAAATTCTACGCCGAGCAGAAAATTGCACCGATCACACCGGAGGAGCGCCACACGACGCGTCTCAACGCATCAGCTGTGGCGCCGCTGCAGCACGAAATCGCTCCGGTCAGTTGCTGTGGCGCCACACATCCGCCGCCTGCGCCCTTTCACGAATGATGGAGGGATGCTCACTGCCGCGCCTTGTGCGATGCGGGTGAGCAGCGGGAGTCGGCACACTTGATGCGCCGGCGAGTGGACCTTCATCCTTCCCCACCGGAGGTTCCGTGCGCACGCACACTTGGCTGGTCTCGCTCGCGCTGTTCTGGGGCGCCGCGAGCGCCCACGCGCAACAACGTCAGATCACGGGACGGGTCACGACGGCGGCGACCGGTGAGCCCCTGGCCGGGGCGGCTGTGTCGGTGTTGGGCACCGCCGGCGCTGTGGTGACAAAACAAGACGGCGGGTTCTCCCTCGCGGCTCCTCCCGCCGACGTCACCCTGGTCGTGCGCCGCATCGGCTACAAGCACCGCAACGTGCCCGTGCCCGCGGCGCAGAGCTCGGTCGACATCGCCCTCGAGCAGGACGTGTTCAACCTGGAGGCGGTGATCGTGTCCGGTCAGGCGACCGGCATCGAGAAGCGCAACGCGCCAAACGCGGTCGCGACGGTGAGCGGGGAGGAGCTGCACCGGGTCCCGGTGCCGAGCATCGAGAACGCGCTCCAAGGGCGCGTGCCCGGGGCCAACATCCAGACCAACTCCGGCGCGCCTGGTGGCGGGGTCCAGGTGTCGTTCCGCGGCACCACCTCCATCTTCGGCGCCGCGGACCCGCTGTACGTCGTGGACGGCGTGATCGTCGCCGACGTCGCGGTCCCCAACAACCAGCAAGTGGTCACAGCGTCGAACCAGGGCTCGAACCCATCGGCGCTGCAGCAGAGTCAGGTGAACCGGATCGCCGACTTGAATCCCTACGACATTCAGAACGTCGAGATTCTGAAGGGAGCCTCGGCGTCGGCCATCTACGGCTCCAAGGCGAGCAACGGCGTGGTGATCATTTCGACGAATCGTGGAGAGCCGGGCCCCGCGCGCTTCTCGCTCACGCAGCGCCTCGGGTTCTCCGAGATCGCGAAGAAGCTGGGCTCGCGGACGTTCACGGACTCGCTCGAAGCGACGGACACCATCAACAAACTGGGGTTCGGCCCGACCGCCGCGGCGTACTTCCGGAACAACGGCACGAATCCGAACTTCGGCCAGCCCGGCTTCGTTCCCGGCCAGGTGTTCGATCAGGAGCAGCTGCTCGCCGGCCGCCGGGACTTGGCGGGCGAGACCGAGATGAACGTGAGCGGTGGCTCGGAGGCGACCCGCTACTACGTCAGCGGGCTGGTGCACGACGAGCCGGGCGTCGTGACGAACACCGGGTACAAAAAGCAGTCGTTGCGGGTCAATCTCGACCAGCGCATCAGCTCCCGCCTCGACCTCAGCTTCTCCAGTAACGTGCTGCACACCCTCGCCCGGCGCGGGCTCACGAACAATGACAACGCCGGCGTGAGCTACTACATGGCGCTCGAGTTCACGCCCAGCTTCGTGGACCTGCGGGAGCGACCGGACGGCAGCTGGGGTTTCAACCCCTACGTGCAGAGCAACCCGCTCCAGACCGCCGCCCTCATGGTCAACGACGAGGACGTATGGCGCAGTCTCAGCGGCATGCGCGGCACGTTCCAATTGATCAATACCGACCGGCAGGACCTCCGGGTGGTCGGGAACGCGGGCCTCGACTGGTTCGGCCAGAAGAACACCCTGCTGTTTCCGACCCAATTGCAATTCGCGCCCCTCAACGGTGAGCCAGGCACGTCGCTCCTCACCAACGCCCAGAACTTGAACACCAACTGGAACGTGAACCTGGTGCACACCTACCGGCCCGGCGCGTTCACCGCGACCACCTCCGCCGGGTCCCAAGAAGAAGATTACGATCTCGACGTGGGGCGCACCGTGACCAAGAATCTGATTCCCGGCCAGCAGAACGTGAACGAGGGCACCGACGTGAGCGTCGCCGAGCGCCGGGAGGCGGTCCGAGATTTCGGGTTCTATGGCCAGGAAGAGCTGCTCGCTGCCGACCAGCGGCTGCTGCTCACGGCCGGGGTCCGGGCCGATCGCAGCAGCAACAACGGGGATCAGCACAAGTTCTTCTGGTATCCCAAGGCAGCCGCCTCGTACCGCTTCCTGAACCCGTTCGCCCCGGTGGAGGAAGCCAAGCTGCGTGTGGCCTGGGGTCAGACGGGCAACCGACCGTCCTACGGCCAGCGCTTCACCGATTACAATCCCGGCGCGATCGGGGGGCTCCCCGGGTACACTGTGCTGGACACGGCGGGCGACGCCACCATCAAGCCCGAGCGACAGACGGAAATCGAGGCCGGCGTGGACGCCGTGCTGGCCCACGGGCGGGCCAACCTCGAGCTCACGCTGTACCAGAAATCGGTGTCTGATCTGCTGCTGCTGCGCACGGTCGCGCCTTCCACCGGTTATGCGGCGCGCTTCCAGAACGCCGGCAAGCTGCGGAACCGGGGGATCGAGGCGGCGCTCGGCTTCTCGCCGGTCAATCGTCCCGGCCTGCAATGGGTGCTGCGGACGTCGTTCTGGCTGAACCGCAGCACCGTGCTCGAAGTGCCCGACACGGCGGGGTTCCGGGTCGGCGGATTCGGGTGCTCGGACGGTTGCTTCTTCATTGAGCCCGGCCAGTCGGCCACCCAGGTCCTGGGCAATGTCGGCCTGCGCTCCGACGGGACCTGCTGCACCCTGGGGAAGATCGGGGACGCGAACCCCGACTTCAAAATGTCGTTCTCCAACGACCTCACCTGGAAGTCCTGGAGTCTCACCATGCTGTGGGACTGGCAGCACGGCGCCAACGTCGTGAACCTCACCAAGCTGCTGTACGATCTCGGCAAGGTGACGCCGGACTACGCCACCCGAATCCCCGCGACCTCCGACTGCCCGGCCATCCCGACACTCGGCGCCAACACGACGCTGCTCGGCGTGTGCCGGCTCGATCTCTACGGCAACTTCACCGGGACGTACACCGAGAGCGCCACGTTCCTCAAGCTCCGCGACATCACGCTGACCTATACCGTGCCGCCGAGCGTGATCGCCCACCTGTGGGCCGGCGCCCGTGACGTCCGGCTGAACGCCAGCGGGCGCAATCTCGTCGTCATCACGAACTATGACGGCATGGACCCCGAAGTGAGCAACTTCGGCAACCAGCCCGTGCAGCGGAACATTGACGTCGCCCCCTATCCCCGCAGCCGCAGCTTCTGGTTCTCCATCAGCGTGGGGTTCTGACCATGACACGCCAACCACAAGCTCATCCGCTCCTGCAGCTCGCGCATCTCCCGCTGGCGCTGCTCAGCGTGCTGGTCGCGGGGTCGTGCCGCGACCCGAACGTGCCGGACTTGAACAATGGGGCGATCAACGATCTGCTGACCAATCCGACGCGGGTCCAACTCGCCAACGCGGCGCAGGGCCTCCTCGTGGGCGCGCGGCTGAACGTCGCCGAATACAACGGCTACGTCTCCGAGCTCGGGCTATTCGGTCGCGAGTCGTACATCTTCGACCCCGGTGACAACCGCTTCGAGACCGAGCTGCTCGGTCCCGGTCCGCTCGACCCGGCGGGCCCGCGGTTCGGGGGAAACCTCTGGGTCGCGCGATTCTCAAACATCAAGGCGGCGAATCTCCTGCTCACCGCCCTACGCGTGCCGTACAGTAAGCCCGACAGTCTCACCCCGGCCGAGAAGGAGGCCGCTCGGGGGTTCGCCCAGACGATGCAGGCGCTCGACTTTCTCGAGGTGATCAACACGCGGGACACGATCGGCGCGCCCATCGCCGTGGACCTGCCGCTCGACTCGCTCGCGCCCATCGTGCCGCGCGACCAGGTCTTCGACCACATCGTCCGGCTGCTCGACTCGGCGCAGACGCACCTCCAGAACGGCGGCGGCAACTTCCCCTTCAGGTTGCCCTCGGGGTTCGCCGGCTTCACCACGCCGGCCACGTTTCTCCAGGTGAACCGCGCCCTCAAGGTGCGGGTCGACGTGTACATGGGCGCCATCTTCAGCTGCGCCGCCTGTTTCACCGAGGCGGCGAATCTGCTCGGCACGGCGGGCGTCACCTTCCTCGACACCACCGCCGCGCTCGACCTCGGCGCCTATCACACCTTTGCCGCCGGCTCGGGGGACCTGACCAACGGGTTGTACGATCCCACGCCGGCCAAGCTGTACGCCCATCCGTCGTTGCGGGACAGTGCGGAAACGCAAGCGGCCTCGACCGCGTTGGACAAGCGCTTCCTCGCCAAGGTCGATCCGGTGACGCTGCGGATATACGGCAGCCACAGCTCGAGCTGGGCCTTCACGCGCTATGCGAGCCCCGTGTCGCCGGTGCCCATCATCCGCAACGAGGAGTTGATCCTGCTGCGCGCCGAGGCCAACCTGGGACTCAACAACCTCACCGAGGCCGCGAAGTACATCAACTTCATCCGCCGCCGCTCGGGCGGCCTCGCCGAGGTCGCCAACCTCGACGCCCAGACGCCCGACAGCGTCTTGAGCGTCCTGTTGAAGCAGAAGCGCTACTCCTTGCTGTTCGAAGGGGGGCACCACTGGATCGACATGCGCCACTACGGCCGGCTGAGCGCACTGCCCAACCAAACGGGCGACAACATCTACCTGTTGATGCCGGTGCCGCTGGACGAGTGTCTGCCGCGGCCGTCCGGCTCGCGGGGGTGCCCGTAGTGCCTCGCGCCGGGCGCGCGACGCATTGGCTCGGCCCAATCGTTGCTGTGGCGTTTCTCTCCCTGGCGCCACGGTCGAGTAGCCACGCCCAGCAACGTCCCGACGAGCTCGCGTACTTCATGACCCTCGTCAATCAGACGAAAGCGAAATTGAACGCGGCTCAATTCTCCCGGGTGATGGAGAAGTCCCTCAGGGCGGGTGCCTGTCAGAATCCCAATTACGTGAAGTTCTTCAAGGCAGGCGTCACACTCGTGATGGTCTACACGACCCGAGACGGTGCTGAGGTAGCTCGAGTCAGGCTGCCGCCAAGTCTCTGCAAGACCTAGGCGCCAACAACCCCGCTCAGCCAGGGCACCGAGCGGGGTTGACAGTTCGAGTCAGTGGGCCTGAGTGGAGTTGAACCACTGACCTCACGCTTATCAGGGCCACCCGGCCTGCGCCCACCAGCGCCGGCCGTTGTGTTTCCAGCCACTTACGCGCGCGGCACACCGGCTGGCACCGGTAAGCAACGCCGACAGCGGCGCTGTTTGCGGCCCTGTTTGGGCGCCAGCTTCAAACGCGTGGGCCGCGCGGTGAGGCCTACGGCTCGACTCTCACTGTCCAGTGAAACGAGCTAGCGGAAGGTGTTGCCGGTCAGCTGAACAAGCGGGACTACCTATCATCTGGCTTCGTAAGACGTTCTGAGGAACTGTGCGGCGTCGAGCGGCGGCAAGCCGGCGAGACTCATGTTGAATTCGATGCGGTCAATTGTCCAAGTGGTATCCGGGCGAAGATAAGCCTCTAGGACAAGGAAGGTAGGGTCGCGCTCGTTCAAGAGGACGACGTACCACCGTTCGACGTGGTTCGAAACCTGGACTTGGCGAACAATCTCGTAATCGTGTGCAGGGCCCGCCGTAGCCACCAGGTGAGCGAAAGCTGACTTGAGGTGGGTGCGTAGGCTGTCGCGATCCGCCGCCCAAGTGTTCGTCCACTCATCGACCGCTCGGTCGTAGTCCCCCGCCTTTGCCAAGGACAACCCCCGGACGATCGACCGCCCCGCCGACGCCTGCGTCTTCGGTGCCATCTGAGGTGGAGGGGCCTGTTGCGCAGAGAGTGGGCACGCGACGAGGAGCAACGCCCCAGCGGCTAGAACCGAACGCATACGACCTCCGACGTGGCGGCGGCCTTGTATCTCGATTCTTCCCCACAATGGGAGCAAGTTGGGGCGGGCGATAGTCCGTGCGGCCTAGGGTCTCCGAGACCGTCCGTTAGCCGGGGCGTCGCCCGTTCCCAGCGCTCGTCGAAAGTCCGCACAGTTGGCCGGGCGCGCAAGCCCGCTTCGTGCAAGGTCGGATCGCGGCGAGCCGGTCTTGAGGAGGCGCCATGACGAGCTCGGTGTTTGTGGGGGTAGATGTCGCCAAGGAGCGCTTGGACGTCGCGGTGCGGCCGAGCGGCGAGGGGTGGAGCGAAGCAAATGACGAGGCGGGGATCGCGGCGTTGGTGGCGCGGCTCCAACCGCTCGGCCCGGCCCTGATCGTATGCGAAGCCACGGGGGGGTTCGAGCGCCCCGCGATCGCGGCCCTGGCCGCCGCCGGGCTGCCGGTGGTGGTGGCGAATCCGCGCCAAGTCCGCGACTTCGCGCGCGCCACGGGGCAACTCGCGAAGACGGATGTGCTGGACGCCGGGATCCTCGCGCTCTTCGCCGAACGGGTGCGGCCGACGCCGCGCGCCCTGCCTGACGCGGCCGCCCAGCTGCTCGATGCGGTGCTGACCCGTCGGCGGCAGCTACTCGAGATGCTCACGGCCGAGAAGAACCGCCTCGGCTTTGCCCCGAAGCCGTTGCACCGGGGGATCCGGGCCCACATCCGCTGGCTCGAGCGCCAGCTCGACGATGTGACCAAAGAGCTCGCCGACCTGATCGAGGCGAGCCCCGTGTGGCGGGCGAAGGATGATCTGCTGCAAAGCGTCCCGGGCGTTGGCCCGATCGTGAGCTACACGTTGCTCGGCGAGCTGCCGGAACTGGGCACGCTCTCCCACAAACAGATTGCGGCCCTGGTCGGCGTTGCGCCGCTGGCGCGCGATAGCGGGACCCTGCGCGGCAAAACGCCTCGTGTGGGGCGGCCGTGCGAGTGTCCGGACCGCGCTGTTCATGGCGGCGCTGTGCGGTCGGCGTTGGAATCCGACACTACAGGCCTTCTACGACCGTCTCAAGGCGGCCGGGAAGCCAACGAAGGTGGCGCTGATCGCCTGTGCGCGGAAACTGCTGACGCTGTTGAATGCGATGATGAGGGACAACAGCCGGTGGATGACTCGAGAATCCAAAATTCAATACAGTTGCTTGCAAGAGATGGAGCGCTTCCTCCAGGGCTTCGCGCAGCTCGTTGGCCAGCATGACATTGAGTCGTGGGGCATTGTGGCGCCCATGTAAAGGCTGGCGCCGCCCGCCTTATGAGGGCTTAGCAACCGCCCGACGTGTGGTAGTACGCGGAGTCCACCGTGTCAGCGGCCACGTTGAATGGGTTGCCACTCACAGAGTACGTCTCCACCTGCCAGTACGGGACGCCCTTAGGGTTGAAGGGCGCCGTGAGCAGCGAGCTTCCCGGTGTTGCGACGACCCCGTTCGGGGCGCGGAGTGATGATGAGTCAACCGCAGGCAGCGTGGCGAGGCGGTAGCGACCAGCGACCACCGGAACTGTCCGGAGATCTTCCACTACGTACGTCACCTGCTCCAACAATAGGGGGCTCGACTATTTCGAGCCCTTCTTGATCAGTCGGTGTAGACCAAGTCCAGACGCTGCCATCGCAAAGAAAAGAAGGCTTGTGACATAGGCCCAACGTGGGAGACTGTTCACGACCGCGAACACCAGACCGCCAATGCCGCCGAGAGCGGCAGCGACGAAAAACGCGGCATCTACCGGGTCGAACTTTGAACCCATGAACGCCACTAATCCCTCATCTTTGACTCTTGCTAAAAGCACCGTATCACCTCCGTTAATGCGGTCAAACGCTATCGCCAGTTACTTCTTTGTGAGATACTTCTCCGCGATTCGAGCTATAGCGTCCGGACTGATCGCGACCACCGTTCCGCCTCCCAGCCCCCACAAGGTAATTTTCGCGAGAGTCTCATCGACCGTAACATAACTCAACAGCAACCCCGCCGTTGAAGCCAGTACGATAACAACACCAGCCAGCTGACACGCGAGCTTTATCAATCAGGGCGACCTGTGGTTGAGAATGCTAACCTACTCCCCAATCCGTAGACCGCAAACAATCAAGAATTTGGTAGCTTCCACTTCACGCTGCACATCTACGGACGGATGCGGAACGATCCTGAAGAGCATGCGAAATTCAAGAAACTCTTGAGTTGGAAAAAGCGGACCCACAAGAAGGGAAAACCTGACCGCTTAGGGGCGAGAGGTTCGATTTCCTCTCGGGGCTTTGTTGGAAGCTAGGCGCGAGATATTGTATGATGAGCATGAACACACGCCGAGGAATTCGCATGCCAGATCAGGACAAACCAAAGTTCACATTTTTTGTGAACAACAAGCCGATCGAGACCAGTGAGCACGAGCTGACCGGATCGGCCATTAAGGCGTTGGCGAAGGTGCCTGCCGACTATGAGCTATTTGAGGTCAAGGGTGACCAGTCGGTGCCCGTTGGGAATGACCAGGTCGTTCATATCCACAACGACCAGCACTTTAGGGCCATTCCGCCTGGCACCTTCGGCCGACATGCCACTGCCACCTAGGCTCGAACAAGAGCTGAACGAGCTGCGTTCGCAGCATCAGATCGAAGTCAAAGAAGAGACGGACGTGATCAACGTCATCTTCTTGGGCTTTGTCATCGGTGACGGCTATGCCGTTACGCACTCCGATCTCTTGCTCAGGATTCCGCGAAGTTATGCCGATGCCGGGCCCGACATGTTCTGGATGGCTCCCGCGGTGCTGCTCGCTAACGGACAGACGCCACAGGCCGCCGACTCAAGGGAACGATACGTTGACCGCGAATGGCGAAGGTTCTCGTGGCACCGACCTCCCTCCAATCCCTGGAATCCGAACATTGATAACTTGCACAGTCACCTCGAGTTCATTCGCAAGCGGCTGCGCGAGAAGAAATAGGCATGAAAGCTTACTCTGTATTCATATCATCCGAAGACTGGGAAGAGGCCCGCAATGGGCTCTTCACCAACGACGGCTGTGAGAACGCGGGAGCCTTTCTCTGTGGGCTATCAGAGTCGGACTCACAGATCCGGCTTCTCGCACGCCGATTCATCTCAGTTCCGAGTGCACTCTACATTGAGCGCCTCGCATATCATCTCGAAGTGGCACCGGCATTTTACAACTCGATTGTCAGTCGGTGCATCCAAGAGAAACTCCACCCCATAATTATCCACTCGCACCCGAAGCACGAGACGGCCTGGTACTCCCCTTCAGACGACTACGGCGAGTCACAACTGCTTCGCGTCCTGGAGGATCTTCTTCCAGGCAAGGTCGTCGCAAGCCTGGTTGCGACACCGGTTGCGATCACAGGGCGTCGGCTCGAGGGAACAGAGTTCACGTCGCTCGCAGGAATCCGCATCGTGGGTTTGCGAATCAAGCACACCTCCGTTCATAGCGCAACCAAGGCCGGTCCCCACGATGGAGTTGGTGAGGAGTTTGATCGCCAAGTCCGCGCATTCGGTCCGGAGAGCCAGCGACTCCTTCACTCACTTCACGTTGGAGTAGTCGGTCTGGGCGGGACGGGGTCCATCATTGCGGAGCTGATTGTGCGCGTGGGAGTCGGACAGCTGACTGTCGTTGATAACGATACCCTCGACATAACAAACCTGAGCCGAGTCCTTGGCGCTACGCATCGCGATGTGGACAAGCCCAAGGTGGATGTCGCGAAGCGTCATCTCGAGCGTTCAGGCGATGCGAGGATCCTCACAATCAATGACAGCGCGATTCGACAAGACGTCCTGATGAGGTTGCGTGACTGTGACGCAGTATTCTCCTGTGTGGACAATGACCGCTCGCGCGCGCTGCTAAATAGGTTTGCTTATCAGTACTTCGTTCCGGTGATCGACGTGGGGGTTCGTCTCGACGCGCGTTCGGGAAGGGTGACAGCGGCGGCAGGCCGGGTAAGCGTTGTGGGCAGTGGCGCCACCTGTCTGCGGTGCTCGCATCACATCGACCCAGAGAGGGTTCGAGCGGAATCTCTTCCGAAGGATGAGCGTGAAAAACTCGCGGAGGAAGGCTACGTCATGGGGGTGTCCGACCCTGTTCCGGCTGTCATTTCGTTGAACGCAACCGTCGCCAGCCTGGGCGCCACAGCCTTTCTGAACCTCTTCACAAACCTCACGGGGGGTTTGCAGCCAGCTGGTCAAGTGTACGACGCGACGAGCGGCTCCGTTTTCCCCATTTCACCAGTTCACGAAGCGGGGTGCGATGTATGCGATCCGTCAAAGGGTGTCAAGGCTCTTGGTGACCACCAAATCGTCTCGGCTTACTGAGCATTGATATCGATGACCTTGCCAACCGAGCCGCTCCTCCTCTCGGTCGTTATTCCTGCGGGCCAGCGGGAAGACGTGGACTACTACTCAGTCCTAGAGCGAGTCATACTGATCACGAACGTCACACAGTCACGCGTGCTCCTAGACCGAGTCCTGCTACGTTTCCAATCCGATTCTGAACAAGCATCTATAGTCGTTGCGCACACGTGCAGTGTCGAGCTGGCTCCAAACGACAGCACTCAGCAAACCGTTTCGATTGTCCCGACCGCACAATTTCTTTCGAATACAAACACGTTCGATGTGGTCGTGTGGTTTAGAGTTGCATCCAAGAGCGGCTTCGGTCCTCCGATGTCAGAGCCGCATCATCCACCAGCGCACATCGTGGTGTCTGATCCCAAACCTGTTCTGGGCCGACTGTTCATAAGTTTCAAGCAGCCAGAGGATCTCCACCTCAAGAACACGATCGAGCGCATGTCGCGCCGCGCCGGATTTTCGCCCTGGACGGCCCACCGAGACTCGCGAGTTGGAGGAGACCCGTGGGAGGCAATTGGAAACGCTATCCGCGAATCGGCTGCGGTCGTGTTCCTGTGGACCGAGAATACCGACTTCACTGAAGGTGTGAAACGCGAGGTCGCGCTGTGCCGCAAGTACAAGGTGAAAGAGAAGCCCCTTTTCGAGAAAGGGATTCCTGTGCCGGAGCCGTATCGCGACGGAAAGGTGCAGTACGAATGGTTTGAAACCGAGACACCAACTCGCACATTTGCGAAAGTGATACAAGAGCTAAGAGACGAAACCCTCAACGCGCGCTAGGTCCGGGAGACTGAACGCGATTAGAACCTACTGGCGGACTTGCGGCGACAGTTTGCGACGGATATGAAGGACATGCCCCCGGTGGACCTGTGTTACGTCGGCGGCTGGAAGGAGCCGCAGACTGTGTTGAAGTGCTATCAGCGACCGGACGAAAACACCGTGCGGGAAGCGTTGGCGAAGAGACAGACCCGTAAGGTGGTAGGTGACTAACGGAAGTCTGGTCCAATCGACACCACGAATCGACACCATCGCGGTGCTCCGACCAAACAGCGAGCCCCGCTGGACGTGCTAACGCCAAGCAAGGCTCGTAGTTCCGAACAATGGGCCTGAGTGGAGTTGAACCACTGACCTCACGCTTATCAGGCGTGCGCTCTAACCACCTGAGCTACAGGCCCGCCGACCAACTCGCAGATTGACCAACCGCTGCCCCCCAACTTAGCGGCGGGCTGTCCGACACGGTACTCCACGCTCCCACCAGTTGACACGGCACCGGCGAACCCTTAACGACAGCCGACGTGAGCGATCGACAGTCCGACGTCGCCCTGGTGCTCCCGGGCGGTGGGGCACACGCCGCCTATCAAGTGGGGGTGTTGGCAGGCATCGTCGAGCGGCTGCCGACCCTCGAGTTCCCCATTCTCACGGGAGTGTCGGCGGGCGCGATCAACATCGCGTACCTCGCGACCTACCGCGGACCGCTCGCCCAGGCGGTCGAGACGCTGCGCCGCGAATGGGGACGCCTGAGCGTCGAGCACGTCTACCGCATCAAGCCGGGACGCCTGGCGCGCGCCGGTCTGCGGTGGATCGCGGAGCGGGTGGTCGGCCGGCACCTCGGTCCCGCCGTCTTGCACGGATTGCTCGACATGGATCCCCTCCGCCAGTTCCTCGCGGCGAGCCTTGATTTCGGCGGTATCGACGCCAACCTCGCGGCGGGGCGCCTACGAGCGGTGGCCCTGAGCGCGACTTCGTACGCGTCGGGCGACACCGTCACCTTCGTCCACGCGGGCGCAGACGCACCCACTTGGCGGCGCGCTTTGCGATACTCCACGAGGACGCAGCTCGCGCTGGAGCACGTGATAGCCTCGGCGGCCCTCCCCATCCTGTTTCCCGCGGTCCAGGTCGGCGACCAGTTCTACGGCGACGGCAGCGTGCGGCAAACGGCGCCGCTCGCGCCCGCGATCCACCTCGGCGCCCGGGCCCTGCTCGTGATCACCATGCGCCCGGGGCCTCAGGTCACCCCCGCGCCGATTCCCCCGACCCCCAAGTACCCCTCCACAGCAGAGGTCGTCGGTCAGCTGCTCCACGCGATCTTCCTCGATGCGCCCGAAGCCGACGCCGAGGGCCTGGAGCGAATCAACCGCTTGCTCGCGACACGCCCGCCGGGCGATGCGGCGCCGGACAGCCTCCGGCCCATCCGGCTGCTCATGCTGCGGCCCTCCCAAGACCTGGGGCGTCTCGCCACCGGGCTCCACGTGCGGCTGCCCCGCTTGGTCCGTTGGGTCGTGCGCGGGATGGGAGGCCAGCGCGCAGGGGCCGCCGATTTCTTGAGCTACCTCCTGTTTGACCCGCTATATACGAGCGCGCTGATTGAGCTGGGATACGCCGACGCGCAGGCGCAGTGGCCGCGCATCGAGCACTTCCTGTCCGACTAAGTAGACCACCTCCCCGCTCACAACGCCGTCGCCCAGGCGAGCGTACCCCTACGAGATATGGGGACCCTTGTAGAGCGCGAGACGAAGGCGCCAGACACCCGCCTCCCGACCCGAGCTCCCTTGACCGTGGTCATCCCCACCCTGAACGAGGCCGCGCAAATCGGAGAGCTCGTCCCCACGCTCGACTGGGCGGACGAGGTGATCGTGGCCGATGGCGGCTCGACCGACGCCACTGTGGCGCTCGCCCGGGGCGCCGGGGCCACCGTGATCGAGCGCGCAGGCGACACGATCGCCGCGCAACGCAATCAGGGGATCACGCTGGCCCGTAACGAGTGGGTCTTCGCCCTCGACTCAGACGAGCGCATCCCCGAGGCCCTGCAGCTCGAGCTGCGGCGCGTCGTGGCGGCGCCGGCACACCCCGCGTACCGGGTGCGGCGCCGCAGCTTCTTCCTCGGCCGCGAGCGGCGGCGCGGCCGCTGGGGTCGGGACTGGCAGGTCCGCCTGTTCACGAGAGAGCGCCAGTTCCTCCCCGCGCGCGTGCACGAGCGCCTGGAACTGGTCCGCGACTTGGGGACGCTCCACGGCACCTTGCGGCACACCCCCTACAGGAGTCTCAGACACCAGCTCGACAAGATGCTCACGTATGCGGAGTGGGGGGCGGAAGACCTGCACGCGCGCGGCCGGCGGGCCGCCCTGTGGGAGTTGGGCGCGCGCCCGCTGTGGCGCTTTTTCCGGGATTACTGCCTCTACGGTAGTTGGCTCGACGGCCCGTTCGGACTCCTCACCTCAGTCCTGACGGCCTACGCCTGCTTCCTCAAGTACGCCTACCTCTGGGAGCTGGGCAGGCCCACCCGACCGGGCTCCTGAAAACACGAGGGCCGGTGCCCTCGCCGAGCGCCGGCCCCCTACGCGTCTACGCGTCTACGCGTCTAGCCGTTACTCCCATTCCCGGCGCGGTCCCTTCTTGGGCCGGAACTCGTCGTCCTCCTCTTCGTCGAACTCGTCGTCTAGATCGTCGTACTCGTCGGCGTCGTCCAGGTCTTCCTCCTCCAGCTCGTCCTCGTCCAGCTCGTCATCGAAGTCGTCGGTGAGACTCTTGTCCTCTTCGAAGTCTTCGAAATCCTCTTCGTCGAGACTGTCGCTGCGACGCTTGAGCGACCAGTCCGACGTGTCACGGGACAACATTGTCACCCCCAGCTAGGGTTGCGGTGGAACGAGCCTTACGGTTCGGCTTCCGCCCGAGTGCTCCGGGCGAGCTTCCGGCGCTCCGTCGCGCCCAGCGCGCGCTTGCGCAGCCGGATCGACGACGGCGTCACTTCGATCAGCTCATCGTCCTCGATGTATTCGAGCGCCAGCTCCAGCGTGATCTGCCGCGGCGGCTCGAGGATGATCATCTCGTCCGATGCGGTCGTCCGCATGTTCGTGAGGCGCTTCTCCTTCGCCGCGTTCACGTCGATGTCGTCGGGGCGCGCGCTCTCCCCCACGATGATCCCTTCGTACACGGGGTCGCCAGGCCGCACGAACAGCGTGCCCCGCTCCTGCAGATTAAACAACGCATACGCGACCGCTACCCCCTCCCGATCCGCCACCAGCACCCCCCGACTCCGCCCCGAGATCGGACCCCCCCAGGGCCCGTACTCGTAGAACCGGTGATGCATGATTCCGTTCCCACGGGTGTCCGTCAAGAACTCCGACCGGTAGCCCAGCAAGCCGCGGGCCGGGATTTTGAAGCGCATACGTACGGTCCCCTGCCCCGGGTTCCGCATGTCCAGGAGCGTGGCGCGGCGGGGGCCCAGCTTCTCCATCACCACCCCCACGTACCCCTCGGGACAGTCGATCATCAGCTCCTCGTAGGGCTCCAGCTGCTCGCCGTTCGGGCCCTCCCGCGGGATGATGCGGGGCCGGCTGATCTGGAACTCGTACCCCTCGCGCCGCATCGTCTCCATCAGGATGCCCAGGTGTAGCTCGCCCCGCCCGGAGACCGTGAAGGTGTAGGGGTTGTCCGTGTCCTCCACCCGCAGCGCCACGTTCCGTTCCACTTCGCGGTACAGGCGCTCCCGCAGCTGGCGGCCCGTCACGAACTTCCCCTCCCGTCCGGCGAAGGGGGAGTTGTTGACGAGGAAGTCCACTGAGATCGTCGGCTCCTCTACCGCTATCCCCGCAAGCCGCTCCGGGGCGGTGAGCGCGGTCACCGTCTTGCCGACCTCCACCTTGTCGAGCCCCGCCAGCGCCACGATCTCGCCCGCCGCCGCCTCCTCCACCTCGACCCGCTCCACACCCTCGAAGGCGAACAGCTTGGCCACCTTGCCTTCCTCATATAGCCCCTCGAACACGAGGCCCGGCTCGCCCAGCGGCAGCAGCGCCACCCGCTCCCCGACGCGGGCGCGGCCGCGCTCGATGCGCCCGATCCCGATGCGGCCCAGGTATGAGGAATAGTCCAGCGTGGAAATGAGCATCTGGAACGCCTCCGTCGGGTGGCGGCTCGATGCATACAGGAACGGACAGCTGAACTGCTCGGGTGACGCCTCGAGGTCGAGCAGCAGCTGCAGCACCTCGTCGTGCACGCGCAGCGGCTCGGCATCGGCGCGGTCGATCTTGTTCACGACCACGATCGGCCGCAGGCCCAGGGCCAGCGCCTTGCTGGCCACGAACCGCGTCTGCGGCATCGGCCCTTCGGCGGCGTCCACCAGCAGCAGGAAGCCGTCCACCATGCGCAGGATGCGCTCCACTTCGCCGCCGAAGTCCGCGTGCCCCGGCGTGTCCACGATGTTGATCTTGACCTCGCCCCAGCGCACTGAGGCGTTCTTCGAGAGGATGGTGATGCCGCGCTCGCGCTCGAGCGGATTCGAGTCGAGCACACGCTCGCCCACCTGCTGGTTGGCGCGGAACACCCCCGCCTGGCGGAGCATCTGGTCCACCAGCGTCGTCTTGCCATGATCGACGTGCGCGATGATCGCGATATTGCGGAGCTGCACGGAGCGGGCTTCCGTCAGAGGGTCTCGAGCGAGCGCCCAGTATAGAAGGGGCGGTAAGCGGCGGTCAAGGCCCTAATCACACGTGAGGTCCTTCTCCATCTGCACCGTCACGTGCCGGATCCCGAGATCCTCCATCCGCCCCTGCACCGCCTCGAGGATCCGCTGGTTGTCCGCGGGATTCGCGACCACGAGATGCCCGCTCATGGCGACGACCCCGCTCGTCACCGTCCAGACGTGCAGGTCGTGCACGGACGTGACGCCGGGGAGGGACGCAATGCGACCGTGGACCTCGGGGAGCGAGATATGCGCCGGCGTCGCCTCGAGCAGCACGTCCACGCTCTCCCGCGTGAGCCGCCACGCGCCGTGCAGGATGAGCAACGCGATCAGCACGGAGACGATCGGGTCCGCGACCGGCTGGCCGGTGACGAGGATCATGCCCGCCGCCGCGAGCGTGCCTAGGGCGCCCAGGGCGTCGCTCAGTACGTGCAGGTAGGCGCCGTGCTCGTTGAGGGAGTGTTCGTGGCCGGCATGCAGCACGGTGGCGCTCGCGACATTCACCGCGAGGCCGACGGCGGCGACCACGAGCATGAGACCGGCGTGCACCTGGGTGGGGGTGGGCGCGTGCAGCCGCCGGTACGCCTCGACCGCGATGCCGAGCGCGATCACGAGCAACAGCGCGCCGTTTACGAGGGCGGCGAGGATCTCGAGCCGCAGCAGGCCGTAGGAGCGTTGCGGCGTGGCGGGCCGCTGCGCCAGGTAGCAAACAGCGAGCGACATCGCGACCGCGCCTGCGTCGGCGAGCATGTGCCCCGCGTCCGCCACCAGGGCCAGGGAATGGGCGAAGTAGCCGCCGATCGCCTCGGCGACCATCGCGCCGGCGCTGAGCGCCAGCACCACCGCCAGCCGGCGCACGCTCTCCGCGCGGAGTGGGGCGCGATGCGCGCACTGCACGTCGATCGGGAGAGTCGTCACCCGCTCTGCCGCACGCGAATCGCCTCCGCGTGGCCGAACAGGCCCTCGGCCTCCGCGAGCGCGATGATGTGCGCCGCGTCCTCCGCCAGCCGTGCCGGGGAATACGAGATGATGCTGGTCCGCTTCACGAAGTCGTAGACCCCCAATGGGGAAACATATCGAGCCGTGCCGCCGGTGGGCAGCACGTGGGACGGGCCGGCGAGGTAGTCGCCCACCGGCTCGGGGGTTGTCGCGCCGACGAACACGGCGCCCGCGTGCCGGATGCGGTTCGCCACGGGCCACGGGTCTTCGAGCAGCAGCTCCAGGTGCTCGGGCGCGCGGCGATTGACGACCTCGACGCCCGCGTCCAGGTCGGGGACGACCACCACGACCCCGTGCGCCTCGAGCGACCGTCGCACCGTCTGCCGCCGCGGCGACGCCGCCACCCGGCGCTCGAGCTCGCCCTCGAGCGCCGCGGCGAGCGCGGGGCTGGTGGTGACGCACCACGCCGCCGCATCCTCGTCGTGCTCCGCCTGCGCGATCAGGTCCGCCGCCACGTAGCGCACGTCCGCGCTCTCGTCCGCGAGGATGAGCACTTCCGTCGGGCCCGCCAGCATGTCGATCCCGGCGAATCCCGACACCTGGCGCTTGGCCTCGGTCACGAAGCGGTTCCCGGGACCCACGATCTTGTCCACCCGAGGCAGGGTGGCCGTGCCGCAGGCGAGCGCCGCGATCGCCTGCGCCCCACCGATCCGGAAGGCCCGCGTCACGCCCGCCAGCTCGGCCGCGGCGAGCACGGCGTCGCTCACGCCTCCGGGCGGCGTCACCATGACGATCTCGGGCACGCTCGCGACCACCGCCGGGACGACGCTCATGATGACGGTCGAAGGGTAGGAGGCTTTGCCGCCTGGGACGTAGACGCCCACGCGGTCGAGCGGCAGGACGCGCATGCCGAGGGCGCTCCCCTGCGGGTCGCGCTCCAGGAAGCCGCCGCCCACCTGACGCTCGTGATACGCGCGCACCCGGCCGACCGCGGTCTCGAGCGCCGCGCGGAGCCTCGCGGGAATCCGGTCCAGTGCCTGCCGCCGCGCGGCGCGAGGGACCTCCCACTCTCCCGGCGCCAGGTCGACACCGTCGAGCCGCTGCGTATGCTCGCGCACGGCGACGTCGCCGCGCGCGACGACGTCGTCCAGGATGGCGCGTACGGCGGCGGCGGTTTCGCGATCGGCGACCGCGGCCCGCGCCAGGTGCGGCGCCAAGGCGTCGTACGGCGGCGCTTGAAGTCGAGTCAGCACCGGCTAGGTTTTCGCGAGTCGCATGACCGAACCGGAAGTCGGGTCGTTGACGCTGCGCCTGGTCGCCGTGATCGTGCTGGTCGCGGCGAACGCGTTCTTCGTGGCGGCGGAATTCGCGCTCGTCGCGGCGCGGCGCACGCGCATCGAGGCGCTGGTGCGCCGCGGCGACCGGAAGGCTAAGACGGTGCAGAAGGCGCTGCAAGACCTCTACCGTCAGCTCTCCGCCGCCCAGCTCGGCATCACGCTGGCGTCGATTCTGCTCGGCTACGTCGCCGAAGACACCGTGGCGCACCTGTTTCGCGATTGGTTCGCCAGCCTGCCGCCGGCCTGGAGCTTCCTCACGCGCGGCGGCGTGGCGTCGGTCGTGGCGGTGGGGGTGATCTCGTTCCTGCACGTCGTCTTCGGCGAGCAGGCGCCCAAGGCCTGGGCCATCACCTACCCCGAGCGCACCAGCCGCTGGATCGCGGCGCCGCTGATCGCGTTCTCGTGGGTCACGCGTCCGTTCACCGACGCGCTGAACTGGAGCGCGCGCCGCGTGGTCCGCTCGCTCGGCCTGAAAGGCACGACGTCCGAGCTCGACCGCATCCACTCCCCGGAGGAGATTCGCATGCTGGTGGAGCAGAGTCAGAAGCGGGGCGCCCTCGACGCCAAGGATGCGCGCCTGCTCACGGGCGTCTTCGAGTTCAGCGAGAAGACGGCGCGCGACGTGATGACCCCGCGCACCGAGATCATCGCGCTCCCGGTCCAGCTCACCTTCGAGGAGGCCGCCGATCAGGTCGCCCTGGCGGGGCGGTCCCGCTACCCCGTGTTCCGCGACTCCCTGGACGACATCGTGGGCACCGTGCACGCCAAGGATCTCCTCGCGGGCGTCCGCTCCGGCACCGGCGACACCCTCGAGACCATCCTTCGTCCGGCCGTCTTCGTCCCCGGCACGCGCGAGGTAGAAGACGTGCTCGCCGACATGCGGCGGCAAAAGATGCACCTGGCGATCGTGCTGGACGAGTTCGGCGGCACCGCGGGACTCGTCACGATGGAGGACCTGCTCGAGGAGATCGTGGGACAGATCTACGACGAGTACGACCGCCCCGAGCCCCGCCCGGCTCCCCCGGGCCCCGAGGGCGCGCCGCTGCTCCCGGGCTCGATGTCGATCGACGACGTGAACGAGACCTACGCACTCGGCCTCGACGACGCCGACTACACCACGCTCGGCGGCCTGCTGTTCGGCACCCTCGGCCGCCTCCCGCGCGTCGGCGACCGCGTCACCGTGCGGGGGGCCGTCTTCGAGATCGTCGCGATGGACGGGCGCCGCGTCGGCGCGGCGCGACTGGTACAGCGCTCGGTGCCCGCGTGACGCGGCGCTCGAGCATCGCTCCCATCCCGCCGGGCGCCCTCGACCTCGCGGGAGACGCCGTGCGGCGCCGCCGCCTGCTGCAGGCCCGCATGCTGGAGCGCATCGAGCGCGGCGGCTACGAGGAGATCATCCCACCGACTTTCGAGTACGCCGAGGTGTTCGTGCGTGCCGGCGGGGACGAGGTCGCCGACCGGCTGATCCGCTTCCTCGACTTGGACGGCCAGCTGCTGGCGCTGCGATACGACTTCACCGCGAGCGTGGCCCGTCTCGCGGCGACCAAGCTCTCCGACCGGCCGACGCCCCTGCGCCTGAGCTACGCCGGCAAGGTGTTTCGCCAGGACCCCGCCCGGGAGGGCCGCCGGCCGCGCGAGATCCTCCAGGTGGGCGCGGAGCTGCTCGGCGCCGAGGGCGCGGCCGCGGACGTGGAGGTCGTGCGCCTCGCCCTCGAGCTGGTGCGTTGCGCCGACGTGCGGGAGTTCCAGCTCAACCTCGGCCACGCCGGCGCCCTCGCCGCCGCGCTCGCCGCCTTGGCGCCCGACCAGCGAGCGGAGGCCCGCCGGCTCATCGACCGCAAGGACGCCGCCGGACTGGCGGCGATCGGAGGGGGAGGGGGGGGAGGGGGGGGCGCACTCCAAGCCCTGCCGTTCGTCATCGGCCGGCGCGAGGCGCTCGACCGCGCCGCCCGCCTCGCCCCCGATGCGACGGGCGCCATCGACCGGCTGCGCGCCATCGACGCCGCCCTCACGGACGAGGAGCGCCGCCACGTCGTGTACGACTTCGGCGAGGTGCGGGGGCTCGACTACTACACGGGCGTGCATTTCGAGATCTTCGCGGCGGGCGCGGGCGCCGCGGTCGGCGCCGGCGGCCGCTACGACGATCTCGTGGCGCGCTTCGGCCGGCCGCTGCCGGCTGTGGGCCTGGCGCTCAACCTCGACGCCCTGGCGGACGCACTGCCGTGACGCCCCCCCCGCCCCCCCCGCTCACGGTGGCCCTCGCCAAGGGGCGCCTGCTCGAGCCGACGCTGGCGCTGCTGCGGAAGGCCGGCTACGAGCCGTCCGAGCCCACCACCACGCGCAAGCTGCTCGTGCCGTCAAGCGACGGCACGCTCGCATTCCTCTATGTGAAGCCGGCGGACGTGCCGGTGTACGTCGAGTCGGGCGCCGCCGACCTGGGAGTGGCCGGCACCGACGTGCTGCGCGAGGCGGCTGCCGATGTGCTCGAGCCCCTGGCCCTGGGCTTCGGCGCCTGCCGCATGGTCGTCGCGAGTGCCGGCGGCACGCCCTTTCCCTCCCTGCCCGGCGGCGTCACGCCGCGCGTGGCCACCAAGTACCCGCGCCTGACGCGCGCCTTCTTCGCCGAATCGGGCCTGGGCGTGGAAATCATCACGGTCTCAGGCGCGGTCGAGGTGGCGCCGCTGCTCAATCTCTCGCACTGGATCGTGGATCTCGTGGACACCGGTCGCACCTTGCGGGAAAACCAGCTCGTCGAGCGGGCCACGATCCTGGACGTCGGGGCGGTAGTCGTGGTGAACCGGGCGAGCCATAAGCTGAAGCTCGAGCGGCATCAGGAATTGTTAAAGGCGTTACAGGACGCCAGGTAACGCGTCGCCCGTCTCATGTGACTATTTCCGCCGCGCCAACTCCACCCCCAGCTCCAGCGCCGCCCGCATCGATCCGGGATCCGCCACGCCCTTCCCGGCGATGTCGAAGGCGGTGCCGTGGTCCGGGGCCGTGCGCGGGAACGGCAGGCCGAGCGTCACGTTCACGCCCTTCCCGAAGCCCGCAACCTTGACGGCGGTCATCCCGACATCGTGGTAAGGCGCGAGCACGGCGTCGAACTCGCCCCGCAGCGCGCGGACGAACACCGTGTCGGCCGGCAGCGGGCCTGTCGCCCCCAGCAGCTCCGCCGCCGGCCGCAGCACCGCGGCGTCTTCCTCCCCGAACAACCCTTCTTCGCCAGCGTGCGGATTGAGGGCGCACACCGCCAGGCGCGGCCGTTCGATCCCCCACCAGCGCGACAGCGCGGTCTGGGCGATCCGGCCCACGCGCACCACGCGCTCCGTCGTGAGCTGGTCGGGAACCTCGCGCAGGGGCAGGTGCGTCGTGACCAGCACGACCCGCAGGCCGCCGGCGGCCAGCATCATCGCGACCTCGCTATCGCCCGTCAGGTGCGACAGGAGCTCGGTCAGCCCGGGGTAGCGGAAGCCGGCGCGGTGCAGCGCATGTTTGTGGACCGGCCCGGTCACGATGGCATCCACCTCGCCAGCGAGCGCCAGCCGCACCGCGTGCTCGACGCTCCGCCCCGCGAGCCGGCCGGCTGCCTCTTCCCCCTGTCCTTTTTCCCACGCTCCGACGCCCACCTTGCGAGCCGCGGTCAGCTGCGCGATCTGATCGTCCGCTCCGATCAGCGTGATCTCGGCTTCGAGCGGCGTGGCGAGGGCACGCGCGACGACCTCCGGACCGATCCCCCGGGGGTCGCCGAGCGTGACGGCGAGACGGGGACGGGAGGCCACGGCGCTAGAACCGGATGTCGATGTAGGTCGTGCGTCGCAGGATGCTGAGGTAGTGCTGCACGGCGAGCTGCTCGGCCAGCGTCTCGCGCATGCGATCTTTCACCTCGGCGAACGTGATATCACCCGCCGGCGCCCACTTCGTGACCTCGAGCACGACGAAGTTCGGGCGGGGCGTGGCCGTGTCGATCTCGAACACCGGCTTGACTCCCGGCAGGGTGTCGGCTGCGAGGCGCTTCGGGTACCCCGGCGGGAGCTGCGACACCGGCACCGCCTCGAGGAGGCGGGGCGCGTCGGGATCGCCGTAGCGGCGCGCCAGGGCGTCGAACGAGGCGCCCCGGAGGAGCGCGTCATGGACCGAATCCGCGAGCCGGCGCCCCAGGGCGACCTGCGCCGCCGTGATCGGCGGCTGGATCAGGATGTGGCGCGCTTCTACCTCCGCCGGCTGCACGCGCTCCACCTGGATGATATGGTAGCCGAACGGCGTCTCCACGACGTTCGAGATGTCGCCCGGGCGCAGACGGAACGCCACGGCCTCGAACGGCTTCACCATGACGCCGCGCCGGAACCAGCCGAGCTCGCCGCCCTGGCTGCGCGATGTGCTGTCGGCCGAGAACCGCTTGGCCACGTCCGCGAAGTTGGTGCCGTGCCGAACCGCCACGAGCAGCGATTCCGCGAGGGCCCGCGCCCGCGCCTTGCTCGCCGAGTCGGGGACGACCGGGATGACGATCTGACGGAACGACATGAGCGCGGGACGCTGGGGGCGCCCGACGGAGTTCTGCTCCCAGAAGTCGCGCAGCTGGGCCTCGGTCGGGGGAATCGGCCGGAGCTTGTTCTTCTGCCGCAGTTGCTCGATAAGTCGCTGCTGGAGAATCGTGCGGCGCTGATTGTCGGCCAGCCAGCGACGCCATTCCTCCTCCGAGACAAAGCCCGCGGCGCGCAGCTGCGTCTGAAACTCGAGCTGCGACGTGAACTGCTTGTGCACGTTCTGCACCGTCTTCTCGACGGCCTCCACGACCTCCTGCTCGCTCACTTTGACGGCGGTGTCACGCTCCGCTTGCTGCACCAGCAGGTTCTCGTCCACCATGCGGTTCAGGATCTGGCGCCGGGCCGCTTCGAGCCCCGCGGAGTCCTCCGGGATCTTCGCCCCCTGCGACTTCGCGAGCATGAGCTGCTCTTCCACCTGCGACGCAAGGATCGGCGTGGTCCCCACCACGGCCACGACCCGGTCCACCAGGGCCGGGCCTTCCGCGCCTTGCGCGGCCGCGATACCCGGCCCTGCGAGGAGGAGCGCGACGAGCGCGGGACGGATCGACGGGCGCATGGTCACTGGACGTACCGGTGGCTGGTTGTGTCGATGGGGATCGGTGGTCCCCCCGGCGCGCGGCGCAGTCCCGTCGGCGCCGCGCGGAGCGCCGCCGCCCGGTCAACCGCGTCCGCGATGCCCGCCGGGTTGATCGACCACGGCTCGCTCTCGCGCAGCGCGGCGGCCAGAAACGGCGGCACGGGAAAGAAATCCGTCTCGCGGGCGAGCGCCCTGCCGAGGTAGGAGTCGACGTGCGCGGCGGCGAGCTGCACCCGTGCCGCGGGCGTCGCCGCCGAATCCGCGAGCAGCTGGGGGGAGATCCCGAGGCCGTGCTCGAGCCGGCTGAGGGCGGAATCGTACGCGGCCCGCGTCTGCCGCCACTCGTCCGGCGTGAGCTGGACCCCGGCCGAGTCCACCAGCGCCAACAGGAGCTGTCGCTCAGCGGCCACGGTGAGGAACTGGCGCAGCTGGTCGTCACTCGCCGTCGGCAGAAAGCGCACTTCCTGGGGATCGATCGCGTAGATCCAACGCGCCAGATCGCGCACGCGGAAGCCTCCCCCCCCCCCTCGGTAGCTGACGAGCGTCCGCGAATCGGTGCGGGCACTCACGAGGTCGCCGAACACCTGCCGCAGCAGCGCCGGCGCCCCGCTCTTCACCCGCACGTCGTGCCGCTTCGCCAGGCTGTCCAGGTAGAGCGAATCGAAATGCGCCGTCGCCAGCCGTCCCAGACCCGCCGCGAACGAGTCCCGCACCTCGGCGAGCGGCGGGCGACGGATGATGTGAAAGCCGAAAGGCGAGCGCACCACCGCGCTGATCGCCCCAGGGTCGAGTACCCAGGCCGCCGCTTCGAACGGCGCGACGAGCTCACCGCGGCCCGCGGGGGCGAGATAGCCGCCCGCCGCCTTCGAGGACGCGTCCTCCGAAGATCGCCGCGCCACGGTGGCGAACGCGGCACCTCCCTGGGCGGACGCTTCGCGCCGCAGCCGCTCGGCAGCGGCGCGTTTCTGCTCCACCAGGGGCGGAGCGGCGCTCGCCGGCACCTGGACCAGGATGTGCTGGAACAGGCGGATGGTCCCGGCGCGATACGCCGAGTCCACCTGCGCCGGCGCGAGGTCGGCACGCGCGGCAAGCAGCTGGTCGTGAAACCGGTTCCACTTGAGCTGCGCTTCCGTGGGCCAGTTGGCTTGCGCCACGAGGAGCGAGTCATCCATGTGTCGCCCCTTCGCGAGCTGCGCGGCGAAGACCATGTAGTCCACGTACAGCGTGGCGATCCCGCTGAAGTTCTCGGTCTTCGGCTGGATCTTCTTCGCGCTCGCGACCCAGGTGGCGAGCTGGTCGACCGTGAGATCCTGTCCCGCGGCGGACGCCGCCACGCGCGGGTGCGCCGAAAACGCGTCCCGCAACCCGACGCAACCGGCGGCCGCGACGAGCAACGGAGCGAGGGCTAATCGCTGCATCTGTCTCCCGCTACGAGGGATGATCCTGCTGAAGGGCGGTCAAGGCCCGCACCAGCCCCTGGCCCACCGCCTCCCCGCCCAAGCGGCGGAGCCGGAGGGAGAGCGGCACGGCGCGGCGCACCTCGGCTTCGAACTGCACCGCGTCGAGCGCGGCCGTCAGGCCCGCCAGCCGCGGCTGCGCCGCTCCCCGAAACGTGAGCCGCGCCTCGTCGCCCGTGAGCAGGACCGTCGCCAATCCCACCCGGGCGCCAAGCGCGCGGAGCTCGGACACGAGGAGCAAGCGCTCCGCTTCGGCCGGCAGGGGCCCGAAGCGATCGCGTAACTCCTCGCGCACGCTCTGAATGTCGCACGGTTGCTCGGCGCGCGCCAGCCGCCGGTAGAGATCGAGCCGGGCTGCGTCGTCGTCGACGTACGCGTCCGGGAAGTGCGCCGGCTGATCGAGCATCACTTCGGGCGGCTCGGGCCGCGCCGTGGCCCCCGCCCGCGCGCCCCGGTCCCGCAGCGCGCGCACCGTCTCGTCCAGCCACCGCAGGTACGTGTCGAACCCGACGGCCTGCGCGTGGCCCGACTGCGCCCGCCCCAGCAGGTTGCCCGCGCCGCGCAGCTCCAGGTCCCGCAGCGCGATGCGATACCCCGAGCCCAGGTCCGTGTGGTGCTCGAGCACGCGCAGCCGCTCTTCCACTTCGGCGTCCACCAGGTCGGGCACGAGCAGATAGCAGTACGCGCGCCGGTGGCTCCGCCCCACGCGGCCGCGCAGCTGGTACAGCTGAGCCAGGCCGACGTGGTCCGCCTGGTTCACGATCATGGTGTTCGCGTTCGGCACGTCGAGACCCGATTCCACGATCATCGTCGAGACCAGGATGTCCAGCTCGCCGCGCACGAACCGTCCCATCACCGCGTCCAGCTCCCGCTCCGGCTGCTGCCCGTGCGCGATCGCCGTGCGGGCCCGCGGCGGCGCCAGCGCCCGAACCCGCTCCGCAATCGTCGCAATCGTCTCGATACGGTTGTGCACGAAGTACACCTGGCCGGCGCGGTCGAGCTCGCGCGCGAGCGCCTCCTCGAGCAGCGCGTCGTCCCACGGCTCGATGAAGGTCAGGACCGGCGAGCGATCCTTGGGCGGCGTTTCGAGCAGCGTGAGGTCCCGCAGACCCGCGAGCGAGAGGTGCAGCGTGCGGGGGATGGGCGTCGCGGTGAGCGTGAGCACGTCCACCGCGAGCTTCAGCACTTTGAGTCGCTCCTTGTGCCGCACGCCGAAGCGGTGCTCTTCGTCCACGACGAGCAACCCCAGGTCGTGCCACGTCACGTCCTTGGAGAGCAGGCGGTGCGTGCCGATCACGATGTCCACCTCGCCCCGAGCCAGCAGCGCCAGCGCCCGGCGCGTCTCGCTCGGGCTCCGGAAGCGCGACAGCACCTCGATGCGCACCGGGTAGTCGGCGAGCCGCTCGCGGAACGTCCGGCCGTGTTGCTCGGCCAGAATCGTCGTCGGCACGAGCACCGCGACCTGCTTGCCCGTCTGCACGGCCTTGAACGCCGCGCGCACCGCGACCTCCGTCTTGCCGTACCCGACGTCGCCGACGAGGAGACGGTCCATGGGACGGGCGCGCTCCATGTCGCGCTTCACCTCCTCCGTCGCGCGCCGCTGGTCGGGCGTGTCCTCGTACAGGAAGGCGGACTCGAGCTCGCGCTGCCATGCCGTGTCGGGCGGGAATGCGAAGCCGGGCTCGAGCTGCCGTCGCGCGTACAGGTCGAGCAGCTCGGTGGCCATCGCCTGGATCGCCGCGCGGGCCTTGTCGCGCTGCCGCTGCCAGGTGGGGCTCCCCAGGCGGTGCAGCCGCGGCGGCGGCGCGTCGCCGTCCGCCGCCGCCCGGTAGGGCTCGAGCTGGTCGATACGGTACAGCGGGACGTTGAGGCGATCACCCCCCTCGTACTCCACCACCGCCACTTCCAGCCGCCCCTCGCCCACCGGAATCGTCTGCATCCCCCGGTAGATCCCGATCCCGTGCTCCAGGTGGACGACGTAGCCGCCCACGGCGAGCGGGCGGGTGACGCTCGCCGCCGCCGCACGATACCGCCGCGGCCGCCGGATGCGGCGCGCCCGGCGGAAGATTTCGTGATCGGTGAGCACGCGCAGCGACGGCAGCACGAACCCGCCGTCCAGCGCGCCGACGGCGAGCTGAACGCGCTCGGCGTCGAGCAGCTCCTCCAGCCGCTCGAGCTGACCTTCGTTGTCGCACAGAATGACCGTGGGTGGCTGGCTCGCGACTACCTGTCGCAGTCGCTTGAGATCACGGTCCACGGCCTCCGGGGCGACGATCGGGAAGCGCGCCGTCGCCTCGGTCTCGCTCACGGACACCCGAGGGAAGGCGGCTTGCCGGACCCGCCAGTCCTGCGGGTCGAGCCACAGCACCGTGCGCTCCGGAACGTCTTCTCCCAGCCGCCGCGCGACCTCCCGATGGTGCGCCGCTTCGTCCCACGCCCGCACCACCTCGCGGTCGACCGCGGACTCCTGCTCGATCACCAGCACGGCATCGGACGGCAGCAGCTCGAGCAGCGACGCCCGCGCCAGCGGCGCTGCGGCCTCCACGGCCGCCGCTTCCGTCGCGACCGGCAGCACCGTGATACGCTCGATCGCCTCTTGCGAGCGCTGCGAATCGAGGTCGAAGCCGCGCAGCGACACGATCTCGTCGCCCCACCACTCGACGCGCGCGGGGCCCGCCATCCCGAATCCGTATACGTCGATGATCCCACCCCGAACGCTGAATTGCGCGACCTCGGTCACTGTCGGCACCCGAGCGTACCCCATCGCCCCGAGCCGCTCCACCACAGCGCTGAGCGCCCCTTCGGCCCGCGGCTCGAGCACCAGGCGCATCGTGTTCAAAGCGGCCGGCACGCCCGTCCGCTCGGCACTCGCCCGGGCCGTGGTGACCAGGACCCGCACCGCGCCCCGCAGCAGCGCTTCCACCGTCTCGATCCGCTCGCCGGCGATCTCGAAATGGGGCTCCTCGGCGCCCAGGCCCTCGCGCTGCGGATAGAGGCGGGCGATCGGGCCCGAAAGCGCCTGCGCGTCGGCGAGCCAGCGCTCCGCGTCGCCGGGCGTGGGCGTGAGCACGACGAACACCCGCTGCGGCAGCCGCCGCGCGAGTGCCGCGACCAGCACCGCGGCGCTCGACCCGGGCAGGCCGCCCACCGCCAGCCGCCCGCCGGTAGCGGGTAGCTGTTCCACCAGCGCGCGCGTCGCGGGCAGCGCGTCGAAGCGATCGAGTAGGAAGTCGAGCGCCATCAGGGGCCGAGCGTGGCGACGCCGAGCTCGACCACGGCGACGAGCAACGCCAGGAGGAGCAGCACGCCGCTCGCGTCCGCCCGGCGCGCCCCCGTGAACCGGGCCGCCGCGAACCGGGGCCCATCGAGCACGAGCGCGCCCAGGGCGCGCTCGACGAGCGCCGCGGGAGCGGGCGTCAGATCCGATTCCCGCGGGTCGGGCCCGTACACCGTGGCTCCCACGGTATCGACGCCCTTGGTTTGGAACTCCACGCGTGGCGGGCCGTCCGCGGTCGTGACCGCCACCTCGCCCAAGGCGAGTCGATTCACCAAGTCGTCCACGAACGGCACGAAACCCGTCGTGACCGGGAGCACTGTCCAGGTCGTGTCCAGCCGGCTACCCAGTAGCACCGCGCCTGAGTCCCGCACCAGCCAGGGCTCCCCGTTGACCGTCGCCAGCACGGCGCTGTCCAGGCTCGTCCCCCCCCGTCCCCCTCCCCCTCCCCCTCGGGGGTCGAGGCGATAACGCCGGGTCACGGCTACTCCGGCCAGCAGGTCGAGCCGCGGCGCGGCGATCGGCCCGGGAGTCCCAGGGCCGACGAAGTGCCACCGCACGCCGCGGGCGGCGAGACTCCGATTCGTCTCGCCCACCAGCGCGGGGTCCGCCGGCGGCAGCACCACGCTTGCCATCGGCCCGGGGCGACTCCCGATCGCGACGTCGGCCCCGTCCGCCACGCGTTTGCTCTCCCGCAAGACCGCCAATGCGGCGCCCACGAACGGCCCCGCGTCGGGTGCCGCCCGCACTCGCGCCGGCGGCGCGACGTGCCAGACGAAGCTGCGGCGGTCGTCCGCCCGCAGCTCGTCGGGGTCGAGGGTCGCATCGCCCACCCACCAGCCCGCACCGAGCCGCGGCAGCGGCAGCGTCACCGCCGACCCCGGCGCCGCGAGCGCATGACCGATCGTACGACCGTGCAGGCGAAAAGTGAGCGCGCCTGGGCCTGCGCCGGGCGTTCCCACCACGCTCACCGTCACCGCGCCACCGGCCACCTGCACCGCTCCGATTCCGCGGTTCGCCGGCGGCACGTCGAGCGGCGCGAGCGCCAGTACCCGCACGCCGTGCGGCAGGGCGACGCTCCGACCTCCCAAGGCGGTGCGCTGCAGGTCGCTCACGAGATGCACCTCCCGCACTGCGACCGGCTCCGCGTCCACGATGTGCGCGGCCTGCTGGACCGCCGCGCTCAGATCGAGTCGCCGGGAAGACAGCGTCGCACTGTCGACGGCGGCGAGGAGTGCGGGCCGCGCTCCCCGCCGCGCCACGCCGTCGGCGAGCATCAGCCACGACTGATCCTCCGACCGAGCGGCCGACAGCGACGCGCGCGCGACCGCTCGGAGGCGCTCGAGCAGCGGCCTCCCGTCCACCACCACACCGGACGACGGTGAATTGTCGAGGATGACCACGAGCGCCGTCGGCTCGTGGGCCGTGCCGCCCCTCGTTGGCACGAGGGGGCGCGCGGCGGCGACCACGACCAGCGCGATCAGCGCGGTGCGCAGCAACAGCAGCAGCAGGTGCCGCAGCTTCAGCCGTCGCGCGCTCTGCCGCTCGGCTTCGCTCAGGTAGCGCAGCGCGGGGAACTCGGCTTCGGGCGGCTGGCGACGCTCCAGCAGATGCAGCAGCACCGGGATCGCTGCGGCGGCGAGCCCGAGCAGCACCAGCGGATGAAGGAAAGTCACGCGAGCGAGCGCAACGCCAGACCGAAGGGCATGTCGGTGGGCACGTGGTGATACCCGACGCCGTGGCGCCGGCAGGTGCTGCGCCACGCGGCGATCTCTCGCTGGACCGTGGCGGCGTAGGCGCGCGCCAGCTCGCGGGGGCGCACCACGACGCTCGCCGTCGACTCGGGATCGCGGAACCGCACCTCGGGCGGCCCCGCAAGCTCCAGCTCCGCCCTATCCATGATATGGAAGACGATCACCTGGTGACCCCGGTGCCGCAGATACCGCAGCGCGGTCAGGGTGAGCTCCCGGTCCAGCAGCAGGTCCGAGATCAACACGACGAGTCCCCGGCGCGCGAGCAGGGTGGTCACATGCCGGAGCGCGCCCTCCGCCGCCGTGCCGTATCCATCCGGCGTATCGAGCAGCCCGCGAACCACGCGCGTCCACTGCCCGCTCTTCACGCGAGCGGGGACGACCTGGCGCACCCGGTCGTCGAACGTGACGAGGCCGGTCGCGTCCCGCTGCCGCAGCAGGATCAGGGCAAGCGCCGCCGCCAGCCGATCGGCGTAGGCCCGCTTGGTAAGCCGGTCCGCGGCGCCGCGCCACGCCATCGAGCGGCTGGCGTCGACGAGAATCATGGCCCGCAGGTTCGTCTCCTCCTCGAACTGCTTCACGAACAGCCGATCCGAGCGCGCGAGCATCTTCCAATCGAGGTAGCGGGGCTCGTCGCCCGGCTGGTAGGCACGATGCTCGGTGAATTCGACGGAAAAGCCACGGAAGGGAGAGCGATGCAGGCCGGCGAGGAAGCCCTCCACCACCCCCTGGGCCACGATCTCGATACCGCCGAGCCCGGCGACTTCGGCGGGATCCAGGAGATCGACGCGAGTGGCGACCATTACCGATGCCTCAACCTAATGGCCCAGGGTTTGTCCCCGGTAGAGGACAGTCGCCGTTTCATGCGTCCCATCATAGTCTGCCTAACCGGTTGCCCGAGTGCCTCTTAGATCGTGCAGCGCGACCGGCCCAGGGTGGCACGCGACCTGCTCCCCTCACCTGGCTGGGGAGGACTCATGTTCGCACAGCTCGCGTTGATCAGCCTCGCGGCTACCGGGACCAGCGATCGTCCCAAGGTCCAAGTGTGGACCAGTCGGGGCGACGATCCTTTCACGACCGGACAGGCCGTCCGCGTCTACTTCCAGGCCAGCCAGGATGCTTACGTCACGGTGCTGCGCGTCGATACCGACGGCCGCGTGCGCATGCTGTTCCCGCGCGAGCCGTGGGAGGACAACGTCGCGCGCAGCGGTCGCGTCTACGAAGTGCAGGGTGTGGCGACGCGCGAAGCCTTCGACGTCGACGATTACCCGGGCGAGGGCTACCTCTTTGCCGTCGCCTCCGCCGATCCCTTCACCTACGACCCGATCGAAAGCGCCCAGCACTGGGACTACCGCTCCATCGCCGACGACGGCCGGATTCAGGGCGACCCCTACGTGGCGCTGACGGACCTGGCGCAGCGGATGCTCGCTCCGGATAACAGCGACTGGGATTACGACATCGCGCCCTACTACGTGCAGCAACACTATCAGTACCCCCGGTTCCTCTGCTACGACTGCCACACCTACGTGAGCTATCGGATCTGGGACCCGTACGCGTACTCCTGCGTCCGGTTCCGCATCGTCGTGTACGACGACCCCTACTACTACCCATACCGCTACTACGGCGGCACCCGGGTGGTCTTCACCCGGCCGTATCGGCCCGAGCCCCGGTTCATCTTCAGGGATCGCACCAGCTCAGAGGCTTTCATCACCCGGGTAGCCCAGCGCCCGCTGAACGACGGCCGGCGCCGCGACGTCGGCGTGCGCGGCCGCGACTTGGGAGGCCGCGGCGTGGTGCCGCCCCCCAATATCGTAACGCCGCGCGACCGCTCGTTCCGGCCGGACCTTCCGAGCGACCGCGGCTGGCTGCGCGACCGTCGCGACCGGCCGGAGCGGCCGGCACGCCCCGCTCCAGACCGGCCCGATCAGCGTGGGCGACCCGATCATCCGGATCACCCCGTTCATCCCGATCACCCGGATCACCCGGACCATCCGGACCGCCCCAACCGGCCCGTCAGTCCCGATCGGCGCGGCGGAGGCGCGGGACCTGCACCGGAGCCCCGTCGCGTGGAGCCGCGCCGCGAAGCGCAGCCGCCATCCCGGGGAGAGCCGCGCGCCGAACCTAGGCGCGACGCCCCGCGCGAGTCGCCCAAGTCACGCGACCCCGAGCTGCGCCGTCGCAAGTCGTAATTCGAGACTCTGATCACCACGCGCCCGGTTTCGCTCCTGCTGCTCCCCTGGGTGTTAGCGGCGCAGACTCGAGCCCCAGCCTCGATCGAGCGCGCCGCCAGCTCGATCACGGCAGCCGACATCCGTCGCGATATCGCCATCCTGGCGCACGATTCCATGCGCGGCCGCGACACACCCAGTCCCGAGCTCGAGAAGGTCGCGGGCTGGATCGCGACGGAGTTCCGGCGCTTCGGACTGAGGCCCGGGGGGGACCACGGCACCTACGTGCAGCGCTACCCGATCCCGCGGAGGGAGAGCGGCACCGCGCGGGCCGCGTCGGTCACGGCGCCGAACGTGATTGGCATACTGGACGGGAGCGATCCGCGGCTGCGCACCGAATACGTGTTCTTGACGGCGCACATGGACCATCTCGGCGTCGCGTCCCCAGCGAACCCGGCCTGCCGGGCCTTGGGCGGGGACTCGATCTGCAACGGCGCCGATGACGATGCGTCGGGGACCGCGGCGGTGCTCGCGTGCGCTCGCGCGTTCGCGTTGCTCGAGCCGCCCCCCCGGCGCTCGCTCGTCTTCATGGCGACGAGCGGCGAAGAGCACGGACTGTGGGGCAGCGCGTACTTCACCGCGCACCCCACCGTCCCCCTGAGCGCGGTAGTGGCGGACCTCCACAACGACATGCTGGGTCGGAACTGGCGGGACACGATCGCGGCGATCGGCAAGGAGCAGTCGGACCTGGGGACGACGCTCGACGGCGTCGCCGCGGCGCATCCCGAGCTCCACCTCACGCCGATCGGGGACATCTGGCCGGCCGAGGGCTTCTACGACCGCTCCGATCACTACAACTTCGCGCGCCGGGGCGTCCCCATCCTGTTCTTCTTCAACGGCACGCACGCCGACTACCACACCGTGTCGGATGAGCTGTCGAAGATCGACGCCGAGAAGGAGTCGCGCATCGTGAAGCTGATCTTCTACCTCGGCCTGGAGATCGCCGACGCAACGGCGCGGCCGCGCTGGGATCCGGCGAGCTACAGGCGGGTGGTGGACGGGGCGAACTGACGCAACAGCTCGGCGTTCGTCGGGGTGCGGCGCAGCTGGGTGATGAGGGCGGACATTGCCTGCTCCGGGGGGAGTCCGACCAGGCTGCGCCGCAGCGCCTGCCGCGCGGCGACGACCGCCGGCTCGGCCAACAGCTCCTCGCGCCGCGTGCCGCTGGCCGCGATGTCGACGGCTGGGTAGATGCGGCGATCCGCGAGCTCCCGCGCGAGCCGCAGCTCCGCGTTCCCGGTGCCTTTGAACTCCTCGAAGATCACGTCGTCCATCCGGCTTTCCGTCTCGACGAGCGCGGTGGCGATGACGGTGAGCGACCCGCCGTCGGGGACCGCCCGGGCGGCGCCGAAGAGCGCCTTCGGCTTGGCGAGTGCGTTGGCGTCGAGCCCTCCCGACATGGTGCGACCGCTCCCCCGCCCCGCGGTGTTGTGGGAGCGCGCGAGGCGCGTGAGGGAGTCGAGCACGATCACGACGTCCCGCCCGAGCTCGACCTGGCGCCGCGCGTGCTCGAACACCATGTCCGCCACGGCGACGTGCCGCTCCTGCGGCAGATCGAAGCTCGAGGCGATGACCTCTCCGCGGCCCCAGTCGATCATCTCGCTGACCTCCTCGGGCCGCTCGTCCACGAGCAGGATCAAGAGGGTCGCCGCCGGATGGTTGAGCGCCACCGCCTCGGCGACGGCCTGGAGCATCACGGTCTTGCCCGCCTTGGGTGGCGAGACGATGAGCGCCCGCTGCCCGAATCCGAAGGGGCAAACGAGGTCCACGGTGCGCTGCAGGTCCGCCGTCCTGGGGCTCGACGGCCGGGCCGTCTCGAGGGCGAGCGGCCGCGACGGGTGCACCGCGCCGAGCTTGGCGAACTCTGGGCGGTCGGCAAGCAGCGGCCCCGGTGGAGCGCCGTTCACGCTGGCGACCCGACCGCCTTCGAGCACGACGAGATCGCCGCGCCGCAGACCGGGCTGCCGCACGGCTACGTCGCCTTTCGCCGGCAGGTAGCCGTTGGCGGCGAGGCGCAGGAAGCCGCCTTTGGGGGCGGGGTCGAACCAGCCAGTGATGGTGGCCATGAGAGATGGGTGAATATGTAAGATAGCTATCAGCCGTCAGCCGTCAGCGGTCAGCCTGCTGAAGGCTGATAGCTGATAGCTGACAGCTATATTCTCGCCCATGCGTCAGGACCAGATCCGCAACTTCTGCATCATCGCCCACATCGACCACGGCAAGTCCACGCTGGCCGACCGGCTGATCGAGCTCACCGGCACGCTCGACAAGCGCCTGATGCGGGAGCAGGTGCTCGACACGATGGACTTGGAGCGCGAGCGCGGGATCACGATCAAGCTGAACGCGGTCCGCATGCAGTATCGGGCTCGCGATGGGCGCGTCTACGAGCTGAACCTGATCGACACGCCCGGTCACGTGGACTTCACCTACGAGGTCTCCCGCTCGCTCAACGCCTGCGAGGGCGCGATCCTCGTGGTGGACGCCTCGCAGGGCGTGCAGGCGCAGACGATCTCGAACCTGCTGCTCGCCATGGAGGCGGAGCTCGAGATCATCCCCGTACTGAACAAGATCGACCTCCCCGGGGCCGAGCCCGACCGGCGCGCCCAGGAGATCCACGACCTCACGGGCGTGCGGCCCGAGGAGATCCTGCGGATCTCGGCGAAGGAGGGCACCAACGTCGCCGAGCTGCTGGAGGTCGTGGTCAAGCGCGTCCCGCCGCCCCGTGGCGACCGAACGGCCCCCCTGCGGGCGCTCATCTTCGACTCCTATTTCGACCGCTATCGCGGCGCGATCCCCAGCATCCGCGTGGTGGACGGCGTCCTCACGCCGGGGATGCAGGTGGCGTTCGGGGCCCACAACGAGGACGCGTACGGGGTGGACGAAGTGGGCTACCTGCAGCTCGGCCACAAGCCGGCCGAGCAGCTCGAGGCGGGAGAGGTCGGCTACTTCGTCGCCAACGTCCGCGGCGTCCGCGACACCCGTCCGGGCGACACCGTGCTCGACGCGCAGCACCGCGACGTGGTCTTGTTGCCGGGTTATCGGGACATCAAGTCGATGGTGTTCGCGGGCCTCTATCCCACTGACGCGGGTCAGTTCGAGGAGCTGCGCGATGCCCTGGCCAAGCTGCAGCTCAACGACGCCTCCCTGCACTACGAGCCGGAGTCGTCGGTGGCGCTGGGGTTCGGCTTCCGCTGCGGGTTTCTGGGGCTGCTGCACATGGAGATCGTGCGGGAGCGCCTGCAGCGCGAGTTCAACCTGGACTTGATCAGCACCGTGCCGAACGTGGAGTATCACGTGCACAAGACCGACGGCACCGTGGAGGTCGTCGAGAACCCCAGCCTGATGCCGCACGGCTCGATGGTGGACCGGATCGAGGAGCCGTTCGTGAAGGCGCGGATCCTGGCACCGGCCGAGTACATCGGTGCGATGATGAAGCTCGGCCAGGAGCGCCGGGGCGTGTACGGCGGCATGCACTACGTGGATCCTCGGCGCGTCGAGTTCGGGTGGGAGTTCCCCCTCGCCGAGATCATCCTGGACTTCTACGACAAGTTGAAGACCATCAGCCGCGGCTACGCGTCGCTCGACTACGAGTTCCTGGAGTATCGCCCCTCGGATCTGGTCCGGCTCGACATGCTGTTGAACGGCGAGGCGGTGGACGCGTTCAGCGTGATCATTCACCAGGACAAGGCCTACGAGTGGGGCAAGAAGATCGCGGAGAAGCTGAAGGAGCTGATCCCGCGGCAGCTCTTCGAGGTCGTGATCCAGGCGGCGATCGGCACGAAGGTGATCGCGCGGGAGTCGATCCGCCCGCTGCGCAAGAACGTGACCGCCAAGTGCTACGGCGGCGACGTCACGCGCAAGCGCAAGCTGTTGGAGAAGCAGCGCGAAGGGAAAAAACGGATGAAGCAGGTGGGGACCGTGGAGATCCCGCAGGAAGCGTTCCTGGCGGTGCTGCAGGTTGACTAGCCTCGTCATCCAGACGGCCTTCCTGGGCGACGTCGTGCTCACGACGCCCCTGCTCGCGGCGCTCGCCGAGCGTGAGGGACCGGTGGACGTCGTCACGACGCCCGCCGCCGCGCCCCTGGTCGAGACGCATCCCGCCGTCCGTCAGGTTATCCCGTACGACAAGCGCGGTGGCGAGCGCGGGCTGGGGGGACTCCTCCGCCTGGCGCGGCGGCTCGCCGCGGCGCAGTACGGTGTGGCTTACCTCCCTCACCGCTCGCTCCGCACGGCCGCGCTGGCGCTGCTCGCGCGCGTGCCGCGACGCGTGGGGTTCGCGGACGGCTGGGCGCTGCTCTATACCGAAGCCCGGCCGCGGCCGACCGCGGGTCACGAGATCGACCGGCTGCTGGCGCTCGCCGGGGCCGCGCCCGGTTCGTTCGCGCCACGCCTCTACCCGACGCCGCAAGACGAGCTCGTGGTGGAACGGTTCCTCGCCGCCGCGGGAGTGGCGGACGAGTTCGTGGCGCTCGCGCCCGGCTCGATCTGGGGCGGCAAGCGGTGGCCCTACTTTGTCGATCTGGCCACGCGACTCGCGCCGCGTGAGCCGGTCGTGATCGTGGGGGGTCCCGAGGACGCGGCGCTGGGCGATGACATTGCCGCGGCGGTCAGGCGGTCGGGCGGTCAGGCGGTCGATGCGTGCGGGCGCCTTACGCTGCGGCAGTCGGCGGTATTGATTCGTCGGGCGAGCGTGCTTGTGACCAACGACAGCGCGCCCCTGCATCTTGCGTCCGCGGTGGGAACGCCGGTGCTGGGACTGTTCGGGCCCACGATCCCGGAGTTCGGCTTCGGGCCGATCGGGGCGGGCGACGAGACGCTGGGCGTGACTGGCCTCGTGTGCCGGCCCTGCTCGGACCACGGGCCGCCGGCGTGCCCGCTGGGGCATCACCGCTGCATGCGGGAGCTAAGTGTGGCGACGGTGCTCGCCGCGCTCGAGGAGGCCCGTGCGGTACGTCATCGGGGTTGACATCGGGGGCACGAATCTCGTCGTCGGCACGGTGGCCGAGGACGGATCGGAGATCCTCGGGCTCGTGTCGGAGCCCACGCTCGCCGAGCGCGGGGCAGACGCGGTGCTCGACCGCATCGCGAAGCTGGTGCGCTCCTCGGTGGCTGCGGCCGCCGGGAAATCCGCGGCCGGCGTTGGGATCGGGGCGCCCGGACCCCTCGACACGACGCGCGGCATCGTGCTGCTCACGCCCAACCTCGGGTGGACCAACTTCCCTCTGCGGGATCGCCTGTCGAACGCGCTCGACCTCCCCGCGACGCTCGACAACGACGCCAACTGCGCGATTTTCGGCGAGTGGTGGCGGGGCGCGGCGCGCGGCGCGAACCACGTCGTCGGTCTCACGATCGGGACGGGCATCGGCGGCGGCATCGTCCTGGACGGCGAGATCTACCACGGCGCTTCCGACATCGCGGGCGAGCTTGGCCACATGACGATCGACTCGACCGGGCGGCGCTGCAAATGCGGCAACTACGGCTGCCTCGAGGCGTACGCGTCCGGACCGGCGATCGCCGCGCGCGCCGTCGAGGGGATCGAGGCCGGGGCGGACACCTCCCTGCCCGCCTACGTCCAGAACGATATGTCGAAGATCACCGCGCAGGTGGTGTACGAAGCGGCGCACGACGGCGACGGCTATGCGCGCGAGGTGGTGCACGACACCGCCAAGGTATTGGGGGCCGGCGTCGCGAACATCATCAACATCTTCAATCCCCAAGTCGTCGTCATCTGCGGCGGCGTGACGCTCGCCGGCGACCAGCTGTTCGTGCCGCTCCGGAGCGAGGTCAAGCGGCGCGCCTTCAAGCCGGCGGCGAACGCCTGCCGCATCGTCCCGGGCGAGCTCACGGGCACCGCCGGGGTGTACGGCGCGGCGGCGGTGTTCATGCGCCACACCTGGGGACAGCCGTGAAGCGGCTCGGCGTCGTCGGCTCGATGGTGTGGGACACCATCTACGACCGGGAGCCGGCGCAACATGCCGTCGAAGAGTGGGGCGGCATTTCGTACTCGCTGGCGGCGCTCGACGCCACGCTGCCGGCGGAATGGGAGATCGTACCGCTGGTGAAGGTGGGGCGCGACCTCGCCCCGCGGGCCGGCGTCTTCCTGCGCTCGCTCTCGCACGTCGCCCCGGCCGCCCGCTTCATCGAAGTCCCGGAGCCGAACAATCGCGTGGTGCTGCGCTACTACGAGTCGGAGCGCCGCTGCGAGCAACTCAGCGGGGGCGTGCCTCCCTGGACCTGGACGGAGCTCGGCCCGATGGTCGCCGACCTCGATGCCCTGTACCTGAACTTCATCTCCGGGTACGAGTTGGACCTCGGCACGGCGCAGCTGTTGCGCCGCGGCTTCCCCCGCTTCCTGTACGCCGATCTGCACAGCCTCTTCCTGGGCAAGGAGCCCGACGGCACGCGCGTGCCGCAGGGCCTGCCCAACGCACCCGCGTGGTGCGGCTGCTTCGACACGGTGCAGCTGAACGAAGACGAGCTGCGCCAGCTGGGCAGCGACCCGCTCGCGGTGGCCGCCGCCGCGCTGGCGCAGGGGTGCCAGACGCTGGTGGTCACGCTCGGCGCCCAGGGCGCCGCCTATTTCACCGGGCGGCCGGTGCGCACCGCCAGGATCCCCCCAGCTGGCGGGCCGCCGGTCGTAGGCGGCGACCCGACGGGGTGCGGCGACGTGTTCGGCGCCAGCGTGGTCGCGGCGCTGCTCTCGGGGGCGAGCCTCGAGCAGGCGCTCGAGCTCGGGACGCGCATGGGTGCCCGCAACGTGACCTACCGCGGCGCCACCGGCTTGCGGGACCACCTGCTCGGCCGCCTCACCGCGGTATGACGCGTCTGGTCGAGGTCCCCGCCCAGTTCGACGACCGCTCGTTCGATCAGTTCGCCGCCGCGTTCGCGGAGGCGACGAAGGACGGCGAGCGGCTGTTGTTCGACGCGCACGCCGCCGAGTGGGCTTCCCCCTTCGGCCTCGTGGCCCTTCTGGCGGCGGGCCAGGCCGCCCGTGGGAGCGGCGGCCGCGGCCTGCCGCTGCTCACGGCACCGACGCACGCCGACGTGCTGAGCTACTGGGGGCGCGCCGGATTCTTTCGCGAGGCTGCCGCCTTGTTCGAGATTCACGGCCGGGTGCCCAAGGGCAAGCCGGTCGAAGAGAGTGACGTGCTGCTGCCCGTCACCCCGGTGCGGGCGGCCGAGGACGTCCACGACGTCGTGAGCAGGATTCAGGAGCGGGCATCCGCCATTCTGGCGTCGGAACTGCAACTCGATCCGAAGGCGACGATGGGCTTCGCTATGGCGCTTTCGGAGGCGTGTCAGAATATTGTAGAGCACGCCGGCACGGGTGGCTGGGTCGCGGTGCAGAGCTATCACTGGCGGCGCCGGCTGGCGCGGCAGGTCGTGGTGATCGCGGTGGCGGACGCGGGCGTGGGCTTCCGGCACTCGTTAGAGCCGACGCAGGCGAAGCGCTTCGGAGAGCGCTGGGGGGACGCCGCGGCGCTCGAGGCGGCGCTGGTCCAGGGGGTGAGCCGGTTCCGCGACCCGGGGCGGGGCCAGGGGCTCGCGGGCATCCGGCGGTATCTCGCCCGGTGGGACGGGAAGATCGCGATCCGGAGCGGCACGGCGCGCATCGCGATCGTGCCGAGTTGGGACGACGACGTGCCGCTGAAGGACGGGCTGCCGGCCTTTCCGGGCGCCCAGGTGCTCATCATCATACCGGAACAGGGGTCTTGAAGCGCGGTGATCCAGTACATCGACGTTCACGCCGTCCTGCGGGAATCCTGCTCCGGTGAATACACCGATCTGGTCACGCGGCCGACGGGCCGCCTGGTGCGCGAGCGGATCTCCCAAGTGATGGCGGCGGCCCCCGGGATCGCCCGCATGGACTTCAGCGGCGTCGGGTGCATGGATTACTCCTGCGCCGACGAGATCGTCGCGAACCTGTTGCGCGCCGGGGCCGCGCTCCTGCTGCGGGGGATCACCGACGCGCACCGCGAAGCGATCGAGCCGGTCCTCGCGGGTGCCGGTCTCGCGGTGTTGCTCGAGCAGCCCGACGGCACGCTGGACGCGCTGGGGCCGCCGGCCGCCGCGGCCGAGCTGCTGGAACAGCTCGTGGCGCAGCGCCTCGCCGATCGCCTCCCGGGAGGCAGTTTCGCGCTGCTCGCCTCGTGAGCCGCGTGTGAAGCAACGCCTCGGCCTGTCGACGCGGGCCGTGCACGGCGATCCCGTGGCTCGGCCCGAGTGGGCGCCGGTCGCCATGCCGCTGTACCAGAGCAGCACCTTCACGAACCCGATCGGGTCGACCGCGGAAGTCCGTTACACCCGCTACGGCAACAATCCCAATCAGCTCACGATCGCCAGGCGCCTCGCCCTGCTCGAGGGAGCGGAGGCGGCCATCTTCGTGGCGAGCGGCATGGGCGCGGCCGCCCTGGCGCACCTCGCGGTGCTGCGGCCGGGGGACCACCTGCTCTCGAGCGAGTGGATCTACGGCGGGGTGCACCGCCTGTTCGCCCAGGAGTTCGGTCGGCTGGGGATGGAGGTGACGTTCGTCAACCCGATCGAGTCGCGGACCTGGAAGCGGGGGCTGCGGAAGAACACCCGGGCGATCTTCCTCGAGACGCCGACCAACCCCCTGCTGCGCGTGGTGGATCTCGAGCCGGTCGCGACGTTGTGCAAGGCGGAGGGGCTGGCGCTGATCGTCGATGCGACGTTCGCGACGCCGATCAACTTCCGGCCAATCGAGCACGGTGCGGACGTGGTGATCCACAGCGCCACCAAGTACCTGAACGGTCACTCCGACGTGATCGCGGGCGCCGTGGCGGGCACCGAGTCCGTGATCGAGGAGGTCCGGAAGCTGATGCAGGTGTGGGGGCAGGCGCTCGACCCGATGGCCGCCTGGCTGATCGAGCGCGGCATGAAGACCCTGGCGGTGCGGGTGGAGCGGCAGAATGCGACCGGGCTCGCGGTGGCGGAGTGGTGCAGCCAGCAGCCGGGGTTCTCCGCGGTGCACTACCCCGGCCTGCCGTCACATCCCGATCACGCCACCGCGCGGCGCATCCTGAAGGGCTACGGCGGCATGCTGGGGGTCGAGCTGAACGGTGGGGCGCGGGCGGCGGAGCGGTTCCTGCGCGCCCTCACGATCGCGGCCCACGCGCCCAGCCTGGGCGGCGTGGAGACGCTCGTGTCGGAGCCGCGACTCACCTCGCACGCCTCGCTCACCCCGGCGGAGCGGGCGCAGGCTGGCATTCCCGACGGCTTCCTGAGATTTTCCCTCGGACTGGAGGACGCCGACGACCTCATCGCCGACTTCGCGCAGGCGCTGGCGCAGCTGTAAGTGATCAAGTTCACGCACGTCTTCAAGGCCTTCCCCAAGGGCGGCCTCGCGCTGAAGGACATCTCCTTCCACCTCGCCAAGGGCGAGTTCGGCTTCCTCACGGGCCACTCGGGGGCCGGCAAGTCGACCGTCCTCAAGCTGATCTACGCCGAAGAGCCGGTGACGAGCGGCGACGTGCGCGTCTCCGGGTTCAACGTGACCGCCATCTCGCGGCGCGACATCCCAAAGCTGCGGCGGCGGCTCGGGATCGTGTTCCAGGACTTCCGGCTGCTCGAGGACCGGACGGCCGAGGAGAACGTGGCGTTCGCGCTCGAGGTGACGGGGGCGCGCCGCGCCAGTATTCCCGCGCGGGTGATGCGCGTGCTGACCCAAGTCGGACTCGCGGTGAAGGCCAAGGCCTATCCCCGCGAGCTGTCGGGCGGCGAGCAGCAACGGGTCGCGATCGCCCGCGCGCTCGTGAACGAGCCGACGGTCCTCCTCGCCGATGAGCCGACCGGCAACCTCGACGAGCGGGCGACGCGCGGCGTGTTCCAGCTGTTGCGCGATATCAACGCCAGCGGCACGGCGGTCGTGATGGCCACGCACGATCTCGACCTCGTACGGCAAGCGCCCTACCGCGTGATCGAGCTGCAGGAGGGCGCGCTCGTCTACGACTCGAGCGTGGACGAGCCCCGCGACCGGGCGGCGAGCCCGTGACGCTGGTGCTGCGCGAAGCGCTGCGGACGTTCCGGCGGGCCCCCCTCCTGTCGGTGCTCTCGGTCACGACCATCGCCTTCTCGCTCTTCGTCGTCGGGCTGTTCGGCCTGGTCGCCGTGAACCTGCAGCAGGCGCTGCGCGAGGTCGCCGAGCGGGTCGAGATCGTCGCGTACCTGCTCCCCGGCACGCCGGTCGAGACCGTGACCCTCGCCGCGAAGGACATCGAGGCGTTCCCCGAGGTGCAGTCGGCGACGTACGTGACCGAGGACCAGGCGCTGGGACGGGCGCGCGGCGAGCTGGTGGAATTTCGCGACGTGCTGCGGGAGCTCGAGCGCAACCCGCTCCCGGCGTCGATCGAGGTGAAGCTGCAGCCCGGCTTCCGCGACGCGGACCACGTGAACGAGGTGGTCGACCGGCTCAAAGGGTTCGGGTTCGTGGACGACGTGCGGTACGGGCGCGACTGGGTAGAGAAGCTCGACCGCCTGCGGCAGATCGCGGCGGCAGTGGGACTCGCCGTCGGCGCGGCGTTCGCCGTGGTCGCGATCATCATCATCGGCACGACCATCCGGATGGCGGTGCTGCAGCGCAGCCGCGAGATCGCGATCATGCGCCTCGTCGGGGCCACCGACGGTTTCATCCGGCGCCCCTTCCTGCTCCAGGGGGCGATCAAAGGGATGCTGGGCGGCCTCGTGGCGATCGGCCTGTCGTACGCCACCTACGCGTTGATCAACCGCTGGCTGATCCAGGCGGCGTTCTTCTCGCGCGAGCAGGCGCTCGCGATCGTGGGGTTCGGCACCCTCATCGGGTTCTTCGGGAGCTCGGCATCGGTCGGGAGACATCTCCGTCGCGTATGAGGCCGGGATGCGGGATCCGTGATGCGGGATGCGTGGCGTTCGTGCTTGCAGTCATCTCGCTTCCCGCATCTCCCATCCCCCTTCCCGCCCAGCGTCCCCAGCCCCTCGAGCAGCAGCTCCAGGACAACCAACACCGCCTCGAGGACATCCGCCGGGAGCGCTCCGCGGTGGAGCAGGAGCTCGAGCAGCTGCGCTCGCAGGCACACTCCCTCGCCGACGAGCTGTCGAACATCGAGCGGCAGAAGGAGACGACGAACCGCATCGTCAACGAGCTCGACCGGCAGATCGCCGGCCTGTCGCGCCAGATCGACCAGATCACGGTAGACCTCATCCTCGCCCAGGACGCGCTCGAAGACAAGCGCGCGGTGCTCGACCGGCGCCTGGTGGACATCTACAAGCGTGGGCCGCTGTACGCGTACCAGGTATTGCTCGTGGCCGAGAGCTTCGGCGACCTGCTGTCGCGCTACAAATACCTCTACCTCGTGAGCCGACAGGACCGCCTGCTCGCCAACGACATGTTCAAGTTGCGGGATCGCATCGCGCGCGAGCGTCAGGCGCTGCTCAACGCGCGCGATGCGCTCGCCCGCCGTAAGGCGGAGCGCACCGAGGAGCTGCAGCGCTACCTCTCGATCGAGCGAGCGCACCAGGCGAGCTTGCGCGAGACGCGCCGCAGCTCGCGCGCCGCGGCGCAGCGCCTCTCGGAGCTCGAGCGCAACGAGCGCACGCTGAACGACCGGATCGCCGCCCTGGAACGCGCGCGCCGCGAGGCCGAGGCCCGCGGCACTGCGCTCGGCGCGGCCGCCATCACCACCGCCGACATCGGCCGGCTCGAGTGGCCGGTCCAGGGACGCATCCTGTACCAGTTCGGCACGGCGACCGGGCCCAACAACACGCGGCTGCCGTGGCACGGCGTCGGCATCGCCGCCCCGGCGGGGACCCCGGTGCGCGCGGTGGCGGGTGGTACCGTGAGCCTCGCCGGCCCGCTCGGCACCTACCTCACCTCGGTTCTGGTGGATCACGGCGGGGGCTACTACACCTTCTACGGCTACCTGCGCGATGCGGCCGTGACCCAAGGGGAACGCGTGGCGAAGGGCCAGGTCCTCGGGCACGTGGGCGGCGAATCGAGCGACCAGGGGCCGCACCTGCATTTCGAGATCCGTGGCCAGGGAGGGATCGCGCTCGATCCGGTGAATTGGCTGAAGCAACACCAATGAGGCATCGAGGGAAGGCGTCCATTCTCTACGCCTCTTTGGCCGTTTCGGTCACGGCCTGTGACAGAGCCGCAAGCACGCTGACGATCTCTGGTACTATTGAAATCCGCGACATCCAGGTGGCGCCGCTCACCGCGGGCCGGCTGGAGCGGCTGCTCAAGGACGAGGGCGACACGGTGCACCGCGGCGACACGGTGGCGGTGCTCAGCCAGCCGGGCCTCGACGCGCTGATCGGGCAACGACGGGCGCAAGCGCGGGCCGCGGCGGCGCGCGTGGCGGAGGTGCAGGCGGCGCAGGCCGACAGCGCGCGCGCCGCCAACGACCTCGCGCGCAGCGAGCCGCTCCGCCGCGAGAACATCATCTCCCAGCAGCAGTACGACGCCCTCAAGGCGGCGGCCGCAGCCGCGGCCGCCCGGCTCGCCGCGGTCCGCGCGGCGCCGAGCGACTCCGCCGCCGCCAGCGCCGCCGTCGCCGCCGCCCTGGCCACGCGCGACGAGCTGACCGTCGTCGCCCCCGCGGACGGGATCGTCCTCACGCGGTACGCCGAGCCAGGCGAGGTACTGGTGGCGGGCACGCCGATCGTGTCCGTGGGGCTGGTGCATCGCCCGTGGATCCGGGCCTACGTGGGCGACCGGTTCATCGGACGCCTCAAGCTGGGCCAGCCCGCCACGATTCGGGTGGACGCCTACCGCGGACAAGCATTTCAAGGGCGGGTGGTCGAGATCGGCTCGACGGCGGAGTTCACGCCCCGGGTCGCACTCACCGAGCGTGAGCGGGCCGACCTCGTGTTCGGCATCAAGGTCGAGCCCGCGGACAGGGACGCGGGGGGCAAGCTCAAGGCGGGAATGCCGGTGACGCTCGACCTCCCGCTCGCGCCGTGAGCGCCGTCGAGACCCACGACCTGACGCGCCGCTTCGGGACGCTCACCGCCGTTGAGCGGCTCACCCTGCAGATCGAGCGGGGCGAGGTCTTCGGGCTGCTCGGGCCCAATGGCTCGGGGAAGACGACGACGATCCGCATGCTGTGCGGGCTGCTCGAGCCCTCCGAAGGGTGGGCGACGGTCGCGGGGATCGACGTGACCGCAGCGCCGGAGCAGATCAAACAGCGCATCGGCTACATGTCCCAGCGGTTCGGCCTGTACGAGGACCTGACGGTGGCCGAGAACCTGGACTTCTACGCCGGGATCTACGGTCTCTACGGCGCGGCGCGTGCCGCGCGACTCGCGGCGGTCATCGACTTCATCGGTCTCCCCGAGCGGCTGGGACAGCTGGTGGGTCAGCTGTCCGGCGGCTGGAAGCAGCGCCTGGCGCTGGCGTGCGCCCTGCTCCACCAGCCGCCGGTGCTGTTTCTCGACGAACCCACCGCCGGGGTCGACCCCGCCGCCCGGCGCAAGTTCTGGCGCGCGATCTACGACCTGGCGCAACAGGGCACGACCGTGCTGGTCACGACGCACTACATGGACGAGGCGGAGCGCTGCCGGCGGCTCGCGATGCTCAGCGGCGGTCGCCTGATCGCCATGGGGACCCCGGCGGAGGTCGCCACGCAGGTCGGCGGCAAAACGCTCGAGGACGCGTTCGTGCTGCTCCAGGAGCGCGACGAGCGATGATGCCACGTTTCTGGCCGATGTTCCGCAAGGAGTTCATCCAGATGCGCCGGGACCGATTGACCCTCGTCATCATGGTCGGCCTTCCCGTCGTGCAGCTGCTGTTATTCGGCTACGCCATCCAGACGGACGTGCGTCACCTGCCGACCGTCGTGCTGGACGAATCGCGCACGCCCGAGAGCCGGGATTTGATCGCCGCGTTCGAAAACACCGGGAATTTCCGCATCGTCGCCCACGTGAACGGGCGGGAGGCGCTCGACCGGGCCATCGCCCAGGGTGACGCGCAGGCGGGGATCGTCGTGCCGCACGACTATCCACGCCGGCTGGGCCGGGGCGAGACGGCGACGGTGCAGGTGATCGTGGACGCCGCCGATCCGCTGTCGTCCCAGTCGGCGATCGCCGCCGCCGCCGGCGTGGCGCAGGTGCGGAACCTGCTGATCCTGGGGCGCGCCGCCCGGCGGACCGGCGTCCCCCTCGACGCGCGGGTGCGGCCGCGCTACAACCCCGGGCTCCGCAGCCCCAACTACATCGTCCCCGGCCTCGTCGGCGTCATCCTCACGATCACGATGGTGCTGGTTACGGCCATGGCGATCGTGCGGGAGCGGGAGCGAGGCACGCTGGAACAGCTCATCGTCACCCCCATCACGAAGACGGAGCTGATGCTCGGCAAGATCGCGCCATACGTCGGCGTGGGCGTCGTGCAGATGACCGCGGTGCTGGTCATCGGGCGGTACGTCTTCGACGTGCCGCTCACGGGCAACGTGGTACTGCTCTACAGCGTGGCGCTGCTGTTCGTGGTTGCGAGCCTGGCGTTCGGCCTCGTGATCTCGACGCTCGTCCGCACACAGCAGCAGGCGATCCAGCTGAGCTTCTTTTTCGTGCTGCCGAACATCCTGTTGTCGGGCTTCATGTTTCCCCGCCAGGCCATGCCGCTCGTCTTCCAGTGGGTCGGGCTACTGCTGCCGCTCACGCATTTTCTCAAGGTGCTGCGCGGTATCCTGCTCAAGGGTGTGGGCCTCGACGCGCTGTGGCGGGAGGTCGCGGTGCTGGCGGCGTTCGGGGGCCTGCTGATCACGGTGGCCGTGCGGCGGTTCCACAAGACCCTGGACTGAGAGCTGTCAGCTGTCAGCCGTCAGCTTGTCTCTCCCGCCACCGCGATCCGAGCGGCCTCCTTTTTCGCCCGCCGCAGCGCCCCTTCGACCAGCGAGAAGAGGTCTTCAGGACGGAGCACTTCGCTGTGCGGGAAGGCCACGACGCCGGCGGACAACTCCGGGACGCGGCCGGGACCGAGATCGGGGAAAGTGTGCCGGCTGAGCACCTGGCGCAGCCGCGCGACGAAGTTGCGGCCGCCGTTGCCGTCGGTCTCCGGGAGGATGAGCGCGAACTCGTCGCCGCCGTAGCGCGCCACGAAGTCGGGAGCCCGGATCTCGCGCTGCAGCATGGAGCCGAGCTCGGTGAGCACGCGATCTCCCGCCGCCTGGCCCCCCTTTTCGTTGACTTCGCGCAGCCGGTCGATGTCGATCAGCACCAGCGCGAACTGGAGCGAGTAGCGCCGGGCCCGCTCGAACTCGTCGCGCAGCCGGCGATCGAGCGAGTCGAGGCTCGCGCACCCCGTCAGCTCGTCGGTCACGCCGGCGTTCATCTGCCGCCGGTAGATCGCCGCGCGCCGCTCCTCGTTCTCGAGCACCCGGGCCGCGGCCTGCGCTACGGTATTGGCGAACGCGACGTCCTGCGACCGCAGATCGGGATCCCCCTGCACGGTCCGCAGGAAGAACACGCCGGCGGCCCGGCCCTGCACGAACACCGGCAGCGCGACGGCGGACTGCACGTTCACGTCGATCTGCTGCTGCACCCAGCGCCGGCGCACTTCTTCGAACATGGGATGCTCGCGCACGTCGTGCACCACGACCGGTCGCTCGGTGCGGATCGCCTCCTGGATCTCGGGGTAGCGCTCGAGGTCCACGCGCAGATCGCGGATCGCCGGGTTCTCGTACACGGCCACCACGCGCCCTTTGTCCTCTCCCGGCGCGGTGAGCACGAACGAGCAATGGGTGAGCCCGAACGCCTGCCCCACGCGCCGCACCAGCGTCTGGAGGATTTCATCGGCGCGGAGCGCGGCCGACACTTCCTGGAAGATGTCGAACAGCAGGTCGCGGGCGCGCAGCGCGTCGCGCGCCTCCTTGAGATCGCTGCGGATGCGCAGGTGGGCATCGATCCGGGCGCGGAGCTCGCCGAAGTGCGCGGGGCTGGGGACGGCGTCCTGAGCCCCCGCCAGCAGGGCCTCGGCCACCGCCTCCGCCCCGCCGTCGCCCACGAGGACGAACACCGGCGCCCCGGCATACTTGGGCGCGTTCGCCAGGTCCCGCACGACGTCGGCCAGCCGGGGCTCCCGCGCGGCGACGGCGTAGAGGAGCAGGTCCGGGGGTGGCTGGTCGGGACGCTGCGGGGCGCCGGGCGGCGGCTCTTCGGTGACCTGGAAGCCGCCGCGTACCAAAAGCCGCTCCAGCCCTTCGGGCCGAGCGGCGGCGTCACCCACCAACAGGATGCGGCTGTGGAACTGCTCCGGCAAAGGACCCTGCCCGCGATGGCGGGTGTCAAGGTATAGTTCACCCGATGGGTGGGCAAGCAGAGCGCGGCCGGTGAGCCTCCCGGCGCCGGAGACGCGGGCGGCGCGGCACCGCATGGTGGCGGCGCAGCTCGCGCAGCGCGGCATCCGCAACAAGCGCGTGCTCGCCGTCATGGCCCGGGTGCCCCGCGAGTGGTTCCTGCCGCCGCCGCTCCACCTGGAGGCGTACGCCGACTCCCCCCTTCCGATCGGCAGCGGTCAGACGATTTCCCAACCCTACATCGTAGCCCTGATGACCGCGGCGCTCGCCCCGCGCCGCCGCGACCGCGTCCTCGAGATCGGGACCGGCTCGGGGTACCAAGCCGCGATCCTCGCCCACCTGGTGCGCCGGGTGTACACGATCGAGCGGCACCCCGACCTCCTGGTGGAAGCCGAGGAGCGGTTCCGGCGGTTGGACCTCACGAACATCGAAACGCGGCTGGGCGACGGGGCCGCAGGATGGCCGGAGGCCGCGCCGTTCAACGGCATCCTCGTGACCGCCGCCGCGCCCGCCGTCCCCCCGCCGTTGCTCGAGCAGCTCGCCCCCGGCGGACGCCTGGTGATTCCGATCGGTGACCTCACCATGCAGGAGCTCGTCATCTACGAGCGCACCGCGAACGGGGTAACCGAGCGCAGCGGGGGCGGTGTGCGGTTCGTCCCCCTGATCTCGCGCCTCGCGTTCACGGAGCGAGATGACTGAAGCGTTGGGGGCGCACGTCTCGACGCAGGGAGGCGTGGCCACGGCGCCGGCGCGCGGCGCCGCCATCGGTGCCACGGCGATCCAGGTCTTCACGAAGACGCCGAACCAGTGGCGCGAGCCCGCTCTGACGGCGGCGCACATCGGGGCGTTCCGCGCAGAGCTCGCAGCCTCCCCGATCGCGGCCGTAGTGTCGCATGACAGCTATCTCATCAACCTCGCGTCGCCCGATCCGACGTTGCGCGAGAGGAGCGTGGCCGCGTTCATGGCTGAGCTGGCCCGGTGCCGGGCACTCGGGATTCGCTGGGTGGTGTCGCACCCGGGCAACTACATCGACGACCGGGACGCCGGGCTCGAGCGCAACGCCCGGGCGTACGCGGCCTGTCTCGCGGCGGTGCCGGGCGACGTCACCGTGCTGATCGAGGGCACGGCGGGCGCCGGCACGGCGCTGGGCTCCACGTTCGAGGAGCTGCGGGCGCTGCGCGACGCGCTGCCGGCGGCCCTGCACGCCCGGGTCGGGTTCTGCCTCGACACCGCACATCTGCACGCTGCGGGGTATGACGTGGCCGACGACGTAGACGGGGTGTGGGATCGGTGCGATCGGGAGATCGGGCTCGGGCTCGTCAGATGCTTGCACTTGAACGACTCCAAGGCCGCGCCCGGGTCGCACCTGGACCGGCACGAGTGGATCGCCGAAGGACGGATCGGGGCGGAGGCGTTCCGCCGCATCATGCGGGACCCGCGGCTCCAGTCCGTGATTAAGATTATCGAGACGCCGAAGGCCGACGACGCCGTGCGGCACGATCGGCGGATGCTGCGGCGCCTGCGCGCCTACGGGCGGGGGGCGCGAGGCATAGGGCACAGTGCCATAATGAAGGCGGGATGACGATCCGGACACCGATCGCCGCACTGCTGCTGACGCTGCAAGCCCTCGCGGGCGGCGCGGTGCCGCTGGCGCACGCCGCGGAGCCCGAGACCGCACCGGCCACGATCGAAGCGCACCACGACGCGAGCTGCGTCGTGCTGCACGACGCGTTGCGGTGCGCGCTGTGTTACTACGCGGGATGCCTCAGCGCGCCGCCGCGGGCTCCGGCGCTCGGCATGCGGCAGCAGGTAGCGACGCGGCACCAGCCCCGCGAGCAGGCTGGCGAGCGCCGCAGCCTGGCGCACGCCGGCGCCCGACCCCGGGCACCTCCCTCCCCTCTCTCCTGATCGGACCGGCCGCCCACGACGGGCGTCCGCGGCCGTGCGTCACCCTCCCCACGTCCCAACGGGGGCGGGCGCCGCACTTCCAAAGCCTAAGGAGACTGGGGATGATCCGATTCCGTCACGTCGCCGCATGCGCCGGCCTCGCGCTCGGCGTTGCCCGGCCGTTGGTCGCCCAGCAGGCGACCCAACGGCAAGTCGACTCGCTCGCCCGGGAAGTGCGGGCGCTCAAGGCGCGGCTCGATAGTCTGGGAACGGGGCGGCGGCCCGCCGCCGCCGCGGACACCAACGAAGACCTGGCGGCGCTGCGCGCCGCCGCCGCGGCCGCCGCCGGCATAGGCGACACCAGCGCCCGCAGCGACACGAGCAATCGCGTGCAATTCGTTGGCCGCGAACGCAATCAGGCACAGCTCAACCCCGAAATCAGCGTCACCGGCGACGTGCGGGCGTACGGGCAGCAGCCCGGGATCCAGCGCGACAACTTCGACCCCCGAGAGTTCGAGGTCGGGTTCCAGTCGGCGCTCGACCCCTACTCAAACACGAAAATCTTCGTGAGCCTCGAGAACGGCGAGGTCAGCGTCGAGGAAGGATACGCGTATTGGACGGGTCTCCCCGGTCACGTGCGTCTCGACGTCGGCAAGTTCCGCCAGCAGTTCGGCGAGCTCAACCGCTGGCACTTGCATGCGGTTCCCGAGACGGAGTACCCGCTGGCGCTCCGGACCTACCTGGGCGCCGACGGCTTGAGCGGCACCGGGGTGTCGCTGTACCGGGCGATCGGCGGCCTGGGAACCCACGAGCTCACCCTGCAGCTGACCCGCAGCGCCAGCGACGCCGACCTGTTCGGCGGCGCCGGCCGGCCCACGTACCTCGCACACCTGCTCAATTTCTGGCAGCTCAGCCGGGCGAGCTACATCCAGGTGGGGGGTACGGTACTGTACGGCACCGATCCTGATTCGAGCTTGCGCACCACGGTGGGTGGGCTCGAGTTCCGCTTCACTGCGCGGCCCCCGCAGCAGGCGCTGTACCGCGAATGGACCCTCCGGGGCGAGCTGTACGCGCTGCGCCGGGAGTATGCGGGGAGCGGCCCGACACGCCTCGGGGGCTACCTCAGCACGACGTACAAACTCGGGCAACGGTGGATCGCGGGGCTGCGCTACGATTACGTGGAGCAGCCCGACGGATCCGGCATCGTGCGGCAGCTCATTCCCTCGCTCACGCTGTGGGAGAGCGAATGGGTGTACCTCCGAGCGCAGTACACCTATGCGCGCGACGTCTTCGCCGCAACCAGCAACCAGATCGCCTTGCAGGCGGTCTGGGCCATCGGACCCCACAAACACGAGACCTACTGACATGCTGAGTCTGCTTGCTCTGCTCGCGGCCCTGCCGGCTCCGCCGGTGAAGGTCGTCACCACCTTGACGTCCTATGCGGCGATCGCCCGCGAGATCACGGGCGATCGCGCCACGGTCACCTCGATCGCCGTGGGGGACGAGAACCCGCACTACGTGCAGCCGAAGCCGAGCTTCGTGCCGACGCTGTCGCAGGCCGACGTGTTCGTGACGACCGGCCTCGACCTCGAGCTGTGGGTTCCCGCGCTGCTCGACAAGGCCAGCAATCCCAAAGTCACCGAGGGCGGTGCCGGCTACGTGGCCGCGTACACCGGCATCGACCTCGTCGACCTCCCGACCAGCTATTCCCGGGCCCAGGGCGACATCCACGTGTTCGGCAATCCGCACATCTGGACCGACCCGATCAACGCGGTGATCATCGCGCGCAACATCCTCACCGGCCTCAGGCGCGTCGATCCCGCCGACGGCGAGTATTTCACGGCGCGGGAGCGGGACTTCGAAGACCGCATGGTTCGAGCGCTGTACGGCGACGAGCTGGTGAAACTGCTTGGGGGACCGGCGCTGTTCGACCTCGACCGGCAGGGCAAGCTGCTCGATTTCCTCGGGGGCCACAAATACCAGGGGACGCCCCTCGCGACCCGCCTGGGCGGCTGGCTCAAGGAGGCCATGCCGTTCCGGGGCAAGCAGATGGTGTGCTACCACAAGGAATGGGTCTATTTCTCTCGGGAATTCGGCATCCCGTGCGTGGATTTCATCGAGCCGAAGCCGGGCATTCCGCCCACGCCGGGGCACGTGCTGGAGGTGATCAACGAGATGCGGGACCGGCACATCCCCGTCCTGTTCTCGACGAACTACTACCCGCGCGACCAGGTGCAGGAGGTCGCCGCTCGCACCGGAGCGAAGGCGGTGATCGTTCCCGCCAACGTCGGTGGCGCCCCCGGCGTCACCACCTATTTCGACCTCGTCACCCTCTGGATCAGGGACCTTGGCCGCGCGTTCGGTGCGCCGAGCTCCATGCCATGACCGGCTTCCAGCTGATGTTGCCACCGTTCGTCGCCTGCATGGTGCTCGTCGCCATGCTGTCCTACCTCGGCCTGCACGTGATCGCGCGCGAGGTGATCTTCGTCGATCTCTCGCTCGCGCAGATCGCGGCGCTGGGCGGCCTCGTGGCGCTGCTCTTCGTCGGCCACGAATCACCGATGCGCGGCGTGTTCGCGCTCGCCTTCACCGCCGTGGGCGCGTTCCTGTTCGCCATCACGCGGACGTCGCACGAAGGACGCGTGCCGCAGGAGGCGATCATCGGGATCGTCTACGTGGTCGCATCGGCTTCCGCCATCCTCGTGGCCGACAAGGTCCCGGGAGGCGGCGAAGAGATCGAGAAGTCCCTCGTGGGAAGCATCCTCTGGGTCACGTGGCCGGCGATCGCCAAGGTCGCCGCGGCCTACGTCGGTCTGGGCGCCTTTCAGTTCGCGCTGCGCCGCAAGTTCCTGACCATCTCGTTTCACCCACAGGAAGCGGAGCGCGCCGGGTGGAAGATCCGCTGGTGGGACTTCTGGTTCTACCTCTCCTTTGGGATCGTCATCACGCTCGCGGTGCCGATCGGCGGCGTCTTGATGGTCTTCAGTTTCCTCGTGGTGCCGGCGGTGATCGCGTTCCTGTTCACGCGCGACATGCGCCGGCTGACCTACATCGCGTGGGGCTCGGGCGCGGTGGCGTCGCTCCTCGGGCTCTGGATCTCGTTCACGGGCAACCTGCCGACGGGGCCCCTGATCGTATGCATGTACGGTGTGCTGCTCGTCGCGGCGACACTGCTGCGCAGGGCGGGTGTGGGCCGCGCCGCGTGACGCGAGCCACCCGCCTGGCGCTCGTCCTGGTCACCGCGGCGGCCGCGTCCCCCCCCCCCTTCCCCCTCGAGGCCCAAGTCACGGTCGGCGTGCAGGCGGGCGTGCGCTACAGCTCCACCCTCGTCCATGACTCCATCGTCGCGCCGTTCGACGTGCGGCCCGCGCTCGCCCCGGTCGCGGCCATCACGTCGGCCTCACGCGAGCGTTGCCGGGCGGCTTCACCGCCGGAATAGGCGTCGGCGGGCTCAAGTATCTCCCGAGCGACGACACGGGGATCTTCCGGTCCGGGAGCGGCGCTCTCGCGGGCGTGGGCGCGCTCACCCTCGGCCACCCGTTCCCGATCGGCGGCCAGCGCCTCACGCTCGCCGCGCGTTACGACATCCACGGCTTCACCACCCCCGCACTCGAGGACGAAGGCTTCCACGGATTGCGGGCCGTGCACCGCGTCGCGCTCACGATCCGCACGGACTGGGACGGCGGACGGTGAGGCGGATGCTCCTGGGCGCGGCGATGCTCCTCGCCGGCTGCGAGCCGACCGCGCCGGTGCGCGACTGCAGCGGCTGCACCTACGATTTCGCCGACACCATCCCTCCCGACACCATCCTCGTGTTCCACTGGCCCGGCAATCGCCTGCCGGTGCGCTTCTACGCGGATCCGCGCGGCGCCATGCCGACCCTCGTGTCCCTGGGCATCGCGACCTGGGAAGGGGAGTTCCTGTACGGTGAGTTCACGGGCGTGCGGGTCGCGGACTCGAGCCAGGCCGACATCATCGTGTATTGGCCAGCCGGCGTCCCGCCCGACGTGCCACCGGATGCCGGCCCGCCGATGGATGCGTGTGGCGGTACCACCACCAACCCGGTGAGCGCGTTCGTCCCCCCCGTCGACTCGACGGTGCTGCACGTCGGGCTGATCGCCAAGGCTGGCTTCAGCGACGCCCAAGTAGCCGCCTGCCTGCGCCGGGTCGTGATCCACGAGCTGGGGCATGCGCTGGGGCTCATCAAGCACAGCCCATACCCGGACGACATCATGAACGCCGTTCCCGTGGTGACGACGCCGTCGCCCGAGGACCGGCGCACCATCACGGTGCTGTATCACACCCCCGCCACTGTCACGCCGCCGCCGCGCTAGCTTGACAACGTTCGCAAAAAAGGATTTGTATCTTCGATGCCGATCCGCCGGCAGGACGCCCTCGACTACCACGCGAAGGGCCGCCCTGGGAAGATCCAGGTCTCCCCGACCAAGCCGTTCAAGAATCAGCGGGATCTGTCGCTCGCCTACACCCCCGGCGTCGCCGAGCCGTGCCGCGAGATCGCCCAGCACCCGGACAGCGTCTACGCTTACACGGCGAGGGGTAACCTCGTCGCCGTCGTCTCGAACGGGACGGCGGTGCTCGGCTTGGGCAACATCGGCCCCGCCGCGGCGAAGCCGGTAATGGAAGGCAAGGCGATCCTGTTCAAGGCGTTCGCGGACCTCGACGTGTTCGACCTGGAGGTGAAGAGCGAGGATCCGGACGACGTGATCCGTTTCTGCCAGCTGCTTGAGCCTACGGTGGGCGGGATCAACCTCGAGGACATCCGCTCCCCCGATTGCTTCTACATCGAGGAGCGCCTGCGCGCGACCCTCGGCATTCCGGTGTTCCACGACGATCAGCACGGCACGGCGATCATCGCGGGTGCGGCGCTGCTCAACGCGCTGGAGGTGGTGCGCAAGGCGCTCGACCAGGTGCGCGTGGTGTTCGCGGGTGCCGGCGCGGCGGCGATCGCCACGGCGGAACACTGCGTGCGGCTCGGCGTCAGGCGCGAGCACATCGTGATGTGCGACCATCACGGCGTGATCCACGCGGGGCGGGACGACCTCGATGCCTACAAGCGCCGCTTCGCGAGCGACACGTCGCTGCGCACGCTGGCCGACGCGCTCCGGGGAGCGGACGTATTCGTGGGCCTCTCCGCAGCGGGGATCGTGACGGGGGAGATGGTCGCGACGATGGCCGAGCGGCCGGTTGTGTTCGCGCTCGCGAACCCCACCCCCGAGATCATGCCGGACGAAGCGAAACGAGCCCGGCCCGACGCCATTATCGCCACGGGTCGATCGGACTTCCCCAACCAGGTCAACAACGTGCTGGGCTTCCCGTTCATCTTCCGCGGGGCCCTCGACGTGCGCGCCCGGGGCATCAACGAGGAGATGGAGATGGCGGCGACGCGCGCGCTCGCGGCGCTGGCGAAGGCGGAGGTCCCCGATTCCGTGACGCGCGCCTACGGGCTCGAGCGCCTGCGCTTCGGGGCCGACTACCTGATCCCCAAGCCGTTCGATCCGCGGGTGCTGCTCTGGGTCGCGCCGGCGGTGGCGTGGGCGGCCGTTGCGTCGGGCGTGGCGGGGCGCGTGATCGACGTGGAGGAGTACCGCGCCCAGCTGGACGCGCGACTGGGACGGGCGCGGGAGGTGATGCGGGGTCTGTCCACGCGTGCGCAGCAGGCGCCGCAACGCATCGTGTTCCCGGAAGGCGAGGATGCCCGTGTCGTCCGGGCGGCGCGGATCCTGGCGGACGACGGCGTGGCGCTGCCGATCCTGCTGGGTGACGCCGCGCTGATCGGGCGTCAGGCGGAGGACGCTGGCGTGACGCTCGAGGACGTCGAGCTGGCCAACCCCCGGCTCGCCGCGGACCGCGAAGCGCTCGCCGCCGCGCTGTGGGAGCACCGCCGCCGCAAAGGGATCACCCTGCGCGAGGCCCGCGCCCGGGTCGAGGATCCGATGTACTACGCGCTGCTGATGCTGCGAGCGGGCCGCGCGGACGCCGTCGTGGCGGGCGAGGACATGTACTATCCCGATGCCATCCGGCCCGCCCTCGAGGTGATCGGCGCCGAGCCGGGCCGCCGCCACGTGAGCGGCATCTATATGCTGGTGTTCCCCCAGCAGACGTTCTTCTTCGCGGACTGCACCGTGAACATCGACCCGGACGCGGAGACGCTGGCGGAGGTCGCGTCGGCGACGGCGCAGTTCGTGTCGCGCCTGGGGATCCAGCCGCGCGTGGCGATGCTGTCGTTCTCGAACTTCGGCTCGGTGAATCATCCGGCCGCGGCGAAGGTGCGGCAGGCAGTGGCCCTGTTGCACGAGCGCGAGCCCACCCTCCAGGTGGACGGCGAGATGCAGGCAGACACGGCGGTGGTGGAGCGCATCCTCACCCAGACCTATCCCTTCGCCCGGCTCAAGGAGGCGGCCAACGTGATGATCTTTCCGAACCTGGACGCCGCCAACATCGCCTACAAGCTGCTGGACCGCGTCGGGGGCGCCCAGGCGATCGGCCCCATCCTGGTGGGCATGGCGCAGCCGGTACACATCCTGCAGCGTGGCTCCGACGTGAGCGATATCGTAAACATGGCGGTCATCGCGGCCGTGGACGCTCAGGAGCACGGCCCACGCCCGCGTCCCGGCCCGTGAACCTCGCGGCCGCCCATCGCAATCGCGCGGCCGCCGAGCTGTACGAGCACGCCCTGCGGCGCGGCGAGGGACTTCTCGCGGCGGCGGGGCCGCTCTGCGTCGTGACGACGCCCCATACCGGCCGCAGTCCGAACGACAAGTTCATTGTGCGCGACGCTACCACGAACGAGCGCGTGTGGTGGGGGGGAGGCGTGAACCGGCCCCTCGCTCCCGAGCATTTCGACCGGCTGCGCGAAGACGTCGTGAGCCACCTCGCGGGGCAGGAGCTGTTCGGGCAGGACCTGTTCGCAGGGGCGAGCCCCGCTCACCGAATCGCGATGCGCGTCGTCACGCCCAGCGCCTGGCACGCCCTGTTCGCCCACAACATGTTTCTGCGGCCGTCGGCGCACGACCTCGCCTCGTTCACCCCCGCCTGGCACGTCCTGCACGCGCCCGAGCTGCAGGCCGATCCCGAGCGACACGGCACCCAGTCCGGGACCTTCATCGTGCTCCATTTCGGCGAGCGGACGATCCTGATCGGCGGGACCCGCTATGCCGGCGAGCTCAAGAAGGCGGTGTTCACCGCCCTCAACTACCTGCTCCCCGAGCGCGCCGTGCTGCCGATGCACTGCTCGGCGAACCTCGGCGGAGCAGGCGACGTGGCGCTGTTCTTCGGGCTCTCGGGCACGGGCAAGACGACGCTGTCCACCGACCGCGCGCGCGCCCTGATCGGCGACGACGAGCACGGCTGGAGCGACCAGGGGGTGTTCAACTTCGAAGGCGGCTGTTACGCCAAGGTGATCCGGCTGTCCCCTGAGGGCGAGCCCGACATCTACGCCACGACGCGGCGGTTCGGCACCATCCTCGAGAACGTGGTGGTGGACCGCGAGACGCGCGCGCTGGACCTCGACTCGGCGGCGATCACGGAGAACACGCGCGCGTCCTACCCCATCGACTTCATCCCCAACCACGTACCGGCCGGCCTCGCCGGCCATCCGTCCCACATCGTGTTTCTCACCTGCGATGCCTACGGCGTGATGCCACCAGTCGCCCGGCTGTCGGCCGCCCAAGCCATGTACCACTTCCTCTCCGGCTACACCGCCCGGGTGGCGGGCACGGAGCGCGGCGTGCGCGAGCCGAAGGCGACCTTCTCGACGTGCTTCGGCGCTCCCTTCCTGCCGCTCCACCCGGACGTCTACGCCCGACTGTTGGGGGAGAAGATCGCGCAGCACGGCGCGCGCTGTTGGCTGGTCAACACCGGCTGGACGGCAGGGCCGTACGGGACGGGGCAGCGCATCGCGCTCCCCTCGACCCGGGCGATGGTGCGGGCCGCGCTCGCCGGCGCGCTGGATCGCGTCCCCACCATTCGGGAACCCGTGTTCGGGCTCGACGTGCCGGCGCAGGTCCCAGAGGTACCGGCGGAGGTGCTGTGGCCGCGGCAGACGTGGGCCGACCCCGCGGCCTACGACGCGGCCGCGGCGCGCGTGGCGGAGGCGTTTCGCCGGAACTTCGAGCCGTTCGCCGCCCTCGTGCCCCCCGCCGTCCGGGACGCCGGGCCCCCTCCCCCTCCGCCCCGCCCGATCCCCGTCGCGCGGTGAGCCAGTTCGAGGTCGTCCGCGACCCGCTGTGGAACAACATCCGGCTCGACCCCGAGGCACTCGCCGTGGTGGACACGCCCGCGGTGCAACGGCTGCGGTACGTGCGCCAGCTGGGACACGCGTTCCTCGTCTACCCCGGCGCCACGCACACGCGGTTCGAGCACGCGCTCGGCGCCTACCATCTGGCGCGCCGGGCGCTGGCGCAGCTCGAGGAGGCGGCGGGGGGCGCGCCCGCGCCGGCGCCCGAGCTGCGCCGCCTCAAGCTGGCGGCCCTCCTCCACGACGTCGGGCACTACCCGTTCTCGCATGCCCTCGAAGAGGCCGGCCTGCTCAACCACGAGGATCTCGCGGCGCGCCACCTGCGGGCTGGAGCGCTGGCGGAAGCGCTCGCACGGCTCGGGGCGGAGCCGGAGGCGCTCCTGTCCCTCATCCGGGGGCAGGGCGAGGGCGCGCTCGCGGGTCTCGTGTCGGGATCGCTCGACGTTGACAAGCTCGACTACCTGTCGCGCGACGCGTGGATGTGCGGCGTGCCGTACGGCGTGATCGACGTCGACCGCCTGCTGGCCTCGCTCACCGTCGTCCCCGGCCCTGATGGGCGAGCGGCGCTGGCGCTGCACGACAAGGGTCTCGCCGCACTCGAGTCGCTGTTGTTCGCGAAGTACCAGATGTACCGCAACGTCTACTGGCATCACGCGGTGCGCAGCGCCACGGTGATGTTCACCCGCCTGGTGCGGGTGGCCCTGGCCGCCGGCCGGCTGCGCGTCGAGGACGTCGCGCTCGCGACCGACGAAGCCCTGCTCCACGACCTGCAGCGCCAGGATTCGACCGGTCTCGCCCAGGCGCTGCGCGAGCGGCGCCTGGCCAAGCGTGCGCTCGACGTCCCTGCCACGGAGCTGGCAGCCGACGCGGCGGCGTGGCCCGCCACCGATCCCGACCTGCGGAGCCGCGTGGAGGACCGGCTGGCGCGCGAGCTGGGCCTCGCGGAGCACGAGCTGTTCCTCGATTTCCCCGCCAAGCCCGACATGCTCGCCCTGGACCTGCCGCTCGTCAAACGGAACGGCGCGGTGACACGGCTGGCGGGCGCCGAGGCCGCCCAGCACCTGGGCCTGCCCCGCGTCGCCGCCGAGCTGTACCGCACCGCCCGGCGACTGCGCGTGTTCGTAGTGCGGCCCGTCCAGGTGCCCGAGCGAGCGATCGTCGAGCTGGTGATGCTCCCGGGAGAGGAAGTGGCGGCCCGACTGGCGAACGACCGCGCGCTGATCACGAGTCGCGGCTGACGCCGCGAGCGTCTCAACTCACGGCGGGCATGGGCGTCGTCCTGCTATCCTGCGGCGGCCCGGCCTCGACCGCGTCGATCCGCACGATCACTGCGGTGATGTTGTCGAGCCCGCCGTGGCGGTTGGCCTCGGCGATGAGGGCGTCCACCTGCTCTTGCGGCGCCCGACCGGACGTCAGGACCTCGGCGAGATCGGGATCCTCCACCATGCCGGTGAGGCCGTCCGAGGCGAGCAGGAACACGTCCCCCAGCTTCACCACCCCGACGTAGACGTCCGGGATGACCTCGCTGTTCGCGCCCACGCAGCGCGTGATCACGTTGCTGTAGGGATGGGCGCGCGCCTGCTCCGGCGTCAGATAGCCCGCGTCCACCTGCTCCTGGACGTAGGAGTGGTCCTTGGTGAGCTGCACCAGCTTGCCGTCGCGCAGCAGGTACGCCCGGCTGTCGCCGACCTGCCCAATGAGGAAACGGGCATCGTACAGCACCAGCGCCGTGACGGTGGTTCCCATGCCGCGCTTGTCGTGCTCGGTCAGCGTGCGCTGGAAGATGGCGCCGTTGGCGGCCCGGATCGCCGCGCGCATGCGCTCGGCCACCTGCTCGTCCGCGAGGCCCCGCAGCGAGCCCAGCTCCCGCGCCACGTACCGCACCGCCATCTCACTCGCCACCTCGCCGGCCGCGTGCCCCCCCATGCCGTCCGCCACCACGAAGATCCCGCGGTCGGGCACCACGATGTAATTGTCTTCGTTCCCTGATCGGATGATTCCGACGTCGGTGCGGCCAGCGCAGGTGATTTGCACTCGTGGGTCGCTACGCGAGAATCCAGCGGACCAGGGCGGCCACACCGGCTCCACCGAGCAACAGCACCACGACGCCGGCGCCGCACCCCTTGCCCTTCTTCTCGGGCGGAGGCGGCGTGTGGGGTCGCTTGAGCTGCGGCTTGGCTCCCGGCCTCGTAGGCGCGGGGGGAGGAGCGGTCGGAGCGGACTGAGACGAGGGCCGGCGGGCGGGCCGCGCCGGAGCGGCGGGAGATTCCGGTGCCGCGGGAGTGGTCGGGGTCGTCGCGGCCGTCGGGGAGGGCGGGGCCGGGGGCCGGGCCGGGGCGGATGACGCCGTGAGCACGACGGTCCCGCCCATTTTGCCGACACCGAGCGCGTCGTCCGTCGGCTCGAAAGCGAGCTGCACGTCGCCGAACCTGAGGGTCGCCCCCGGCGCGATCGCCATGTCGCCCTGAACGCGCTCGCCGTCCACGAACGTCCCGTTCGTCGAGTCGAGATCGACGAGCACCCAGACGCCCTCGCGCCGCTGCAGCTTGGCGTGCGCGCTCGACACCGACCCGTCGGAGAGCACGATGTCGTTGTAGTCGGCTCGCCCGATGTTCACCACCGGCGTCCTGATCTGGAAGCGCTGCCCCTTGAGAGCGCCCCCCTTCACCAGGAGGTTGGCGAGCGGCCCGGCTTGCGAGGGGCGGCCCGCCGGCCCACTCGATCGGGCGCCGGCCGGGAGTGGTGGATTCGACGAGGGGGGGGCGGGGGGCGCGGCCTGGGGCGCGTTAGTGGCCGGCCCCGGCTGAGGGCCCGATGAGCTCGGGGGACCCGGGGCGGGCGGCGAGGCGGGGGCCAGGTCGGCGTAGAAGCGAAAGTTCTCCTCCCCAATCCGCACCACATCGGCGCGCGCGAGGATGCGCTGGCCCTGGACGCGCTCCTCGTTGACGAAGGTGCCGTTGGTGCTCGAGTCGACCAGCAGGTAGCCCTTGGGGGTCTGCACGATTTCGGCGTGGCGGCGCGACACGTCCTTGCCCGCCACGACTACGTCGCATCCCGCCTCGCGTCCGAACACGAGCGATGGGCCGGGGATCACGTACTCGCGCCCGTCGGTGAGGCTGACGACGCGGCCGCCGGTGTTGGCGGTCGCGGACCCCGTACGGGACGCGGCCGCGCCGGGCGCCTTCACCGCCGCCACGTACTGCGTGCTGCCGCTGCGACGCTCGTCCACGAACGTCAGCTCGTGGCCGCCCACGTCGACCTTGTCGCCGTGCAGCAGCGGCGTCGGCTCCGCCCCCAGGCGCACGCCGTTGATCATCACCTCGGCGGCGGGCGTCGCCTTGCGGATGACGACTTGCCCGTCGGGCTGGCCCTGGAAGACGGCGTGCCGCGCAAACATGCCGGGTCCCGCGAGGACCAGGGTGCAGGCGGCGTCGCTGCCCAGCACCAGCTCACCCGCCGGAAGCGGGAACCTCTTGCCGCCAAGCTCGAGAAGCGCCATCGGCAACGATCCTTACCGAAAAAAGGCGGACCGGGAACTTACGGTCGGCCGTGTAACCGCGCAAGGAAACACGGGTTAGGACCCATCGCCGGAGACCGCCTCCTCCAAGCCGACGAGCCCGCCACGGATCCAGCGCCAGAACACGAGCGCACCCACCGCCACCGTCGCGTAGCTGTTGATGAAGCGCCACAGCAAGGTGTAGCTCGGCACGAGGGGACGGGGCACGTAGATCGACATCACCGCCGCCGACAACAGCTCGGCGAGCCCCGAGGCCCCGGGAGTCGGCGCGAAATACAACAGGAAGGTGATGAACGTCTGGAGCAGGAGGATATCGACGAAGTTGGCGTGAATCCCCAGGGCGCGCAGCGCCGCGTAGCCGGCGAGCAGCTTGTTGGCGTGGGACGGGCCCGACAGGATCACAGCCCAGATGAGCGACAGCCAACCCTTCGGGCTGCCGAACGCCACCAGGCACTCGTGCGCGCGGTCGATCCCTTCGCGCAACTGCTCGATGCGCGCCGCCACCCGGCGGCTGCGGTGCTCGAGTCGGTTGGCGAGCCAGTGGACCCCGTCGCGCAGCCACAAAGGGAAGAGCATGGCGACGAGCATCAGCACGCCCAGGATGCCGAAGATGGTGAGGCTGGTGCGGAACAGGTCGTAATAGGAGATCCCGAGGACGACGTGGTGCGCGGCGAGGGAGTGGCCGGCGCCGAAATAGATCGCTAGCGGTCCGGCGATTGCGAAGAACGCCACGGTGGCGACGAACGTCATGAAGGTGGACGTCATCGCTTCGGGCAGCCGGACGCCGGCGCGGCGCATCGTCCACATCATCATGGGCGCCGCCCCCGTCTGGAACGGCGTGAGGTAGGCGCCCCAGGCGCTCATGCCGCCGGCGAGCACCATGTCCCGCCAGCGCACGCCGGGGTGCACGTGGCGGGTCACCACCCAGAGCCTGGTGCCGCCGCCGAACCAATCCATGGAGGCGAGGCCGAGGCCGAGCAGCAGCCATCGCCAGCGGAGGCCGAGCAGCGCGGCGGCGAAGGCGCCGAGGTTGTTGCCGTAGAGCAGGAGGCTCGCGACGGCCGCCAGCGAAATCACCGCGAACAGCTCGAGGCCGCGGCGCAGCAGCCGGGGGGTGAGGGTGAGGGGCATGTGCGGCGAACCTACAGGTGCCAGGTGTCAGGTGCCAGGTGTCAGGGTGCACTACTGCGCCTGACACCTGGCACCTGATACCGCTTATGTTGTAGGGTTATGCCCTCGTCTCCCGATCGCGTGATCCTCCGCAACGCGAGGCAGCACAATCTCAAGGGGATCACGGTCGAGCTGCCGCGGCGCGCGCTGACCGTGATCACGGGCCCCTCGGGCGCGGGGAAGAGCTCGCTCGCCTTCGACACGCTCTACGCCGAGGGCCAGCGCCGCTACATCGAGTCGCTGTCCACCTACGCCAAGCAGTTCCTCGAGCGCATGCCGAAGCCCCTGGTGGACTCCCTCGAGGGAATCTCGCCGGCCGTCGCGATCGAGCAGAAGAACCCCACCACGAGCAGCCGCTCCACTGTCGGCACGGCGACCGAGATCTACGACTTCCTGCGGCTCCTGTGGGCGCGGGCCGGGACGCCGTACTGCGTCAACTGTGGGAACGTGGTGAAATCGGATACGGTGCAGGAGGTGGTGGACGAACTGCTGAGAAAGGGGAATGGGGAGAGGGAAAAGGGAGATGCCGTCCTCGTGACGTTTCCCCTGCCCGCCTCCGCCCATCGCCCCGACGTCGCGGTCGCCGCTCAGCTGCGGGCTGCCGGCTTCGTGCGGGCGCAACTCGACGGCGCGGTCGTGCGGCTCGACGGGGACGACGCCGAGCGGCGCGTGCAGGAGGCGACGGAGGTGCTCGTGGTGGTGGACCGCATCGCGGCGCCGGAGGCGAACCGCGGGCGCCTCGCCGAGGCCGTAGCGACGGCGTTCAACGAGGGCGAGGGGGTGGCCGTGGCGCTCGACAATGGGTCGCGACGACGCTTCTCCGAGCATCCGACGTGCTCGCGCTGCGGCACGGCGGGGCCGGTGCTCACGCCCGCCCTGTTCTCCTTCAACAACCCGCGGGGCGCCTGTCCCGGGTGCAACGGCTTCGGGGCGGTGCTCGAGTACGACGAGACACTCGTGGTCCCCGAGCCGGGCCGCTCCCTGGCTCAGGGCGCCATCGACCCCTGGACCAAGCCGCGTTACGAGGGCCGCCGCCGTCTGCTCAAGGAGACCGCGCGCGCCCGTCGCATCCCCGTCGACGCGCCCTGGCGCGATCTCCCGGAGACCGAGCGCCAGTTCCTGTTGCACGGCAGGGGCGGGCGCTACCTGGGCGTGTTTCCGTTTCTCGAGCGCCTCGAGGCCAAGCGGTACAAGCAGTACATCCGCGTGTTCCTGCGCCAGTACCAGCTCGCCAAGACGTGCCCGGCCTGCGGCGGCGCGCGTTTGCAGCCGGAGGCGCTCGCGGTGCGGGTGGGCGATCGCACCATCGCCGCGGCGGCAGCGCTAACGCCCGCCGAGCTGCACGGCTGGCTCGCGGGCCTCGAGCTGGCGCCGTTCGAGCGCGCGGTCGCCGTTCACATCCTGCGGGAGCTCGCGGCGCGCCTCTCCTTCGTGAACGACGTAGGGCTCGGCTACCTCACCCTCGACCGCCAGACGCGGACCCTCTCAGGAGGCGAAGCTCAGCGCATCGCCCTCGCCAACGCGCTGGGATCGCACCTCGTGGACACCTTGTACGTGCTGGACGAGCCGACGATCGGGCTGCATCCGTCGGACGTGGACCGCCTGCTCGGGCTGCTGCGCCGGTTGGCCGACGCCGGCAACACCGTCGTCGTCGTGGAGCACGATCTCGCCGCCATGCGCGCCGCCGACTACATGGTGGAGCTGGGGCCCGGGAGCGGGGAGGCGGGTGGCCAGCTCGTCTATCAGGGCCCCGCGGCCCGGGTGCGCGAGGCGGGCACCCTCACTGGGCAATACCTCGGTGGTGACAAGCGGATCGGCATCCCCTCGGCGCGGCGGCCTGCCGGGCCGCCATGGCTCACCGTGCGCGGCGCCCGCCTCCATAACCTCCAGGGCGTCGACGCGCGCATCCCCCTCGGCACGCTCACCGCGGTCACCGGCGTGTCGGGATCTGGCAAGTCCACGCTGGTGCACGACGTGCTGTACCGCCAGCTCGAGGCCCGGCTGAAGGGAGCGCACAGCGCCAAGCAGCACCTGGGCGAGCCGGTCGGCGAGGTGGCGGGGATCGAGGGGTGGCGCGCCCTCGCCGACGTGGCGCTCATCGACCAGCAGCCGATCGGCCGCACGCCGCGGTCCAACCCGGTGACGTACGTCAAGGCGTTCGACGACCTGCGCGCCCTGTTCGCCGCGGAGCCGCTCGCCCGGTCGCGCAGGTACACCCCCACCACCTTCTCCTTCAACGTGGCGGGCGGGCGTTGCGAGGCGTGCGAGGGCGCGGGTCACGTCCAGGTTGAGATGGTGTTCCTCGCCAACGTCTTCGTGCCGTGCGAGATGTGCGGCGGCACCCGCTTCAAGCGCGACGTGCTGGACGTCAAGCTCGCCGGGACACGGAGCTCGATTCACGACGTGCTCAACTGGACAGTGGATCAAGCGGTGGCGCGCCTGCACCGGCGGCCGCGGCTCATCCGCCCCCTGTGGCAGCTCCAGCAGGTGGGCCTGGGCTACCTGCGCCTCGGCCAGCCCGCCACAACGCTGTCGGGGGGCGAGGCGCAACGTCTCAAGATCGCGCGCGAGCTCGCGTTCGCGAGCGGCAGCCGCAAGCGGGGACGCAAGCTCTACATCCTGGACGAGCCCACCACCGGCCTGCACCCGGACGACGTGCGCACGCTGTGCCGCGTGCTCGACCGCCTGGTGGACGCCGGGCATACCGTGCTCGTGATCGAACACAACCTCGACGTCATCAAGCGGGCCGACTGGGTGATCGACTTGGGCCCCGGCGCGGGAGCGGCGGGAGGTCGCATCGTCGCGGCGGGAACGCCCGAAGAGGTCGCTCAGGCCGCGGAGTCGGTTACCGGACGCTACCTCGTGAGTCGCGAGTGACCTCGCGGCGCGCGGACCTGCTGCTCGCCTTCACGACCCTGCTCTGGGGTGTGAGCTTCGTCGTCGTCAAGGAGGCCCTCGCCGCGAGCACGCCGCTCCTGTTCACGGCGTTGCGGTTCGGGATCGCAGGGCTGCTGCTCGCGCCCCTGGCCCGCCTCGACGTGCCGTTCACGCGAGCGGAGCTCCGGGCGGGCGCGCTGCTCGGCAGCCTGCTGGCGGTCGGGTTCGCGACGCAGGCGGTGGGGCTCGTCGCCACCACGCCCGCCCGCTCGGCCTTCATCGTCGCCAGCTCCTCGGTGCTCGCCCCCGTGGTGGCGTTCGCGGCGCTGCGCCAGCGGCCGCGCGCCTGGGTGGCCGCGGCGCTGGGGCTCGCCGCGCTCGGGATGTACCTCCTCACGGCGCCGGAGGCCGGCGGACTCAATCGCGGCGATGCGTGGACGCTGGCGACGGCGTGCTGCTTCGGAGGGCAGATCGTGGCCGTGGCCGAGCTGTCCCGCCGGCACGACCCGGCGCGGCTCGTCTGGATGCAGACGGTCGTGACGGCGGCGGGCGCCGGCCTCGCGGCGGCCGTGTTCGAGGACGCACACGTGCACCCCAGCCCGGCCCTGCTCGGCGCTCTCGCCTACACCGCCGTGTTCGCGACCGCGCTGGCGCTGCTGTGGCAGATGCGCGCGCAGCGCCACATGTCCTCGGCCCGGGCGGCCCTGCTGTTCTGCCTCGAGCCCGTGTTCGCCGCGCTTGCGTCGTGGGTCTGGCTGGGCGAGCGGCTGTCCCTCTCCCAGTGGACGGGTGGCGCGCTGATTCTCGCGGGGATGGTCGTAGCGGAGCTGCCAAGCACACAGCCGTCAGCCGTCAGCGATCAGCTGTCAGCGGGCACCAAGTTGAACTGACCTCAACTCTAGACGATATTTGGCTCCAAAGCTGATGGCTGATGGCTGATGACTGTCAGCTCACGTTCCCGAGTAGCTCAGTTGGTAGAGCAGCCGGCTGTTAACCGGCGGGTCGCAGGTTCGAGTCCTGCCTCGGGAGCTCCCAACCATCCGATTCCCAAGAACGCGGACTGGCCTCCGGTGCCGCATTTTCGCCCCCCCGTGCCGCGAAATCGCCCTACCTGTCCTGGACAGGGTTCCGGACCACCGTCTGCGGGACCTCTGGGCGCCCCAGGACGGAGGTAGGCGAATCGCGACCATTCTCACTTGGACGGGGGCCTGCGGTGCCAGCGGGCGTTGCACGGGCGCAACAGTGCTCGAGCCGACCCGTGATCACGCTCACTCTGGCGTACGTGTAAAACAGCGATGTTCCCGGGACGAGCGGCTTTGAGAGATGCGAGCCGTCAGGCCGTCACGGGAGCAGGAGGCCAACATGGGTATCCCCCTTCGCGTGCTGATGGTGGAAGACTCCGAGGACGACGCGCTACTGCTCGCGACCGAGCTCAAGCGAGCGGGCTACGAGCTTACACACGAGCGGGTCGACACCGCGCTGGCCATGAAGGTGGCCCTGGATCGCCACGCGTGGGACTTGGTCATCGGCGACTACAGCATGCCCCACTTCAACGGCACGGCGGCGCTGGCGCTGCTGCGCGAACGCGGGTTCGACATTCCCTACATCTGTGTCTCCGGCACAATCACCGAAGAGCTCGCCGTGGCGGCCATGAAGGCGGGCGCGAACGATTACGTCACCAAGGGACAGCTCAAGCGCCTCGTCCCCGCGATCGAACGTGAATTGCGGGAAGCGAAATGGCGGGCAGCGTCGCGCGCCCTGGAGGCGAGCTACGCGACGCTGGTCGAGCAGGCCCCGATCGGCATCTACCGCTCGAGCCTGGAGGGAAGGTTCCTGTCCATCAATGGCGCCTTGGTCCATCTTCTCGGCTACGAGTCGGCCGCTGAGGTGCTCCAGCTGAACCTGGGACGCGACGTGTACGCGGATCTCGCCGAGCGCCAGCGTCTCGTCGAACGGGATACCTACACCGATCGGCAATACGATGAAGTCGAGACGACTTGGAAGCGGAAGGACGGTCGTCTATTGACCGTGCAGCTCAACGTTCGCGCGGTCCGCAAAGCCACGGGCCAGGTTGAGTACTACGAGACCTTCGTCCGTGATGTCACCGAACAGCGACGTCTCCACCAGCAGGTCATGCAGGCGCAGAAGATGGAGGCGATCGGGCGGGTGGCTGGTGGGATCGCGCACGACTTCAACAACCTGCTCTCGGTCATCATGACCTGTGGCGACCTGCTGTTGGACGCCCTCGGCAGGGATGATCCCAACCGAGAGGAGGTCGAGCAGATGCGAAAGGCCGCCGACAGCGCAGCGGCCCTCACTCGGCAGCTCCTGGCGTTTAGCCGGCAGCAGGAGCTCGAGCCCCGGGTCGTGAGCGTGAACGTCGTGGTCGAGCACCTTCACAAGATCCTTCGGCGAGTCATCGGCAAGGATGTCGAGCTGGTGACGGCACTCACCCCCGAGCTCGGTCCCGTGCAGGCCGACGTTGGCCAGCTTGAACAGATCCTCATGAATCTGGCCGTCAACGCGCGCGATGCGATGCCGTCCGGCGGCAGGCTTACCATCGAGACCGCTGACGTCGAGCGTAACCCGGAGGCCGCCCAGGACCGCGAGCGTCGGTTCGTCATGCTCGCCGTGACCGACACAGGCGTCGGCATGGACGAGACGACAAAGGCTAGGATATTCGAGCCGTTCTTCACGACAAAAAAGCCCGGCAAGGGCACGGGCTTGGGCCTAGCCACGGTCTACGGCATCGTGAACCAGTCGGGAGGGCTCATCGCGGTGGACTCCGAACTCGGCCGCGGTACGACCTTCAAGATCTACTTGCCGCAGATCGATGGCGCGGCAGGCTGAGACCCCAGAAGGCCGAGCATGGCGCGCATTCTGGTGATCGACGATGACCCAACGGTGCGGTCAATTCTGGGCCGCATGTTGCGACGTGCAGGTTACGAGACCCTCAGCGCGGCTGACGGTCTGACGGGGCTCCAGCTGCTCCAAGCACACGGCGCCGACGTGGCGATTGTCGATGTCTTCATGCCCGGTCACGGTGGGCTCTCCACGATCACTGCGCTGCGGAGGGACTGGCCAGAGCTCAAGATCCTCACGATCTCGGGGGCCGACCGTGCCGGGCCGCTTCACATGGCGGCTCGCGCGACGGCACTCGGTGCGGATGATTTTCTGAAGAAGCCCTTCGAGGCTCGCGAACTCCTGAGGGTCATTAGGATCTTGCTGCCGGAGCCGCCGGCGTCTCCCTAGCAGGCAGGACGCTGTCGCAGTAAAAGGCCCCCGGAGCGGTGCCGGGCCCTCTCCTCATTACGTCTGCTTGCTGCTCAGTCGGGACACGTTCACGATGGACCAGCCCAAGTCGGCGATCATCCCGACGATCTTCGCGAGTTGCTCGAAGTCCACGGGCTTGGTCATAAAGGCGTCGGCGGCGCCCGCAGCGAAACGCTCCTGGTCGCTGTCGGACGCCGTGAGCACCACCACAGGAAGGTCGCGCAAACCCGGATCCTCTCGAATCGACGCGAGCACGGCGCGCCCGTCCAGCTTTGGGAGATTGAGATCGAGGAGGACCAAATCCGCGCGCGGGGCGTGCTGGTGCGGGGCCTCGCGGCGGAGGAACGCCAGTGCTTCGACCCCGTCCCGGACGGTCAGGATACGGTTCTGGAGTTTCGCCCGCTTGAGCCCCCGCAGCGCAAGCTCGATGTCTGTCTCGTTGTCCTCAACCAGGAGAATGGTGATGAGAGGGGAGTCGCCGGGCACGCTGCAGATATTTAGAGGGGCGGAGTGGATAGCTCAAGCCCTCGCGGTGGACACGCCCCCGTCGGGAGCCTTCGGCAGCACGATCAGGGCAGCGCCTGAGAACGGTCCAGCGGCAGCACGAGACCCACGCGCATGGCGTAGCGCACGAGGCCGGCGACATTGCGAATGTCGAGGCGCTTCATTAGCTCGCCGCGGTGCGTCTCAACTGTCTTCACGCTGATCCCCAGGTGTCGCGCAATCTGACTAGTCGTCTGTCCCTCACTCACGAGCCTCAGCACCTCGAGCTGGCGCGGACTCAGCGCTCCGAGCGGCCGGCGCACCGTCAGCGCGGCCTCGATGGCCGGGGCGAGGCGGTGCAATCTCGTCGTGAGCACCAGGTCCTCCGCTCCACCACGAATCCAGGCCACGGCGGTGTCGGCGTCGAAGTCGGGCGCCACCACGATGAGTGGCACCATGGGGCGCGCGGCGCGCAGCAGGGCGACCGCCGCCGGGGCGTCGAACTCCTCGAGGGAGGGGGCCGAGAGCACGATGTCCGGGGCAAACGCCAGCAGGGCCTCCCTGAAAGCCGGCGCCCCATCGACTCGGCGGGTGATCGCCGGAATCCCAGCGCGATCCAGCTGTTGCTGCAGTGCCACGTCCTCGACAGCGATATCTCCGAGGATGAGAAGGCGAAGCGTACGATCCCTGACTGACTGGGGGGTGTTCATCTTTGCTTACCTATTATATACTTTGATAGTCTCTCCTGTTCAAGGCTCGGTGAAATGACCAAGGCCGACGATTTGCTGGACATGGGGCAAGCAGCCCAGTTCCTCAACGTCAGCGAGACCTCGCTGCGGCGTTGGACGAACGCCGGCCGCCTGGCGTGCGTGCGGGTCGGGCGCAAGCGGGAGCGGCGCTTCAGGCGGGCCGATCTCCTGGCGTTTCTCGAGGAGCAGCCCGCCGACAGGGCGCCGCAATCGGCGCCGGCGGCGCTGCAGTACACAGTCCTCGGTGACGTCCCGCTGCCGCACGGCAGTCACCTCTGCGGGCTGTACGCGGGCGACCAGGGCGCCGCGCAGCCAGCCGCGGCGTTCCTAGCTGGTGGGTTGCGCGCTGGGAGTGTGTGTTATCTCGTCTCCACGTCCCAGGTCCGCGGGCGCGTGCTGGGCCAGCTGGAACAGGTACGTCCGTCCCTCGAGGCGGAGATCAGGGCCGGGCGACTCGTGATGTCTGAGTATGCGGCATCCGCGCGCGCCCAGTACGACTACTTCGAGGCGAACTTCGTCGCTGCCACCGCCGGCGGCGCGCGCTCACTGCTGGTTGTCGGCGACGTGTCGGGAGGGCCATTGGCCCGGGAAAAGACGATCGATGATGTGATCGCATACGAACGGGGTTACGACTCCTTGTTGGCGCGTCGCTTTCCGCTCGTAACGCTCTGTCAGTACGACGTGCAGAGGTTTGCCGGCCGGGAAGTCTTCGACGTACTGCAGTGTCACAAGGACACCTTCCGCTATCCCATGGACCGCTTGTTCAGCTGAACAGCTTCGCCACCTCCGGCTTCATCACTTTGCCAAGCGCGTTGCGGGGGAGCGCCCGGACCACGGAGAGGGCGCGCGGCACCTTGTAGGGCGCGAGTCGCTCCTTCACCCACCCCTGGAGCTGAGGCAGCGTGAGATCGCACGCCGGGGCCAGTTCCACCGCCGCGCACACCCGCTCGCCCCACTCCACGTCCTCGACCCCCACGACTGCGCACTCGGCCACGGCGGGGTGCGTGCGCAGCACTTCTTCGATCTCGAGCGCCGAGATCTTGTAGCCGCCCGTCTTGATGATGTCCACGCTCGAGCGGCCCAGGATCCGGTACGAGCCGCCTTCGAGCTGCGCGACGTCGCCGGTGCGGAACCACCCGTTCTGGAACGCGGCGGCGGTCGCATCGGGGCGCCGCCAGTACTCGAGGAACACGGTCGGCCCGCGCACCTGGAGCTCTCCCGGCGTGCCGGGGGCAACGGGCGCCCCGCGCTCATCCACCAGTCGCACCTCGACGCCCGGCAGCGGCGTGCCCACTAAGCCCGGCCGGCGCTCACCGTGCAGCGGATTCGACAGCGCCATGCCGATCTCGGTCATGCCGTAGCGCTCGAGCAGAGTCTGGCCGCTGATCTCTCGCCACCGCTCGAGCGTCCGCACCGGTAGCGCCGCCGACCCTGACACCATGAGTCGCGTCCGCCCGCACCCCGCCGACCACTCGCGGCGCCGCTCCGGCGGAGCCGCCTCCCAGGCCGCGATCAGGCGGTGGTAGATAGTCGGGACGGCCATGAACAGCGTGAGGTCGCCCCGTGCGATCCGCGCCCACGTCTCGAGCGCATCGAACTGCTGCAGCATGTCGCAGCGCGCGCCGCTCCACAACGCGCAGCTGAGCACGTTCACGATGCCGTGCACATGGTGGAGCGGCAGGACGAGGAGAATGCGATCGTCCGCGCTCCACTCCCACGCCGTCACGAGCGAAGTCACCTGGGCGCGCAGGCTCCCGTGCGTCGTCACCACGCCCTTGGGCTTGCCCGTCGTGCCGCTCGTGTACAGGATCATGGCCCGGCGATCGTCGGGGACGTCGGGGAGCGGGGAGCGCGGCTCGCTCGCCAGCGCCTCGGCCGTGCGCACGCGGCGCACCGCAGACGCCATCGGGACGGCATCGAGCCGCGGTGCCAGCTCCGCATCGGCGACGACTACTCCCGCATCGGCGTCCCGGATCACGTACTCGAGCTCGGGCGGCGGGTGTGACGTGGCGAGGGGAACCGCGACGCCGCCCGCGCGCCAGATCCCCCACTGCGCCGCCACATAGTGGAAGCCCGGAGACACGAGAAACGCGACCCGCGCCTCGCCGAGATCGTCGCGCGGACCGAGCAGACACGCCGCGACGCGGGCAGATGCATCGAGCAGATCCCGATACCTGACGCTGCCCTCCGCTGCGGTGATCGCGGTTCGCTCGGCATAGCTGTCCGCGCGGGCGACGAGCATGGACTCGCCGTGCCTCAGTCGTCGATGGCCTGCCGGTGCGTCTCGCGCGTGAGCCAGACCGACACGACCGTGATGAGAACAAGCGCCAGCATGTAGAGCGACACGGGCCAGGACTTCCCCCCGGTGCGGGCCAGCAGCGCGGTGGCGATGAGCGGCGACAACCCGCCCGAAAACACCGACCCGAGCTGCGATGCGAGCGACGCTCCGCTATAGCGCACGCGTGCGGGGAAGAGCTCCGCGAAGAAGCTCGATTGCGGTGCGTACATCGCGTCGTGTGCGAGCGTGATCCCGAGGACGAGTGCGAGCCAGATGAGCGCCGGCTGTCCCGTCTCAAGAAGCCAGAAGAACGGGAACGCGACGACCCCACCCGCCACCGCGCCCCAGAGGTAGATAGGCCGCCGGCCGAGGCGGTCCGAGAGGGCGCCCCACGCCGGCACGGTGAAGAGGCTGCACACCGAGGCCACGAGCAGGCCGTTCAGGGCGATGTTCCTGTCCAGCTTGAGCTGGGTCGCGACATAGGTGAGCGAGAACGTTGTAAAAATGTAGAACAGACCGTTTTCGGCGAGCCGCGCGCCCGTGGCCAGCAGCATGGGCTTCATGTGCCGGCGGAACACCTCGATCACAGGCATCCGCGCCTCGCCTTTACGGCTCTTCAGCCTTTCGAACACCGGCGACTCGGCCAAGCGGTGGCGAATCCACAGCCCGACGGCGAGGAGGATGAAGCTCAGGAGGAACGGCACCCGCCACCCCCACGCCAGGAACGTGGCCTCGGGGTAGCCCGAGAAATGGCGGAACACGAGGGTCGAGAGCAACAGGCCGATCGCCACACCCATCTGCGGCCAGCTCCCGTAGAAACCGCGGCGGTGCGCGGGCGCATGCTCAATCGCCATCAGCACGGCCCCGCCCCACTCCCCACCGATCCCGAGCCCTTGAAGCAGCCGCATGGCCACGAGCAGGATCGGCGCCCAGATCCCGACGGTCGCGTAGGTGGGGAGCACTCCGATCGCCGTCGTCGCCAGCCCCATGATCAAGATTGTCACGTACAGCATCGTCTTGCGGCCGAGCTTATCACCGTAATGGCCGAAGACGATGCCGCCGATGGGCCGCGCTGCGAAACCCACCGCGTAGGTCGCGAACGCCGCCATGGTGCCGGTGAGCGGCGCGAACGTCGGAAAGAAGAGCTTGTTGAAAACGAGCGCGGCGGCTGTGCCGTAGAGGAAGAAATCATACCACTCGATGGACGTGCCGATGAGACTGGCGGCGGCGACCGTCACGATTTCCGAACGGCGCTCCGAGTCGCTGTCGCGCGTGGCAACGTGGGCGGCCATGATGCCTCCGTGAAGTGCGGGGGAGGACGACGCCTGCGCCCCAGATCATGGCAGTCGGACGCCGACATGGCAACTCGCGCCGCGCTCTTGCTCTTTCGAGCCGTGGTCGCAGGTTTGAGACATGACCGGTAGGCGCCGACCGAGGGGCGCAGCCAGGCGCCCGCGGGCGCGCACCCCTGCTCCACCGCCCCCCCCTTCCCCCCTGACGCCGGAGTTGTTGCGCTCCCTGGTGGAGCACAGCTCCGACGCCATCGCACTGCTCGACGCCGCCGGCACGACGTTCTACACCAACCAGACGGCCACGCGGGTGCTGGGCTATCCGGTGGACGAGCTGATCGGGCGTGGCCCGTTCGAGCTGCTGCACCCCGACGACGCGCCCCTAGCCCAGGAGCTGTTCAGCCGCCTGCTGGCGCAGCCGGGGGAGCCCGTCGCCGCCCAGGTGCGCTGTCGCGCCCGCGACGGCGCGGTACGGCACATCGAAGTCGTGGCGATCAATCGGCTCGATGAGCCGGCGGTGGCTGCGATCGTGGCGAGCTACCGCGACGTCACCGAGCCCATACGGACCGAGACCCAGCAGCGGGTGCTGGTAGAGTCGGTCCATGCGATCCTGTGGCGGAGCGACGCGCGCACGTTCCAGTTCGACTTCGTGAGTCGCGAAGCCGAAACCCTGCTCGGCTACCCGGTCGCGCGCTGGACCGAAGACCCGAGCTTCTGGATGGAGCACGTCCATCCGGACGACCGCCAGTGGGCGGCGGGGTACCGCCGCCACGAGACAGAGCTGGTGCGGCCGCACGAGATGGAGTACCGCATGCTCGCGGCGGACGGGCGGGTCATCTGGCTGCGGGACGTGATCCGCGTGCTCGCGGAGGGCGGCCAGCCCCGCTGGCTCGTGGGCGTCATGCTGGACATCACCGCCCGCAAACGGGCCGAGCAGGTGCAGCAGGCGACGTACCGGATAGCCGACGCGGCCAACACGGCGGCCGACCTGCCCACGCTGCTGCGCCGCATCCACGAGATCGTCGGCGAGCTGATGCCGGCGAAGAACTTCTACATCGCCGTCATCGATCCCGCGACGGACACCCTCAGTTTCCCTTACTTCGTGGACGAGGTGGACCGGTACGACCAGCCCCGGCCGTTGGGCAAGGGGCTCACCGAATACGTGCTCCGCACCAGCCAGCCGCTGCTCGCCACGCCCGCCGTGTACGAGAGCCTCGTCGCACGGGGCGAGGTCGAGCTGATCGGCGCACCCTCGATCGACTGGCTCGGGGTGCCGCTGAAGGTGGAGGACCGGACGATCGGCGTCGCGGTGATCCAGAGCTACACCGAAGGGGTGCGCTACGGCGAGCGCGAGCGCGACATCCTGGAATTCGTCTCCACCCAAGTGGCGCTCGCGATCGAGCGCAAGCGCGCCGAGGACGCGCTGCGGCGCGCCGAGGAGCGCTACCGGGCGTTCATCACCCAGTCCACCGAGGGCATCTGGCGGTTCGAGCTGGAACAGCCGCTGCCCGTGGACTGCCCCGCGGACGAGATGATCGAGCGGCTCTTCCGCGACAGCTACCTCGCCGAATGCAACGACGCGATGGCGCAGATGTACGGCTTCGGCTCGGCGGAGGAGATCGTGGGGAAGCGGTTGGGGGAGTTCCTGGTCCGCTCCGATCCCACAAACACCGAGCTGCTGCGGGCCTTTCGGGAGTCGGGGTTTCGTCTCACCGACGTCGAATCTCACGAAGTGGACCGCGAGGGACGGCCCAAGATCTTCCTGAACAACCTGGTGGGCATCATCGAGCATGGCCACGTCGTCCGCACGTGGGGCTCGCAGCGCGACATCACGGACCGCCGCCGCCTGGAGGAGCAGATCCGCCAGGCCCAGAAGGTGGAGGCCGTCGGCCGGCTGGCGGGGGGGATCGCCCACGACTTCAACAACATCCTCACCGCGATCCTCGGCACGACCCAGCTGCTCCAGTCCCAGCTCGGGCCCGCTGCGCCGCATTACGCCGACGTTGAGGAAATCCGGCGCGCCGCCGAGCGCGCGGCGGACCTCACCCGCCAGCTGCTCGCCTACAGCCGGCGGCAGGTGCTCGCCCCCCGCGTGCTGGACTTGAACGTCGTCGTGGCCGGTCTCGAGCCGATGCTGCAGCGGTTGCTCGGTGAGGACGTGCAGCTCGCCACCCGCCTAGCCCGCGGCCTGGCCCCGGTGACAGCCGACCCCGGCCAGCTCGGCCAGGTGATCGTCAACCTCGCCATCAACGCGCGCGACGCGATGCCGCAGGGCGGCCGGGTGGTGATCGAGACCGCCAACGCCGAGCTCGACGTGGCGTTCGCACGCAGCCACGCCGGCGCGGTGCCGGGCGCCTACGTCCGCCTCGGCGTGAGCGACACGGGGATCGGGATGGACGAGGATACCCGCTCGCATCTGTTCGAGCCGTTCTTCACGACAAAGCCGGTGGGGCAAGGGACCGGGCTCGGGCTCGCGACGGTTTACGGCATCGTGAAGCAGAGCGGCGGCTACATCTGGGTGGAAACGGAGGCCGGCCGCGGCACGACGTTTCACATCTGCCTCCCCCAGAGCAAGGGCGTGCCCGAGCCGATCGCCGCCGCCGACCGGCCGGTCGAGCTCGCGGGCGGCGCCGAGACGATCCTGCTCGTCGAAGACGAGGAGGCGGTCCGCACCCTCAGCCACCGCGTGCTCGCCACCCTCGGCTACACCCTGATCGTCGCCGCGAGCGGACCCGACGCCTTACGCGCGGCGGAGGGGCATGACGGCCCGATTCACCTGCTGCTCACCGACGTCGTGATGCCCGAAATGAGCGGCCGCGAGCTGACGCGCCGCCTCGCGGCCGACCGGTCGGGACTCAAGGTCCTGTACATGTCCGGCTACTCGGAGGACGCGATCGCTCGCCACGGCGTGCTCGATCCCGGCACGGCGTTCTTGCAGAAGCCGTTCACGCCCGACGCGCTGGCGTGGCGCGTGCGGGAGGTCCTCAGCGCGCCCGCGGCAGAGGCGGGGACGGGTCGCTTACCCCCGAACCCTGAGGAGCGGAGCCTTTAGCTAACTAAGGAATTGCCTGATGGTTGCCGCCGCCGCGGCGATTCAGTAGCGTATGGACGGAGGACTCGCCACCAACCATGCGATAATTCCACCCGCCGGTGCCGCAAAAACGCCCTATCCCCAGCAGCGCATGGCCCCATAGTGGTGCACAGGCGTTGTCGCCCGCGGATTCCGTCCGACAGGTGAGAGGGGCTGTGATGCCGACCAATAACTCCGTGGTGGCACTGGTACGCGTATTGGGCTGCGTCCTCCTCGCCCACCAGGTCGTCGCCCAACAGCCAGATTCCGCCGCGTCTCCTGGTGCACTCAAGAAACTGACGCTGGAACAACTGATGAACCTCGAAGTGACATCGGTCTCGAAGCGACCGGAGAAACTGTGGCAGGCGGCCTCGGCGATCCAGGTCATCACGCAGGACGACATTCGTCGCTCCGGAGCCACGAGCCTTCCGGAAGCGTTGCGTTTGGCCAGCAATCTGGAAGTCGCTCAGGTTGATTCCCGCCAGTGGGCCATCAGCGCTCGCGGCTTCAACAGCACGACGGCCAACAAGCTGCTGGTGCTCATCGACGGGCGCACCGTATACACGCCGCTGTACTCCGGCGTCTTCTGGGACGTCCAGGATGTGCCCCTCTGGGATGTCGACCGCATTGAAGTCATCAGCGGACCGGGAGCCACGCTGTGGGGCGCCAATGCCGTCAACGGCGTCATCAATATCATCACCAAGCCGGCCCAAGACGCTCAGGGATTGGTCGTATCGGGGGGCGGCGGGACTGTGTTGCAGGGCCTCGGGGGCGCACGCTATGGCGGTGCGCTCGGGAGAAACGTTCATTATCGCGCGTACGGTAAAGCATTCACTCGCGACCAAACCCAGTTCGCAGACGGCCGGGCTGGCGTTGACGATTGGTACGCGGGGCAGGGTGGTTTTCGACTGGATTGGAACCCGTCGGAGACGAGCCAGGGAACGTTGCAGGGGGATCTCTACGACGGCCGCGTCGCCCAACCGGCGGCGAGCGATATCGCCGTCAGCGGCGGCAACGTGATAGGGAGCTGGTCCCGCGCGTTTTCTCCGACTTCCGATGCACGACTGCAGCTCTACTTCGACCGAACGCATCGCAGCATTCCCGGCACGTTTGCCGAGGATCTCGACACCTACGACGTGGACTTCCAACACCATGCCGTTCTCGCCCGGCGTCACGACGTCGTGTGGGGCCTCGGCGTCCGGCTCATCGACGACAGCGTCGGCAACACAGCTGCCCTGGCCTTTCTGCCGTCCCAAGTGCAGCGAAAGTGGTTCAGCGGGTTCCTGCAGGACGAGATTGCTCTCATTCCCGAGCGGCTCCACGTGATCCTCGGGACGAAGCTCGAGCACAACGACTACACGGGATTCGAGCTTCAGCCCGCTGGTCGCGTGAGCTGGACGGCGCGCCGGGGAGGAGTGCTGTGGGCGGCGGTCTCGAGGGCCGTGAGAACACCCTCGCGCATCGATCGCGAGCTCTTCGCTCCGGCGCAGCCCCCGTATTTGCTCGAAGGCAGCCCGAACTTTCGCTCCGAAGAGCTGCTGGCCTACGAACTGGGATACCGCGTTACGGGCCAGGACAGGCTCGGCGTGTCACTGGCGACTTTCTACAACCGCTATGACAACCTCCGCAGCATCGAAATGGTCAGCCCGCCCGCGCCGTTTCCCATCGTCCTCGGCAACGGCCTCGAGGGAAAATCGTACGGGGCGGAGCTGGCGGCGGACTACCGGCTGACCGCCGCGTGGCGGCTCCGAGCCGGCTACACCGAGATGCGGGTCCGCACGGAGCCGAAGCCAGGCAGCACCGATACCACGCGAACGAGCAGCGATCCCGATCGACAGTTGTCTCTGCGCGCATCGCTGGACCTGCCGGCGCAGTTGAAGCTGGACGCGGATGCGCGCTACGTGGGCGAGATCAAGAATCAACAGATTCCCGCCTACGGAGAGCTCGATCTGCGCGCGGCGTGGCAGCCGGTAGCGGCGCTGGAGCTCTCCCTCGTCGGGCAGAATCTCCTACACCGGCAGCACGTCGAATTCGGCGCCCCGGCATCGCGGCACGAAATCCAACGCGGCGTTTACGGACGAGTGGAGTGGCACTTTTGAAGGCAACCCCCGGGGTGTTCCGGGCGTGTCTCCTCGGTGGGGTCCTGCTGCTGCCGCGGGGCTCCAGTCTCGGGGCGCAGGCTGCGCGCGCGTCGGAATACCAGGTCAAGGCCGTTTTCCTCTTCAACTTCGCTCAGTTTGTCGACTGGCCGGCCAGCGCCTTTCCCGACTCGACAGCTCCGCTGGTCATCGGCGTCTTGGGCGACGATCCATTCGGTCGTTACCTGGACGAAACCGTCCGGGGTGAGACGGTGCGCGGCCGGCCTCTCGAAATCCGGCGCTTTCAGAACATCGAAGACATTCGGACCTGTCATATCCTGTTCGTCAGTCCGTCGGAAGGGAGTCGGTTAGACGACATTCTCGCCAATCTGAAGCACCGGGCCATCCTCACGGTGGGCGATGGCGCCGCATTCGCCCAGCGCGGAGGGATGATCCGCTTCATGTCGGAGAAGAACAAGATCCGGATGAGAATCAACGTCGCCGCGGCCGAAGCCGCGCAGCTGACGATCAGCTCCAAGCT